>JAESFG010000088.1_pt1 | contig 351655 bp, 257 predicted proteins | sample 9269371 | NCBI WGS metagenome assembly JAESFG01 (sample SAMN14506227, study PRJNA617093) | algae metagenome | isolation source: Aetokthonos hydrillicola CCALA 1050 (B3-Florida) and co-occurring... | place: USA: South Carolina | collected 2013-01-01 | reverse complement strand
GCGCATGGCGGTTCCTCCGCGTCGGGTGGTCGGACAGGGTGGTGTGGTAACTTCCCTTGTACGACCAACACGGCGCGGACGGAACCGCCACCTTTTGCGCACGCTCCCCAAACTGGGGATAGCTCAGTTATCCGCGGGCGAAGCCGTCCGTCGCCGTCCGTCGCCGACCGCCGGCCTCCCCTACTGCCAACCGCGGCGGCGGAACACCCACCCGGCGGCGAACAGCCACCCGCACGCCAGGATGAGCGCCGCCAGCAGGTTCAGCCAGTGGTAGTGGTGGACGGTGCCGCTCAGCGCCGCGTGCAGGATCCGCGGGCCGTGGTACTCGACCGCCGCGTACGGCAGGAGCGGAATCCCGTTGGTCGTGCAGATCAGCAGCACCATTGACACCGACAGCAGGTAGCACATCCCGCCCAGGAACGCGGCCCGCTGCGTCTTGGCCCAGGCCGCGAGCGTCATCCCGATGCCCAGGAACCCGCCGCCGACCGCCAGCAGGGCGAGCCAGAAGAACAGGCTGGACAGCACCGCCGGCTTGTAGATGCCGGCCAGCGTGGCGGCCAGCGCCAGCCCGAACGCCGGGTAGAACACGAACTTCGCGGTCAGCAGTTCGGCCGGCGACGCCGGCGACAGCGCCTGGGCCAGCAGCACCCCGCGCTCCCGCTCCTCGCAGTTGAGCGTCGGCAACAGGTACACGCACGCGAAGTACAGCGCGAACACCACCATGCCGGTGGCGATCGCGGCGCGGAAGTCGAGCACCTTCCCGGCCAGCCCCTTGCGGTGGACCTTCAGGTCGGGCACGACGGCCCCGGCCGCGGCCGCCTGCGCCTTCAGCCGCTCGTGCGCCTCGAACAGTTGCCAGTTGTCGTTCTCGAGGTCGGGGTCCGGGGGCAGGGTGGGGGCGGTCTGGCGGGCCTGCGCGGCCAGCGCGCGGCGCATCTCCTTCCAGAACCACGCCTCGTACACGGCCATCGCCTCCGGCTGCCCGTCCGGGTGGAAGATGTGGACGTCGAGCACCGCCCGCTCGCCGGCCGGCTGGTGGGACTGGTACGAGATGAGCACAATCGACCCGGTGCCGGTGGGCGAGTCGAGCAGCGAGTTGAGCCGCTTGGGATCGACCTTGCGGAACACGAGCTGCGCCTTCAACTCCGGCGGGACGTTCTTCTTGAGGTGTTCGACCAGCGGCGTGGTGCGGTCGTAGTCGATGAAGCAGTGGTGGACGCCGCCGACCATGTCGGTCCCGGCCCCCACGCTGTGCTCCGGGGCGAACAGCGACAGCAGCACGGCCGCCGCGACCAGCAGCAGGGCCAGCGCGATCCCGCCGCGGTTCGCCAGGTGCCGGGCGAACTCCTTCTGCAACAACGCTCGGAGGATGTACCAGCGCATGGGGCGTCATTAGTCCTTGGTCATTAGTCCTTGGTCATTAGTCCTTGGTCCGCGGCAGTTGCCTTGAGTCACACCCGCTCAGGTCGAATGACCAAGGACCAATGACCAAGGACTAATGACTACTCAAAGGCCAACCCGGTGAGCTTCAGGAACGTCGCGTGGAAGTCGAACTCGCGGGTGCGGATGCTCGCGATGCGGCCGCCACTCACTAAAGCCGCGAGGTCCGCGCGACCCTGCGGGGCGTCCAGGTCGAACACCAGCCGCTCGCCGTCGTCGCGGATCACGTCCACCTTGCGCTCGGTGTGCTGCTGCTTGAGCGCGAGCGGCGAGTCGAGGGCGACCAGCTTGCCCCGGCACACGATCCCGACGCGGTCGCAGATCTTCTCCACCTCGTCCATGTCGTGCGTCGTCAGAATGACCGTCGCGCCCATCTTCACGCGGTCGCGGAGGATGCGGTGGACGACCTCCGCCGAGTGGATGTCGAGGTTCGCGGTCGGCTCATCGAGATAGAGCACCTGCGGCTCGTGCAGCAGCGCGCGAGCGAGGAGGAGCTTCTTCCGCATCCCGAGCGAGTAGCCGCGAACGGGCAGGTCGGCGGCCTCGTCCAGTTCGACCATCTTGAGGACTTCGGCGGCCCGAAGTCGGGGCACGCCGTACAGCTCGCCGAAGAACTCGAGGTTGCGGCGGCCGGTGAACTCCTCGAAGTGGTTCTCGCGGTCCGGGACGTAGCCGAACATCGGCTTGATCGCGGCCCACTCGCGGACCACGTCCAGGCCGTTGATGGTCACACTACCGCCGCTCGGCCGCCGCTGCCCGATGAGGACGCGAATGGTGGTGGATTTGCCGGCCCCGTTGGGGCCGAGGAGGCCGAACAGCTCGCCGCGGCGGATGTCGAGGTCGAGGCCATCGACGGCGGGAAAGCGGCCGTAGAGGACGCGCAACCCCGCGATGCGGATCATCACGTCGGATGGGATCAAGGCTACACCGTCGGGACGTGAAAGGGTGCCCGACGGAAGTGTAGAACACGAAACGGCGGCTGTCAGAGTGGCCCGCTCGCTCCGCGAGCGGTGCGACGCGAGTCGTGTCGCTCGGCGGACGGTCGTGTCGCTTCACCGCGCGTATCGCACCGCTCGCGGAGCGAGCGGGCCACTCTCCAGTCACTCCGTCGTGCAACCGGCGGTACGGGTCGTCACGAAGTACTTCGCGTCCGGGTGGTGGACCACGATGGCCGTCGTGCTCTGCTCGGGTTCGAGCTGGAACTGCTCGCTCAGCGTCACCCCGACCCGCGTCGGGTCGATCAACTTGAACAGCGGCCCCTGGTCTTCGAGGTTCGGGCACGCCGGGTAGCCGAACGAGTACCGGCAGCCGCGGTAGTGGCCCTTGAACAGCTTCTGGATCACCGGCGAGTCGCCGCCGCCGATACCCCACTCGTGCCGCAACTGCTGGTGGAAGTATTCGGCCAGCGCCTCCGCCGACTCCACCCCCAGCCCGTGCAGGAACATGTAGTCCTGGTACTTGCCCGCGGTGTACCACTCGTGGGCGACCTTCGTCACCTCGCGGCCCATCGTCACCGCCATGAACCCGACGTAATCGACCGCCTTCCCGTCGCGCGGCGGCTCGACGTAGTCCGCGAGGCACAGGAACTCGCCGAAGTCCTGCCGGGGGAAGTCGAACACGTGCCGCGGGGTCGTGTGGTCGTCCTCGTAAATGGTGAGCTTGGTGCCGTCGGACGCTGCGGGAAAGAATCCGTAGGTCGCGGCCGGCCGGAGGATGTTCTCGGCCAGGCATTGTGCCTTCAGCCGCGCCAGCGCCGGCCGGGCGACCTCGTCGATCTGCTTAGCATACACCGCCGGCTCGACGCCGCCCTTGCGAAACCCCCACTGCGTGCTGAACAGCGTCAGTTCGTTGACGTAGTTGAAGATCTCCGCCACGTCGAAGTCGGTGCGGACGCGGGAGCCGAGGAACGGCGGCTTCGGCAGGTCCGGGGCCTTCGGCAGCGACGGCGACCGCGGCGGCAGGTCGGCCCGCACCGGACGGACGCCCTCACGCGGCTTCGGCTTCGTGGTCACCGCCGAACCGCCGATCTCGCGTCCCGCAGCGCGCCCGCCGACCAACTTCCCGAGCGTCGGGCTGGCCCGGCCGATGTCCCGCTTCTTCCGCGCGACGAGTTCGTCCATCACCCGCAGGCCTTCGAAGGCGTCCTCGCCGTAGAACACCTGCCCCTTGTAGATGGCGCGGAGGTCCTGCTCGACGTAGCGGCGGTTGAGCGCCGCCCCGCCCAGGATGACCGGCGGGTTCAGCCCCCGCTCGTTCAGGGTGACGAGGTCTTCCTTCATGATGACCGTCGATTTCACCAACAGCCCGCTCATGCCGATCGCGTCGGCCCCGGTCTTCTGGAGTTCGGCGATCATCGTGTCGATCGGCTGCTTGATGCCCAGGTTGTACACCTTGTAGCCGTTGTTCGTCAGGATGATGTCCACCAGGTTCTTGCCGATGTCGTGGACGTCGCCCTTGACCGTCGCGAGGACGATCTTGCCCTTCTCCGCCCCCTCCACCTTCTCCATGAACGGCTCGAGGTACGCCACGGCCGCCTTCATCACCTCGGCGCTTTGCAGCACGAAGGGCAACTGCATCTGCCCGCTGCCGAACAGCTCGCCCACCACCTTCATCCCGTCGAGCAGGATGCGGTTGATGATGTCGAGCGGCGAGTGCTTCTCGCGGGCCGCGTCGAGGTCCGCGACAAGCGTCTCGCGGCGGCCCTGGATGATCGCCTGCCGCAAACGCTCCTCGACCGTGTCGCCGAGCGACTGCGCGGCCTTCTTCTCGCCCTTCTTGTCGGCGTAATGGGCGATCAGCAGTTGCAGCGGGTCTTCGACACAGTTGCCGTTGGCGTCGAACACCCGCTCGTCGAACAGCAGCCGGCGGCACAGTTCCTTGCCCTTCTCGTCGATCGACGCGAGCGGCATGATCTTGGCGGCGTGCAGAATCGCTGAGTCCAGCCCGTATTCGAGGGCGTAGTGCAGGTACACGCTGTTGAGCACCTGCCGCGTGTACGGCGACAGCCCGAACGAGCAGTTCGACAGCCCGAGGTGGGTGAGCGCCCCGGGCAGGTTCTGCTTGATGAGCCGCAGCGCCTCGAACGTGGCGATGGCGCTCTTGCGGGTCTGCTCCTGCCCGGTCGAGAGCGGGAACACCAGCGTGTCGAACATCAGGTCCGACGGCGGGATGCCGTACTCGCCGACCACGATGTCGTAAATCCGCTTGGCAACCTCGAACTTCCACTCCGCGGTGTCCGCCTGCCCCTTCTCGTCGATGGTGAGGGCGACGAGCGCGGCCCCGTACTTCTTCGCGAGCTTGGTTTTGGGGTCGAGCGTCTTGCGGCCGTCTTCCAGGTTGATGCTGTTGATGATCGCCTTACCCGAACACAGCTTCAGCCCGGCCTCAATGACCGGTACCTCGGTGCTGTCGAGCATGATGGGCTTGGTCAGCACCTCGTTGTATCGCTTGATGACCTCCTTCATGTCGCGGACGCCGTCGCGGCCGACGTAGTCGACGCACACGTCCAGAACGTGAACGCCCTCACGCTCCTGCTCCTTCGCCATCTCCACGAGGCCGGTCCAGTCGTCCTTTTCGAGCAGTTGCTTGAACTTCTTGGAGCCGTTGGTGTTGGTCCGCTCGCCGACCAGCAGCGGGCGCTGATCCACGACCAGTTCCTGCGCCGTCTGGAGGCTGGAGACGACCGGCAGGTACGCCGGGACGCGCGCGGCCGGCTTCTTGCCGCCGACGCGGTCGGCCACCGCCTTCAGGTGGTCTTTCGTGGTGCCGCAGCACCCGCCGACGACGTTCGCGCCGTACTCGGACACGAACCGGTCGATCCACTCGGCCAGCCCGGCTGGGTCGAGCGGGAAGTACGTCTCGCCGTCGCGGTTCTCCGGCAGCCCGGCGTTCGGCAGCACGCTCAGCAGCTTCCGCGAGTGACGGCTGAGGTGCCGGATGCCCTCGTGCATCAAGTCCGGGCCGACGCCGCAGTTCATGCCGATCACGTCGATCTCGTCGATCGGCTCCAGCGCTGCCAGCGCCGCCGGGATGTCGGTCCCGGGCAGCATCTTTTGCCGCGCGTCGATGATCGTCAGTTGCACCATGAGCGGGAGCCGCACCCCGGCCCGCTGCATCTCCTCGATCGCCGCGACCGCGACACACTTCGCCTCCAGCACGTCGAAGCACGTCTCCACCAGGATCGCGTCAACGCCCTCCTCGATCATGGCGCGGAGTTGCGGCCGGTAGGCGTCGGCGAGGCGGTCGAAGTCGATGTAAATGGCCGGGTCGGTGAGCGACGGCATCTTGGTGCCCGGCCCGACGCTGCCGATCACGAACCGCGGCCGGGCGGGAGTCGAGAACTCGGCGGCCACGCCCTTCGCGAGGCGGATGTTGAGCCGGTTGATCTCGTCGAGTTTGTCGGCCATGCCGAACTCGCCCAGCCCGATCGCGTTGGCGTTGAACGTGTTCGTCTCGACCCCGTCGCACCCGGCGGCGAAGAACCCGCGGTGGATCTCCGAAATCCACTCCGGGTGCGTGTACACGAGCGCGTCGGACAGGTTCATCAGCGACTTGCCGCCGGGCGAGTACCCCCAATCCTTCTCGGCCGGCTTGTAGCGGTGGAGGCTGGTGCCCATCCCGCCGTCGAGGATCACGACCCGCTCGCGGGCCAGGTTCAGGAACGGGTGGTTGAGCGGCGTCGGCATGGTGCGTCCGGTAACGTTGGGTGATCTGAGTTGTTGTACCGGTTCGGAGTCGAAAGTCTTAACGTCGAAAGTCGTAAAGTCGGGAGGCGCCGGGACGGTATTCGACCTTCCGACTTTCGACTTGATGACCTGAGACTCAGAAAATGCGGGCGGCCGGCTGCCCCGTCCGTGGGGCGAGCCGGCCGCGGCCTGCCGTGGCGTCCGTGCCACAGGCCACACGGGCCGGGCGCAAAGCGTGGTTCGCGGCCGCGGTCGCAGCGGGGCGGAGGAAGCGTGTCCGCCCCGGGCGTCTTCCCTGACACCAGTCCCGGCGCGTCCTGCGGCGGGTGCGAGCGCGGGCCGTCGAACCGGCCCGGGTCCGTGTCTCGTAACGACCGCCCCCGACACCGAAGGGATAACTCCGGTGCGGCGTGCACGTCGTGTTGTCGGGTTCAGCAAAAAGCCCGCCGGTGCGAGTCGGCGGAAGGTTCACGGGCGATGGGGCGAACTACGCGAGTGCCGAGAGTCCGGGACGGGTGCTCCGCTGCGGGAGTTGAGATTTCGTGAGGTGCTGCGTCCGTCGGGTCATCCCGATTCCTCGCGGAGGTTGCGACTCGTCCAGTGCGGAGAACGATACCTTTTGCGCCGGTCATGTCAACGGGGATGGTGGTGACACCGCGTTGCCACAGGCGATTTGTCACAACTCGTTTAGCTTCAATAGATTCCGGAAACGGCGCGAAAATGCGTTCGGCGCGTCAAGCCGACAAGAGGGCTGTATTGCCCAGAAAATCCGCACTGCCGGCGTAGGCCGTAATGCCTTGTGAGTGTGTGGGTTGGGCGAACTGCCGCGGGGACGTGAAGGGGCGGCGAAGAAAATTGTTCGGCCGCGGAAAAAGAAGAGAATGCCTCCACCTGTGCCGTGTCCGTCGCGCTTCGGGAACCCGCTAATTGAGAAGGGTACCTCGCGGCGGAGTTTCGGATCCCACTACAGTCCCGACGGCGAGCGCCGGGGATGGGCTTGCGAGCGTCAACCGCATTAAATTAAAGGCACCCGAGCAGGTTAGTGTAGGTTCGCCAATAGTATGCGACGGATCACGAACACCGCAGAGGCACCACATCATACCCGCGCACGGGTGTCCGAGCAAACCCCGCGAGCCGGTTAAAGACAAAAGAGTTTTCACCGCAGAGGGCGCAGAGGGCACGAGAGAAAAACAAGAGAGTTCTACAAGCCGTCCCTCTTGTTTTCTCTCGTGCCCTCTGCGCCCTCTGCGGTGAAAACACTTCTTCTCGGGCAGCCATCTGCCGATACACCCTTCGCATTCCGCGCAAGCGGGTCAGGACGACCGGGGGCCGCATGGACTTCGCATTCTCGCGCCGCGGGCTGTTTCAGGGGACCGCCGCTGTCGGCGGCGCTCTCGCCGCGCAGGTCGCGCGGGGAGGCCCAGTTCCGCAGGTGCGGGCGAACCGGCACCCCGGGTGGGTGTTCGGCAAGATGACCGGGGCCGAAGCCCTCGCCGAAGCGCTCGCGCTCGAAGGCGTCGGCTGCGTGTACGGCATCCCGGGCGCGCAGGAGAACGAGCTGTGGGACACGCTCAAGGAGCGGGGCGTTCCCTATTTGCTTGTGACACACGAGTTTAGCGCCGCGTGCATGGCCGACGGCTACGCCCGCAGTACCGGCCGGCCGGGCGTGCTGTGCGTTGTCCCCGGGCCGGGCGTCACCAACTGCCTGACCGGGCTTGGCGAGGCGCTGCTCGACTCTTCTCCCGTTGTGGCGATCGTCGGTGACGTCGCGAACGGCGACAAGGCCAAGCCGTTCCAGGTGCATTCGCTCAACCAGACCGAGTTGCTGCGCCCGGTGTGCAAGTGCGTCTATCCGGTGCAGACGGTCGGGCAGATCGCGGCCGCGGTGCGACAAGCCTTTGTGACCGCTCAGCAGGGGGAACCGGGGCCGGTCGCGGTGGTGGTGCCGTACAACCTGTTCATCGAGGCGCACGACTTCCGCACCCCGCCGCCCGCGGTGCCCGCTCCCACCTTCGACGAAGCCGCGTTCGAGAAGGCGCTGCCGTTCCTCGCGGACCAGAAACACCGCGTCGGCATCTACGCCGGCGCGGGGTGCATGGCGTTCGGGACCGAACTCGCGGCGGTCGCGGAGTTGCTGCAAGCGCCGGTGGCGACGAGCGTGAGCGGTCGCGGTGCGATCAGCGAGTGCCACCCGCTCGCGGTCGGGTGGGGGTTCGGCCCGCACGCCTCCGAAGTGGCCGAAACCGTCTTCGCCGGCGAGAAGAAGCACCCGCTCAAGAGCGGGGTCGATACGCTGCTCGCCATCGGCGTGAAGTTCAGCGAGGTTTCCACCGGCTATTACGGCAACCCGCAGCCCAAACACGTCATCCACGTCGATGCGAACCACTGCAACCTCGGGCGCGTGCTAAAGACCGACGTGTGCGTCCACGCCGACGCCGGCGTGTTCCTCGGTCGCGTGCTCGCGTGCGGCGACAAACTTCGTCGGCCCGAAGACAAGTGGCTCCATAACCACATCCGCGGGTTGAAGGCCGACGCGGCGAAGGCGCTGTGCAACATCCCGCAGGGCAAGTGCGGCGTCGATCCGCTCGCGACGGTCGCGGCGCTGCGCAAGGTGTTGCCCGAAGACGGCTTACTCTTCACCGACGTGAGCGTGACGGAACACCTCGCGGCGGAACACTTTCGCGTGACGCAGCCGCGGACGTACTTCAACCCGGTGGACAATCAGGCGATGGGCTGGAGCGTGCCGGCGGCGATCGGCGCGCAGCGGGTGCATCACGGGAAGACGGTCGCGACGCTCACCGGCGACGGGTGCCTGTTGATGAGCGCGATGGAGATCACGACCGCGTCGCGCGAGAGCCTGCCGGTGAAGTTCGTGATTCTGGACGACCAGGCGTACCACTACATGCAGATGCTCCAGACGCCCGCGTACCTCCGTACCACTGCAACGATCCTGACTCGGCTGGACTACCGGGCGCTGGCGCAGGCGTTCGGGGTCGCCTACGTCGAGATCGCGTCGCACGCCGAGTTGGAGGCGAAGCTTCGCGGCGCGGTGTGTCACGCCGGCCCGGTGTTGGTGCGCGTCGTCACCGACTACGGTAAGCGGAAGGTGCGGTGGGTCGAGGCGGTTCGCGACCGCTACACGAAGGAACTGACCGCGGCGCAGAAGGCGCGGTTCCTGAGCCGGATTGCGGCCCGCGCCGTGCAGTTCGAGAAGCTGAGCGACTGATCAGGCCGGTTGCTTCTCGGGGTGGAGGTAGATGAAGCTCTTGCCCAGCCGGCCGCCGTAGTTGCCCGCGGAGATCGTCAGCAGGCCGTCGGTGTCGCGTGACGCGGCGATCGCGGCTTGCGTCGCCTTCACGATGGTCGGCAGGTCGCTGCCGTTGATGATGATCTCCTGCACGCTCACCACGCCGTCCGGCAGGCGCGACGCGACGCCCTCTTTGCCCTTGAGCGTCGGGCAGTATTCGGCATAGGTGCTGGCGATCGCGAACTTGTAGCTGCTCCCGGCTTTCGACCCGCTGCCGGCGACGCCGCCGGGGAACGGCAGGATCACCCCCGGCACCGCGCTCGCGGCCGCGGCGGCTTTCGTCGCGGCTTCGAGCGCGCCGTCGGCGGTCGCCCCGAAGAACCACAGGTTCCCGCCCATCAACCCGTCCGCGAAGCCGATGCGCCGCTCGCACACGAACTCGCCACTGAGAATGGGAACGACGTAGCACCGCCGGCCGAACCGCTCCGCCTTGAACTGGTGTCCGTCGCCGAAGTACGCGAGCTTCCGGCCGAGTGCGAGCCACCGCCCGCCCGGCTTCACCTCGGATTTGGTCGCGTACCAGCTTCCGCTGGCGTCCAGCACGTTGAACGCGGCGGTCGTGGGGCACGTCATCACGTTCTGCGACACGCGGACCAGCACCGAGCGTTCGAGGCGCGACTCGCGGTCCTTGTGGAATCGCGGCACGTGGAACTGCACGATCGCCCCGGGCCGGCCGTCCGGCGTTTCGGCTTCGGGCACGTAGCGGTCGAGGCCGGCTTCGCAGTCGCAGAGGATGGTGCTGCTCGCGTTGCCGGTGCCGGCGCGAACCGCGTGGTCGAGCCACGTGCGGTCGCGGGCAGTGACCAGAACGCTTGCGTAAATGCTGCGAAACGCCTCAGCGTAAGTGTCGTCGATTGTCGCCGGCATGAGGCTCAACTCCCTTTCGCCCGTTTTCAGTGCAATTGATCCGCCGAAATGCGCAAATAATAGGCATCTGCAATGGGTGCATTTCCGCGAAGAAATTGTCAAGAATACGCTGAGAAGCCTGGAAAAGCAGCAGTTGCGAGAAAATCGAGCAGGCGCGGAGAGGATTGGCACGCCGCTCGCTTTTCTCTTTCTACGGCGAGAGCCTAAAACGACACGGTTGGCTATCCGAGGGAGAGGCGGATAGTCAACCGTGTCGTTGTTTCTACACGGCCATCATCGCCAGCATCGCCGCGGCCATCACCGCCATCAGTCCGTCCTCGATCAGCGTAATCTTGGACATCGGCAGGTTGAACACCGTTCCCAAACACGCGCAGCGAATCTTCCGCCCGGCGGCGAGCGTCTTCACCACACCCACCGCGCTCACGCTCATTACCACCAGAGTGATCGCGTTCGTGGCGAGCGGGGCGACATTGATCAGGTACGCGACGCCTAACCCCAACTCGATGAACGGGTACAACAGCCCGTACCCGAACCACCGCGCCGCGACGACGTCATAGCTACTGTAGGCGTCGGCAAAGGCGCGGACGTCGAGCAACTTGAAGAACGAGAACACGACGAAGAACCCGCCCATGAAGTGGGCCATCGCCCGCATCGGGTCGAAGCGTCCGGCGGCCAGTTCCATCGCCCCGGTCAGCCCGACGAGGTAAAGCAGCACAAGCAGGAGCGGGTAGTACGTAACCGGCTTCTCGGCGGTCGCGGCCGCAGGCGGCGCGAGCGACAGCGTCAGCAGCTTTTCCGGCGGCAGTTCGCCGAGCACGTGGTATCCCGCCGGGGCGATCGCGCTGGCGACCCGCTCGGCGGTCACACCGTCGCCCTCGACGGTCAGCACCTTGTCGGGGTTGGCGACGTCGGCGCTCCAGCGGACCACGCCGGGCGCGGCGTCGAGTAGCGGGCCGACGCGGGCGACGCACGCCCCGCACCGCAGGTCGGTCTTGTATCGGTGAGCGGTCATGGCGGTTCCTCTGGAGAGGTTCATCCTATTTGAGCGTACCCGGCGACGGCGGGATTCTTAAACCGCCGGGCTACTGACCTGGGTGCGTCGCGGGCGTGTGCGATACAATCGGTGAGGCCACCGCTGCGCTAACGAAGGAACGCCGATGCTCCGCGAGGTACAGATCGACCTCCGCCGCCAGCGGGCGCGGGCGGTCAAATTCCAGATCGACAACGTCGGCAAGAAGAAGCTGTTTTCGGATTACCGCGTCAGCAACCCGGAGTCCGGCGGGCAGTACACCGTCGCCGTGCGCGGGTTCGAGGTCGGCGACAACACCTGCACCTGCCCGGACTTCAAGGCGAACACCCTCGGCACCTGCAAGCACATCGAGGCGGTGCTCGACACCCTCAAGGACGACCTCCCGGCCAACCTCCAGAAGAAGAAAGCGGCCGTCACGCGGCCCGAGATCACGCTCCACTACGGCGAGCAACTCCAGGTCGAAATCCACCTGCCCCCGCGCCACTCGGACAAGCTCATGAAGCTGGCGCAGGCGTACTTCGACGACAAGGGGCTGTGGACCGGGCGCGGGCGGTACGCCGACCTCATCCGCGACGTGGAAGACGTGCCGGAAGAAGTCACGGTGATGTCCGACGCGCTGGAGTTCATCGACCGCGAGATCGAGCGCGCCGAGATGCTCGCCCGCGAGAGCGAGTGGGTCAAACAGCTCGAAGCCGGCACCCTTACTTTGCCCCTCTTAACGGTTCCGCTGTACGACTACCAGATGCGCGGGGCGCTGTTCCTGGCCTGCCGCGGGCGCAGCATCCTCGGCGACGACATGGGGCTGGGCAAGACCATACAGACGCTCGCGGCGGTCGAACTGCTGGCCCGCGAGCGGGGCATTCAGCGCGCGCTGGTGGTCGCCCCGGCGTCGGTCAAGTACCAGTGGGAAACCGAGATCCGCAAGTTCACCGGCCGCCCGGTGCAGGTGATCGACGGCAGCCCCGAGGCGCGGCTCTCGCAATACACCGAAGCAACCTTCTACCGGCTCGTCAACTACGAGCAGGTCGTCCGCGACCGCGAGGCGATCAACGCCTGGAAGCCGGACGTCATCGTGCTGGACGAGGCGCAGCGGATCAAGAACTGGGAGGCCAAGACCTCGCGCGAGGTGAAGAAGCTCAAGAGCCGCTACGCGATGGTGCTGACCGGCACCCCGCTCGAAAACCGGCTCGAAGAGCTTTACAGCATCGTGCAATTCGTGGACGAGCGCCGATTCGGTCCGGCGTTCCAGTTCCTGCATGAACACCGCGTCCTCGACGACGAGGGCAACCTCAAGGGCTACCGCAACCTCGACAAGATCAGGGAGAAGCTCGCGCCCATCTTCTTGCGCCGCACCCGCGGCGAGGTGCTCACGCAACTGCCCGCGCGCACGGACAACACCGTCTTCGTCGAACTCGCCGACGAACAGCGCGGGCCGTACGAGGAGCAGCGCGTCACCCTCGCGCGCCTGCTCACCAAGAATTACCTGACGGACCTCGACCGCAAGCGCATCCTGGCGTGTGTGGTCAACCTCCGCACCATCTGCGACAGCCTGTTCCTGTTCGACCGCCAGAGCCGCGTGTCGCCCAAGTTGGACGAGTTCGCCGAGTTAGTGCCGGAGCTCGCGGGCGAGCACAAGCTGGTCGTCTTCTCGCAGTGGGAGACGATGGCGATGGAGGCGGCCAAAGTCCTCGACACGCTCGGCGTCGGGTACGTCGTTCTGCACGGCGGGTTGCCCGGCAAGGACCGCAAGGCGGTACTCGACCGGTTCCAGACCGACCCGGCGTGCAAGGTGTTCCTCAGCACAGATGCGGGAGGCACGGGATTAAACCTCCAGGCCGCCGACACCGTCGTCAACCTCGAACTGCCGTGGAACCCGGCGGTGCTAGAGCAGCGGATCGCCCGCGTCCACCGGATGGGTCAAAACCGCCCAGTTCGGGTGATCAACTTTGTCACCCGCGGCACAATCGAGGAGAAAGTCCTTCGCACGCTCGAAGCGAAGCAGGGGCTGTTCGCCGGGTTGTTCGCCGGCGACGCCGACGAGATCCCGTTCGAGGCGATCCGCACCGGCGGGTTCCTCGACACCATGCGGGAACTGGTCGGCGAGTCGTCGGAAGTGAGGAGTGAAGAGTCAGGAGTGAGGAGTGAAGACACGCGCCCCAAGCTGCCGGAGGCAAGCGCGGCTCGGCCGCCGAGTGCGGTCGGCCTCACTCCTCACTCCTCACTCCTCACCCCTTTCACCGCGTGGCACGGCCTCGCGCAGATCGTGGAGGGGGCGTGCGCCGTCCTTGCCGACCCCGCGGCGACCGCCCAACTGCCGCCGGACGTGCGCGCCCGGCTGGCCGCGGCACTGAAGTCGGTTAGCGGTTTGGTATGAGTCGTGCAATACACTCCGGTGTCGTCGCCCGGCGGTACCGGAGAACGGAGATGAAACCTTTCGCACTGGCAGTGGCCGCCGCGGGACTCGCGCTGACCGCGAACACCGCCGACGCCCAGTACATCACCTACGGCAGCTATTCGTACCCGAGCTACACCTACCCGGCGTACTACACGTACCCGAGCTACTACGGCAGCAGCGGCGTGGTCGTCGCCGGGTACTCGCCGGTCGTCTCGGCACCGGTGTACAGCGGATGGAACTACTACAGCCCGTCGGCGTGGGCGCCGGCCTACGGGTACAGCAGCGGGTACTCCAACCGCGGCTTCTACGGCTACGGCAACTACGGGTACGGCCGCGGCTGGCGGCGATAACGACAACCGGATTCTTCGGAAAGATCGACACCCGTAGGCGGGTATAACCCGACGACTCGCGACAGCGAGCTTAACCATAGAAAGGGAGACTCACACCATGAACCGCTTCGTGATCGCGGCCGTCACGGCCGCCGCTCTGGGCCTGGGCACCGCGGGCAAGGCCGACGCGCAATACGTGTACCGCTGGACGCAGGCGACGCCGTACGGCGGGGTCGTCAGCACCAACCAAGTGGCCACGCCGTTCGGCTACCAGACGTACAATAGCTACTACTCGCCGTACGCGGGCGTGCGGACGCAGGCCTTCGGCGCGGACGCGTTCGGCAACTACTACAACCAGGCCTCCGGGTACAACCGCTTCTACGGCGCGTACAACCGCGGGTATGGGTACACCGCCCCGAACTTCTACAACCCGTACGGCGGCGGGTACGGCTACAACTACTACCGCTTCCGCTAAACCGGAAGTCGGTACGAAGAGTGCGAGGGCCGCGGGACATACCCGCGGCCCTCGTTCGTTATACCGGCCGCTCCTGCCGCTTCACACCCACCCCGGCCGCACGCAACCGGCTCGCGACCAGCACCGCCAGCCCCGCCCCGGCCCCGCCGAGTAGCACGTCGGTAACGCACGGCGTGTGTGCCTCGTGCCATCGCTGACTCGACTCGATCAGCCCAGACGCCAGCAGCCCCAGCACCGCGGCGACCGCCACCGCGACCGGCACCGACCCCGGCGGCCCGCGGCGCGTCCGCGGCGGCAGCACCCGCGCCGCGACGATCACCCCGAGCAGTCCGAACAGCACCAGCTTCGTCAGCATCTCTTCGAGTGCGTGCAGCGGCTCGCCGGACTCCAGCGGCGCGCCGGGAATCCAGTCGAACGGCCGCGGGGCGTCGAGCCGCGGCGTCCCCGGCGGCGGCTGCGTCACGACGGTCATTCCCGCGCACCACACCACCGCCCAACTGAGCACGAACGGCACCGCTAGCCCTTCGGAATGCACGCGGCCGGCGTACCACCCGGCGACCGCCGCCAGCGCGCCCACCAGCGCGTCGGTCGTCGCCGGGCGGCGCGACGCGACGAACAACTGTGGTGCCTCAAGCGCCGCCCCGAGCAGCACCGCGACGGCCGCGGTGCGCGCGATCCCCCACCCCTCGACCCGCCCTTTCAGCCGTGCCGCCAGAAGCCCGATCGGCAGGTACAGTGCCGCCAGCTTCACCAACTTTGCGTATGTCGCCCACCGCTCCGCGTCGGCCGCGTCGAACTCGGTGAACGGCAGCCGGAGGTCGCGCAGCTTGTGGTAGAGGTTGCGCGGGCTGAGCGTCAGGTCGAGCGGCTGCACCTGAACGAACGCCACGAACGCCACGTACGCGATGAGCAGCTTGCTGACCGCGTCGGCATCGGCCCGGTGCCACACCGCGAGCGCCGCGTCGGTCAGTCTCGGCCCGAACGCGACCCACGCGGCCATTCCGAACGCCGCCCCGAGCGCCTGCGCGAGGATGTCCGACGCGGCGCAGTTGCGGTTGGGGGTGAAGAGTTGCGCGAACTCGACGGCCGACGCGAACCCGGCGCACGCCGGCAGCAGCACGAGGATGCCGACGGCGGTCGCCACCTGCGAGCGGCCGCGGCACGCGCAGCCGAGCAGCGCGAACCCGAGCGGCACGCCGAGCATGAGGTTGGCGGCCGCGTCGGACTTCGACTCGATACTGACGCCCGCGGCGAGGGTGGCGCGGAACCGCCCGACCGCGTCGCCGAACGGCACCGCGCGGAAGTGGAACGGCACCAGGCTGCCGTAGACGGTGAACGCGGCCACGGCAGCCGCGAGCCAGCCGAGGGCGCGCCGCGGGGTCAACTCGCGGCCCCCTTCGGCGGCCCGGACGTCGGCGCGGTCCCGCCCTTCTCCGGCGGCAGCGCGGTCATCACTAGATATGCCGGGCTGGCCGCCGCCTTCACCATCTCCTCGCGGCTCGCCGTCCCGCCGACGTCCACCCACACCCAATCAAGCAGCTTCAGCTCGGCCCACAGCACCGCCAGCGCGATGGGCATCATCATCCACCCGGCGAAGTCGTGGAACACCTTGTCGCCCAGTTCCTTGCCGCCCTCGTTGTACAGCACGCCGGTCAGCGCGATGCGGAGCACGTTCGACAGCACCGCGACCGGCACCGCCGACGCCAAGATCAGCCCCCGGTCGAACCACGGCCGCTTCATCAGCAGTGCCATCCCGGTCGAGAGCGCCAGGAAGGTGAGCAACATGCTCAGCCCGCTGCACGCCTCCTTGACCTGCAACACGTGGTCCTTGACGTACAGCACGATCCCCTCGCGGTACGTCGGGTAGCCGATCGTCTGAAGGACGAACCCCGACGCGACCGACGCGATCTTCTGAAGCTCCCCGCCGAGCGCGATCTCGGCCCGGTACGGCAGCGGGAACATGAACAGCAGGAACGCGATCGGCACCGCGAGCCAGCGGAGCGCCTTCCACCCGCCGAGCAGCAGCGCCGCCCCGGCCAGGTTGATGACCAGCGACAGCCCCTGCATCCACTCGCGGGCGAAATTCGTCCGGCCGACGACGACGAACAGCACGGACCCGGCGGCGAAGAACGCCAGCCCCCACGGGTTCGGCCACCGCACCCGCTTCGGGGCCATCTCCCGCCACGCCCACGCCAGGTAGGCGCTGAACAGCGGCACGAGGAACCCGTGCGAGTAGTCCGGCTTCAGCCACTGCCCGAACCAGTCGCGGAACGGCTTGGCGTACAGGAACGTGAGCACGCCCACCAGAACGAGCAGGGCCGCGATCCATGCGGGCGAGCGGACCGTCTCGGCAGCGGGCTTTGCGTCTTGCGGGTCGCGCACGGGGGCGTCCTCGGGAGAACGGGCGGAGGTTAGCATACGTCACTCTCGGAAAGAAGTCAGTGCTGAGTGCTGAGTGCTGAGCCAGGACAGGAAAAAGGCGGTAGGAGGCTGATTCCTGTTTCTGTCCAGCACTCAGCACTCAGCACTCAGCACTGAAGAGAAGCGTACACTGTGGGTATGCCAATCCTTCTGGTCTTCGCCTTGGTGGCGGCGTGTCTGCCGATCGAGTGGCCGGAGCCGCCGTTCGAGCCGCCGTTCCACTCCGCCCTGGCGCTGAGTGGCGGGAGCGTCGCGCTCGTTCTGATGATCGCCTTCGCGCTCCGGTCGTGGGTGGTGCTCACCCTGCGCCGCGCCCCGGACCGGCGGGTCGCCGTCGCTCAGACCTACGGCCGGCTGCGCCGCGTCCTGTTCTTCGTGAACATCAGCGCGGCGGCCGCGTGCGTGCTCGTTTACGGCTGGGGGTGGGTCGTCCAGCACGAACTGCTCGTCACCCGCAACGGCCGGCCGACGCTCGCCCCGTTCGCCGAGTTCGCGGTGCCGCTGCCGTACTTCGTCATCCTGGTCGGCTGCTGGGTCATCTACTACGACGCCGAGCGGGCGCTGAGCCGGGCGCTGCACGGCCCGCGGCCGTTCCCGCCGCGGCTCGGCTACCTGTTCCACAACGCCCGCCAGTTCGCACTCATGGCGATGCTCCCGGTCACCCTGCTGGTCACCCAGCAGACGATCGGCCGGTTCGCCCCGGAGACCACCCGCACCGACGCCTACCGGGTCGCGTCGCTGCTGGTCGTGCCGGCGATCCTGCTGTTCATGCCCCTCGTGCTGAAGCCGTTCCTGGGGCTGAAGTCGATGCCCCCGGGGCCGACCCGCGACCGGCTCGAGGCGCTGGCCCGGCGGCTGAACTTCCGCTGCGCCGACTTCCTCCTGTGGCCGACCCACGGGGCGGCCGCCAACGCCATGATCGCCGGCCTGCTGCCCCGGGTGCGGTACGTCATCTTCACCGACCGGATGCTCGACGAGTTCCCGGCCGACGAGGTGGACGCGGTGTTCGGGCACGAGGTCGGGCACGCCAAGCACGGCCACCTGTGGCTGTACGTCGCGTTCCTGTCGCTCAGCCTCGCGGTGCTGTCGGCGGTGTTCCTGCTGATGGCCCAGACGCTGGACGCGGCCCGCACCGCCGAGTGGGTGCGGGTCCGCGAGCAGCTCGAAGGGTTCAAGACCTGGCTGCTGCTGCCGCCGGTGCTGACCGTCGGGGCGTACCTGTTCGTCGTGTTCGGGGCGGTGTCGCGGCGGTGCGAGCGGCAGGCCGACATCTACGGCTGCCGGGCGGTGTCGTGCGGCGACCCCGGGTGCGCGGGGCACAACTCGCAGACGGTCTACCCGCCCGACGCGCGCGGGCTGTGCCCGACCGGCATTCGCACGTTCGCCCGGGCGCTCGAGCGGGTCGCCGACCTGCACGGGCTGCAACTGACCAGTTCCGAGCCGCCGACCCTCGGCCAGCGGCTGCGGGCCGCGTGGGAGTGGGCACGGGCCTGGCTCCACGGGCCGATCCCGCAGCGGGTCGCGTACCTGCGGGCGCTGATCGAGCAGCCGAAGCTCGAGCGCCGCTTCCAGGTCCGCGTGTTCGTGTTCAAGTGCGCGCTGATGCTGGCGCTGGCCGCGGCGCTGGCGGTGCTGGGCGAAGCCGTCGGCTGGAAGGACTTGTACGAGGCGATGTAGGGCGCGTCGGCCTCACGCCGGGAAGATCTCGTCGAACGGCACCTCCCACTGGCCGATGCCGACGCTGACGGTCACCGTCTGCCGCTTGGCGTCCACCTTCACCACCTTGCCGACCGAGCCGAACCGCTGCACGGTCACCGCGGTCCCGGCTTTCAGGTTGGCGCGGAGGTCGTTGAGGGCGGCCTTCTCGGCCGCCTCGCGGGCCAGCGCGCCGCGCTCCCGCTCCAGCGCCGCCTTCTCGCGGTCGGCCTCGTGCTTCGCCGCGAGTGCGTCCACCTTCGCCTGCTCCGCCTCCAGCCGCAACTCCTGAAGCCGGGCCAGCTCGCCGCTCTTTCCCTTCCGCTTCTTCAGGTAGCGGTGGGCCTTCCTCAGCAGTTCTTTGGGCAGCTTCAGCCGGCGGGCGATCTTCAGCGCGTTGCTCATCCCGAACTGGCCGATGTGGAGCCGGTAGGTCGGCCGCATCGTCTCGATGTCGAACTCGACCGCGCCGTTCTCGGCCCGGTCGTTGTTGAACGCGTAGGTCTTCAGGTCGCCGAGGTGCGTGGTGACGATCGCTCGGCACCCGACGTGGTCGAGCTGGTCGAGGATCGCCCGGCCGAGGGCCGCGCCTTCCGTCGGGTCGGTGCCGGCGCCGAGTTCGTCCAGCAGCACGAGGCTTTCGGCGTCCGCGACCCTGAACAGTGAGCCGATGCGGGTGATGTGCGAGCTGAAGGTGCTGAGCGACTGTTCGAGGCTCTGCTCGTCGCCGATGTCCGCGAGGATGTGCCGGAACACCGGGACCAGACTGCCCTCGCCCGCCGGGACGTGCATCCCGCACTGGGCCATCAGACACAGCAGCCCGGTCGTCTTGAGCGTCACCGTCTTGCCGCCGGTGTTCGGCCCGGTGATCACCAGCAGGTTGAACCCGATCCCGAGCCGGATGTCGATCGGAACCACCTTCTTTTCAGAATTGCGGATTGCGGATTGCGGATTGCGGATTGAAGAAGCAGAAGAATCGGCCGGCGGCGGGTCGTCTTTGGGCTTCGATTCCGAACTCCGCGTTCCGAAGTCCGCGTTCCGAAACAGGCTTTCGAGCAGCGGATGGCGGGCGTTGCGAAGCCAGAGCTTGCCTTCGGTGTTCACGTCCGGCGGGTACATGTCGAAGTCGCGCGAGTAGCGGGCCTTCGCACAGATCAGGTCGAGCTTCGCAATGACTTCGAGGGCGTAGACGAGGGGTTTGGCGACCCGGCCGACCTCGCTACTCAGCCGCCGAAGGACTCGCTTCACTTCCCGGTCTTCGTCGGCCTTGAGTTGGACCCGCTCGGCGCTGAGTCCGGCGATGCTGGCCGGCTCGACGAACAGCGTTTCGCCCGTCCCGCTCACCCGGTGGACGACGCCGGGCACCTTGTGCTTGTAGTTCACCGACACCGGCAGCACGTAATGGTCGCCGTGGACGGTCGCGTTCGGGTAGCTCAGAACCTTGCGTAACTCCGGGTCGCGCAGGAGCCGGCGAATCTCCGCTTTCACCTTCTCGTCAAGCTCGTACAGCTTCTGGCGGACGGCGGCGAGGTCGCGGCTGGCCATGTCGAGGACGTGCCCGCGGGCGTCGATGCACCCGCCGATGCTCTTGCCGACCGTGCCGAGGTCTTCGATGCCCGAAAGGTGATCAATCAACCCCGAGAGGTGTTCGGCGAGGCGCATCCGGTAGCGGTACATGGCCCCGGTGCAGTTGAGCGCCTCCGCGACCTCGATGAGCTGCTCCGCGGTGAGCATCGTGCCGATCGCGGCCCGCCGGGCGACCAACCGCACGTCGTTCAGGCCGCTAAACGGCGGGGCCTGGTTCAGCCCGAGCGCGGTCACCATTTCCGTGACCAGGGATATCTCTTTGCGGATGGTCGCGGCGTCGGTGGACGGCTCGATCTGGCGGGCAAGGTCGCGGCCGAGCGACGACGCGGTGTAGCCGGCGAGCAGGTCGCGCAGCTTGTCGAAGCCGAGCAGGTCGAGGGTGTGAGCGTCCATGATGGCGGCGGCCGGCGCGCTTTCTACGTCGAGGGTGGTCATGCCCGATAGACACCCGGGAGCGGACCGGGTTCGCACGAGGAGATTCTACGCACCGGGAAGTGCTGAGTGCTGAGTGCTGAGTGCTGAGAAAAGACACAGGGCAGATAGACCCGTCCACCCTTTCTCGGCACTCAGCACTCAGCACTCAAAAGAAGCACTCAGCACTTCGTTACCTTTGCTGCCGGGCGAAGCGGAGGCCGAACCTCTCCGGTCTTCGCCCGGCGGCCGGCGCTCACGACGTCCACTTCATCAGCACGCCGAGGTAGTTGTCCTTGTCTTTGAGCAGCCCCTCGTAGGCGTCGCCGAGTTGCTCGGGGGTGATGGTGTGCGTCACGAGGCCGGCGAGGCTGAGCCGGCCGGCGGCGAGTTGCCGTAACAGCCACGTTTGCGCCTTGTTAATGTCCCACGCGCCGGCCAGCCGGGTGTGGGCCGGCTCGAACAGCATGTTCCCGTGCGCCCCGGTCACCTCGATGTACCGGCGGTGCAGGTCGTCGTAGAAGTTGACCTCCTTCGCCTTCCCGCGCGGGCTGCCGACCACCACCACCTGCCCGGCGTCGCACGCGAGGCTCATCGCCGTCGGGATCGCGTCCGGCACCCCGGTCGCGTCGCCCACGATCTCGGCCCCCTTCGTGCCGAGGTACGCGCGGAGTTGCTCGCGCACGTCCCCGGCGGTCGGGTCGATGACGTGATCGGCCCCGGCCGCGAGTGCCGCCTTGCGCCGCATCGGCACCGCATCAATACCGACCACCGGCCCCGCGCCGGCGGCGAGCAGGCAGCGGAGCGAGAACTGGCCGATGATGCCCAGCCCGAGCACCGCCGCGCTACGGCCGACCGTGATCCCGGCCCGCACGGACACGCCCATCCCGTACCGCGAGATGCACGCGATCGACGCCTTCTCGAAGTCGAGGTTGTCCGGCATCTTCCACACCCGGCACCGCTCGTGCCCGACGGTCAGCAGTTCGGCCGACGCGTGGTTGCCCGGGTAGCTGACGCGGTCGCCCTCCTTGAACCCGCCGGGGAACTCGCTGCCGACCTTCAGCACCCGGCCGGCGGCCGAGTACCCGGAGCGGAACGGGAACTTCCAGTCCGGCATGTTCGGGTCTTTGAGCCACTGGTGCGTGCCGGTGTACACGGCCAGTTCGGTGCCGGCGCTGATCGCCGACCACTCCGCGGCGATCAGAATCTGGTTCGGGGCCGGGTCGGCGAGTTCCACCTCGCGGACCGCCGTCTTGAACGGCTCGGTGATCACAGCCTGACGCGCGCGGACCATGTTTGCAGCCTCGGGGCACGGAGAAGGACGAGGCGAATTGTATGTCCCGCCGTCTTGAACGAAATTCCACCTCATTTCCACTATGGGCGATGAGTGAACGGAAGTCAAGTACGGTTGGCGAAATTTTTTTGCAGCAGGACCTACCCCCAACCCCCTCCCTGAAGGGAGGGGGCGAGGACACAACCCGCCGTGGGTGCGAGGAACCAACCGTTCCCGGCGCAAGTCGCCCGGGTTGCCTCCTTCCATTACCAGTACAATCGCCGCAGGGCGTTCCCGTTCTGCGCATGAGGTGCAACATGACGCGATTCCGGTTCGGGGCGGTCTTGGTTCTCGTCGCGGCGCTGGCGGCGGAAGCCGGCGCGCAACCGCCGAAGCCGCCGGCGGCGGTGCCGTTCAAGCAGTTCGGGGCCAACCCGGAGCAGTTCTTCCTGTCGTCGGTCACCCGGTGGACCGGCCAGTTGGCCCTCGACCTCAACGCGGTCACCACCGACCTCGCCAACTCCAAGGTGCAGCCATTCACCCGGGCCGCACTCATCACCCAGGTGAGCGCCGCCCAGAAGGAGAACGCCGACCTCGACGGGCTGGTCCGCCGCGGCGCGCCGAAGGAGCAGTTGCTGGCCGCGTTCACCCGGCTCGACGCGGCCCTGAGCCAGTTGAACGGGGCGCTCAACCAAAGCCCGGCGGCCAAGCAGGCGGTCGCCGGGTCGCTGGCCCGGGCCGACACCGCGTACCACCAACTCGCCGCGGTGCTGGGCGGCGGCGACGCCGACCCGGCCCGGGTGAAGCGGCGGCAGATTCGGCTGGCCGACGCGCTCGACGACGCGGCCGAAGACCTGCGGGTGGCGTGCGCCGACAACATCCCGGGCGACCCGCGGCCGCTCGACCGCGTGCTCGGCCAGTTCTCACGCGAGGCCCGGCTGCTGTCCCGCCGCACCCGCGACGACGCCCCCGCCGAACTGATCAAAGCCACCTACGCGGCCGCGTCGGCCCGGTGGGGCGAGGCGACGGCCATCCTCGGCCGCGCCCCCAACCTGCCGCCGGCGGTCAACGCCCAACTGCTCAAGGCCGACGGACTGCACCGCAGGCTCGGGGTCGCCCTCCAGCAGTCCGACGTGGTCGTGCTGCCGCCCAACGTCCGCCGGCTGTCGTTCGCGGTCGGCACCGACGGGTCGGCCAACCCGCACGTCACCGTGTTCGCCGACGACCGGGGCACGGTCGCGTACAGCTTCTTCGCCTACGACCAGGGGTTCGACGGCGGGGTGCGGGTCGATATGGCCGACCTCAACGGCGACGGGGTGCCGGAACTGGTGGTCGCGCCGGGGCCGGGCCGGGGCAACGCGGTGCTGCCGGTGAAGGTGTTCGACGGCCGCGACCTGAACCTGCTGATCGAGTTCACCCCGTTCCCGGGGTGGAAGGGCGGGCTGACCGTCGCCGCGGCCGACCTGAGCAAGGACGGGCGCGCCCTCATCGCGGTCGCCGGCGACGGGGTGCCGGTCATCAAGGTGTTCGATTTGGCGCAAGGCAAGGAGATTGCCGCGTTCACCGCCCACGACCCGAAGACCGTGACCGGCGGGGTGCGGCTCGGGTGGGCCGACGTGAACGGCGACGGCATCCCGGACATCCTGGCGGTCAACGGGCCGAGCAACACGCACACGCGGGTGAAGGTGTTCAGCGGCAAGGACGCGCAACTGCTGGCGAACTTCCCGGTGCTGGACGAGAACTACCGCGGCGGCGGGTTCGTGGCCGCGGTCGATCTCCAGAACAACGGGCAGGCGCTGCCGGTGGTCGGGCTGGACGCCGGGACGAAGCCGCTGGTGCGGGTGTTCGACCTGCGGGGCAAGCCGGTAGCCGAGTGGCTGGCGTACGACGAGCGGTTCCGCGGCGGGGTGCGGGTGACGGCCAGCGCGCGGAACCGGGTGGTGACCGCGCCCGGCCCGGTGCTCAAGAACAGCCCGGTCCGCGTGTTCGACGTGGCCCGCCCGCAGCAGCCGCTCGCCGAAATCGTCCCGTTCAACGGGTACGACGGCGGGCTGAACGTCGGCGGGCGGTAAGACGAAGGCAGGTTTCACCACGGAGGGCACAGGAGGGCACGAGAGGAAGGCACAAGAAGAGAGGTTTTGAACTCAATCTTTCTCCTGCCTTCCTCTCGTGCCCTCCTGTGCCCTCCGTGGTGAAACCTGCCTTTATTAGCGGATGATGTTCGCCAACTCTTGCAGCGTGTCGTTGGCGGCGGTGATCGTCCGGGCGTTCACCTGGAACCCGCGCTGGGCGATGATCAGCCGGGCGAACTCGCTGGCCACATCGACGTTCGCACCTTCCAGCGAGCCGCCCTGCACACTCCCGGCCCCGCCCTGCCCGGCCGGGCCGATCAGCGGCTGGCCGCTCGCCACCGACGACAGGAAGTTGTTCAGCCCGTTCCGGATCAGCCCGCCGGGGTTGGTGAACTGCGCCACCGCCAGTTGCGCGAGCGGCACCGTCCGCCCGTTGCTGAACGAGCCGACCACGTTGCCCGCGGTGTCGAACGTCACGTCGGTGAGCGTCCCGCCGGCGGTCCCGTTCTGGGTGGTGGCGGCCGCGGTCGTCGCCCCGCCGAACTGCGTCAGCCCGGTCGTCTGGCCCGGCGTGCCCAGGTTGAGCGTGATCGTCTGGGCGGCGGCCCCGGGGATGCCGCTCACCGCCACGTCGATCGTCGCCGGCGACATCAGCAGGCCGGACGTGTCGAACGTGACCGTGCCGGTCCCGACCGCCGCCATCCCGCCGGCCACGGTCGCGGTCACGTCGAACGAGTTCACGGCCTTCTTGGTGAACGTGAGCGTGAGCGCCCGCTTGGTGCTCTGCGAGTCGAACACGTCGATCGAGGTGGTGGCGGTGCCGTTGACCGCCAGCGCGCTGCTCAGATTCCCCTGCAGGTTGACGCCGGTGGTGGCGGTGCCGTTCAGGCCGGCGCCGATGGGGACGCGGATGTTGAGGTCGCCGGGGGTCTGGAACCCGGCCTCGCCGACGGTGCCGGCCCGCTGCACCCGGTTGCCGGTGCTCGGGTCGACCAGGAACCCGGCCGAGTCGATGGCGAACGCCCCGGCCCGCGTGTACAGGGTCTGGTTGCCGTCGGAGAGGACGAAGAAGCCGTTCCCCTGGAGCGCCGCGTCCAGCCCGCGCCCGGTCGGGGTGACCGTGCCCTGCTGGAGGAGCGAGTCGATCGCCCCGACGTTGACGCCGAACCCGAGTTGCTGCGGGTTGGTGCCCCCGGCCGCCGTCGTGCCGGCGGTGCCGGCGGCGAGCGTCTGGTAGACGACGTCCTTGAACAGCAGCCGCTGCGTCTTGAAGCCGGTGGTGTTCAGGTTGGCGAGGTTGTTGCTGACGACGTCCAGGCCGGCGGAGTTGGCGACCAACCCGGTCGCGCCGACGAACAGCGCGTTCAGTGCCACGGCGAAGCCCTCGGGGTGCGCGTCGGGTCGCTGGTATCATACCAGACGCGACCGGCCCCGGAAGTAACTGTGTCGCCGTCCTTGTCGAAAAGTCGCCGCGTCGGCGTTGCGCCCGACCCGGGCGGTCACTCGCGGACCGTCTGCACCTGCGACAGCTTGACGGTGTCGCCGCCGACCTTCAGCACGTAGCTGCCGTCCTGCACCGCGACCGAATCGACCTTGCCGGACTTCTGGTCGCCGCCCGTGGGCGTGTACTGGATCGTCTTGCCGATCAGGTCGGCGCCCTGGGTGAGCTGTTGCAGCTTCAGCATCTCCGAGAAGCTGGCGTTGAGGCTGTTCAGCCCCTGGACGGTGTTGAGGGTGGCGAGCTGGTTGACGAAGTCCTTGTCGCTGACCGGGTCGAGCGGGTCCTGGTTCTGCAACTGCGCGACGAGCAGTTGCAGGAACTGGTCGGAGTTGATGCCGGAAAGTGCGCCGGTCGCCATCGCCGTCTCCTGTGTGTTCGGCCGCCCGCGGGTTCACGGGCGGACTTAAACCGTCACGTCGAGCGCGCCGCCGTCGGGCCGGCCGACGCGCGCCCGCGGCGCTGCAGCGGCGACCGTGTTCGCGGCCCGCGGGGCGAACTCGGAGGCCGCGTCGCGGTACGGGTTGCGCCCGCCGCCGGAGTTCGGATCGGCCGACACCTCGAACCGGTTCACGTTCACCCCGGCCGCCTCCAGCCGCTGCCGCAGTTCCGGCAACTGGCTCTCGATCATCCCGCGGACCGCCTCGCTCGCCGCGATCACGTGGCCGTGGACCTCGTCCCCCTGGGTGATCAGCCGGATGTGCAGCCGGCCGAGGTCCGGCGGGTCGAGCCGCATCTGGAACTCGACCCCGCCCTCGCGCTGGACCGCGTGGGCGTGTGTCACAATTGTATCCGCGACCTGGGCGGCCGGCGTCGCCCGCGCCGCGGCGGGCGCGTGGACGGCGGCCGGGGCGGTGGTCGGCGCCAGCGGAGCCGGAGCCGGGGTCGGCACAGCCGCCGTCGCCCCGAACGCCGACTCCCGCGGGGGGGGCTCCTCGCGGGCCGGCGGCACATTCGTCAGAGTCGTATCGGCAACCGGGCCGCCGGCGTTGAATTGGGTCGCGAATTGGGTCGCGAATTGCGTCGCCGGGGCGTCGGCAGCGGTCGCCCGCGCGACGAGCCGGGCGATGTCGGCGACCGCGCGGCCGAACGTCGCCACCGGCGCGGCCTCGCCGGCGCCCGGGTCGGCGGTCACCGGCGCGACCGCGACCGGCAGCAGCGGCCCGCCGTCTCCAATCTTGACGGCGCCGGCGCCGTCGGCGAGCGGGGCGTAGGAAACGGTAATCGGGGTGAGTGTGGGGGTCGGGGTGAGCGTCGGAGTCGGGTCGGCCGGCGCCGGCGTTTCGGCCGCGAGCGTGTTGGCGAACACCGCCGAACCGGCCGGAGTTGCGGCCAGCCGCGCGCCCGCCATGGCGTCGGCGGCGAACTGCTCGCCGGCGGTCGCCGGTCGCTCGCCCAACTGCGCCGACGGCAGCGCGGCGGCGGCGACCGCCGCGGTCGGCTCGCTCACCGGCGGCGCCTCGACGCTCAGGTTGGCCGGCACCGGCACGGTCGGAACCACGTTCGCGATGAGCGGCGCTTGCGCCGGGATGCTCGACCCGGTCCCGGTCGGGGTGGCCGTCACGGCCCGCGCAACGGCCGCGGCCGGCGACACGTTCAGTTGCGTTTCGGCCGGCACGGGCACCGCGGCGTTCGTCGCGGGCGCGGCCGGCGCGTCGCCGCGAACAGCCGGCGCCGGTGCGGCCGGGAGGCCGGTGGCCGGAACGGCGTCGGTCGTCTGCGGCGCAGTTTGCGCGGTGGGAAGCGGAAGCGCCGGGTTGCCGCGATCGAGCCGAAGCTGGTCGGACCGGCTGCGGGTGGCGGTCAGATCGGTGATCGAATCGGTCGCGGGGGCCGGCGCGGACTCGATCGCGACCGGCGTCGCGGCGATGAGTTCGGCCTGCTGCCCGGTCGCCTGCGCGACGGCGGCGTTCTCCGGCGGGGACAGCGTTTGCGTGACGAACGCCAGCAAACCGATGAGCGACGCGTCGGCCGTCTGCGTCGGGTCGGTGTCGAGTTGGGCGTCGGGCTGCAGTTCGAGTTCGGTGGTGTCCGGCCCGGCCGCGGCGCTGATCTCGGCCGCGGTCACATCGACCTGGACGTTCGCGGTCGTGCCGTCAGCGGTTACGCCGGTGGGCTGCGCGGTCCGGGTTGCGGCCGCGAGCGCGGCCTGAAACGGGCTGGCCCCGCCGGCCGCGGCCGACGTCCCGATTCCGGCGGCCGCGGCGGTTGCGGGCGCGGCGACCGGGACGTCCGGGGTCGCGGTCGGGATGAACGGCAGGCTCGCGACGGGGATTGCCATAGGTTGCGGGGCGGTCAGGGGACGCCGTAGGCGCGGCGGAGCCGCAGCCGGGCGTGTTCGGTTGCAAGTTCGGGGCCGGTCCGCGTCAGCCACCCGTCGCCGGCGGTCACCGCCGTCTCGACCCGGGACAGCAGCGCGGCCAGTTCGGTCCGCAGTTCGTCCGGCAGTTCGTCCGGGCCGGCGGCCAGCGCCGCGACCCGCGAGCCGAGCTGCGCGACCAGTTCCGGGGCCGCGTCGCCCCGCTCGAACCGCTCGCCCAGCGCGGCCGCCAGCGTACTCGCGTCGGTCACAGCGTCTCGCATTTCTTGTAACACCGGAATGGCACCGAGAGTGAGACGAAGTGGTAAAAATTTCCGAAACCGGGCGCGACTCACTTGGATTTCGCGCGGGACCGGAGTTGTTCCAGTTGGGTCTGAAGTTCCCGCTCCGAACTAATCAGGTAGAGTTGCTGGCTGGCGTACCCGGCGAAGAACTCGTCGTCGCCGCTGTTGGCGACCTCCCGGTAGATCGCTTCGGCCTTCGCGGTGCTGCCCAGCCGGCGGTGGCACGACGCCAGCATGTACCGGACGAACGCCTTGTCTTCCTTCGGCATGCCCTCGGTCGGCATCAGGTTGAACGCGTCGCGGGCGGCTTCCAACTGGTTGTCGCGGAACAGGTTCATGGCCGCGCGGATGCGGTCGGGCGGGACCGCTTCGACCTTGCCGCCGTCTTTCGGGGAAGGCGCCGTGACCGGCGTCACTGGGGGCGCCATCGGCGGGGTCGGGTTGGCGCTCATCCGCTTCAGGATGGTGAGCAGTTCGGCCTGCAGCTCGGCCCGCTTGGCGGACGAGTCCGCGCCCTTCACGTCCGGCACCGCCGGCGCGGGCATCGGCTGGGCCGACGCGGCGACGGTGAGCGCGAGCAGCGCCCCACACGCGACGAACCGCCACTTCTCCGCACGCATGGCACAGCCCTTCGAGTCGAACGGCAAATCTCGTACCGCCATTATCGAACGCCGGCGGCGGGATTTGCCCGCGGCAATACCGCGGCCCGGCGAACGGGGCAAGAGCGGATGGGAAAGGCAAAAAGAACCCCGGACGGGGTGCGAGTGTCCCGCGCCCGGGGGAGAAGGCCGAGCGGGTTGCCGCGTCGGGCCGGCGCGCCCGTCCGGCCTCCTGCCTTTCCCTTGTGCCTCTTCCTCACATGCCCATGATGTCGCCGGCCACCTGGTCCCAGTTGACCTCTTTGAACGACTTGATGAGCAGCCGCTGGTAGACCTCCGGCAGGTCCTTGGGCACGGTCTTGTCGAGTTCGGTCGAGAGCAACTGGCCGAGTTGGGCCTTGGCGATCTGCTCGGGGGTCTTGCTCTGGTTGGCGGCGTCCTTGAGGGCGACAGCCTGGTCGAGGCATCGCTGCGCCTGGCCCTTCCAGTACTGGGCGCGGGCGGGGTCGGCCCGCACCCACTCCATGACGGCCGCGGTGGCCGGGCCGGGCGGCCCGCCGGACGGCTCGCGGGTGCCCTGCGAGTTCGCCACCTTCTGCTCCGCCGGCACTTGGCCGGGCGACGGGTCCTCGTGTATACCGCCGGACTTCTGCGCCTTGCTCACCCCGGACGGATCGACGAAGTAGTTGGCGACCGACTGCCGCACCTTCACGTCCTGCGCGCCGATCCACATGACCAGGAAGAACGCCATCATCGCGGTCACGAAGTCCGCGTACGCCACCTTCCACGACCCGCCGCCTTTGCCCGCCATTCGGCACCTGTGTTTCGTTTTCGGTTTTTCGTGTTTTGTTCGCGTGATCGAGTTGCGGAGGCGCCTCGCGGTTGCCGACCGGCACCAAAAACTCAACACCAAACACCGAACACTAACTGAACATCTCCTTCAGCTCGGCCTGGTTAGGCCGGCAGTCGGTGCCGACGATCCGCCGGGCGCGGGTGACCACGTCCTTCGGGCTGACCCCGTCGTTGATCGCCACCACCCCCACCGCCAGCGCCCGGAGGAACAGGATCTCCTGCTCGCCCAGCGCCTCCATCCGGGCCGCGAGCGGGGCGAAGAACCCGTAGGCCATCAGGATCCCGAGGAACGTCCCGACCAGCGCGGCACCGACCTTGTACCCGATCTCATCCACCGGGCCGCCGATCGCCTGCATCGTCACCACGATGCCGAGCACCGCGGCCACGATCCCGAACCCGGGCAGCCCGTCGGCGGTCTTGGCCAGCGCCCCGGTCGCCGCGTGGTGCTCCCGCTCCACCACCTTGATCTCCTCGTCCAGCCACTCCTGCAGTTGCGCGCTCTCGACCGTGCCGTCGATGATCATGGCCAGCGCGTCGCACAGGAAGTGGCTGACGTGGTGGTTCTTGCTGATCTTGGGGAACTGCTGGAGGAGCGAACTCTCCTCCGGCTTGGTGACGTGCGCGTCGAGGGCCAGCAGCCCCTCCTGCCGCACCAGCCGGGCGAGGGCGTAGAGCAGCTTGAACAGCTCGACGCAGGTGGGCTTGGCGAACGCCGACCCCTTGAGCGTCTGCATGATGCCGCGGAACAGGTCTTTGATGACCTTGACCGGGGCCATGACGATCAGCGCGCCGAACGTCGCCCCGCCGATGGTGACGAACTCGGACAGGTGGATCAGCGATGACACCTTGCCGCCGGCCATGCTGAAGCCGACCAGCACCGAGATGAGCACGAATGCCATGCCACCGATGACGACCACGGGTTCACCTTCCGCCAGAGCACGAGATCCGGGGCTACCGGTTATGATCGAAGCCCCGGGCCGAAATTTGCCCGCGGCGCGAACGGGCCGAATCCGCGGCCCGCGGCGTGCCGATGACAAACCCCCGGGGGCGAACCCGGAGGAGGGCCGGCGATGCGGCGATACCTGTTCGTTCTGGGGCTGCTGGCGGCCGCGCCGGCGGCGCGGGCCGACGAGGCCGACGACCGGCTCGCCCGCCAGATGGCGACGCTGGTTCACGACTTCCGCCAGCCGCTGCCGGCGCGGGTGGAGGCGGCCCGCACCCTCGGCAAGCTCGGCGCGCGGGCGGCGGTCGCGGTGCCGGAACTGGTGGCGGTGCTCGACCGCCTCCGCGGGGCCGAGCAGGAGCCGCTGCAAGAAGCGGTCATCGAGGCGCTCGGGCAGATGGGCTCGGCCGCCCGCGTCGCCCTCCCGACGCTCGCCAAATCGACCAAGCGCACCATCGACATCGACCTGGCGATCAAGAGTACGACGGACGCGATCCTGAACGCGTCCGACGCGCAGAACACCGACGCGCTGGTTCAGCAGTTGACGAGCCGCGACGTGAGCCTGCGGGTGCGGGCGGCCAAGGCGCTGGGCGACCTCGGCCCGGCGGCCCGGGCGGCGCTGCCGGCGCTCGCCGCGGCGCTCGACACCCCCGACGGCGACGCCCGCCGCGCCGTGGTCGGCGCGATCCGCATGATCCAGCCGAACGCGGCCCCGTCGGAGGCGATCATCCGGGCGATCGCACTCGACTTGAGCAACCCGGACGCCAACCTGCGGCTGCTCGCCGCGCGGACGCTCGCCCAGATCGGCCCGGCCGCCGCCGCCGCCGCCCCGGACCTGATCCCGCTGCGCACCGACCCCGACCCGGACGTCCGCCGCGCCGGCAACGCCGCGTTCGCCCGCGTGACGGCACCGCAGCCGCAGCCGTAACTCGCCGGCGGGCCGACACTTCCGTCGCTTACAGCCAGTTGGGTTCGGCGTCGAGGTCCGGCGGGGCGAACTCGCGGAGTTTCCACTTCTCGACCGCGAGCGCCGCCATCGCGGCGTTGTCCGTACACAGCGCCAGCGGCGGGATGAACAGCTCCGCTCCCTCTTTCTCACACATGGCGGCCAGCGCGGCGCGGAGCGGCTTGTTCGCGCTCACCCCGCCGCCGACCGCCAGCCGCGTCAGCCCGGTCTTGCGGAGCGCCTGTTTGCACTTCAGGGTGAGCACATCGACCACCGCCGCCTGAAAGCTCGCCGCGAGGTTGGCGCGTTTGGCGCCCGGCCCCGGCGGCGCGGCCCGCTTCACGTCCTGCCCGTGGCACGCGTACATGACCGCCGTTTTCAGCCCGCTGAAGCTGAACTCGAGCCGGCCGTCGTCGAAGAACGTGCGTGGGAAGTCGTGGGCCTTCGGGTCGCCGGCGGCGGCCTCGCGCTCGACCGCCGGCCCGCCGGGAAAGCCGAGGCCGAGGATCGCGGCGACCTTATCGAACGCCTCGCCGGCCGCGTCGTCGCGGGTGCCGCCGAGGAGTTCGAGCGACAGCGGGGTGTCGCAGTGGAACAGGGCCGTGTGCCCGCCGCTCACCACCAGCCCCACACAGGGGAAGATGTCACGCCCCGCGGCCAGCCGGCAGGCGAAGACGTGGCTGGCGACGTGGTTGACGGCGACCAGCGGCACACCCAGGCCGAGGGCGAGCGCCTTCGCGGCGCTGACGCCGACCAGGAGCGCCCCGACCAGCCCCGGCGTGTTGTGGACCGCGACGCAGCCGATGTCACCGAGTGTAACATTCGCCCGCGTAAGGGCTTCGTCAACGACGGGCAGCAGGTTGCGGAGGTGGGCGCGGGACGCGATCTCGGGCACGACCCCGCCGAACCGGGCGTGCAGGTCGGTCTGCGACGCGACCACGCTGGACAGCACCGCGAGTTCGTCGGTGAACACCGCCGCCGCGGTCTCGTCGCAACTGGTTTCCAGTGCCAGGAAGTGCGTCATGGCGGAAGGACCGGAACGAAGAAAGGCTCCGGACACAAGGTCGGGAGCCTTTCGGGCATTTTAGAACGGCCGGCCGGCACGACAAGCCGGGTTCCTTTCGGCCCGCGTCACGGCAGTTGCGACGCGGGCGGGGGCAGCGGGGGCAGCAAGGGCAGCGTGCCCGGCAGAACTTCCGGCAAGGCGTCCTTCGGCGGCCCGTCGGCCTTCGGCGTCGCGGGCGGAACGGGTATCGGCGACGGCAGCGGGAGGGGCGACGCCCCGGGCGCGACCTTCGGCGTCGCATCAGCCTTCGGCGTCGCATCAGCCTTCGGCATCGGCCCGGTCTTCGGCGCATCGGCCTTCGGCATCGGCCCGGGCGGAACGGGCGTCGGCATCGTCTTGGCCGTGGGCGGCGCGGAGACCGGCGCCGACCCGGGCGAATCGACGAACATCACCGGCGGGGCCAACACCGGCTCGTTGATCACCGAGTACCCCCACGTGTACGGCCACGTCACCAGGTCGCCGACCAGGCTGAACGGCAGGTCGATGGCGCACAACACCGCCAGCGTCTGGCGGGGGTAGACCTCCGCCTCCGGCTTGTGGTGCTCGCGGATACCGCCCCCGTCGGCGTTCAGGACGGCGAGGTCCCGCTTCACGCCGCCGAACGGCACCCGGCCGCCCTCCTCGGGGCGGATGTGGGCGAGGTTCGCGACGGTCCCGCACCCGGCGGGCAGGGTCGCGAGCAGTACGGCAGCACCGATCACGCGCGCAGTCATTTGGTTCCCTCCCCGCCGGGGGCGCTCGACGCGGCGTCCGCGGAGCGCCACCCGGCGGTCGTGTGGTTCGACGGACGACACCCGCGGCGGACTCAGTGATTCCCCTTAAACGGGTGCGGCCGCGGCGGCAGCACGGCCGGGATGGACAGCGCGTTGCCGCCGCCCAGCGCCTGGTACGCGTTCACCACCGCCGACAGTTGCTGCTGCTTCGCCTGGATGAGCGTCGTCTGCGCCTCCAGCCGGTCGCGCTGGGCGAGCAGCACCTCGATGTACTCGATGCGCGCGTTCTGGAACAACTGGGTGGCGGCCGCGACCGCCGACTGGAGGGCGGCCACCTGCTGCCGCTTGATCTCGATGCTCTGGCGGTAGTTCTCCGCCCGGGCGACGCGGTTGACGACGTCGGTGTAGGCGACGAGCAGCACCTGCTGGTAGTTGTAGACGGCCTCCAGTTGCCGGGCGTTGGCCGCCCGGTACTCGGCCCGGATGGCGGCCTTGTTCACCAGCGGGGCGGTCAGCTCGCCGGCCACGTTGGTGACGAACGACGCCGGGTCGAACAGGAACCGCGGGTCGAACGCCTGGGTGGCGATCACCCCGGCGATGTCCACCCGCGGGTAGAAGTGCGCCCGGGCCACCTTCACGTCCAGCCCGGCGGCGATCAGCTCCCGCTCGGCCTGCCGGACGTCGGGCCGGTTCTGGAGCAGTTGGGCCGGCAGGCCGACGCTCAGCGCCGGGGCCTGCAGGGCGAAGAAATCGACCGTGGTCCGCTCGACCGGCTGGGGCAGCCGCCCGGCGAGCAGGTTGATCCGGTTCTCGGCCTCGACGATCTCCTGCCGGACGACCAGCTTCTCGCTCTGGTTCCTGCGGACCTCGGCCTCGAACCGCTGGACCGGCAGTTCGGTGACGCGGCCGGCCTGGAACAGCGCCCGGGCACCCTGCAGGCTCTGCTGCTGGAACCCGATCGTCTCGTCCAGCGTCCGCAGCCGCTGGTCGAGCGCCAGCAGCTCGTAGTAGCTCTCGGCGATGTCCGCGACCATGCGGGTCACGAAGTCGTTCCGCCGCTCGATCGCGGCGAGGTACCGCTGCCGGGCCGCGTCGCGGGCGTTGCGCAGCTCCCGCCAGATGTCGAGCGGGATCAGGACGTTGACCCCGAGCAGGAAGTCGCCCGGTATGTGGGCGAAGTTCCGCCCCGGCTTGAACTGGAGTTGGTCCTCGGCCGCCCCGGTCGGGGTGAACCGGCTGCTCTTGTCCAGTCCGGCGGTGCCCCGCAGCCCGACGAGCGGCAGGAACGCCCCCCCCCGCGACAGGATCTCGGCCCGAGCGACCTGGATCTCCTCCTCCAGAACCTTCAGCTCCCGGTTGGTCGCCAGCCCCTGGGCGATCAGCCGGGTCAGCGTGGGATCGCCGAAGAACTCGTCCACCCCGAGCTGGGCGGAGCTGTCCGGCCCGGCCGACACGCCCGACGCGGTCACCGTGCCCGAGTTGTCGGCCCCGGCATAGCCCGACGGCAGCGTCGGGGCCAGTTCAGGCGGGCGCAAGTCGGGGATCCGGCAGGACGTCAACAGCAAGGCGCCGCACGCGAACACCCCCACGGCCGCCCGCCGCGCATGTTTCAGGCCTGAATGTGGTGAGCGAGTCATTCGCCTCATCCTTCTCAGGCCCGTCGGTCCCCGCCCGCAAACGGGTGCCCGACGGACCTGCTCATCCTTGAGTAGGTGCAACCCCGGTTGTCGCTACTATCGGCCGCTCCGCCCCATCCGGAACAGTCGTTTCAACCGACTTAACCGTTTCGCCCGCCCGGCGGGGGTGGCGGCGGGTCGGGAATTTCCGCAGCCTCGGGCAGGTGCCCGTCGGGCTCGCCCGGCACCGGGTCTTCGTGCAGGTGCGGGTCGGGCACCGGGGCGTGGTCGTGCGGGGTGTAGTCGGCCGGCGCGGCCGGCGCGAGCGGGGCGCCCTCGAACAGCTCGCTGACCGGCCGGCTCGACTCGTCCTTGAGCAGGTGCCGCCCGTCGGAGAGCTTGCCGAACAGGTAGTACAGGCCGGGGATGAACAGCACCCCGACGACGGTCCCGATGAGCATCCCGCCGGCCCCGGTGGCGCCGATCGTCCGGTTGGCGATCGCCCCGGCCCCGGTGGCGAACACCAGCGGCAGCAGGCCGGCGATGAACGCGAACGACGTCATCTGGATCGGCCGGAACCGCAGCTTCCCGCCCTCGACCGCCGCCTCCAACAGCGACAGCCCCTCCTGCCGCCGCTGGACCGCGAACTCGACGATCAGGATCGCGTTCTTGCCGAGCAGGCCGACCAGCATGATTAGCCCGATCTGGGCGTACACGTCGTTCGCCAGCCCCATCGCCTGGAGCAGGAAGAACGAGCCGAACAGCCCGATCGGCAGCGACACGATGACGGCCAGCGGCAGGATGAAGCTCTCGTACTGCCCGACCAGCACCAGGTACACGAAGGCGACCACGATGAGGAAGATGTAGATCGCCTCGTTCCCCTTCCTCGACTCGTCGTACGACAGCCCCTGCCAGGCGATGTCGTACCCGCGGGGGAGCGTCTCCTTGGCGACCTCCTGGATGGCCTTGATGGCCTGCCCGCTGCTGAACCCGGACTTAGGCGACCCCTGGATGACCGCACACGGGTACAGGTTGTACCGGGTGATCTCGTTCAGCCCCTGCTTCTTCTCCCGCCGCATGAACGCCGAGAACGGCACCGGGTCGCCCTCGACCTTGACCTTCTGGATCTCCCCCTTCTCGTTCTTGATCTCGACCTCGCGCTCGCTCTTGACGAACAGCTTGTCCAGGTCCTCGGGCAGCTTGCGGAACTGCGGCCACGCCTGCACGTACACCTTGTAGAACTGCTCGAACAGGATGAAGCCCTGCTCGTACGTGCTGCCGATGAGGATGTTCAGCTCGTTCAGCGCCTTCTCGATCGACACCCCCTTCTGCATGGCGATGTCGTTGTTGATGATCAGCTCGTACTGCGGGTAGTCGGCGGTGTAGAAGGTGAACAGGCCGGTCAGTTCCGGCCGCCGCCCCAGCGCGGCCATGAAGTCCTCGTTGACCTTCCCGAGCGCCGCGTAGTTGGACGTCTTGGTCTGGTCGAGCAGCACCACCGAGAACCCGCCGGCGTTGCCGAACCCGGGGACCGCCGGCGGCTCGAAGAACTCCAGGTTGGCGTTGGTCACGTGCTCGCACCGCTTCTCCAGGTCCTCGATGATCTGGCGGGCGGTCCGCTTGCGCTCGTTCCACGGCTTCAGGTTGATGATGCACGTGCCGGCGTTCGACCCGCGGCCCTCGGTCAGCACCTCGTACCCGGCCAGCGAGGTGACCGAGGTGACCTCGTCCTTGAACTCCTCCTCGATCAGCTTCTCCAGCTCCTGGGCCTTGGCGTTGGTGTACTCGAGGGTGGACCCCGGGGGCGTCTGGAGGACGGCGTAGATGATGCCCTGGTCCTCGCCCGGGATGAACCCGGTCGGGAGCTTCAGGTTGACCCCGACGATGCCGGCGGCGAACCCGCCGACGACCGCCATGGTCAGCGCCCGGCGGGTGACGATCCCCCGCAGGATGCCGGTGTACCGCCGCGTCGTCCACTCGACGAGCCGGTCGAACGGCCCCCGCACCAGGGGGGCGAGCATGATGAGGAACCCGAGCGGCCCCCACAGCATCTTCGCCAGGTAGCCGATCCCGGCGACCAGCACCAGCCCGACGAGCAGCCCCACGACGAGCCGCGGGCCGCTCCACTTCCTCTTCGCCGGCGCCGCGTGCGCGTGGTCGTGCCCGCCGCCGTGCGCGTCGCCGTGCGCGTGCGGCTTGAGGATCATCGCGCACAGGACCGGGGTCAGCGTCAGGGCGACCAGGCCGGACAGGACGATGCTGGTGGCCATCGTGATGCCGAACTGGCGGTAGAACTGGCCGACCGGGCCGGGGATGAACGTGACCGGGACGAACACCGACGTCATCACCAGGGTGATGGCGATGATCGCGCCGCTGATCTCGTGCAGCACCTCCATCGTCGCCCGGTACGGGGACAGGTGCTTCTCGGCCATCTTGGCGTGGACCGCCTCGACCACCACGATCGCGTCGTCCACCACCACCCCGATGGCCAGCACCATCGCGAACAGGGTGATCAGGTTGATCGACAGGCCCATCACCTGCAGGAAGAAGAACGTGCCGACCAGCGACACCGGCACCGCCAGCGTCGGGATGAGCGTGGACCGCACGTCGCCGAGGAACATGTACACCACCAGCGACACCAGGATGAACGCCTCCAGCAGGGTGTGCAGCACCTTATGGATGGACGCGTCCAGGAAGCTGGAGACGTCGTAGGCCAGTTCGTAGTCGTAGTTGGGCGGGAACGTCTTCGCCTTCATCTCCTTGAGCTTCGCCTTGATCTCCTCGATGACCTCCGACGCGTTCGAGCCGGGCGCCTGCTTGAGGATGATGGACGCGGCCGGGCGGCCGTTGATGTCCGAGTAGATGTCGAAGAACTCCGACCCGAGTTCGACGCCCCTCCGCTCCTTCTTGTCCTGCGGCTTGGCCGCGCTCGCGCCGTGCCCCCCGTTTCCGCCGTGCCCGCCGTGGGCGGCCGACGGCTCCTTCTTGTCGCCGTGCCCGGTGCCGCCGTTCTTGTCGCCGCCGTTCTTGTCGCCCTTGCCCGCGTCCTCGTCCTTGGGGGGGACGCAGATGTCCCTGAGCCGCAGGATCTCGCCGTTGGGCTTGGCCCGCAGGATGATGTTCTCGTACTGCTCCGGCTTGTTGTACCGCCCGATGTACGTGAGCACGTACTCCTTCGACTGCGACGTCATCCCGGTGGCCTGGCCGAGCCGGCCGGGCGAGCCGATCATGCTCTGCTGGGCCACCGCCTTCATCACGTCCTCGGTCGAGATGTCGTACGCCCGCATCCGCTCGGTGTTCAGCCAGATGCGCATCGCGTAGGAGCGGTTGCCGAGGTTACGGGGCAGGCCCATCCCCTTGATCCGCTTCAGCTCGGGCATGATGTAGGCGTTGGCGAAGTTGAACAGGTCCTTCTGGTCCGAGTCCGGGTCGGTGCTGTAGATGTTCACGTACATCAGCATGCTCGGCACCACCTGGCTGACGAGGATGCCCTCGCGCACCACCAGCGGCGGGAGCCGGCTCAGCATGATGTTGACCCGGTTCTGCACGTTCACCACGTTGATGTTCGGGTCGGTCCCCGGCTCGAAGTAGATGGTGATCACCGCCTCGCCGGCGCTGGTGGCCGACGACACCATGTACCGCATGTTCTGGACGCCGTTGATCGACTGCTCCAGGGGGATCAGCACCGAATCGACCAGCACGTTGGCGCTGGCCCCGGGGTAGGCGATGGACACCTGCACGGTCGGCGGCGCGACGTTGGGGAACTGCTCGACCGGCAGGGTCTTGATCCCCAGCACGCCCAGGAACAGGAGGATGATCGAGATGACGATCGCGAGCGCCGGCCGGTAGAGGATTTTCGTGAACATGTTGGCAGTTGTCTCGTAAGCTCAGAGGCCGGAACCGCAGAGGACAGAAGCCGCGGGGGCGGAGCGGCAGGGTCGCTGCCGGCCGCCCTCCGGGGGTTCTGTCCTCTCGATGCGTATCACGGCGAACGTGTACCGCGTCCCATTCCCGGCCCGCGCGAGCGGCACCGCCCGGCGAGCGCACTCTTCGTGTCGTGGGGCCGGTCAGGTCGGACCGGGCGTCACCGGGCCGACTACTCGGCGGGGTCTTTCAGGCGCGCGAGCACCTCTTCCGGCTTCCGGAACTCGAACTTGTCCAGCTTCTTGTCGTCGCCCGTCTGCTTGATGCCGTCGAGGATGATCTTGTCGCTCACGTCCAGCCCGTTCTTGAGGACGAAGATGTCGTCCTGCTCATGCTGGACGGTGATCAGCTTCCGGCGCACCACGTTGTCGCTCCCGACGACGTAGGCGTACCGCTTGTCGAGGAACTCGAACGTCGCCCGCTGCGGGATGACGAGGGCGTGGTGCAGCTTCCGGCGGATCAGCACGGTGCCGGTCATGCCGTGCCGCAGCAGGCCGTTCGGGTTGGGGAAGTCGGCCCGGAACTGGATGTTGCCGGTCTCCGGGTTGCTCTTGCCCTCGATGGTGACGGTGTCGCCGGCGTTGAACTCGAACCGGCTGCCGTCCGCCAGGTTGAGCTCGATGACCGCGTCCGCGAGCTTGAGCTGCTGCTGATTCCCCGACGGCGCGCCGTGGCGGCCCTTGCTGTACTCGAGGTAGTTGGCCTCGGGCACGTTGAAGTACACCCACATCACCCGGTTGTCGTACAGCGTCGTCAGCACGTCCTTCTTGTCCACCAGGCTGCCGCGCTGCTGGAGCTGGCGGTCCACGATCCCGGCGAACGGGGCCTTGACCGTGGTGAAGCCCAGTTCGGCCTCCGCCGTCTTCACCCGGGCGTTGGCCTCGTCCAGTTCCGCCTGGGCCAGCTTCACCTCCTGCTCGGAGACGATCGGCGGGGTCTGCTGGAACAGCCGCAGGGTGTTCTGGTACTTGAGCTCCATCAGCCGCGCCTTGGCCTTCTCGGCGTCCAGCCGCGTCCGGTACAGAACGGGCACGATCTCGAACAGGGGATCGTCCTGCTGGACCATCTGCCCTTCCTTGATGTAGATCTCCTTGAGGTACCCTTCCTGGAGCGGCCGCACCTCAATGTTGTTCTGGGAGCGAATCTGGCAGACGTATTCCTGCGTAATGAGGACGTCCTTGTGCATGGGGCTGGTGACCACGATCTCGTGGTGCGCGTGGTGCCCGTGGTCCTTCTCTTCGGCGTGCGAGCGGTCGCAGGCCGTGAGGCACAGTGGCAACAGCAGGGCGGGGAGGATGGCCAGCCGCCGCAACCCCGTCAAGAACGTCTTGGCCATGAGAATTTGCTCGCAAGAGTGTCCGGGGCACGGCGTTCGGCTCTCACACAGCAGCACAAACTCGCGACGCGCCCGGTTGTTTTGGGCCATTGCAATTGCCGGGCCAATCGATCGGGGTGCGCGATCGTCGGGCCGGTTCACCCCGGCCCGTCCTCACGTGCAGGCGAACCGGTTTTCGATGCGAGCCATGAGTTTCAAATGGCGGCGTCGCAGCTTACGGCCCGCCGGCCTCGATCGGCCGACTTTTTGGGGCCACGGACGGGCGGCCCGAAAATGCATCCGTGCCGGCTTCGGTGGAGTGACGGGCTGGCTTCCAAACGGCCAGACTGATGCGACCGCGACCTACCCGATATCCCGACGCGGCAGGCGACTCACCGCGAGCGACAGACGGGGAAAGAGGCAGTATCTGGGGGAAAGTGCGGAAGGAGTGAGCGATCGGGCCGCGCAGACAAAATGCAGAGCAATGACGATCCTCAACCCATGTAAAGGGCTGAGAGCCGTCGTCGAGCGGTGTCTGGCAGTTAAAAGTTGACACCGGGCCGAAATGCTCGGCCGGACAAGAATTGAGTCGAGTGCCCCCTCTCGGGCTCGAACCGAGGACCCGCTGATTAAGAGTCAGCTGCTCTACCAACTGAGCTAAAGGGGCAGGGCGTTGCTATTTTGGGAGGTCTTGCGGCAACCTTCAAGGGCGTCCCGCAAGAATCTTCGACGGATGGACCCCCGCACCGCGACCGGGGTTCGCGCCCGCGGCGCGAATCTGGCCACCGGGCGGTGCTAAGTCATAATCTGGTAGGGCGTTGCCGCGAACGTCCCGCCCGCGAACCCACCTCATGCCGGCCCCTCTCCCTGCCCCGTGGCGGTCCGTCCGGCTGCCGCAGGCGATCACGCTGATCGCCCTGGCCGTCGGCCTCCCGCTGTTCCTGCGGTCGCCGCCGTGGTGCGACATCACCCTGTACCAGATGGCCGCCCGCAACATCGTCAACGGCGGGATCCACTACGAACACATCTTCGACACCAACCTGCCCGGGTTCGTGTGGGTGGTGGCCGCCCTGTACCGCCTGTTCGGGCCGAACGTGATCGCGCTGCGGGCCGTCGATCTGACAATCGTCCTCGGAATCGTGCTGCTGCTGGACCTTCTGGCGAAGTGGGGCGGGGCGACGCGGAGCGGGCGGTGGTGGGCGATCGCCGCGGCGGCGGTGTTCTACCCGTTCACGGTCGAGATGTCGCACGCGCAGCGGGACGTGTGGATGACGCTCCCGGCGCTGGCCGCGGTGGCGCTGAGGCTGCGGCGGGCCACGTCCGACGGCCCGGACGCGCCTTCCTCGCTCCGCCCGTCCTTCCGCGAAGGTCTGCTGTGGGGTCTGGGGGTGTGGCTGAAGCCGCACGTCGCGCTGATGGCCCTGTGCGTGTGGCTGCTGACCGCGTGGCGGCTGGCCGGCGAGCGGCCGCGGCCGTGGCGGGCGCTCGGGGCCGATCTGCTCGGCAACCTGCTCGGCGGGCTGGCGGTCGGCGCACTGGGGCTGCTGTGGATGCACCTGACCGGCGCTCTCGGGCCGTTCATCGAAGTATTTGCCGAGTGGAACCCGTATTACGTCAAGCTGGCGAAGTACGAATTCCCGAGCCGCGTCGAGGCCGAGCTGTACTGGTTCCCGCCGTGGAGCCTGTGGCTGGTCGTGACCGCCCCGCTCGCGGCGCTGTCGCTGCTGGACGCGGCCCCGTGGCTGTCGCGCGGCCGCGCGGCGGCATACCCTTCCGGGTGGCTCGGCCGCCGCCTGCCCGCGTGGCTCTGGGACGCGGAGGTGGGTTCCGACGCGCGGTTCGTCCGCGGCATCGTCGGTGGGCTGTACCTGGTGTGGGCGTGGCAGGCGTTTTACGTACAGCGCGCGTTCGAGTACGCGCACGTGCCCGAGACGCTGCTGATGGTCTGCATCTGGGCAACGCACCGGTGGGCGTGGGTGCCGGTCGTGTTCGTGTGGCTGGCGGTCACGAGCGGGGTGTGGCTGGCGGCCGGGGTCAGCCCCGGGGTGCAGCGGTGGCTGGACGACATGGACCCGGTCGAGCGGCGCAACCATCTGCCGCGGCACACGCTCGCCAACCCCGACCGCCTGAGGCTGTGGCCGCAGTGCTGGCGGCTCATGATGCCCAACCGCGACCGGTACGCGCTGTGGGACGCGCTCCGCCAGCACCCGCCGCACGAGGCATCGCCGTCCTGGTCCGAGTTGTACGAAGTCGCCGAGTTCCTCCGCGCGCAGAACGTCACGGACGGCGAGGTGATCGCGTGGTTCGACTCGCCGCACGCGGTGTACCTCATGCTCGACATCGACCCCGCCTTCCGATACATGCACGTCCACACGGTAATCGCCATTTCGGTGGGCGACGACCCGACCTCGGCGCTCGGCCGGAAGTGGGTGCTCGACGGCCCGCGGTACGGGCTGAAGCGGGCCGGGCACCCGAACTACCGCTACGTGATCGGTGATCTGGAGTGGGCGGCGACGAGCGCCGGATTGACCGGCAAGACTCGCGACCGCGCGCTCGGACCGCCGTGCGACCCCGCCAACGGAAAGCTGTTGCCGGCCCTCAACCTGTTCCCGACGGAGTTCCCGTTCAACCAGCCGACCGTGTTCCGCACCCGCGGCGGCCTCGGCCGCTACGTCGTCCACCGGTTCGTCAACTGCGACGACGATCCGGGCGCCAGCAAGCGGTGACGCCGGCTTCGGGTTGACCCGCTTCGCGTGCCGCGCCATCATCTGGCGGTTTTTCGCCGCACGGAGGCGCAGTCGTGAAGGTGTTGTCGCTCTCGCGGTCCTGGTTCCGGCGTGTCGCGGTCGATCCGCGGCGCGCCCGCCTGCTGTTCTTCGCCTTCCTGGCGGTGGTCGTGCTGGCCACGGCGGCGAAGTACGCGGCGAAGATCGCCAAGCCGGGCGACAAGGGGGCGCAGAGCCGCTCGGCGTTCCTCCGCTGGCGGGAGATGATCAACGGCGTGTTCGCCGGGGAGAACATCTACGTCGGGCTGAACGAGTACCCGAACCCGCCGATCATGGCGATCCTGCTGCGGCCGTTCGCGGTGCTGCCGCCGACCGCCGGCGCGCTGGGTTGGTTCGGGTTCAAGGTGCTGCTCGCCGGGCTGGCCGCGGTGTGGGCGTTCCGGCTGGCAAACAGTGAGGAGTCAGGAGTGAGGAGTGAGGAGAGGGGAACGCCCCCTTCCTCACTCCTCACTCCTCCCTCCTCACTCCTCACCGGCCCCGACGCAGCACGGGCCGCGGCCGTCCTCCTCTGCCTCCCGGCGTTGCTGGGCGACCTGTCGCACAACAACGTCAACATCTTCATCCTGTTCCTGGTGGCCGGGTGCCTGGAGGCGTTCCGCCGCCGGCTCGACGCCCTCGCCGGGCTGACGCTCGCCCTCGCGGTCGCGTGCAAGGTCACCCCGCTGCTGTTCCTCGGCTACTTCGTGTGGAAGCGGTGCTGGCGGGTGGTCGCCGCGACGCTCGCCGGGTTGCTCCTGTGGCTCGCGCTGGTGCCCGGGCTGGCGTTCGGCTGGGACCGCAACCGCGAACTGCTGGGCGGGTGGTACGCGCTGATGGTCGAGCGGCCGCTGCTGAAGGGCGAAATCACCACCGAACACCCGAACCAGGCGGTCACCGGCGTCGTGTACCGGTTGCTGACGTACAGCCCGTCGTACATCGTGTACGTGAAGACGCCGGAGGGCGACATCCCGACGCCCGGGGAGTTCCACAACCTGACCGACATCGGCCGCCCGGCCGCGTGGGCGGTCGTGAAACTGCTGACCGCGGCGTTCGCCGTGACGGTCGTGGTGCTGTGCCGCGCCCCGGTGCGGGGCCCGACGGACCCGCGCGGCGGGTGGCGGGTCGCGGCCGAGTGCGGCCTGATCTGCCTGGGAATGCTGCTCTTCAGCGAGCGCACCTGGAAGCACCACGCGGTCGTCCTGCTGATCCCGCTGGCGGCCCTGACGTTCGCGCTGGCGACCGCCGACCTCCCGCGCCGCGCCCGCGCCTTCGGCTTCGCGGCGCTGGGACTGTCGTTCGCGCTGACCGCCGGCCCGGGCCTGCTGCCCGGCCGCGGGAACGACCTGGCGATGGTGTACGGGACGCACACGCTCGCGTTCGCGCTGCTGGCGGCCGCGACCGGCGTGTTCCTGGCGTGCGGGCTGGAACGGCCGCGCGGGTCGGGCGGGTTGGACCCGCGCACGATTCCCGAATGAGGGGGCGCGACCGGGTGCGGGGTTTGGGTATACTGAGCGGAGATGGCGCAACGCTCAGGATGTCGCAATGGTGTTCGGCGCGCGAAGCAGACCCACCCCCCAACCCCCTCCCTGCAGGGAGGGGGGGACAATGCTCTGCGCGCCGCGAACGTCAGCGACGCGCGAGGGTTCTGGCCCCCCCTCCCTGCAGGGAGGGGGTTGGGGGGTGGGTTCTGCTGCCCTGCTCGCCCTTCTCCTCACCGCCGTCTCCCTCTCGGCCCAGCCGCCGAAGGCCGACCCGGCCAAGCCGACCGTCATCAAACTCCCCGACGGCACGTTCCTGTGGATCGGCCCGACCGACGGCGGCGAGAAGGTGCAGCTCACCCCGCAGGAGTTCCAGAAGCTCGTCGAGAAGGCCGACGCGCTCAAGAAGGAACTGGCGGCCCGCAAGCCGGCCCCGCCGAGCGGGTGCGCCGTCCGCGGCCGGGTCGAGAAGCGGGGCGAGCAACTCGTCGCCGCGCTCAAGCTGACGTACTCGTTCCGCACCGCCCAGCCCAACGCCGCGGTGTCGCTCGGGTGCAAGAAGGCGTTCCTCGTGTCCGCGTCGCTGGACGGCGCCAAGCTGCCGGTGCTGGACACCGCCGACGACGGGCTTGCGGTGTCGGTGGAGGCCGCCGGCGACCACACCCTGACGCTCGAGGTGGAAGCCGCGGTCGGCGCCCGCGGCGCGAAGGAGGTCGGGTTCGATCTCGGCCTGCCGCGCGCGCCGATCACGACGCTGGCCCTCGACCCGCCGGCCGACGGCAAGCGGGTGACCGTCGCGACCCGGACCCCGGACCCGGCGGGTAAGGCGGACGTCCGCCGCGTGGCCTTCGACGCCAAACAACTCGCCGCGAAGTCGGACGGGCACCCGCTCGGCCCGGTCGATTCACTCGAGGTGACCTGGGACCCGCCCGCGGCCGCGTCGGCGGCCGCCGACGCCATCCAGAGCGCCGAGCTGGACGTCACCGCCACCCTGTCCGAAGGGCTCGTCGAATCGACCGCGAAGGCGAAGCTCCGCGGCCCGGCCCGCGAGTGGCGGTTCGTCGCCCCGCCGACCGCCGAGGTGACCGTCGAACGGCTGTCCGGCACGGCCGACGCCGCCCAGCCCGTCGTAACCCGCCCGACCGACGCGGCCAAGCTGGTGTGGAAGATCGAACTGCCGGCCGGCTCGTCGGCGGCCGACTGGGCGGTCTCCGCGTCGGCCCGCGTGGCCCGCCCGAAGGCGGGGGGCAAGCCCGGGGCCGCCCCGATCGGCCCGTATGCGGTGCTGAATGTACTCCAGCAGACCGGCACGGTGAAGGTGACCGCCGGCCCGTACACGCGGTTCGTCTTCAAGCACGGTCCGGACCTACGCCGCGTCGAGTCGCCCGGCCCGGACGACGTCAGCACGGCCCTGTTCCGGCTCGCGACCGGCCCGACCGGGGCGACCGCCGTCAACACCCCCCTGCTGACCGCCGAGGCGTGGCCGATCGAAGGGGCGGTGCGCGTCAAGCCGACGTACAAGCTCCGCCTGACCGACGCCGGCTGGCTGGTCCGGGCCGAGATCGCCGTCAAGCCGATCCGCACCGAGGTGGACACGCTGACGATCGACGTCCCGGCCGACTGGCGCGGGCTGGAGTCCGAGTCCGACCCGGACACGGTCGAGGGGGTGTCCCCGGGCAAGGCGGACGGCCCCTGGCGGCCGGTCACCGTCCGGCTGGCCGGCGGGCAGAAGCAGCCGTTCACGCTGGCGTTCGCGGCGACCGTCCCGGCCGTGCCGGCGGCGCGCGAGCTGACCGTCGGCATGCCCCGCTACCCGAAGGCGGTGGAGCGCGAGGCGGCCGTGACCGCGTCCGTGCCCGACGGCTGGGAGGTGCAGGGGACGGCCCGCGGCTGGGACGGCGACCAGCCCGCCGCCTGGGCCGCGCCGCTGACGGCCGTGCCCGGCGCGGACGGGCGGCTGCCGAAGGTCGTCGCGGCGGTGGCCGGCAAGGGCGACCGCGGCCTGTCGCGGGTGTCGCTGACGTGGCAGCCGCACCGCCCGGACGTGACCGCCGAGGTCCGTGCCGAAGTCACCGTCGGGGAGCGGCAACTGACCGTCGCGCAGGTCATCAGGCTCCGCTCGCCGGACGGATTCCCGCGCCCGGTCCGGCTCCGCGGCCCCGCCGACGCCGCCGGGCTGAAATCCGCCCCCGCGCTGGACCCGGTGGCGCCGGGGGTGTGGTCGTTCGCCCCCCCGGCCGACGCCCGCGACGCGGTCGTGAAACTCAGCTACGCGCTGCCCCTGCCCGCCCGACCGACCGTCCCGGTCGGGCTGACGTGGCCGGCCGACGCCGCCCGCGTCGGCGCGACCGTGCGGGTGTGGGCCGAGTCGGTGCAGGGGCGGGCGGTGACGGCCGCGGCCGACGGGTGGCGTGAGCTACCGCCCGACCCGTCGCCGGACCGCGACGCGCTGCCGGTACTCACGCTGGCGGCGTCGGCCGAGCACCCGCTCGCGCTGGAGGTGCGCCCCGCCGACGCGGGGGCGGCCGCGGCCGTGTGGGTCGAGCGAACGCTGATCGAGGCCGCCCCGGCCGAGGACGGGGCGGTGAGCTACCGAGCCCGCTTCCGGCTCGGCCGGTGGCTGACCCCGGCGGCCGAACTCCTCCTGCCCGACGGCGCGGGCGAGCCGGCGGTTCAGGTGGACGGACTGGCCGCCCTGCCCGCCGACGCCGGCGGCGGGCGGTACCGCATCCCGCTGCCGGACGGCGCCGCCGGACGGGCGGTGGTGCTCGACGTGCGGTACACCCGCCCGGGGGCGCGCGCGGCGTTCGGCGAAACGACGTACCACCCGCCGCGGGTGGCCGCCGCCGCGTACGCCGGCCCGGTGCGGTGGCTGATCACCGAGCCGACCGACTCGGCCCCGCTTCTGCTCAGCAACCGCGGCCGGGCCGAGCTGCGCTGGCACCCGCGCGGCGCGACCGTCGCGCCGTCGGCGGCGAGCCGCACGGCACTGGACCGGTGGTTCACGGCGGGTGCCGACCCGGCCGACGCCGACGTCGCGCGGGCGGAGGGCGAGCCGGTCGCGGTGCGGCAGGCGTCCCCCGAGCCGATCCGGGTGGGACGCGCGCCGTGGCTCGTGCTGGTCGCCGCCGCGTCGCTCGCCGCGTTCCTGCTGTCGCTCGTCACGACGTGGCTGCCGGCGACGGCATCGGCGCTGCTCGTGACCGCCCTCGGCGGCGGGTGCGCGGCGGCGGCGGTGCTGTACCCGCAGCCGGCGGCACAGGTCGCGGCCGCCGGGCTGCCGGGGCTGGCCGCCGGCCTGTTCGCGGCGGCCGCTCAGGCGGTCGTGCGGCGGCGGGTGCGCAGGCGGGTGGCGAACCTGCCCGGTTTCACGCGCACCCCGGCCCCGCCGAGCGCCGCCGGCGCGCCCCCGGCGGCGCCGGCCGGCACCCCGTCCGCCCGCAGTCGCCCCGGCAGCGGCGCCCCACCCGCCCCGGTCGCCCCGTCGGGCAGTTGACGCCCCGAACCCGCGAGTGCAACCCATGACCCGCGTCGGCTGGCTGCTACTGGCGCTCGCGCCCGTGACCGGCGCGGGCGTGGCCGCCCTGCCGCCGACGACACACGTACCCGCGGCCGGCGCGGCCGTCGAACTGCTCCCGGCCGACGACCCGTTCCCCATCCGCCGCCTCCGCGGCACCGACGCCCGCCTGCCAGAACTGCTCAAGGAACTTGAGCCGGGGCCGACCGTGCGCCTGCCGCGCCCCGCGTTCGAGGCGCGGGTCCGCGCCGCCGGCCGGGCGGTCGCCGCGGGCAAGTCCGACGCGCGGCTGGCCGACGCGACGTACACCGCGACGTTCGACGGGACCGACCTGACGGGGACCGCCGAACTGGGCATCCTGAACGCGCACGGCGTGGCCGGGTTCGTGCCGCTCGACCCGCTCCGGGTGGCGGTCCGCCGCGCGAAGTGGGCCGACGGACGGCCCGCCGCCCTCGCGGTGCTGAACGGCGTGCCAGCGGTGTGGGTGGACCGCCCGGGCCAGGCGGTACTCAAACTCGACTGGTCGCTGGCGGTCACGACGGAACCGGGCGAGCGCCGGTGCGAGCTGCGCGTCCCGCCGTGCCCGACCGCGGTGCTGGACATCGACCTGCCGGCCGACCAGGTCCCGACCGCGACGGCCGACGGGCTGCTGACAGGTCCGTTCGACTCGCCCGGCCGCCCCGGGCGCAAGATGTGGCGGCTACGCTTCGGCGGGCGGGCGAAGGCCGATTTCGCCGTCCGGGCGGCGAGCCAACACCCCGGGGCGATTCAGGCGAAGCTGCTCGCCCGGTACGACCTCCAACCCGGCCAACTGGGCGCGTCGTTCGAGTACGACCTGCGCCCGGCGCGCGGGTCGGCCGGCGAGTGGTCGTTCACGGCCGACCCGGGCCTGCGCATCGCCGACGTGGTGACGAACAATCGCGCCGGGTGGGCGGTGGACCCGCCCGCGACGCCCGGCGGCCCGCGCCGGGTGCGGGTCACCCTGCGCCAGCCCGCGCCGGGCGGGAAGGTGCTCGTCACCGCCGTCGCCCCCGCGCCGGCGGCGGACGCCCCCCTGCCCGCCGTGCGGCCGGTCGACGCGGTTCTCGACGACGAGCGAGTCGAGGTGCGGCTCGCCCCCGGGTTGAAGGTCGAGTCGTGGGCGGCCGGGGATTACCGCCTCACCGACGCCGCGACCGGTGCCGACGCCGCCCGCACGCTGACCCTCGTCGGCACCCTCCTGCCGCCCGGTGCGGACGAGCCGTTCCGCCGCATGCCGGCCGTGCGGGCGGCCGCCGCCGGCGCCGAGTTCGCGACGTTCGAGCGGCTGGAGTGGCATCTCGCCCCGGACCGATCGACGCTCGCGGCGCGGGTGGCGGTGCGCGTCCGGCGCGGGCCGCTGTTCAGCCTCGCCGTCCGGCCGCCGCCCGGGTACGTCCTCGACCGGGGCGAGGCCGGGACGGACGAACTCCTCTCGCACGTCGGCCCGCTCGCCGGCGGGCAGCGGTTGCTCGAGTTCGCCCGCCCGCTGGCGAGCGGGCAGGTGGCCGAACTGCGGCTCGAGTACCGCGCGCCGGCGGAGCCGGGCGGGGCGCGGCCGTTCCCGTCGTTCGCCGTCGTCGGCGCGGCCGAGCGGGACGGGTGGCTGAGCATCTCCGCCGCACCGGGGTGGGAGGCGGTGGCGCGGCCGGGCGTCGGCGCCGTGCCGGGCGGGCTGTGGGGCTGGCTGACCGCCGACCACCGGCCCGACGCGCGAGGGCTGTACCTGTTCCACGGGCGTGAGCCGGACGGGTCCGCAACGCTCGAGTCTGTCGCGGTGGCCGCCGAGGGCGGGAGCGTACGGGTCGAGGGGGCCGACGGCGGGCGGGTCGCCGTCACCCGCCTTCCGCTCCTGCCCTCTGGCGCTGCCTCGGCCGTCGTATTCGTCCCGGGCCGGCGCGACGAGCGCACGTGGAAGCTGTCCGGCGCCGCGAACGCCGTCGCCGACGCGCGAGCCGTCCCGCGCGAGCTGTGGGGGTTGGCCGCGCTGCTGTCGCCCGTCGATCCGCGCGCCGCCACGGCCGCGGCGGTCGCAGACCTCGGCGGGACGGTCTGGGCGGTGCGGTTCGTGCGGCCGCTGACCGGGCCAGCGGTGCTGGAAACGGCCTGCCCGGTTACGACGGCCACGCCGGTGCCGAGGTTGCCCGGCCCGGACCGGCCGGTGCAGGTCGAGGTCGCGCCCGAACTGAAGGGCGACACCACGGCTGAGCGGGACGGCGATTACGTCCGCGTTCGGCCGGTCTCCGCCCCCCCGGCGGCCGGGCCGGGGGTAGCGGACGCATACCTGGTGACCGCGGTGCGCGGGCCGGGGGACGCGGTGGCCGCGTTCGGCGGGACGGCGCGCGGGCCGGTGCGGCTGGCACTGCCGGACGGGGTCGAGGTGCGGGGGGTGTGCGTCGGCGGGCGGTGGCTCGCCCCGGCCGCGTGCGCCGAACGCGACGCCGACGGCATGCTGCGCGTCCCGACCCCGGCGGACGGGCCGGCTCGGTTCGAGGTGCGATACCGGCTGCCGGCCGCGCCCGGGTGGCCGACGTGGCGCATCGACAGTCCGGCGCCGCGGGTGGCGGGCGTCGCGCCGCCCGTCGGCCGGTGGTGGGCGTTCTCCGACGGCATGCTGCCGGGACTTCCGGCGGTGGGCTGGGCGCGCGCGGACGCCGGCCCGCCACTGCTCGGCGGGCCGCTGGGGGACGAGTCGCCGGCCGTCGTCCTGCGCGCGCCGGACGGCGAGTGGGTGCGGGTGGGCGAGGCACGCACTGCCGACGCGCTGGCGGCGGCGCTGGCGGCGGCGCTGGCGGCGGTCGGGTTGGTCGCCGTTCGGCAGCGGGGGCGACGGTCGGTCGCTCTTCTCGGCGTCGGGTTGGCTACCGCGCTTCTGGTGGTGGAACTCGGCCCGCCGTGGTGGGCGCGGGTCGCGTGGCCGCCGCTGTGCGCCGCGACCGCCGCGCTGGCCGCGGCCCTGCTCGCCGTCGCGGTCGAGCGGCGCGCCCCGGCGGCCGCGCTCGCGACGGCGCTCTTGTTCCTGGTTCCGGTACTGGCCGCGACCGGGCAGCCGGCCGGCCCGGCGACGGTCCTGCTCGTCTCGGCCGACCGGGGCGAAGAGGTCGTCACGCCGAAGGCCGTGCTCGACCGCCTGGATGCGCTGGCGCGGCCACCCGCCCCGGCCCCGGTGGTGACCGCCGCCGCCTACGACGTGCGGGCCGACGACGCCGGGGCGCGGGTGACGGCCCGGTTCGCCGTTCACGCCTTCCGGCCGGGCGAGAACGTCCTCGCCCTACCGCTGACGGACGCCCGGCTCGAGCGGGTGGCGGTGGACGGCGCGCCGGCGTTCCCGGCCGCGGCGGGCGGGGGGTACACGCTGGCGGTCGGCGGGCCGGGGCGGCACGAGGTCGAGGTGCGGTTCGCGACGGCCGTTGTCGCCACCGGGGCGGAGCGGGAGGTACGGTTCGGCGTGCCCGAGGTGCCCGAGTCGAGGCTGACCGCGACGCTGCCGGGCGCGGCCCGTCAGCCGGTCGCCGTCGGGCGGGTGGGCGGGCAGTCTGCGACACCCGGCGGCGAGCGGACGGCCGTTGCGGCGGACCTGGGCGCGGCGAGGGCCGTCCACCTGCGGTGGCGCGAGGGCGCGGGCGGGGCGGCGGCGATGACGGTCCGCGAGGCGTGCATCTGGGACGTCACCGAGCAGGGCGCAGACCTCACCGCGGCTTACCTGGTGCGGGTCGAGCGGGGCGCGGTTCCCGGGTTGCGGTATGAGGTGCCGGCCGAACTCGACGTGCTCCGGGTGTCCGTCCGGTCGCTCGACACCCCGTCCGGCCCGGTGCCGTTGCGCGACTGGTCGCTCGCGCCGGACAACGGGGCGCAGCGGCTGCGGATCGACTTCCAGGCGCCCGCGTCCGGGCGGTTGTTGGTCGTGCTGGAGTGCGCGCCGCGGAGGCCGATCTCCCGGCAGCCGGTGCTGCGGTTCCCGCGGGTCAGCTTCGGGGCGGTCGCGGGCGAGACGGACGCGGTGTACGGCCTGCGCGGGCCGCGGGTGCAGATCGACGGCGTCGGGTTGGTCGGGGTGATCGACTTCTCGGCCGACGCGCTGAAAGACAAGGACTTCGCCGCCATCACTGACCTCCGGCTCGACGCGCCCGGCCCGGTGCGGGTGTTCAAGCCCGGGAGCGGCGCGGTCGCGGAACTCCGCCCCGCCCTGCACGTCGGCGACCCGCCGGCGGTGCGGACAACAACCACCTGGCACGTCGGTCCCGGGCGGGCCGACGGATCGGGCGTCGTAGTCTGGCAGGCGAAGGACGCGCTGCCGCTCATCGAGTTCGCGGTGCCCGGGGTGCAGGTGTCGGAGGTGCGCGGCGCAGACGTCGCGGCGTGGAACCAAGCCGGCGGGCGGGTGCAGGTGTGGCTCCGTGCCGGGGCGCGGGACGGATCGGTCGAGTGGGCGGGTGCCGCCACTCCCGCCGACGGCCCGTTCGAACCGGCACACCCGGCCGTCGTTCGCGCGCGGCATCAGGCCGACGAGGTGCGCGTCCGGGCGGTCCCGGGGTGGGTAGTCAAGCCGGATCGGACCCGCGGGTGGCAGGCGGCCCCGGCCGCGGCCGGCGAGTTGCGGTTCACCACCGACCTACCGGCCGCCCCGCCGCTCCGGGTACAGTTGGGGCAATCGAAGTAGCCGCAGGAGACGCCCCGTGTTCCACCGCGAGTACTGGCACCCGAAGACCACGCCCGCCTCGGCACTCGCGACCCTGGGGCCGCGCATCTCCGCGACGATTCGAATCGGCGTGTACACGCTCGAACCAATGCCCCGGCTGGAGGCGGGCGGCGATTCGGGTCGGCTGCGGGAGTTTCGCGTCGATCGCGAAGCCGCCCGGCAGTTGACGACCGAAGCCGCCATCTTCCAGCACCTCGCCGGCGTGTTCGAGCGGCTGTCGGCGGCCGGGTGGGTGGAGGTGGAGGAGTCGCTTAGCTACCGCGCGTTCCTGCACGGCGACGCGGCCGCCGGGAAGTTCTGGAACGTCCGGCTGGCCGACCGCACGCTCGACGTTTACTTCGGCAAGACGGCGGTCAAGCGGCGCCCGCTCCACTGCAACTCGGACACGCGGACGGCCAGGGCGTTCGCGACGCGCGACGAGGCGGTCGCCGCGTATCACGAGATGATCGGCGAGAAGCTGAAGAAGGGATACGTCGAACTGTTCCCGCGTGCGACCGCACCGAAGAAGACCACCAAACGGAAGTGACATGGCGAAGAAGCCCGCGACCAAACCCGCCCCCGCGGACGCCCCGGCGGCCGACCTTCAGCGGCCGGCGGCGGAGGTGCTCTACGCCGACGAACTCGGTCGGCTCGCAGCGGCCGACGCCACGCGCCCGCGGCCGAAGGGGTGGCGGCTCACCCCGCGGTCGGTGCTGGCGTTCGTACTCGGCAGCCCGGACCTCGGCACGCAGCCGAAGTTCGTCGGCAGTCGAGCGTTCTTGGAGCGCGCGATCGTCGCGCTGGCGACCAACCGCGGGCTTATGCTCATCGGCGAGCCGGGCACCGCGAAGAGCTACCTGAGTGAACTGCTGGCCGCCGCCATCAGTGGCGATTCCACGCTCACCATTCAGGGCAGTGCGGGCACCACCGAGGACAACATCAAGTACGGGTGGAACTACGCTCTGCTGCTGGCCGAGGGGCCGAGCGAGCGGTCGCTGGTGCCGGCACCGGTCCACCGCGGGATGACCGAAGGCAAGATCGTGCGGTTCGAGGAGATCACCCGCTGCCCGATCGAGATTCAGGACATCCTGCTGTCGATCCTCAGCGACCGGGTGATGAGCATTCCCGAACTCGATGGCCCGGGGCGGTCGCTGTACGCCAAGACGGGGTTCAACGTGATCGCCACCGCCAACACCCGCGACCGCGGCGTGAACGAGATGTCCGCGGCGCTCAAGCGGCGGTTCAACTTCGAGACGGTCCAGCCGATCGTCAGCCTCGATGACGAGATGCAACTCGTTCAACGCGAAACGGAGAAGCTGCTGAAGCGGGCGGAAATCCCGGTCGCGCTGAAGCCGGACGTGGTGGAACTGCTCGTCACGACCTTCCACGAGTTGCGGGCCGGGCAGACCGGCGACGGCAAAGCACTGGAACCGCTCACTACCGCGATGAGCACCGCCGAGGCCGTCTCCACCGCTTACGCTGCGGGCATCCACGCGTACTATTACGGGGCCGGCGAGGTCGAGCCGGAGCACCTCGTGCAGCACCTCGCCGGGTCGGCGCTGAAGGACGCGCCCGACGACCTCAAGAAGCTGAAGCACTACTTCCACCACGTCGTACAGGGCCGCCGCGGCGGGGCGTGGCCGGCGTACTACGCGGCCCGGGACCGGCTGTCGTGATTGACTCGCTCTGCGACCTGAGCGGCCGCGTCGTGCTGTTCCCGGTGCGGCACCACTCGCCCGCGTGCGCCTGGCACGTCGGCGAATTGATCCGGCGCGTGCGGCCGGACGCGGTGCTGATCGAGGGGCCGTCGGACTTCAACCCGCGGTTTGCGGAGTTGTACCTGCCGCACCGGTTGCCGGTCGCGGTGTACAGTTTCGTGCGCACCGGTGACGGCCGGCGGCGAGGGGCGTACCACCCGTTCTGCGTGTACTCGCCGGAGTGGGTCGCGCTGAGTGTTGCGAGGGGAGTTGGCGCGGTCGCGCGGTTCATCGACCTGCCGTACGCCGACATCGCGCAGATCGACGACACCGCGAACCGCTACGCCGACCGCGGGCTGCAGCGGAATGCGTATGTGTCGCGACTGTGCCGCGAGGCCGGCGTCGAGTCGTTCAGCGACCTGTGGGACGCCTTTTTCGAGGTCGATTGGTCGGTTTCGCTCGAAGAGTTCGTGCGGCGGGTTCACCACTTCTGCCTCCACTGCCGCGAACTCGAAGGGTACGTCTCGGAATCTGACCGGTTGCGCGAAGCGTTCATGGCTGGACAGGTGCGGGCGGCGCTGAGCGAGTTCGCCGGAAGCGTCGTAGTCGTGACGGGCGGGTATCACAGCTCGGCGCTGTACGCCCGGCTGTACGGGGTCGATTTCCCCGGCACCACCGACGCGCCGGTGCCTGCCGGGACCGACGTGTCGGAGCCCGTCGTAACCGGCGTGGGCGAACGCGGAATCGCGCTGACGCCGTACTCCTACGAGCGGCTCGACGCTCTCCGGGGTTACGACGCCGGCATGCCCAACCCAGGCTTCTACCATCAGGTGTGGGAAGATCGTGTTCGCGGCAAGAGTGCGAGCCACCGCACACTGCTTGCGAAGGTGGTGAAGGTGCTGCGAGGGCGCGGGCAGGCGATTTCGGCCGCCGACCTGATCGGCGCGGAGACGACCGCGCGGGGGCTGGCCCAACTCCGCGGCCGCGATGTCGTCTGGCGCGCCGACCTCATCGACGGCATCATCGGAGCGCTCATCAAGGAGGAGCGGGCGCTCGGCATCGGCCACCCGCTCTTGGATGCCGTTCACGCGGTGTTCCGCGGCGGCGAGCGGGGCGAACTCGCAGAAGGGACCGTCCTCCCGCCTCTCGTCGAAGACTTACGCCAGCAACTCGCGCAGCACGGTCTCGAGCCGAAGTCGGCTCCGCGTGAGGTCGAACTCGACTTGCACGCCGGCGACGACCGCGAAAAGAGCCGGCTGCTGCACCGCCTACGGTTGCTCGGCATCAAGGGGTTCGACCGCACCGACGGGACCGACCTCGTGTCGCGCGGCGACCTCGCGAAGGTGTGGGAGCGGTGGCGGGTGCGGTGGTCGCCGGACTTCGACGCGACCGCGGTCGAGGCCGCCCGGTACGGGCCGACGCTGGCCGACGCGGTCGTCGCCCGGCTCAAGGAGCGGGCCGCCGGCACCGAGCGGAACGCCGAACTGGCGGCGCTGTTGCTGCTCGACGCGGCGCTCGCCGGGCTGACGGAACTGACGGCGCAGTTCCTCGCCGAACTGGAGCAACTCGTTCGCGGCGACGGGGACTTCTTCGCGGTCGCCAAGGCGCTCAACCACCTGCTCTACCTGTACGTTCACGACCACGTGCTTCAGACGGCCGGGCGCGACGACCTCGGCGGGCTGATGCGCGAGACGTTCGCCCGGGCGCTGTGGCTGCTCGAAACGCTCGGGCAGGTGACCGGGCGGGACCGCGACCTGCTCGCCGGGGTGCAGGCGGTGCTCGACGGCTTCGAGCGGTGCGGCGCTTCGCTTCCACTCGATCGGGCGGAAGTGGTCGGGGTGTTGCAGCGGGTGAGCGCGGCAAAGGCTCAGCGGCCTCTTGTTCGTGGCGCGGCGATGGGGGCGCTGTGGACGCTCGGGGAGTACGACGCGCCGCGGGTGCGCGCTTCGCTACTGCTGTTCGCTAACCCGGATTCGCTCGGCGACTTCCTCGCCGGGCTGTTCGCGCTTGCCCGCGACGTCGTGCAGCGTCACCGCGACCTCGTTCTGGCGATCGACGAGGTGCTGGCGGCGTTCGCCAACGACGAGTTCATGGCCGCGCTGCCGGCGCTGCGGCTGGCGTTCACGTACTTCACCCCGCGGGAGAAGCACCACCTCGGGCTGACGCTCGTCGGCGCGCTCGGGCTGAAGGGCGTGCCGTCGCTCGCGACGCTGCAGGTGTCGCCCGCGGTGATGGCGGAGGCGATTGGGTTCGAGTCGCGGGTGTTCGAACTGGTAGCGAAGTACGGGCTGCGAGGCGGTTGAGAGTGGTCCGCTCGCTCCGCGAGCGGTGCGATACGGCCGGTGTCGCTCGGCGGATGTCCGCATTGCTGTTCCGCGACGGTCACAACCGCTCGCGGAGCGAGCGGACCACTCTGAAGAGGCGTACCATGAGCGAGCGCGGGCGGTTGGTCCGGTGGCGGCTGGTGCTCGGCGAGAGCGCCGAGGAAGCGCTCGGCTGCGGGCTGAGCGGCGAGGACGCCGAGTGCGACCGCGCGCTCGGGTTCCTGTACGACCGCGAGTACTCGCCCGGCCGCAACGTGCGCCGCGGGACCGAGCGCGGCGGCGGGTTGGGCGCATCGACGCTCGACGTGCCCGAGTGGATCAACCAGATTCACGAGCTGTTCCCGAAGAAGACCATCGAGCGGCTCGAAAAGGACGCGCTCGAGCGCTACCAGCTTCAGGAGATGGTCACCAACCCCGAGATCCTGCAGCGGGCCGAGCCGAGCCAGACGCTGCTCAAGGCGATTCTGCACACCAAGCACTTGATGAATGCGCAAGTACTCGAGATGGCCCGCGTGCTGGTGCGGCGGGTCATCGAGCAACTGATGGAGAAGATGTCGCGGCCGCTCCAGCAGCCGTTCCTGGGGGCGATGGACCGCAACCGGCGGTCGAGCCTCAAGATCGCCAAGAACTTCGACGCCGAGACGACGATCCGCCGCAACCTCCAGCACTACGACCCGGAGGCGAAGCGACTCTACATCCGCACGCCGTACTTTCACTCGCGGGTGCGGCGGCATGTGGACCGGTGGCAGATCATCGTGCTGGTGGACGAGTCCGGGAGCATGGCCGACAGTGTGATTCACTCCGCGGTCACGGCGGCGATCTTTTTCGGCATCAAGAGCATCCGCACGCACCTGGTGCTGTTCGACACCGAAGTGGTGGACGTGACCGAGCACTGTAGCGACCCGGTCGAGACGGTGATGAAGGTGCAGTTGGGCGGCGGGACGGACATCGGCCGGGCGCTCGCCTACGCGGCCGGGCTGGTGGACAACCCGCGGCGCACGATCGTCATTCTGATCACCGACTTCTACGAGGGTGCCCCGGCCGACCGCTTGCTCGCGACCGCGAAGAAGCTGCTCGAAAGCGGAGTGACGCTGCTGGGATTGGCGGCGCTGGACGACCGGGCGGAGCCGAACTACGACCGGGCGATGGCGGAGCGGTTCGTGGCGCTGGGCGCGCACGTCGGCGCGATGACGCCGGGCGAGCTGGCCGAGTGGGTGGCCCAGAAGGTGCGGTAGCGGAGGGCCGGCGATGACCGAAGCCGAGTGGCTGGCGTGTGACGACTCTCATGGGATGCTGAAAGAGCTTTGGCAGTCGGCCAGCGCGCGAAAGATGCGACTGTTCGCGGTCGCCTGCTGCCGATCCGTATGGCCGCAATTGACTGACCCGCGTGGACGGCGTGCGGTGGAAGTTGCGGAGCAGTTCGCAGACGGGACGGCTTCGGATGAGGACCGACGGAGAGCGCGACTGGAAGTTCATCGCGCTGTTGGAGCGGCAATAGGCAGGGTACTCAGTACTGCGGTCCGCGCAGCCTATGACGCCACTGACCCGAACGCGGGGTTTGCCGCAACAGCATCGGTCGGCGGTATGACGCTGGGGAGAATAGCGGGCACCCCGTTTCAGCGGCCGAGTCACGCGGATCTACTCCGCGACATCTTCGGTAACCCGTTCCGCCCGGTCGCCTTCTCACCTGACTGGCGCACCGACACCGCCGTTACCCTCGCCCGGCAGATGTACGAGTCGCGGGACTTCGACGCGATGCCGATTCTGGCCGACGCCCTCCAAGACGCCGGGTGCGACAGCGATGACATCCTGAACCACTGCCGCGGCGTGGCAGGAGGGGGTTCGGGGGAACCCGCAGGGGGTGCCCCCACCCAAACGACGCACGTCCGCGGGTGCTGGGTGGTCGATTTGGTACTCGGAAAGGAGTAGGTCGGCTCGCCTTCTGTAGCCGGCCTCTGTGAGGCCGGAGCGACACGCACGTTGAAGCTCCGGCCTCACAGAGGCCGGCTACAGAAGGCGGTTGCCGCGGCTTACGAGAACAGTTCGTTGACCGGCTCGCCCTTGTCGACCAGCTTCATCGGGCGCTGCAGCGGGGTCATCACTTCCTTGTTCGGGTCGATGCCCAGCGCGTGACAGATCGACGCGTGCAGGTGGCTCACCTTCACCGGCCGGTCCTTTGGCTGCATCGCGTCCTCGTCCGACGAGCCGATCACCTGCCCGCCCTTCACCCCGCCGCCAGCGAACAGGCACGAGAACACCCCCGGGTGGTGGTCGCGGCCGGCCGTCATGTTGATCTTCGGCGTCCGCCCGAACTCGCTCAGCATCACGATCATCGTCTTCTTCAGCAGCCCGCTCTGGGCCAGGTCCTCGATCAGCGCCGCCAGCGCCGGGTCCATCACCTCGCCGTGGTCGCGCATCGCCGGGAAGGCGTTCGCGTGGACGTCGAACCCGCCGCGGTTCACCTGCACGAACCGCACGCCCTTCTCCACCAGCCGCCGGGCCAGGAGCGCGCCGCGGCCGAACTCGGTATCGCCGTACCGCTCCAGAACCTCGGGCTTCTCCTTCCGCACCTCGAACGCCTCAAGGGCCGGGCTGCGCATCAGCTTCACCGCGTCCGTGAGGGCGGTCTGCGCGCCGGCCACCTCCTCGCCCGGCAGCGTCGCGGCCTGCTTGTCGTTCATCTTCTTGAGGATGTCGAGCCGCTTGTTGCCCCGCTCGTTGGTGATCCCCTCCGGGAACGCCAGGTACGGATCCTTCTCGCCCGGGCGGCCGACGAAGTACGCTTCACAGGTCTGGCCGAGGTAGCCGGCCTTCGGGGCCAGCCCGCCGATCGTGACGTACGCGGGCAGGTCGCCGAGCGCCTTCCGCTCGCTCACCACCACCGACCCGATGCCCGGGTGCTGGAGGTTCGCGCTCTGGGCGTAGCTCGTTTGGAGCTGGTAGGTGGCGCGGCCGTGGTCGCCGTTCTGCCCGGCGATGCTGCGGACCAGCGCGACGTGCTTCATCTGCTTGGCGAGTTGCGGGAAGATCTCGCTGATCTGGATGCCCGGCACCGCGGTCTTGATCGGCTCGAACTCGCCCTGCACGTCGCGGCCCGGCTTCGGGTCGAACGTGTCGATGTGGGTCATCCCGCCGCCGTTCCAGAATAAGATGACGTGTTCTGCGCTGGCCTTGCGGTCCTCGCCGGCGCGGGCGACGAGCGTCCGCACGTTCATGCCGAGGAAGGTGCCGGCGGCCGCGCCGACGAACGTGCGGCGGCTCAGGCGGTAGCCGTTACATTCGTGCTTCATGATCGGATTCCTGATCGGGTTAAGGTGTATGTGTTTTGATTCCCGTCGAAAGTCCGAAAGTCGAAGGTCGTAAAGTCAGTCGGCCGGAGGTCTTCGACTTTACGACCTTCGACTTTACGACCTTCGACTCGGCTACGGAACGAACCGGAACTCGTTGCTGTTGAGCAGCGCCCAGCGGAGGTCCGCAAGCCCCTCGGCCGGCGTCTTCCCGTCCTTCACGATTGCGCGCGCCTCGGCCAGTTCGTCGGCGGTCGGGTTGCGGGTCAGCGCCTCGCGATACACCAGTTTCACCGCCGCGTCCACGTCGGGGTTCGGCCCGGTGATGAGCTTCGCCACCGGTTCGAGTGGGCCGACGCGGGCCGCCTCGTTGGTCAGCTTGCCGTTGAGCATCATCAGCGCCTGACGCATCGACGGGCTGTGGTCCCGCCGCTCGTCCAGCGACCCGCGGTCCGTCTGGCCGAACACGCGGAGGAAGTGCCCGACCGGGGCCGGGCTCGCCATCCGCATCGAACTCGTGAACTTCGGGTTGTCGTCCACGATCGTTTTGACTTCCTTCGTGACGTAGCGGATGCGCGTCCCGGCCGGCATCGCCCCGCTCTTCATCATCGCCTCGGCTTCGAGTTCTTCGGCCGATTTTGCGGACATCTTGTCGAGTTGGATCAGGTCTTTCTTCTTCAGCGCGTCCTTGAAATCGACCTCGATGCCCTTTTCGAGGTCATAAGAGCCTTTGGGTGCGCCCGTCGACGGCATCGCGCCTTCCATCGCGGGTTTGTTGCCGCCGAGCTTCGGCCCCTTCGCGTTGTCCGGGCTTTTCGGGTCGTCCTTCACCGCGACCGCCACTTGCTGATACGTGATGACGGTGGTGACGTTCTCGCCCGGCCGGTGCTTCGGGGTGAACAGGTGCCCGGCCTGCACGATGCTGTCGAACAGCGCCTCGCTACCCATCCGCCGCGTCGGGGTCGCGGTGAACGCCTTCTCCGCCGCGAGGCGCTCCGGTGCCGGCAGGTTGCCCGGCAGGTGCCCGCGCTGGTACGCCTCGGTTCGCACGATGGTCGCGATGAGGAAGCGAAAGTCGAACCCGCTGGCGACGAACTCGTCCGCGAGGTAATCCAGGGTCTTGGGGTGGCTGGGCGGGTTGTCTTGGCGGAAGTCATCGACCGGGTTGACGAACCCGCGGCCGAGTAACTCCGCCCAGACGCGGTTCACGAACGCCCGGGAGTAGAGGCGGTTCCGCGGGTCGGTGACCGCTTCCGCCAGCTTCCGCCGCAGTTCGCTCGCCTTGTAGAGATCGCCTTCGAGGTCGAGCCGCTTCATCGCGGCCTTCACCTCGTCCGACACGCCGGCCAGTTCGTCCTTTTTGGTTGTGGTGCCGCCCCCGTCGATGAGCGCGTCCACATCTGTTGCTTTTGCCGCGGCACGCGCCTTCGCGTCGGCTTCGAGGGCGTCGCGGTACGCCTTCAGGCGGGCGAGGTGCTTGTTCGGGCCGTCGGTCTTGTCCATCTCGAACGGGAACTTGGCCGGCACCGGCTTGCGCGGCTTGCCCGCGGCCTTCGTCTCCGGCGGCCACATGATCTGCGACTCGGCCCGCTCGTTGAGGAAGATGCCCAGGATCTGCATCTTGACGCGGTGCTCGACCCGCTGCGTCTTGCCGAAGAACGCGGCGAGGTCGTAGAAGTCCTCCTGCGTCCACACGTCGAACGGGTGGTTGTGGCACTGCGCGCACGAGATGCGGACGCCCATGAACACCTGCGACACCACGCCCGCGAGCGCGTACGGGTCGGCCTCGTCCCCGAGCACGAACCCGGTTTCCGGTTGGCTCCCGGCGCGACCGCTCGCGGCGATCAACTTCCGCGTCAGCACGTCGTAGGGCGTGTTGGTTCGCACCGCGTTGTGAACGTAGGCTTGCAGCGCCGGGCCGCCGTCGGCCCCGTAGCGGACGCGGAACAGGTCGCTGTAGAAGATCGCCCAGCGGTCCGCGTACTGCTCGCGGCCCATGAACTCCTCGATCGCCTTCGTGCGCCGCTCCGCCGCCGGCCACGCCAGAAACTTGCTGATTTCGGCGTCTGTGGGAATGCGGCCGTTGAGATCGACTGACACCCGCCGCAGGAACGCGAGGTCTTCGACGACCGGCGCGACGCGGGTAGTGTTCCCGGCGTTCTCTTGGGCCAACAGCTTATCGACGGCCTTCGCGGTGGCCGCGGGGTCGGGTGCCGGCGGCGGGGCCGCCAGCGCCGGCGCGGAAAGCAGCGCCAGGGAGAGCAGTGGCAGGCGGAACTTCATGCGTCACCTCGGCAGGCGGGAAATCACAACTTTCAAAACCCAAAATTCAAACAAGAGGGGTGCGGTGGGGCTTGTTGGAAATTTGTTGTTTGGGTTTTGGAGTTTACCTCACGGTCGTTCGTCTTCGACTATGTGGACCATTTCGCCGCCGGCCTCGCTCACCTTGGCGATGATGTCCTCGAAGGTGGCGGCCAGCGTGTCCTTGTGGATGCGCAGGTGGACGGCGCGTTCGCCCGGCGGGCTGTCGGCGAGTTCGGCTTGCACGAGCGCGGTCAGGTTCATCAGCCCGACCTGCTTGCCGTTCAAGTATACCTTGCTGTCCTGATCGACCGTGAGAGAAACCTTCGCCTTGGCGACCGGTTTCGCGCCGCTCGCCTGGGCGGGCTCCCACCGGATCTGGCTCTCGTCCTGAATCTTGGCCAGGATGAGGAAGAACAGCACTAGGTTGAACACGATGTCGGCCATGCCGACGAACGGCGGGACCGCTTCCAGCTTCCGGCGCTTGAACTTCATGGCGAGGAACCCACCCCCGGCCCCTCCCTGTAGGGAGGGGAGACAAGAACCTCTGCGATCCGCTCACGTCAACGCGTCGCCGATGTCTCCCCTCCCTGTAGGGAGGGGCCGGGGGTGGGTCACTTCACCACCACGTCCTTCTCGACGTCCACCTGGATCGTCACCACCCCGCCGGCCTCCTCGATCGCCCCGGTCACGCGAATCCACACGCTGTACGGCGTGTCCTTCGCGCTCTTCACTTCCACGATCCGGTCTTCCGGCTTCGCCTTGTTCGCCAGCAGCGCCGCCACCTTCGCCCGCAACTCCGAGACCGGCACCGCCGACCCGTTGAGCGCCACCGTCGTTCGTGTGATCGCCACTTCCACGTTCTGCGGCTTGGCCTCGGCCGACTTCTCGCCCTGCGTGCTCGGCACCTGCTGCGGCTTGCCCTTCTGCTCCTGCGCGCTGGACGCGCACACCACGAAGAAGATGAGCAGGTTGAACGCGAGGTCGGTGAGCAGGTTCATCACCCACGCCGCGTGCGCCGCCCCCTTCCCGACCGCGGGACCGGCGGCCATTACGTCGCCCTCCCGCTCGCCGCGGTCGCCTCGCCCTCGCCCGGGGCCAGCCGCAGGATGACCGCCTCCACCAACTGCGACGCGGTCTCCTCGGCTTCGAGCACGTGCCCGTTGACCGCGGACGAGAAGTAGTTGAAGAACATGTACGCCGGGATGCCGACCATCAGCCCCCACACGGTCACGATCAGCTTGACTTTGATGCCCGCCGCGGCCTGCTTGATGATGTTGTCCTCCGGCCGCATCTCGGTGATGCCCTGGAACATCAGCACCATCCCGACCACCGTGCCGAGCGACCCGAGCATCGGCGCGACCGTCGCCACGGTCGAAAGGATCGGCAGGTTCTTTTCCAGCGCTGCGGTGATGTGCGAGCCGTAGTCCTCCATCGCCTTGACGACCTGTTCCTCGATCTTCTGCGGGTCGTAGTTGAGCCGGCGGAGCAGGCGGTAGCGGTGGATGCCGACCGCGAGCACCGCCGGCACCGGGCCGTGCGACCGGGCGCACAGCGCCACCGCCTCATCCACCTTGTCCTGCGCGAGGAGGTCGAGAACTTCGCGGCGGAGCGCCTCGCCGTCGGTGGCGATGAGCCGCAGCGCGCGGAACCGCTCGATCACCACGCCGGTGGCGACGACCGCGAGCAGGAGGATCGGCCACATGAACGGACCGCCGTCGATCATGTAGCCCATCGCCCCGGCCCGCCACCACTCTCCGTCAGCGAACATCGGCATGTCAGTTTGGTGTTTAGTGTTTGGTATTTAGTGTTTAGCGTTTGGCGTCGTGTCTCTTCGGGGTGGCACGCACTCCGTCAGGAACTAAACACCAAAGACCAAATACTAAACACGAGGCTATTTATCTTTGTCCAGGCCGCTGGAGGCTTCCTCGAACTGCCGGAGCATCTCGGGCAGCGCCAGCCGGCCGCGGGCGTACTTCGCGGCCTCCGTCGTGGGGTAGTCCCAGCGGCACTTGTTGTACGCCTCGAACGCCTTCTTCATGTTGTTGGCGGTGCGGTAGCTCTCGCCCGCCCAGAACATCGCGTCGGCCGCCAGCGGGTCGTCGCGGAACAGCTTCACGAACTTGTCGAAGGTCTCGGCCGCCTTCGCGTATTGCTTGTCCTTGTACAGGCACTGGCCGACGCGGAACGCCATCTTGGGTGCCCACTTGTGGCCCTCGAACTTTTCGAGGAACTTCTCGCCGACCTGGGCGGCGACCTTGAAGTTCTCGGCCTTGTAGAAGTGCTCGCTGATGCGGACCATCACGTTCGCGATCAGCGGGTTCTTCGGGTACGTCGCGGCGAGCGTCACGTAGGCCTCGAGCGCCTGGTTGAACTCGCCGGCCTCCTCGTAGCTCTGCGCCAGCTTGAACTGCGCGTCGGGCGCGAGCGGGTGGTCGGGGTACTGCTTGACGATGATCTGGTACGCGGCGACCGCCTCGCCGTACTGCTTGAGTTCCTGGGCGAACTGGCCCAGGAGGTACGACACCCGCGGCGTGTACTTCGGGTTCGGGTAGTCCTCCATCACCTCGCGGAGGACGCGGCGGCCGGATTCGAGCGCGCTCTTGGCGTCGCCCTCGCGGCCGAGCGCCTTGTGGCTCTTGAACAGCTCGAAGTGGCTTTCGGCCACGTGGAACTGCGTCTCCACCGCGAGCTGCTCGTCGGTGAAGACCTTGCTGAACGCCTGCAGCTTGCCGTCGGTGCCGATGACCACCGCGACCGTCGCGGTCGAGGTCAGCTTGCCGTCGGGCGTGCTGGCGGCGCGCTCGTCCGCGTACTCGATGGTGACCGTGTCGCCGAAGTAGACCTCGACCTCGGGCGTATCCTGCTTGAGGTTGCCCGGGGTCGGCTTCTCGGCCGGCTTGAGCAGCACCGACCCGGTGAACGTGCCGCTGTGGGCCAGAGTTTCTGACAGCTCGACGACTTCGTCTTCGCCGCGCGCGGATTTGATGCGGACCTTGACCTTATCGCGGTCCGGGGTGCGGTCGGCGTCGAAGTCGATCACGCGAAGGTAGAGGCGCTCGCCGACGTGAACGGCGGTGACGTCCTTCGCGTATTCGGAGTCGGTGACGGTCAGTTTGCCGTCGGTGATGAGCCGGGCGCTCGCGGTGAGCGCCGTCCCCGGCATCCCGGGGCGCTTCTCGTCCTTGTAGGAGACTTCGACGACGTCCGAGCCGTTGAGGTTGAGCACGCGGGTGACGAGCGCCTTGTTCCGGTCGGTGCCGTCGCCCATTTCTTCTTTCGTGAGCACCGGGCCGCCGATGAGGTCGCGCGGCATCGCGGCCGTGAGCGGAACGAGCGACGCGCTGTCCTTGTTGCCGAGTTGCAGGCTCACCTGGCCGGTGAAGCGACCTTCGAGCAAGGCGTTGCCGGGGCGGTCGAGTTGCCCGTTGCCGCCGAGGAGAAGGTCGGTCAGCACGCACTCGACGTCGATCGTCGCGCCGCTCGTCGTCTTGAGCGTCACGACGACCTTGCTGCGGCTGTCCTTCGCCGCGTCGCGGTCGATGACCTCGACCGTGAACGGCGCCTCGAACGCGACGCCCGCGACGTGTTTCGGATCACCGGCGTTCGGCCCGGCCGGCAGGTACCGCACGACCGGCGTCGGATCAATCACGGTCATCCCCGGCACCGGCTCGGGCCGCGTCGCTCGCGTCTCGACCACGCGGACGCGGCCGGCGGTCGGCTCGTTGACGTACACGACCGACTCGCGCACCGCCGCGTGCCCGGGCACCGTGTTCTGCTGATCGAGGTAGCGGATGAAGACGCGGTCGCCGGCCTTCACGACGATCTTGCCCTCGGCGGGCGTGGCCGACGTATCGACCTCCTTCGTGAACTGCCCGCTGTTGGGCTGCGTCTCGGTCGCTTCGAGGTCGATCGGCGGCCCGTTGTTGACGCTCACCTGCACCTTGACCTTGTCGGGTGCGGCGGTGGTGTCCTGGTCGTAGTCGGTGACCTCGATGACGAGCCGCTCGCCCGGGTCGATGCGGAGCAGTTCCTTGCGGATCGTGTAGACGTCGCCCGCGGTCGTCTTGGCGAAGTCGTAGGCGATCGGCGTGATGCTCGCGTTGTAGTACGTCGCCGTCAGCCGGCCGGTGAGCAACCGGGCCGCGCCGGTGGTGTTGACTTCATCGATGTAGGTCGCGGTCACGACGTCGCCGCCGGCGATTTCGAGCGTGTCGTTGGTCGCCAGCGACAGCAGGTCGGTTTCGGTCGGGATGTGCAGAACGTTTTTCTCGCTGTCGCGAATTTCGACGTGGTTGATCGCGACCGCTTCGCCCACATACTCGTGAATCACGGTGCGCACATGGCGAACGCCGATCGGCGCGAACGCGAACTCCCACGACGTGCCGTCCTTGTCGGCGGTCGCGGCGCCCAGCGCCCGCACAATGCCGGCGGCACGCGCTTCCGGCCGCTCCAGATCGAAGTCCGTCGCGCGGAACGCGACCGGCGTCACCTGCTCTGTGGTCGCGTCGCCGGACGCCCAGCGCGCTTCGAGCGTGTTCGTGCCGGCGTTCGCGGCGGCGAAGATCGTGACCGCGTGCGTGCCGGCGTCGAGGTAGGCGTCAACCGTGCGCCCGCCGGGGCCGACCGGCAGTTCGAGCCGGCCGTCGATCATGACCGCGGTCTTGACGCCGAACACCTCGAACCGCGCCGCGCCGGCCTTCGGCTGCACAACCTTGCCGTGCCACACCACGGCGGTCGGCTTCTTGACCTTCTCGTCGGGTTGCCGCGTCCAGAACAGGTCCGCGGCCTTGCCCTCGGTGGTCGCCTTCGCGTTCTTCGTGAGCGCGACGACCTGATCCCAGGTGGTGTACCCGCTCGCGTCGGTGCCCTCGTAGAGGCGGGTCGTCATCGGCCCGAAGTCGCCCGCGACGGGCACTACTTTCGCGTCGGGGTGCGTGGACGCGAGGCGGAACCACATGCGCCCGTCGTCGCTACCTTCCAGGGTGATGCGAATCGGAGCATTCCGCTTCGCGTCCGGCGTCCACACCGTCACGCGGTCGGTGCGCTTGAGGTCCTTCATGTCGATGCTGAGCACCTTCGGCGTCACGCCGTCCGGCTCGCTCAGCCACGCGGTCTTGCGGTCCTTGTCGATCGCCATCAAGGGACTGTGGTCGATCGCGGTGTTGGTCGCGAGCGCGCCGACCGGCAGTTCGCCGCTCTTGGCGGTGCCCTCGAAGATGCCCGTGTGCGGGCCGGTTTCCGTCAGCGAGACCGTCACCGTGTCGCCGCTCGCCGCGACCAGCTTCACGGTCACTTTGTCCGGCTCATCAGTGAGGTCGCGGTCGGCGTCCTTGACGCGGAGGTACATGAGGTTGCCGGGCTTGATCTGATCCTTCGGCCGGTCGATGCCGACGCGCTTGTCTTCGGGCTTGTCGCCCATCGCCTCGCGCTCGAGCCTCTTGCCGAACGTCTCCTCGTCGTCGTCGGTGATCTTGCCCGACGAGATGTCGAGCCGGGCGTCGGCGGCGATGCGGATTTCGGCGTCCGGCAGCGGCGCGTCCTTGAACTCCTTCTTGAACTCCGGCGGGTAGTCCACACGAATGGTGTCCTTGCCGGTGAGTTGCAGCGTGCGGTCGTTCTTGGCCGCCGCGCCGAGCCGGGTTTCGAGGTCGGCGCGGAACAGCCCTTTGCCCGCGCCGCCGCTGATGAGGTAGATCGTCTCGACGTCGCCGCCGGGTTCGGTGGTCACCTGCACCGGGATTTTGGCGTGCCCGCGGCTCACCCCGAGGTCGCTGTCCTGCACGACGATCGACAGCGGCTCGCCCGGCGTGTGGAACCGCTTGCTCGCCCGGCCCAACCGGCCGACCGTGCGTAGCAACTCCAACTGATCGACGTACCGCTGCTCGGCCCCGTACACCTCCGACAAGTTAAACAGTGCCTGGTTGGCGAGTTCGACGTTCGGAACGCGTTCCAGCACGCCGCGGAAGATCGCGCGGGCTTCGTCGCGGTCGCCGCGGCGACTCGCCAGCACCCCGCGGAGGAACTCGGCGCGGATGACGACGTCGCGGTCGCGGCTGCCGGCCAGCCGCTCGAACACCGCCTCGGCCTGATCATAAACCTTCTGCTCCATGAACGTCTCGCCGATGCCGAAGTCGGCTTCGACCGCTTGCGGGGTCTTGGCGTAGCGGTTGAGGAGCGTCGTGTACTCGGCACGCGACAGGTCGTAGCGCTTGGCCCTGAAATAGTTGCGGCCGAGCAGCAGTTGAACGCGGGCCTTCTCGGTGTCTTCGATTTCCTTGGATTCGCTGTTCTTGATAAGCCACGAGCGGAGGGTGTCTTCGACGCGGGTGTGGTTCGGCTCGCCACCCGCGGCGATGTGGTTTTCGCACACGAACACGAGCAGATCGACCGGCACCTCCGCGCGGTGCTCGTCGAACAGCTTCTGGTTGGCGAGGTAGGTTTCGAACGCCAGCTTCTGATCGCCCAACCGCAGTTGCAGCGCGGCGGACAGCAGCGGGGCGATCGGCGACTTCTCATCGATGACCGCGCCGCCGGCCGCCCCCAACCGCGTGTACGCCTGCGTGAGGATGTCGCGCCCGGTCTTGCGGCGGCCCTCGTCCAGCCCGGCGAAGTGGCCGAGCATGCCGCCCATCACGGTCGCGGCGGCGAGGTAGTCCTTGCGGCCCGTCGCGGCCTGCACGTACGGCGTGATGTGGTCGAAGTCGGTCGCGTCGCCGTAGCTGTTGATCGGGATGTCGGCCAGCGCGAGCAACCGCGGCATGGCGACCTTCGCCGGGTCGTCCATTTCGAGCAATGCGGCCTGCGCGATCATCGCGGACCGCTGCACGCCGAGGTCGCGGACGAGCGTGAACAGCTTCCGCTTCATCTCCGGCGTGATGACCACGACCTTCGGGTCGGCCTTCGCGTCGGGCGCGGGCGGCACGAACGCGCGGTACGCCGACACCCAGTTGTAGAGGGTGTTCCAGTCCTGTTCGGGGGCCTGCGTGTTGAACGCGCGGTCGCGGGCCTTGTCCGCCGCCGGGACGAGCAACTTGGCCGCCGAATCGACGTCGCCGGCCTTCACGAAGTAGTCCGCACGCGCCGCGGCGAAGCTGAAGTGCCACGCGCTGTCCTTCGCGACGAGCGTGTCGATGTAAGCGGGCTTCTGGGCGTCCGGTTGAAGGGCGATGAGCCGCTGCGCGCACTGGAGGTAGTCGTGCGTGTCCGGGCTGCCGGTGAGGGCGCGCTCCCAGCACTCCTTCGCCTCGGCTTTCATGCCGAGCGCGGCGAAGGTGTCGCCCATCGAACCCGCGGAGCCGTTGTCGTAGCCGTGCTTGTCGAACATGGCCTTCGTCCACGCCCACGCCTGGGTGGCGACGGCGTTGTCCTTGAAGTGCCCGGCGACCGCGATCAGCCGGCGGGCGGTGTCGCTGCTGGCGCCGGTCGGCTCGAGCTTGAGCACCGTCGCGGCCGCGTCGCGGTAGAACTCCGGCTTGGCGAAGTCGGTGACGTACTGCAGGTACGCGACCGCCGCGTCGTACGACTTCGGCATGCGGACCGCCCACGCCTTCGCCGCGTCGATGCTCTTGAGCCGCTGGTTGTCCGGGGCGTAGTGCCGCAGGTAATACTGCTGCTGGTACAGAAGGTCGTTGGCGACATCATCCGGGTAAGCGGCGACGCGGGCGTTGCCGAGCAGCTTCGTACGGGCGCTCGCGGCCTGCGGGCTCCACACGCCCGGCGCGGCAACGGCGGCGTCGAAGGCGACCCATTCCGCATTCACCGGCTCCTTGTCGGACGCGGCGAGCGCCGCCTGCCCGGCCTGCGCCCGCTTGGCGAGGTCCTTGTTCTGGAGTCGCCCCTGCACCCAGTTGGAGAGCGTCGCGCGGTAGGTGCCGACCCACGGGAACTTCCGCCGCGCCTCGACCGTCGCCACGACGACGGCGTTGAACTCGGCGTCGTCGGCCGCGGCGTCGAGCAGCCACGCGACCGCGCCGCCGGTGTACCCGTCGTTGGCCGGGAACTGGAACGCGATCTCGCGCGCCGCGGCCTTCGCCGCCGGGACGTTCTGCGCCCGGTCGCGGAGCAGTTCGAGGGCGAGCGAGTAGCGGAGCGGGGCGGCGTTTTGTGGCGTACTCTTGGCGATCGCACCACGCAGCGTTTGCTCCGCGGTCGCGAGCCGCTGGGCCTTCACGTTCTTGTCCGCGTCGGCGCCGAACAGTTGCACGTAAGCGGACGAGGCGCTGTGCGAGCGGGCGTCGTTCGGCAGCACGCCGGCGAGGATCTGCTCGGCGCGGGCCGCGTCCTTGTTGTTGAGGTACACGCTCGCCAGCCGCGTCTGCGCCGCGAACCGGTCCGGGCGAGTCGGGAACTTCGCGGCGTAGTCGTTGACGACCGGCTCGAACTCCGCCGGCTTCGGGTTGGTCTGGAAAAGCTGCTCGATGAGCCGCATGTGGAGGTCCGGGCGCGGCGGGTTGCCCGGCACCGCGAGCGCCGCCTTCCAGCTTCCGACCGCGTTGACGTGCTGCCCGAGCCGGTTGTCGTTCTCGGCGACGCGGTGGTGCAGGTACTGGGCGTAGTACGGCACCGTCGGCGGGCTTTTTGCGAGCAGCTTTGCGGCGACCGCGTTGGCCTTCGCCCACTGGCTGAGCCGCTCCTGGGCGTCGATCGCGGACCACCCGACGGCGGTCGCGGTCGGCCCGGCCGGCAGTTTGTCCAACATCTCTTCGCCGAGCGCCGCCGCTTTGGCGAGCGACTCGGCGTTGTTGATGGCGAGGTACAGGCCAACCGCCTCGCGCCCGCTGCGGTAGCCCTCGGGGGTGTTGCCGAGCCGCTTCCAGTGCGCTTCGAGCGTCGCGGCGGTCGCGGCGGTGTCGTTGGCCTTCCGCAGGAGCCGGACGAGCCACCGCTCGATGTCCGCGCACGCCGGGTCGCCGGGGTGCCGGGCCAGGAACTGGCGCCCGGTGGCGATGAGTTCCTTGTTGCGGCCGGTGACGCGGAGGCCGTCGATCAGCTTCAGCATCGCCTCCTTGTGGCGCGGGTGCGCGCTGTGCTGGCTGACGAACGTCTGCCCGGTGCGGACCAGCCCGAACGGCCGACCGTTCTCGTAGTAAAGGTCGATCAGTTTCAGTTGAAGCTCGGCCGCCTCCTTGCCGGACGCGGAGAGCTTGGCGAGTTGCGTCTCAAGCGCCGCGGCCTGCTTGCCGACCGCGTCGATATCCCCGTCGGGGGCGGGCTTCGCCTTGTCCTCGGGCTTGGGCTGCGTGTGCGCCACGCCGACCCACACGAGGGCGAAGGCGAGGCCGGCGGACGCGAGCGTGCGAGGGTACATAGCGTGTGCCGGTTCGGGGTCGGTGGTCGAAGGCGGCGGAGTTTTATCCGCAGATTACGCACATGAACACAGATTGAGGGGCATTCAGTTTCTGTTTTCAAATCTGTGTTTATCTGCGTAATCTGCGGATAAAACTCTTCGTTCTTGAATCAATGTCCGGCCTTGCGGAGCGCCTCGGAGATCTTCTTGGCGTCCGGGGCGAGCGGGCTTTCGGGGAAGTCGGCGATCATCTGATCGAACTGTTTCCGCGCCTCCGTCTTCTTGTCGAGCCGGTACAGGCAGCGGCCGTAGTTGAACAGGATGACGTCGAGGAACTTGGCGTCCGGGTGGGTGCGGAGCACCGACTCGAACACGTCGATGGCGCGGGCGTAGTCCTTCTGCACGTAGTAGTAGTTGGCCATCTTCGACACCGCCTCGCCCACCCGCCCGCTGTCCGGGTGCTTGTCGAAGACCTTCTTGTACTCTTGGAACGACTGGTCGAAGAGCTGCGCCGCGGTCGCGCCCTCGGCACCCTTCGCCATCTCCTCGTAACACTCGGCGATGCCGAACTGGGCCTCGCCGCGGAGCGGGCTTTTGTCGAGCCGCAGCACGCTGGTGTAGATGCCGATGGCCCGCTGCATCTGGTTCTGCTTGCGGGCCACCTGTGCGAGCGAAAGGAGGGCGGCGTCCACGAACTCGCTGTTGGGGAACTCGCGTTGGAGTCGCTGAGACATCGCGGCGGCGAGGTCGAGCTTGTCCATCTCGAAGTAGATCTTCCAGAGTTGGACGTAGGTCTCTTCGAGGGTGCGTCCGCCGAGCTTCGCGGCCTCGGTGCTGATCTCCTCGCACAGCTTCATCGCCTGCTCGTACTTGGCGTCGGCGTGCTGCTTGAGGCCGAACTCCTTGTACCGGTTGCCGATGTTGGTGAGCGCGCTGGCGGTCTTCAGTTGCGTCTTGACGTGCAGTTCGCGGTCGGAAATCTGGGTCTGCGACACGCGGACGCTGCCCAAACTGCCCTCGACCACGCGGGCCTTGAACACCACCGTTCGCGCCTCGCCGGTCGCGTTCCTGGCGTCCTGGTAGGTGAGCACGACGAGGTCGTTGGGCTGTGCCTGAAGCACCTGATCGTCGGGCTTGACCGCGTCGGCCTTTTCGATTTGCACGACCGCGCGGAACACGCCGGAGTGAACCGTGCCGTCGTCCTCGGCCGGCTTCGGCGCTTCTGGGGCCGGCGCAGGCTCCTTCTTCGGCTCGTCCTTCTTGGGTTCCTCGGTCTTGGGGTCGCCGTCCTTCTTCGGTTCCTCGACCGCCGGGAGGACGAGCGGGACGTTCTCCGGGGCGGCGCGGGCAACCTTCGCCTCGGTGAGGATGACATCGACCTTATCGATCTTCTTGAACCGGTCGAGCTTGTTCGGGTCGGCCTTCGCGGGCGCGGGGTCGGCCTTCGGAGCCTCGGCGGAGAGTTCTTCCGGCGTCTTCTCGCGGTAGACCTCGACCGTCGCCTTGACGATGTCCGCGCCGTCGGTGAGGTCGCCGTCGGCGTCATTGACTTGGAGGTGAACGCCCTTGCCGAGTACGACACCTTGCAGCGTTTCGGAGTACGCGCCGTCCACGATCGCGGCGACCGCGGTGCCGACGACCGGGATTTCCTTCACCACGAGGTTCTCTTTGCCGCCGGCCGCGGTGTGCATGTCGCGGTAGGTGATCTTGACCTTGTCGCCGCCGCGGACTTCGAGCCGGCCGTTGCCCGCTTTGGGCTTGCCGAGAGCCGTGGGAATGGAGCCGATGACGACGCGGACGTTGCGGCCGATCGGCACGCACTCGACGGTCTCCTTGTCGCCGCTGCCGGATTCGACCGTCACAGCGACGGTCTTGCCGACTTCGAGCGCCGCGAGGTCGGCGTCCTCGACGCGGACGAACAACCGCTTGCCCGCTTCGAGCACCTCGGGCACCGGCTTCGCCCCGTCGGCGTCCGGCGGGGGGAGGGCGGTGCCGACGCGCTCGAGAGCGGCGATCGCGCGGCTGTAGTGCCCCTGCTGGAAGTGCCCCAAGCCGATGTAATAGTAAGCTTGGTTGACCTGCGGGCTGACCGGGAACTTCTCGATCACGTCCCGCATGTACTTGAAGCACTTGCCGTAGTTGCGGCCCTCGAAGTAGCACACGCCGACCTTGAGCGTGGCCTCGGCCCGCGACTCCTCGTTCGGGTTGTCGTCGGCCGCGGCGGCCTCGAAGTAGGTGCGGGCGCGGTCGAACGCGCGCTCTTTGGTGAGGAGGTGGTTGCCGAGTTTGAGGTGGGCGTCGAAGCGGACCTTGCTCCGCGGGTACCGCTCGATGACCGACGTCCACACCTCGACGGCCTTCGCCGCCTCGCCGGCCTCCAACCGGGCGTCGCCGGCCTCGAGTAGCTTGCGGGCGTTGCGGTCCTCGACGATCGACCCGCGCTCCGGCTCCTTCTCCTTCTTGTCCTGTGCGCGGGCGCGCGTCGGGGCGTTGCTCAGCACGAGTGCGAGCGCGGCGGCGCCCAACGCGAGGGCCGGTACGAAGCGCAGTGCGGCACGCGGCATGGCACACTCAACCGGAGGAGAAGCGGGGCGGACGGCACGGGGCGGGGCAGCGTGCGAGCAGTCGGCGGGGGCGTCGTGGCAGCGACGCGGGAGCCAGTTTGCCCCAGACGGGCGACGGATGCAAGCGGCAAAACTCACAAATTCGTAATCGTCGGTTTGCAGGCTCAAGAAAGCGGTTGCCCGGGGCCGCGGTTGGGGTAGGATGGGTGCGCCGCCGACACGCTCTTCCCCCGACCACCCGACCCCCATGACCCCAGCCTCCCCCAACGGCCGACTGTCGAACGTCTCGACCGCCGAAGCGCCGGTTCGCGGCACGCCGGCCGCGCTGCCCGCGGACGCCGGCGGCGGGCTGCTCAAGGCGTCGCTCCAGGCCGCCGCCGGGTTCGCGGTGCTGTTCGCCGGGCTGACGCTCGGCCCGTACTTCTGGGACAAGTCGCAAGCCGCGACGAAGGGCGAGCCTGCTGCACCGGCTGCGAAGGGCGAGCCGAAGCCGGCGGAGCCGCAACCGCCGACCGCGCCGAGCCCGTCGCCGGCCGCGCCCGACGCGAAGGGCGCCGCGGGCGCGCCGGTGGTCGGCAAGCCGCCGGCGAAGGGCGACATCGTGGACAAGCTGGGCGAGAACGCGACCAAGACCGCCCCGACGAAGGTGAACCCGCTCGACAAGAAGGACGACGACCTGCTGAAGGACATCAAGTGAGCGCACGCACCGTCCGCCTGACGCCGCTGCGTTCCCTGGCCCTCACCGCCGCGTTCGTCGCGGCGTGGCGGGGGCTGGTGTTCGCGCTCCCGCACGAGCCGTTGGTAGCGCTCGCGGGCTGGGCGGCGCTGTACCTCGTCGGGCTGGCGTGGGCGGTGTACCTGCTCGAACGCGGGGCGCGACGCGTCGAGGCGCGAATCGCCTCCGCGCAAACGCACACCCGGCCGCACATCCCCGTCGGCGGGGAGAGCGTGAGCCGGAACGGCGGCTGGAACCCGTTCGACCCGGCCGCCCGCTACTACGGCCCGGTTCCGGCGCTCGTCGTCTTCGCGGCGTGCGCGGCGCTGCTGGTCGGCGGGCTGGTCGCGGAGGTTTCCGGCACCGCGAAGGCGGACGACCAGTCGTGGAAGTACGCGGCGCTGGCGGTGGCGACCGCGGCGCTGGGGGTGGCGTTCGCCCGCAGCAAGCGGGTGCGGCAGTCGCTTACGATGGTCGCCGCGTACTCGCTCCTGTTCGGGTTGGTGTACTTCCTCGCGCACCGGCAAGCCCGCGCCGACGCCGAGGAGGAATACGCCCTGCCCGCTGGAGGGGGGAACGACGCCCCGCAAGCGATGTCGGTGAAGGTGCAGAAGGTGGTGCGGAAGCGGTACGTCATCAACCCGTACAGCGCGATCAGCTTCGCCGCCCCGCCGCCGATCGACACCGTTGACGTGAAGCTGACCGACGAGACCGCGAACCGCTACCAGGTCGGCATGGGCGACGGCGGGTTGGGCAGCGGGGACGGCGACGGCGGCGGGTTTGGCAGCGGAAAGGACGGCGGCAAGATCCGGTTCATCCGGTTGCAGCACGCCGACAAGTCGTGGGATAAGAACTTCGGCATCGGCGGCGACCGCAACCTGCTCGCGGAACTGGTGGTCCGCTTCCCGAAGATGAACGGCAAGGTCGCGGACGAGACCGAGTCGATGGACATCGCCCGGCTCGGCACCTTCAAGCAGAAGGGATCGCCGCCGCTGGTATATGTCGGCGGCGCGAGCGGGTTCGCCCCGTCGGCGGCCGACAAGCGCGTGCTGACCGCGTACCTGAAGGAGCGGCACGGGATGATCCTCGGCGACGCACTCGGCGGCGGGTTCGGCGGCAGCTTCCGCGCGGTGATGACCGAGATCACCGGCGTGGAACCGGTCGTCATCCCGCGCGACGACGTCATCCACCGCCGGCCATTTGAAATTCCGCAGTTGCCGATCGTGGTCGCTCACGGTGGTACGGCCCCACTCGGCTGGAAGCTGGACGGCCGGTGGGCGGCGTACTACCACCCGGGCGCGCTGAGCGACGCGTGGCGCGACGACCGGGCCGGCATCAAGAAGGCTGTGGCCGACGACTGCTACAAGCTCGGCATCAACGTGTTGTCCTACGCACACCGGGAGCACGACCAATGGCGACGCTCGCAACAGCCGTGACGCCGCAGAACCCACCCCCCGGCCCCCTCCCTGCAGGGAGGGGGAGTCAAAGCCTTCGCGTACCGTCGAGCGCAACGGCGTGCGAGCGCGCGTTCTCCCCCTCCCTGCAGGGAGGGGGCCGGGGGGTGGGTTTCTTCGCCGCCCTCCTCGCCCTCTGCCTCGCGTCCCTTGTTGCCCACGCCGGGCCGCTGGACGAGATGTCGCTCGACCGCTGGGCCAAGCTCAAAGAGGCCGAGCGCTTCCAACTGACCGCCGCGGAGCGCCTCTACCGCGAAAGTCAGTGGAAGGCCGCGGCCGACGAGTACGAGAAGTTCCTCAAGCTGTACGAGAAGAGCGAGGGCGCGCCGTTCGCCCAACTCAAGTGGTCGCACTGCCAGGTGCAACTGCGGAAGCAGAACACCGCCATCAAGGACGGCTACCAGACGCTGCTCGACTACTTCCCGGACTCGCCCGAGGCGCCGATCGCCGGGTTGCTCATCGGCCGCACCTACCGCGACATCGGCGACGTCAAGCCGGCCAAAAAAGCGTACGCGAAGGTGGTTTCGGCGCACCCGAAGCACTTCGCCGCGGTCATGGCTCGCCTGGATTTGGTCGAGATCGCCGCGAAGGAAAACGACGAGGCGACCCGCGCCAACCTGCTGCGGCAACTGACCTACGACGTCGAGCGCAAGGGCGCGACGGTCGAGCCGTGCGTCGCGGCAGCCCGGCAGTACGCGCAACTGACGTTCCGCACCGGCAACTTCGACGAAGGGCTTAAAGCCCTCGCGACGACCTGCTCCGAAGCGGATTTGCCCGTTCACCTGATGCACCCGAGCCTCGGCGCGCTGCCGCAGATCGCGCACGCCCTCACCGGGGACATGAACGAGGCAGTCAAGAAGCTCGGCGAGAAGTTGGCCGACGCCGGGTCGGCGTGGCTCAAGGCGCAGGCGACCGCGGCCCTCAAGGACGAGAAGACCAGGCCGCAGGGCGTGGCCGCGTGGTACGCGGTGGCGGAACTCCGCCGTCAGGCCCGCCAGCCGGACAAGCAGAAGGCCGTTTACGAGGAGATGCTCGCCACGCTCGGCGCGGACGACGTGACGCTCGGCCACCTCGCCCAGTGGTACAAGGACAACAAGCAGATGGACGCGGCCCGCGCCACCTACGCGCGCTTCAAGGACACTGCGGAGGGTCAGGGGCAGATCGCTATGAGCTTCCGCCAAGAAACCCCCAGGCAGACCGACAAGGCGGTCGCGATCTACCGGCAGCTCGCGGCCGACGCCAAGACCGCGGCGCGGTGGCTGACCGAAGCAGCAATGGCCTACCGCGAGGGCGGCAAACCGGACCTCGCCATCGCCATCTACCGCGAACTCCTGACCTCGGACGCCAAGAACGCGGACGGCTACGCGGTCGCCGTCGCGGACACGCTTTACCACGCCGGCCGGTGGAAGGAGTGCATCGCGGCCTACCGCGGCACCAACAACTTCCCCGCCAACTACCAGCACATGGCCGCCGCCAACCGGCAACTCAAGCAGTACGACGAGGCGATCACGCTGTACCGCCAGATCATCGCCGGCTCGGCCCCGCACGCGTCGTGGGCGCTGCTCCAGATCGCGTACACGCAGGAAGAAGCGGGCAAGAAGGAAGACGCCATCAAGACGCTCAAGCTGATCTGCGACAAACACCCGAAGACGAGCGAGGGCAGCACCGCCCACACCCGCCTGAACGACGTGTACAAGATCCCCGTGACCCTCGGCGGCGCGAAGGACTGACCGCCGCACGGCAGCACCTACCAAGCGGCGCGACTGCGGTCGCGCCGTGCGACTCGCGCCGTATCGCTGCCGCGTCATGGCAATGACGCCGCTTGGAAGCTGGCTCGTTTCTCCCACCCCCTCGGAGCCTCTCATGCCCCGCCTGCTGCTGTCTCTCGCACTCGCACTCACACTTGCCTTGACACTCACCGCCGCCGACTGGCCGACGTTCCGCGGGGCCGACCGCACGGACGTGTCGAAGGAAACTGGGCTGCTCGCCAAGTGGCCGGAGAACGGCCCGCCGGTCGCGTGGAAGGCGACCGGCCTCGGCGTCGGGTTCTCCAGCGTCGCGGTCATGGGCGACAGCGTCTACACCCTCGGCGATGTCGATAAGGACTGCAAGCTGTTCGCGATCGACCGCAAGACCGGCGAGAAGAAGTGGGAGCTGAAGGTCGGGCCGGCCGGCGGCGGCGGCGGGTACATCGGGCCGCGCTGCACGCCGTCCACTGACGGCACCCACGTCTACGCGCTCGGCTTTGCCGGCGACCTGGTGTGTGCGACGACGGCCGGTAAGGTCGTGTGGCAAAAGAACTTCGCGAAGGATTTCAAGGGCCGGGCCGGCGGGTGGAGCTACTCCGAGTCGCCGCTCATCGACGGCGACCGCCTCATCGCCACGCCCGGCGGGGCGAAGGCGGCCGTTGTGGCGTTCGACAAGAAGACCGGCAACGTCGAATGGAGCGGGGCCATCCCGGACGGCGACGATGCGGCCGGGTACTCGTCGGTGGTGATCGGCAATCACGGCGGGGTGAAGCAGTACATCACGCTCATGGCCAACGGGCTGGTGTCGTTCGACGCGAAGACCGGCAAGATGCTGTGGCGGTACGGCAAGGGTGGAGACCGGTTCGGCGGCAACACGGCGAACATCCCGACGCCGATCGTGAAGGACGATTACGTGTTCGCCTCCGCCGGCTACCGCCAGGGCGGCGGCGCGCTGTTGAAGGTCACCAAGAGCGGGGCCGAGTTCGCGGTGGAAGAGGTCTACTGGAACCCGGAGTTGAAGAACAAGCACGGCGGGGTGCTGCTGGCGGGCGACAAGCTGTACGGCGACCGCGACGACAGCGGCAACCCGTGGTGCGCCGACTTCCTGACCGGCCGCGTGCTGTGGTCGCGCAAGGGCGGCGAGGGCCGCGGGTCGGCGTCGATGACCTACGCCGACGGCAAGCTCTACATCCGCTACTCCGACGGGTGGGTGGCGCTGGCCGACGCGACCGCGGACAAGTACACGCTCTTGAGCGAGTTCAAGGTGCCCAACGGCAAGAACAACACGTGGGCGCACCCGGTGGTGAGCGGCGGCAAGCTCTACATCCGCGAGTTGGACACGCTGTACTGCCATGACATCGCTGCCAAGTAGACCGACTGTGCATAGGCGAGCGGTAGAGTTCCTGTCTTCGCCCTCTCCCCTTGTGGGAGAGGGTGGCGGCCGCTTTGGGCCGCCGGGTGAGGGGTACGCCGGCCTCCGCGGTTCTGCGTCGCTCTTTTGCTCGCGATCGGTTCACCCCTCACCCGGCGGCCGCAAAGCCGGCCGCCACCCTCTCCCGCAAGGGGAGAGGGCAAAGGCACGGCGTCACGCCTTCCCCAACACCAGATCGCAAACCCAGCACCCGCGAACGTGTGTCGTTTGAGCGGGAGAACCCCCCGCGGGTTCCCCCGAATCCCCTCCTGCCACGCCGCGGCAGTGGTCGAGCACGTCGGGGTTGTCGCACCCGGCGTCCTGAAGCGCGTCCGCGAGAATCGGCATCGCGCCGAAGTCGCGCGACTCGTACATCTGCCGCGCGAGGGTGACCGCGGTGTCGGTGCGCCACTCGGCGGAGAAGGCAGCGGGGCGGAACGGGTTCCCGAAGATGTCATGCACCAACCCAACTTGGGCTGCACATTCTTGAAGTGCCTTGACTTCCGCGGGGGTGGGGCGAGGATCGTCTGGAGTCCACGGTATGAGGTCGTGGCACGTCTGCCCGATCCGCCTCGCGGTCAGCATTACTTCAGCGATGTCTGGAAGGGCAACGCTCACAAAGGGATCGAGGTCGCACGCATCTCCGCCACTCAACACATTATCGCCGGCCGCGTCGCACGCTTCGTTCAGTTGCGCCTCCGTCGCTTCGCCATCCGCGAAGCGCTCGGCGGTGTCGATCGCATTCCGGTAGTCGTCACCGCGGTTAAACGGCACGCTCGATCCGTCGGCCATCAGCATCGAGCCGTGAATCCGGTCGGCAATCTTGGTCCAGTCGATGACGCGTTGACAGCACGCCACTGCGAACAGGCGCACCTTCCGGGCACTGATGCGGTCGTGGATGGACACGATCATCGGCGTTGGGTCGTCACACTCCAGCCATTCCGCTTCGGTCATCACGGCACCCGCTTCAGCTTCAACCGCACCTCGTCCAGGCGGCCGTCGCGGCGGCCGCGGCTCGACACCCGCGGGTCGGCCTCGTACAGTTCCTTCGCCTTCTCCCACGCGGTCTTCGCACGCGCCTTCTCGTTCAAGCGGAACAGCACGTCGCCGAGGTGGTCCCACACCGTCGGGTCGGACGCCCCCGCCGACAGCGCCACGGCCTTCTCCAACTCGGCGCGTGCCTCCGGCAGCTTGCCGCGGCGGAACAGCACCCACCCGAGGCTGTCGCGGTAGCCGGCGTGGTCGGCGTCGGCACTGCCCGACTTGCGGCGGTCGATCGCATCCACTGCTAAAGCGTGCCGGATCAAGCGTTCGGCCTCATCGAGGTTGCGCCCCTGCTCGGCGAAGTGGTAGCCGAGCGTGTTGCACGCCCGCGTGTCGTCCGGGTCGTCGTCCAGGATCGCCCGCAGCACCGCCTCGCCCTCCGCGTACTTCTTCGCCCCGAAGTACGCGGTCGCCAGCTCGTGACGTACCCGCGTGCGGTCGGCCGGGGCGTCGTATTCCTCCAGTAGCTTCTTCCCGTACTCGATGGCGTCGTCCCACTTGCTCATCGTCGCCAGCACGAGTTGCCGCCGCACGCACACCGTCAGCCGGTTCAGGTCGCCGCCCTGCCCGACCAGCTTGTCGGCCACGGCCAGCGCCTCCGGCTTGCCCTGCTCGGCGAGCGCGAGCGCGAGGTGGAAGTTGAACAGCAGTTCGTGCCCGCCGAGTTCGCCGTTGGCCAGCGCGTTCAGGCAGACGGTCTCGATCTCGCCCGGGCGGTTGGCCGAGCGGAGCACCTGGAAGAGGGACGTGTAAGCGTCCCAGTGCTGTCCCTGCGGGGCCAAACGAACCGCCTGGCGGAACTGGAGGATGGCGAGTTCCAGCTTGTGATGGCGGGCCGCGGTCGCGCCGAGGAAGAAGTACGTGCCGTACGTCCGCTTGTTGCCGGCGCGCAGGTCTTCGCCCGCCGCTTGCAGGAGCGCCGCCGGGCCGTCCGGCTCGCGGGCCAGCGCTTCCGCGTACGCCCGCGCCTTCTCGCCCGCGAACAGTTTACTCTTCGTCAGCGCCTCGGTTTCCGGCATCTTGGGCGCGTTCGGGTCGTCTTTCAGGACGGTGAACGAGCGGTCGAGGTCTTTGATGATCTCGACCGCCCGGTGGGTGTCCAGGTGCGAGCGGACGACCACCGCGATGACGGCCGCGTCGGTCGTACTCGCGGTCAGCCGCTCGAACAGCTTGTCGCCCTCGACGCGGTTGGCGGCGGTGCGCACCAGTTCGGACGCCAGCACCGCGGCGAGCGGGTCGTTCCCCTTGTCGGCGGCGCGGAGCTTCCGCAACTCGTCCTCGATGTCGCCCTCGCGGTTCGCGGCGCGGAGCAGCCGGACGAGCCGCTTGTATGGCTCCGCGGCCAGCGGCCTGAACTTGAGGAACGCTTCGAGGTACTTCAGCGCCGCGTCGGGCTTGTCGGCCGCCTCCAGCGCCCCGGACAGGTTCCACGACAGCCGCGCGGCCCCGGCGGTGTCGCCGACCTTCACGTACAGGCGCGCAGCCGACTCGAACGCTTCGGCCGCGGCGTCGTACTTGCCCCGCTTCACCCGCACCTTGCCCAACCGCTCCGACGCGTCGGCCGCCTCGGCGTCCGCCTCCTTCGGCGTGAACGCCGCGACCTTGACGACCGCCGCCCGCTTGTCGGTCAGCAGTTCGACGGCCTTCGTCAGCGCCGCCTCAGCCGAAGCGAGGTCGTTCGCCTTCTCGCAGATGGAGGCGAGTTCGCGGTAGGTGCGGACGGCCTTGTCGGGCGGGGCGTCGGCGAGCGTCTTGCTGGCGAGGCCGAGCTTGGCCGCCACGACCGCGTTGGCCCACTCGCCGAGGTCGGACAGCAGCCGGGCGAGCAGCAGCGCCGAGTCGTAGTCGTCGGGCGCGCGAAGAAGGGCTTTCTGGGCGGCCCGGACGGCGTCGAGGTCGCGGCCGAGCTGGGCGTAGAGCCGGGCGAGTTCCTTGAGCGGCTCGGTAGCGTCCGGGTCGGCCTTCGACGCCGCTTCGAGCATCCCGGCGGCGGTCAGCAGGCGGTCGCGGCGGGCGTTCCACACGGCCGCGCCGTAGCGGGCCAGCGCGTCGCGACGGGACTCGAGCGCGGGAGCGGGCCGCGGCGGCTCAGGCTCGGCGGCCGCGCACAACACCGCCCCGACGAACAGGCTGGCGACCATAACGCCCCCTCCCGAGAAGGACACCGACACGGAATGGGCAATACCCACTCGGCGCGCCTCTATCTATACTATACGCCGGTGCAAATCGAAAGTTGCGGGCAAAAACGGAAATTTTGTTCAGATTCCGAAATGGCTTCCCGAATTGCCTATTTGCTTGCCAAGCGAACTCGTCGGGGAGAGGGGGCCGTGCGAGCAATCAGGTCGGCGGCGGGTCCGGCAGCGAGTTCGGCGGCAGCACGATGGAGCCGGTCGTGTCGTCCAGCGCGGCCGTCGCCGCGTGCGGGTTCGACCCGCCGGACGGCTTCACCGGCACGATGATCGGCTTGATCTCGCCGGTGATCAGGTCGAGCACGATGCAGGTTTTGGGGTTGGCGCGGAACAGCGCGCCGGGGTTGGCCACCAGGGTGCGGCCGGTGCGGTGCTGCTCGCGGACGTGCGTGTGGCCGTAGAAGACGTAGTCGAAGTAGTCGGCGTTCTCCAGTTGCCGGAGCTGGTGCCGCTCGTGGCTGTGGACCCACGCGACCCGCTTGCCGGCCAGCGTGAGAACGCCGAACGAGTCGTAGTGCGTGCCGCCGATGTCCTTGATGGTGGCCGAGAGCTTGGTCTTGTCCTTGTCCCAGTTGCCGTAGACGAAGTGGGTGGGCACGGGCTTGAACGCCCGCACCGTGTCGGGCGACTCGATGTCGCCGCAGTGCAGCACGAGTTCGACGTGCTGCTCCATGAGGAGGCGCACCGCTTCCGCGACCGCCTCCTGGCGGTCGTGGGTGTCGCTGACGACCCCGATCCGCATGGTTCCCCCGCCGCCGGTACCGAATCCCGCGCCCGCCCATACTACATTAACAAACCGTTCGCGGTTCGGATATGTCAGGTATTTAGGCGGCGCTCAATCGTCGTCGGGCTTGCGGTCGAACTTGATCTTGCAGCCGGCCGCGGCGCTCGTCTCGGCCGGGGTCGCGGCCTTCCCGCCGAGCGCCGCCTTGACCGCGTCGGCCACGTACAGCGCCTTCGGGTCGCCCGACGGGCGGTCGTCGAACGCACCCATGTACACCACCTTGCGCTCCTTGTTGAGCACGAAGCACTCGGGCGTGAACACGGCCCCGTAGGCGACCGCGGTCTTCTGGGAGGGGTCGTAAAGGTAGGTAAAGCCGAACTTCTTCTTGGCCGCCCGCTCCTTCATCGCCGGCAGCGCGTCGGCCTTCCCGGTGTTCACGTTGATGGCCACGAACCCCACTTTACTGTCGGGCTTGTTGCACTCGGCCGCGAACGCGATCAGCCGGTCTTCGTAGGTCTCCGCGACGATGCACGAGTTGGCGGTGAACACCACCACCAGCACGTCCTTGTCCTTGAAGTCGGCGAGGGCGTACTTCTTGCCGTCGGTGGCGTCGAGCTTGTCCCAGGTGGGGGCCGCGTCGCCGATGTCGAGCTTCTTGTTGAACTTGCCGGCGCCGGCGTCGGCGGCGCAGAGGGCGAGGAGCGGGACGGCGAGGAGGAGGCGCATGGGGATATCCTCTCGTGGCGCGAAGAACCCACCCCCGGCCCCTCCCTGAAGGGAGGGGAGAAAAGCGCTCGCCTTTCGCCGGCGTCGGCGGATCGTCAATGCCTGTCTCCCCTCCCTGCCCCCGCGTGCAGCCGAAACTGCGTCCGCAGGTGAGGCGCGGCACGCGGGATCAAGCGGAGGGGCCGGGGTGGGTTCTTACGCCTTCTTCAGATACGTCGTCCCGGTATCGACGTGCTCGAGCGTGCCGGCCCGGCACAGCCCGACCAGCGCCGCGTCGGCCGTCGGGGCGTGCAGCTCGCAGATTCCAAAGAACTGGTCCTGGAGGAACCGCAGGATCTGCGAGAGCAATAGTTTCGCCAGCCCTTGACGGCGGATGTCCTGGCGCACCTGGATGTCCAGAATGCCGGCCGACGGGAACCCCCACCGCCAGCCGTAGCCCTCCAGCTCCCACACGATCGCCCGGGCGGCGATGAAGTTGTTCGCCAGCTTGTCCACCACCCGGAACTCGACCGGGTCCAGCGTCCCCCACACGCACTCGTGCCACCAGCTCGGCACGCTCGCCGCCCGCATCACCTGCGTCTCGTACCGCTTGCGCAGCATCGTGAACCGCGGGTCCGGGATCGACAGCGGCGCGTCCAGCTTCTTCTGGAACACCAGCGTGGTGGCGTCCGGGGTGTACCCGAGCGAGCGGAAGAACGGGTCGGCGGCCGGGTCGGAGGCGAGGAACCCCGGGCTGTTCGTGCCGCCGTACAGCCCGAACCCGAACGGGCAGTACGGCCACACCGGCCCGGCCCGCAGCGTCGTCGCGCCCCGCTTCGTCAGGTACTCCTCGCACTTCGCGACGAGGTCGGCCCCGAGGCGCTTGCGGTTGGCGCTCGGCCGCACCGCGACCGAGCAGATGACGCCGTGGGTGAAGTCGAGCGCGGTGAGCGTCTCGTTCGGCCCGAACCCGGCCAGCGCGTACCCGACGATCCGGTTGTTGTCGTCCGGGTCGGTCGCGACGATCAGCCCGTCCGGGTCGAAGTACGGCTTGGAGAACACCCACCGGTCGAGCAGCCCGGGCGTGCGGAGCGGGAAGCTGCCGCGGGAGGTGTGCGACTCGTTCCAGACGTCGGCGAGGGCCGGCGGATCGGTGTTGAGGAAGCGGCGGAAGACGATCACGGCCGGTTCTCGCAACCCGCCGGGAGAGAGCGGCGGCGGTGGACAGATTACGCAATACTATATGCCGGACGCTACCCCCGCAAGCCGCAAGCGGCTTCGCGCCCCGCCCGGAGGCCCCCGCATGACGCGCCTCACCGTTGCCACACTCGCACTCGCGCTCGCCCCGGCCCCGCTTTTCGCCGCCGACTGGCCGCAGTTCCACGGCCCGGCGCGCGACGGGCACTCGGCCGAGACGGGCCTCAACTGGAACTGGCCCCAAGGCGGCCCGAAAATCGCCTGGAAGCGCGACGTCGGCAGCGGGTGGGCCGGGCCGGTCGTCGCCGGCGAGCAACTCGTCCTCTTCCACCGCGTCGGCGGCGACGAGGTCGTGCAGTGCCTCGACCCGGCCACCGGCGCGGAGCGGTGGAAGCACTCCTACAAGGCCAAATACCGCGACGACTTCAACTTCGACGACGGCCCCCGCGCGACCCCGGTGATCCGCGGCAACCGCGTCCTCACGCTCGGCGCGAACGGCGACCTGTCCGCCGTCGAGCTGGACGGCGGTAAGCCTCTGTGGAGTCGCAACTTGCTTGCCGACTACAAGGCCGATAAAGGATTTTTCGGCGCCGCGTGTTCGCCGCTGGTCATGGGCGACGCCGTTCTGGTGAATGTCGGGGCGAAGGGCGCGGGCGTGGTCGCGTTCGGCGCCGCCGACGGCAAGGAGTTGTGGAAGGCGACCGACGACGGGGCGAGCTACTCCTCTCCGGTCGCGGCGGAGTTCGACGGCCGGCCGAGTGCCGTGTTCTTAACCCGCCGCGGGCTGCGGGTGCTCGACCCGGCGAGCGGCAAGTCGCTGTACGACTTCCCCTGGCGGCCGCGCATGGAGGCCAGCGTCCAGGCGGCCACCCCGCTCGTATGGAAGGACGAGGTGTTTCTCACCGTGTCCTACGCCACCGGCGCGGTCTTGCTGAAGCTCAAGGGCGGCACCGCGGACGAGGTGTGGTCGAACGACAAGAGCCTGTCGAGCCAGTACAACACGCCGGTTCGCGTCGGCGACTTCCTGTACGGGGCGCACGGCCGCTCCGACACCGGGGTGGCGGAAATGCGGTGCGTCGAGTGGAAGACCGGCGCGGTCAAGTGGTCGCAGCCGAAGTTCGGCGTGGCGTCCGTGATCGCGGTGGACGGCGGGCTTCTGGCGCTGACCGAGGGCGGCGAGTTGGTGCGATTCGACGCCACACCCGAGGGCTACAAAGAGCGCGGGCGGGCCGCAATCCTGGGCGACAAGACGCGGGCGGCTCCGGCGCTGGCCGCCGGCCGGCTGTTCGCCCGCGACACCAAGCAGTTGGTGTGCGTGAGCTTGAAGTAGGGGCGAGTCAGATGTGCGGGGGTGGCGGCCCCTCACCCGGCCGGCGGTTGGGCAACGCTTCGTTACGCTCGTGTTCGCGGCTCGCGCCGGCCACCCTCTCCCCGCATGCGCGGGGCGAGGGAAGACACCGCGCGTCCCAAAAGCTTCGCGGGCCGTGTCGCTGTGCGCGACGGGAGCGTTTTCCCTCGCCCCGCGCATGCGGGGAGAGGGTGGCCGGCGCGCGCACGCGACTGCGAAGGTCGGTGGCGTAGCCCAACCGCCGGCCGGGTGAGGGGCCGCCACCGCCGAACCCTCACCCGCCAACTCAATCTCAATACAGGCCCAGGTCCATCGCGTTGGACAGCGCCCGCTTCACCCACCACGCGCCGCTCCGCCACTTGGCGTGGATCTTCACCACCGCCAACTGGCCGGGGTCGATCGCCACGTCCGGGTCGAGCACCGCGACCTCGACCAGGTACACCTGCGCCAGCGGCACGAGCTGATTCGGGTCTTCGCTCGGCTTGACGGCCAGCGGGCCGCCGCCCCGCTGGGTGAGCGACAGCGGGACCGACGCGGCGTTCTGCTCCGGCAGCCGGCGGAGCACCCCGCGGAACTGCCGGTCGCTGCGGCCCTTGGCGTAGATCGACACCTCCAACTCGCCCCGCTCGGCGAGGTCGTCGCGGAGGGTGCGGAAGTCCGGCGGGGTGACCGGCACGCGGACGATCATCCGCTCCGGCTCGCCGACCGCGAACACCGGCTGCGTCTCGCTGTACCCGCGGTCGAACAGCTTGCCGATGTCGTCCCGCTTCGGCACGGTCACCAGCACCCCCTTGCGGGGGGCGCGCATCTCCCGCAGCCGGGCCTGCCGGTCGAGCAACTGCACGACCGCCGCCTCGGCCGTGTCGGCCTTCGCCTTCGCCTGCCGGTGCTCGTTCAGGAACCGCAGCTCGGCCCCGGCGTCGCCCTGCCCGCGGGCGGCCGCGGCCGCGGCGCTCAACTGGGCGGCCACCGCGTACTGCTCGGCCTTCGTCGCCTGGGCCTTGGCCAGCTCGATCTCGACCGGCTCGCTCTTGAACAGGGCCAACGACTGGCCCTGGCTCACCCGCTGCCCGGCCCGGAGGTCGGTCAGCGCGATCAGCCGCGCCGGCTCCGGCAGGGTGACGTTCTCCAGCGCGTCCGGGTCCACCCCGACCAGCCCGGTCTCGTGGACGCGGCTGACCGGCAGGGGCAGGAAGAAGAACGCCAGCAGCAGCCCGCCGAACACGCCCAGGGTGACGTACACCCGCGCCGCTTTCATGTCGGGTAATCTCCCCCGCTGCGAAATGTTTTTGATGACCTTGTAGGCCGGGAAGATGAACAGCGACGCCAGCGACGCGATCGCCAACATCTGGCTCAGAACCTTGAGCTTCGGCCCCAGGAAGTCGGCCAGGAACCACAGCACGCTGAACGTCACCACCCAGCGGTACACCCAACTGGCCACCGCGTAGGTGGCGAACAGCCACTTCCGCCACGGGGCCATGTACGCCTCCGGCGGGGTGTCCACGCCCAGGCACTTCGACAGGAACAGGTTGTTCAGGAACCGGGTCGCCTTCTCGCGGAGGTTGGGCACCTCCAGCCAGTCGGCCAGGATGTAGTACCCGTCGAACCGCATCAGCGGGTTGGCGTTGAACACGATGGTGCTGACCGAGCACAGCACCATCACCGCCAGCGCGATGTTGTTGACCGTCGGGTACGCCGGGGTGTACCACCACACGAACGTGGCCAGCGCGGCGATCACCAGCTCGACGTAGATGCCGGCGAAGCTGATGATGATCCGCTTCCACTTGTCGGCCAGCGTCCACGCGTCGGTCACGTTCGCGTACAGCGCCGGCGACAGGCACATGAGCAAGACGCCCATCTCGTGGCACTCGCCGCCGAACGCCTTACAGCTCAGCCCGTGCCCGAACTCGTGGATGATCTTCACCACGCCCAGCGACAGCCACATGTACAGCACCGAGTTCCAGGTGAAGAACTCCTGGTACGCCGGCAGCTTGGCGTGGAACGTGTTGTAGTGCAGCGCGACGTGGAACACGGCCGACAGGATCAGCCCGACGCTGAGCACGAAGAACCACGTGGTGAACACCCACGACAGGTAGCGGAACATGACCGTCAGCAGCCGGTCCGGGTCGAAGACCGGGATTTTCAGGTACAGGATGTTGGCGACGGTGGCCAGCCGCCGCATCCGCCGCTGCTTGGCCCGCCGCTCGAACAGGTGCCGGGCGGCCCCCGGCGTCTCGTTCTGCACCAGCCCGGCGGTCACCAACTGGCGGGCGAACCCCTCCAGGTCGGCCGGCTCCAGCCGCAGCGGCTTGAACTCGTCCTCGAACGACTCCTGCACCTGCTCCATCGTGTGCGCGCCGTCGAACAGCTTGAACACGAAGTACTCTTGCTTGCTGAACCGGTAGTACCGCAGGCACACCGGGTCTTTGACCACGTGGAACGTCTTGCCCTCGTACTTCTGCTCGAACACCTGCAGGTCCGGCCGCACCCGCAGCCGCACCTGCTTGCGGCGCTCCGCGGGGCTGTTCAGGTTGGTAGTAAGATCCATAGTGCTGAGTGCTCAGTGCTGAGTGCTAAGTAAAAGGCCCGAGCGCCGAGTGCCGGGTGCGGAACGAAGCCCCAAAGGTCTTCTCCCAGCACTCAGCACTCAGCACTCAGCACTTACTCAGGGGTTGGTCGGGATGATGACGGTGAACGCGTTCTTGTCCGGCAGCTTGTCGGCCTTGTTGTCCAGCTCGACGCGGACGGTCACGTAGCGGGTGTCGGTGGCGTCGATGTTCACGATCTTGCCGGTGTGGCCCTTCTGGTTCTCGGCCGGCGGCTTCCACAGGCACACGCCGCCGGCGGCCGTGCCGACCACCACGAACGGGGTGTTGCGGATCGGGCTGAACGCGGCGGCGGTGACCGCGGCCCGGCCGGGGGTGATCAGCCGCCCCTTTTCGGCCCCGCGGCCGCCGGCCCGCGGCGCGAGCCAGTACTGGAGCGTCCCCTTCAGGTCGCCGTCGCCGCCGGCGGTCACGATCTGGTAGGGGGACTGCTCGGCCGTCGCGCCCGGGGCCAGCTCGTCCGGGCCGAACGCCGCCAGCGTCGAGAACGAGCCGGCCGAGCTGACGTTCTGGATCTGCCCGACCGTCTGCCCGGTGGCCGGGTCCACCAGGTCGATGCGGGTCTTGTCCTGGTCGAACAGGAGCCGCGCCCCGTCGCGGCTGACGCCGAGCGTCTCGACCGCGCCGGCCCGGTGGTCGAGCGACCGCGTCACCGCCGCCCGCTCGGTCCCCAGCTTCCAGATCTTGATGGTCCCGTCCTTCGACGCGGTCACCAGCGTGCCCTGCGGGGTGAACGACACCGACGTCACGTTGTCGCGGTGCTCGACCGGCAGCGCGTACTTCTTCTTGGCCGCGGCGAGGTCCCAGATGAACACGTCGCGGCCGGCGGCGGTGGCGAAGAAGTCGCCCCGGGGGCTGACGGCGATCGAGTTGACGGCGGTCGTGTGCGCGTCCTCCGGCTCGGCCTTCGCCTTTTCCGGCAGCTTGGCCGGGTTGGACACGTCCCAGACGCGGACCTTGCCGTCGTCGGCCCCGGTGATGACCAGCGCCGCCTTGGCGCTCATCGGGACGGCCGCGACGCTCCGCACACCGACACCGACCGGGTGCGGCAGGCTGTGCGGCACCGCCGGGCGGCTGGCCTGCTTGCCCAGGTTCGGGTCCCACACCAGCGCCGCCCCGTCGGCCCCGACGGAGACGACCAGCGGGATGACCTCGTCGCCGAGCTTGGCCGCGACGACGGCGACCCCGGTGACCGCCTGCCGGTGACCGGTGTGCCCGGCGATCTGCGCGCTGGTGACGGCCGGCTCGATGCTCACCGCCAGCCCGCGCTTCTTGGCGTCCTCGGCGTACTGGGCGTACTGCACGTCCAGTTGCCCCTCGATGCGGATGGTGTCGGTGACCTCGATCTCCATGATCTTCTCGCCGGCCTTGACGTACTCGCCGGGCCGCTTGACCACGCTGCGGATCACCCCGTTGACGCGGCTCAGCACGGTGTGCCGGGTGAGCAGCACCAACCCCTCGGCGATGTCCGACTCGGCCCGGGCGATCGTCTGGGCCGACTGGGCCTCGTTCTCGACGTACCGGTTGTAGGCCAGCGACGCCTCGATCTCCTCCTTACGGGCCCCGGCCCCAACGCTGTTCTGCGAGCGGACCAGCTCCAGTTGCTTGAACGCGTCCTTCTTGCCCTCGGTGGCCGCCCGCAGCGCCGCCTCGGCCGACACCTTGACCTTCTCGGCACCCTGCGTCTTGGCGATGATCTGTCGCGCGTCCATGATTACCAGCGCCTGCCCGTCCTTCACCTCGACGCCGTCGCGGAGCTCGCGAAGCGGCGCGTTCTTGCCGGACATGTCGTGCCGCAGGTAGACGATCTGATCCTTGGGTACGGTCTCGCCCGGCAGGACCGGGGTGGCGATCTGGTCGATGGTGCCGTCCACCTCGGCCGAGATGATCTGCCGCCGGTCGTACTGGCCGATCGCGTTGGAGATGACCACGTCGGTGTTGCGGCTGACGACGGTCGGGTAGTTCGGCGCGGCGGTGACCGGGTACAGCGACCCGCCGACGTCGGGGTTCAGGTTGACCTTCGGGCCGGACGTTTCTGGGGTGCCCTTCGTGCCCGGTTCGAGGGCCGGCGGCTTCTTGCCGCAGCCGACGACCAGACCGACCAACAGCATCGCGAACAGGGGCGTGCGCAGGCGCATGAGCGTGTCCTCGGTTGGGGACGGGGTTACGGGTTGTGGCGCGGGTGCCGCCGGGGTCTGGCGCTCGCCAGCCGGCCGCGCGGCGGGACTGCTTCGCTGTGTCTGGTTTTTGGTGTTCTGTTTTTTGTGAGGTGCCCCGTGCCCACAGGGGGCCGGGAGCCTCCGTCAGGACAAAACACCAAAAACGAAACACCAAACACTCGCGGAGTGATCAGAAGAAGAACACGACCTTCTCGTAGAACCACTCGTACACGCCGTGGAACAGGCTGTAGCCGAGTGCGTGCTTGCCGCAGCGGACGCGGGTGCGGACTTCCAGACCGGTGACCATGTGGTTGCGCGGGACGCGGTTCTCGGCCGGGATCGCGTCGGCCTCGAGCTTCACGTAGGCGCTCACGATCGGCTCGTTCTCGTCGTGCTCGTTCTTGGTCGGCACCGCCTCGGCGGCCATCTCGTCGCGGTACAGCCGGCCCTCGTAGCTGGTGTCCGGCTGGCTCGCCAGGAGCACATCGACGACGAGGTACTGCCGCTGGCCCTTGACCGGGTCGATCTCGACCTGATGCGCGGCCGGGTCGGCGAACGCCTTCAGGATCTGGCCGACGTTCCGCTGCGGGATGTCCAGCTTGACCTGCCACGCGCCGTCCAAGTTGCCGACGCGGACCAGCTCCTCGCTCGGGCGCAGGGTGCGGCCGATGAGGTTCTCGCGGCGGTCGTCGTTGAGCACCGTCCACTGGATGGCGCGGGCCAGTTGCAGGTCGCGGGGCGGCACGGCGCGGAAGTACCCGGGCCGGTTCGGCTTGTTGTCGTTGTACTGCCGCTCCATCTCGCGGAGTTCGTCGAGGGCGCGCTGGACGCGGGCCTCGGCCACCCGCTTCTTGGTGCCGGTGGCGAGCTTGTCGGCCTCGGCCACGTTCGGCTTGGTCAGCAGGTCGGCCGCGGCCGCGACCTCGGCGTTGGCCTCGGCCAGCTCGCTCGCCGCCCGCCGGTACTCCTCTTCGAGGTCGCGGCTGAACAGGGTGGCGATCTCGTACCCCTCGGCGACCTTGTCGCCCGGCTTGACGCGGACGGCCCGCACCTGACCCTCCCGCGGCGGGAAGATCTTGGCGATGTCCACCGGCTGCATCTGGCCCCGGGCCTCCATCCGCAGGTCGGCCGGGACGAACACCATCAGCCCGACGAGCGCGACGAGCAGCAGCGCGACCGCGAAGGCGATGAACCGCCGCTTGCCGCCCAGCCCCTCCTGCACCTTGGCCACCGGCCACCACAGGAACTTGAGCGGGACGCGCCGCATCTCGGCGGCGTTGTACAGCGCCGGGGCGGCGTGCTTGGTGACGACGTCCAGCCGCTGCACGAGCGGGTCGATCAGCTCGGGCGGGTTGAACACCTCCATCACCAGCACCGCGCGGGCCGGCTTGTCCTTGTCCTTCTCCCGCTCGTCGCGGACCGGCTGAACGATCAGCAGCTTCGGCTGGCTCTCGTGCAGGTAGTCGTCCAGCGCGGTGGCGACGGCCGGCGGCAGCCCGGCGTCCTTCTCGCCCTTGAAGGTGAGCGTCTCGTCCCACTGCAGCACCGCCTCCATCAGCCACCGGAGCCGGCGGACGTGGGTGCTGGCCTTCTCGACCACGTCGGCCCCGCTGACCGCCTCGACGGTGACCCGGGTGCGGTCGTGCCGCACCCCGACGCACAGCCGGTCGCACTCGATCAGCTTGCGGCCCTCGTTGGCGACGTGATAGGCCACTTCCGTGGGGTTCAGGGAGCCGTGGATGTGCCGGGAGAACGTCTCGACGGCGGTGTAGGTCTTCTCGACCCCGGCGGCGGCGCGGACGGCGCTGAAGTTGTGGTACTGGCTGGCGTACCCGGCCATCTGGAACGCGTAGTTCAGATAGGTCGGGTACATCCGCGGGTCGTGGTTGGCGTCCTGGAACACCTCCAGGATGCCCAGCGCCTGCTTGTCCGGGGCGAGGATCGGCGCGAACAGCGCGAAGTGGTCGGTCAGATTGGCGGCCGGGACGGCGGCCGTCTCGCCGGGCGCGACCGGCGCGTTCATGCGGCCGTTCGGCTCCAGCAGCAGCGGCCGCGGCGGCGCGGTCTGGAACACCTGCCGCAGAATCTCGTTGTGGCACTGGCGGCCGCCGCGGCGGGCGTCCAGCCCGATCTTGTCGATCCCCTCCTGGCACGCCAGTTGGAGGAACCCCTGCGGGGTGCGCAGCCAGACGGCCCCGGCCGGGGCGTCGATGGCGGAGAGGGTGCGGTTGAGGAACTGCTGGTAGAACTCGGTGGGCGGGAGGGCGGACCCGGCCAGTCGGCCGGCGGCCTCGAACGCCTCTTCGATCTGGCGCGCGTACTTGGCCTTGGCGTCGTCGCCGCCGCCGGACGCGGTCGCGGGCGCTGCGGTCGGGGTCGTGCTCACGGGTCAACCTCGTGCTGCGTCCACCAAGCGGCCGGGGTGCGGCGCGGGCGTGGTGGCTCCAGTGTGTGGATCGTAGTAAGGGTCCGTGCCGCGGGACTGCCGTCCGCCCCCGCATGCCGGGCGGAAGCACGGGGGTGAGCAACGGGCTTTTGGTCGGTCGCCGGCAACTCGCCGGATCCGAGCCAACGCCTCCGAACGTCGTCAACGGCCTATATCACGAGCCGCCGACGAAAAACAGGCCGAGACGGGCGGATATTCAAATCGTAGCGATTATACCGCGCGACTGGCGATAAGGGAAGTTAACATCCCGCCCGCCGCATTCACGCCCGCCGGTGCTGTGACCATAGTACGCACCGCTCATCCGTGCCGTGTGACTCATTTTCGATGTCGCGCGAACATCACAATCTGTCGAAAATTCTTGCGCTGCCGAAATGGCGCCCCGCCAATCCAGGGGGGTCGGCTCAATTCAAGCGTCGGCACTGCAATGCCGACGTGCCGCGTCGTTGCAACAAACACGCTTGGGAAGGCCATCAGTTCAAAGGACCGCGAGAGCAGGCGAAGCTGATTGGCTTTCTGCCTGCCTTCCGTCTTATGCGGCTCTGCCCACTACCCACTGCCCACTGCCTACTACCCACTGTTTACTACCCACGGCCCTCACGCCCCCGGGTGCTGGTTCTCCCACGTCAGGATGTGGTGCATAAGGTCGCCGGGGTCCATGTCGCCGCCGGGCAGCGGCCAGTCGAACCGCTCGGACGCGGCCAACTGGATGGCGGCCCCGCGGTCGTACGGGTCGTTCCACAGTTGCACGAACCGGCCGATGGCGCGGCCGCGGCGGCACAGCCGGCCGACGCACGACCACGCGTCGTCCTCGGTCCGGGCCGCGTCGGCCAGCAGTTCGGTCCAGTCGGCCAGCCACTCGACCAGCATGCGGGCCTCCACGTCCCCCAGCCCGCGGGTCAGCGCCTCGTCCCGCAGCACGTGCCGGATCAGGGCGTCACAGGGCATCGACATCATCATCCCCCAGCCATCCCGTTCCAGAGTGATTCGCGGCCGGCGAGTCCCCCAACCCGCCGGCCTCCCCCTCGCTCGCGTCCCGTCGTGTGAAGTGCGGGGCGTATAACGCCGGGGTGCGCCGCGAGCAAGCGGACATCGCCCGCCCTTCGCGCATCTGGCGGGCGGCGCGGGGCGGGCGTAAGCTGGCCGGAACGTTTTCGGCGGAAAGGGTGTAATGGACCCGCTCGCACTCGCTCTCGCTCTGGCCGGTCTGCCCGCCGTCGCCCTCGCGCTGGCGTGGCTGTTCCCGCCGCTGTTGCGCCTCCCGCTGTGGGCGCTCGCGCGCCTGTGCTACCGCTTCACCGCCTACCACCGCGACCGCGTCCCGACGGCCGGCGGGGTGCTGATCGTCGCGAATCACGTGTCCTACATCGACTGGCTGGTGCTGTGGGTCGCCTGCCCGCGGACGCCCACGTTCGTGCTGTGGGGCCACTACTACCGCTATCCACTCTTGCGATTCGCGCTATGGTGGGCGCGGCGGAACACCATTCGCATCGAGCGGCCGAACCGGATTCACGCGGTCGCCGACGCGCTGAAGCGGGTCGCCGCCGCGCTCGACGCCGGGAAGGTCGTCGTGCTGTTCCCCGAGGGCGCGCTGACGCGCACCGGGCAGATGCGCCCGTTCGGCCGCGGCGTCGAGCGGGTGTTGAAACTGACGACGAGCGACGTGACCGTCGTCCCGACCGCCATCAGCGGGCTGTGGAACGGGGTCTTCAGTCACGGAGCGGGGCCGATCCTGCGCAAGCTGCCGAAGGCGTTCCGGCCGCGGGTGAGCGTGCTGTTCGGGAAGCCGCTGAAGAAACCCACCCCCCTACCTCCCCTCCCTGCAGGGAGGGGGGTACAAACCACTGGCGCGGCGGAAACGTCAGAGAAGCGCGAAGGTTCTGACTCCCCCTCCCTGCAGGGAGGGGGTTGGGGGGTGGGTTCTTCGTTGCGCGCCCCCGACCTCCGCCTCGCCGTCCAGGAGGCCACCGCCGACCTCGCCATTCGCGAGAGCGACTATGTCCTTCCTGTCCATCGGCGGTTCGTGCGGGTCGCAGCCAAATTTCGCCACCTGTTCCGCCCGGCGGTCGTCGATTACAGCGGCGGGACGCCGCCCCGCACGCTCACCTGGGGGAAACTGCTCGTCGGCGCGCTGTGCGTGACGCGCTACCTCCGGCCGAAGGTCGAAGCGGACGCGAACGTCGGGGTGTGGCTGCCGACCGGCCTCGGCGGGGCGCTTTCCAACATCGCGCTCGCGTTCCTCGGCAAAACCTCGGTGAACCTCAACTACACCGCCGGGACGGCCGCGGTGCGTTCGGCGGTCGCGCAAGCGGGCGTGAAAGTCGTCGTCACGGCGAAGCGGTTCACGGCCCGCGTCCCACTCGACCTCCCGGCCGACGTGCAACTCATCTACCTCGAAGACGCGCTCGCCGCGGTCGGCAAGTGGGAGCGCATCCGCACCTTCCTCACGGTTCTCCTGCTACCCGGGTGGCTGCTGGAGCGCCTGCTCGGCCTTCACCGGCACAATCTCGACGACGTGCTCACGCTGGTGTTTTCGAGCGGCAGCACCGGGGAGCCGAAGGGCGTGATGCTGACGCACCGGAACATCGCGTGCAACACCGACGCGTCCATTCGCACGCTCGAAATCGGCCCGGGCGAGACGCTGTTCGGCATCCTCCCGTTCTTCCACAGCTTCGGCTACACGGTCTGTCTGTGGGCGCCGCTGAACGCCCCGTGCATCGCCGTGTACTTCCCCGACCCGCGGCAGGCGAAGGAGGTGGGCGACATCGCCCGGACCCACCGCGCCACCCTGATCGCGGCCACCGCCACCTTCCTGCGGTTCTACATCCGCCGCTGCGGCCCGGACGATTTCCGCACACTGCGGCTGATCATCTGCGGCGCGGAAAAGCTGCCCGTGAAGTTGCAGGACGAGTTCTACGCCAAGTTCGGGGTGCTACCCCTGGAGGGGTACGGTTGCACCGAACTGTCGCCGGTGGTGTCGTGCAGCATGCCGGACGTGCGGGTCGGCGGGATGGGGCAGCAGCGGAACCGCCGCGGGTGCATCGGCCAGCCGATTTTCGGCGTGGTGGTGCAAGCCCACGACCCCGACACCGGCGCGCCGCTGCCGGTCGGTGCGGAAGGCGTGCTGTGGGTGAAGGGGCCGAACGTGATGGCCGGCTACCTGCACCAACCCGAGCGAACGAAAGCCGCGGTGCGTGAGGGGTGGTACAACACCGGCGACGCCGGGCTGGTCGAGCCGGACGGGTTCATCCGCATCACCGGGCGGGTGTCGCGGTTCGCCAAGATCGCCGGGGAGATGGTGCCGCTCGAAAAGCTCGACGACGTCATGCACGAAATCTTGGAAACGACCGGCGACCGCGTCCTGGCGGTGGCGGCGGTGCCGGACGAGAAGCGCGGCGAGCGGGTGGTGGTGCTGTACCTGCCGGACGTCGAGTCGCGGCTGAACGGGCTGCTCGCGGCTCTGCCGAAGCGCGGGATTCCGAACCTGTGGGTGCCCGACCGCCGCGACTGCCACCCGATCGACGCGATGCCGGTCCTGGGCACCGGCAAACTCGACCTGAAGAAACTCGGCGAGTTGGCGCGCGAACTGGCGATCGGGTAGTGCTGAGTGCTGAGTGCTGAGTGCTCGGGCAGGAAAACGGGAGCCCTCGCGTCTTCAGCTCTTGTTCTTTCTCAGCACTCAGCACTCAGCACTCAGCACTACTCTCTGCCGAGCATGTCCGGCTTGACCTTCTCCAGGTAGCGGACCAGCACGCCGAGCATCGCCCCTTCCAGAATCACGATCGGGATGTGCGCGAGCAGCACCAGCCGCGCGAGCGTCTGCCAGTCTTCCTTACCGCCGAGCAGCAGCGCCAGGAAGTTCAGCCCGACGGCCGCCGCGACCGCGCCGCCGCCGAGCAGTACACCGCGGGCGAACGCCGGCACCCGCAGCCGCCGCAAAACGGGGTAGAGCAGCCCCGCGGCCAGCGCCGGCAGCCCCACGATGCACGTGTTGATGCCGAGCGTGGTCAGCCCGCCGTGCGACAGCAGGAGGTATTGCAGCACAAGCCCGACCGCGACCGCCAGCGGCGCGCGGCGGCCCAAAACCACCCCGACCAGCCCATTCAGGATGAGGTGGACGCTGGTCGGCAGCAGCGCGAGCCGGATGTGGACGCTCGACGCGACGAAGAACGCCGCGGTCAGCACCCCGATGCGCGGCACCTCCTCCTCGCGCAGCCGCCACACGGCCAGCAGCAAGAGGGCCGCACCGCCGGCGAATCCGGCGGCGCACCACACCTCCGAAAGCGCCCCGTCGGACAGGTGAACGGCGAAGAGTGGCAGCATTGTTTTCGCCCCCCCCTTGCGGGGGAGGGTGGCGGCGCTTCGCCGCCGGGTGAGGGGTGAGCGACGGAGCGCAGAAGAGCTTCGCGGAACTGCGTACGCCAGCGCCCCCTCACCCGGCTCGAAGACTCGCCACCCTCTCCCACAAGGGGAGAGCGGAAGAAGAAATCACTTCCCGCCCACCACGCTCACCCGGGCCGGCGACTTCTCCACGTCGTCCAACTCGACGCGCAGGTCGTCCGTGCGTTTCGAGCGGTCGATCAGAATCGTCACCGTCTGCATGCCGCCCTTGAGGTCAAGCACCGTTTCCGGCTTCGGCTCGACCGGCTGATTGCCCAGGTACACCGTTAAGCCGCCCACCGCGTTGAACTTGAGTTTCGCGGCCCCGGCGGTCGTCACGTCGAGTTGGAACCGCACCACCGACTGCGGGGCGGTGTCGTTCCACACGGTGAACTTGGGTAGTTCGTTCAGCGGCAGGTCGCCGGACACCTTCGCGTAGGCCGGCGACCACGCGAACGGGTTGTCGGCTTCGGCCGCGGCACTCACCCGCGTGCGGCGGAAGCGGTCGAGGTTGGCGGCAACGGGGTCGATCACCTGCCACCGGCGGACCAGCCGCGCCTTGCTCGGCGCGTACGGCCCGTCCACCTTGCCCAGCAGGCTCAGGTACTTCACGAGGTCCGCAAACTCTTGCCTAGTAAGCGGATCCGTCAGCGCCTCGGGCATGAGCGACTTCGTGGACTTGCCGCGTTCGGCGACGTCCTTGAGCGGGACGGTGATTTCCTTGTCCTCGGCGGTGCGGAGCACCAGCACGCCGTCCCCTTCGCGAATCTTGATCCCCTGCACCACCTTGTCGTCGGCGGTGACGACGCGGGTGACGTCGTACCCCTCTTTGATGGCCTTGTGCGGCAGCAGGAGCGAGTCGACGAGGTAATCCGGTTGGGCGCTCGCGCCGATGCTGGTGAGGTCCGGGCCGACCTGCCCGCCGGCCCCGGCGTAGCCGTGGCACGCGAGGCACTGCAACTCCTTGCGGCGGTAGACGAGTTCGCCGCGGGCCGCGTCCCCGGTCTTGAGCGCTTCCGCCGTCAGTTCCTTCACTTCGGCGTCGGTCGGCGGCTTCTTGGCGGCCCCGAGGTCGCCCGCCCTGGTGAGTGCGGCGACGAGGTCGTCGGCCGGCTGCCCGCTGGCGCGAACGGCCTTCAGCCCGATCTTGGCGACGTCCGGCGGCAGCTTCTTGTCCGCGAGCGCCTTCGCGAGAACGGACGCTCCGCCCTTTTTGCCGACGAATGTGGAGAACAGGTCGGCGAGTTCGTCGTCTGCTTTGGCGTCGGGCAAGAACTTGGCTGCTTCGACCGCCGCGGCCGGGGTGTCGTAGCTGGCGAAGGCGCTGATCGCGTCGCGCCGGGCCGCGGGCGGCGCGTCCGGGGCGAGCAGTTTGCCGAGCGTGCCCTGCCGGGAATCGCCGCCGACGGCGACGAGGCTTTCCAGCGCCGCCCGTCGGTCGTCGGTCGTGGCGTTCTTGTCCTCGGCGATTTCCGAGATCGAGGACGCGAAGCTGGTGAGCCGCCACAGGCCGGCGACTCGCATGGCGGAGCGACGAATCGCCCCCTTATCGTTCTGGAAGAGCGCCCGTAGCCCAGACGGCTCGGCCTGCGGGGCCGGGACTTTGCGGGTGCGGATCGCGTCCTCGACGGCCTGCGCGAGTTCGGCCCGCTGCGCCGCCGGCACGCCGAACCCGCTCCCGGCGTGGCCGAGCACCTTGCCGAGTTCGTTCGACCCGCCGATCTGGGCGAGCAGGAGGTACAGCCCGTGGAGATTCTCCTTCGGCACCTTCCCGCCGTCGATGAGCGCGAGCACCGGCTTGACGGTGTCCTTGTTGCCGATCGCGTTCAGCGCGAACGCCAGCTTCTTGGCGTCCCCGCCGAAGGTGAGTTTGCCCGCCTGGAACTCCGGCAGCCAGTATGGTTCGAGTTCGCGAATCGTGAGCCAGAGGGCGTAGTCGAGGGTGCGGTCGAGCGGTTGATCGAGCGCGAGAAGGGCGCGCTCTACTACGTCAGCAGAACGTACCTTTGACATCGCGCGAACGGCTTCTAACCGCACCCGAGCATTCTCATGTCGAACGGCCATGCTCAGCATGAATTCGGGTGAATTGTGCGGCCCTTCGTCGAGTAGGTTTGACCATCCGCGCACAGTCGCCGTCCGCCACCCCGTAGTTCGGTTCGTGGGCTGCATACGCAGTTGCATCCGCATGTCGAGCGCGACACGCTCGGCCAGCGATCCACTTCCGGGCAGCGCCTGAAGCACCCACAGCGCTTCAAGCAAAGGTTGCTCGTCCGCTCCCGCCTTCGTATCCAGGCTGCTCACCCACTTCTCCAACTCCGGCAGCACCTTTTCGGCCCCGCGTTCCTTCAGCACGCGCTTCGCCTGCTGCCGCGTCCACTGCTCAGGGGCCTTCAGCGCCTCCAGCAGTTCGGGGACGGTCGCGTCCACCAGTTTCGGCTTTGCGACGAGGTCGCGGCCCTTCGCGGAGACGCGCCAGATGCGGCCGTGCGTCTTATCGCGCCGCGGGTCGCGGAAGTCGACCTCGCCGTGCTGGATGATCGGGTTGTACCAGTCGGCGATGTACAGCGCGCCGTCCGGACCCATCTTCACGTCGATCGGCCGGAACGCCGGGTGGTTGCTCTTGATCACCTCGGTCATTTCGCGACTCGCGAACGTGCTGCCGTCGTCGCTCAGCTTGAAGCGGCAGACGCGGTGCCCGCGAAAGTCGTTGGTGATCAGGTCGCCTTGCCAGTCATCAGGAAAGTGCCGGCCGCTGACGATCTCCAGCCCGCAGTACTTCGGCGAGCCGGGGTTGAGCCCGTGCAGCACCCGCTGGCGGTGCGGCCCTTCGCTCGTCAGGTAGTAGCCGCCGGGCACGACGTGATTGATGCCCTCGCCGCCGGCCCCGTCGGTCGCGAACGACTGCCCGTACTTGTCGAACGCGTGGCCCCACGTGTTCACCCACCCGCGAGCGAACACGTCGAGTTCGGTGCGATCCGGGTTGAACCGCCAGATGCCGCCGGCGTTCAGCCGCTTCACCCCGCTCGGCGTTTCGATGTGCGAGTGAATGTAAATCGACTGGTTGAAGTAGAGCCGGCAATCCGGGCCCCAGCGGAAGGTGTGGATGATGTGGTGCGTGTCCTCGGTGCCGAACCCGCTCAGCAGCACGCGGCGGGTGTCGGCCTTGCCGCCGGGCTTGCTCGCGCTGAGGTGAACCAGTTCGGTGCTGTTGGCGACGTACACCCCGCCGTCGCCGGGTTCGAGACCCGTCGGAATGAGCAGCCCGTCGGCGAACACGGTGGTCTTGTCGGCCTTCCCTTCGCCCTTGGTGTCCTCAAGGATGATGATCTTGTCGTTCGCCTTTTCGCCCGGCTTGATCTGCGGGTAGATCTCGCTCGACGCCACCCACAACCGCCCTTGCGGGTCCCAGTTCATCTGAATGGGCTTGGCGAGCAGCGGGTCGGCGGCCCAGAGGGTGACCTCGAACCCGGGCGCGACGGTGAACGTCTTCCGCTCCAGTTCCGGGTCCGGGTCGGGCGTCTTGGCGTCCCGCTGCGCGAATGCCGGCTTCGGCCAGAAGGCGAGCAATGCGAGGAGGGTGAGGTAGCGCATGGTGAGAGAGTGCGGGTGTATGGAGTGCGGGGGTACGACGTTCGACCCACCCCCGGCCCCTCCCTGCAGGGAGGGGAGGAAGGCATCGATAACTGTCAGACGTCAGCGGATCATCAATGTTTTTCTCCCCTCCCTGCAGGGAGGGGCCGGGGGTGGGTTACTTCTGCCCCTTGAGCAGCTTGGCGATGTCCGCTTCGGCCTTCGCTACGAGCGGGTCGAACTCGGCCACCTCCTTCGCGTTCCGCCCCTGCTCGTGCTTGCGGAACCCGAACAGGTACGTCTCGTTCTGCGGCCGCCAGCGGTGAAAGAATAACTCGTTCTTGGCGACGATCGCCTGCCGGAGCGTGTCGGAGCCGTCCGCGGCCGACAGCGACGCCCCGGGCGAGACTTGCGCGACGAACCGCCGCGCCAGCGCGCGGTAACCGGCTTCGGTGTAGTGCAGGCCGTTTTCGGTCAGTTGCCCGTTGACTTCGTGCTTCTGGAAGTCGGCGAACAGGTCCGCGACCGGTAGCCCGCGCTTGCCCGCGACGGACTTGATCGCCTCGCCGTACAGCGCCAGCGCCTCGTTCCGCGGCTTCGGGTCGGGCAGGCCCGGCGCCTTTTCTACCGGCACCGGCGTGAACAGCACCACCCGCGCGTTCGCCGGCTTCAGGGCGTCGAGCAGCTTTTCCAGCCCCTTCTCGAACTTCGGCAAGCCCTCCTTGCCCTCGAACGACTCGTTCGTCCCGTAGCTGACGAAGATGACCGTGGGCTTGAGTTCCAGCGTCTGATCCACGATCTGCCGGAAGCACTTGTCGGCGTTGGCAAAATCAAAGCGGCCGCGGGCCTCGCCGTGAACCGTGTCGCCGCTCCAGCCCAGGTTGCGCAGCGTGATGGCCTTGTCCGGGTTCGCCGCCAGCAGCGCGGTTTCCCAGTACCCGTATTTCTGCTCGCGCTCGACCAGCGTGCTGCCCAGCCACACGACGCGGTCGCCGTCCTTCAGTTCGAACGGCTTGGGGGTGGGATCGGCCGACAGGGTCGCGGCCAGAGCCAGAGAGAGGAGCATGTGGTCACCTCGCGGCGGGATGTACTTAAGGTACACGAACGGGGCGAAGAAACCCACCCCCGGCCCCTCCCTGCAGGGAGGGGAGACAGAACCATCGCGCGCCGCCGACGTTTGCGAGGCGCGAAGGGAGTTCCTCCCCTCCCTGCAGGGAGGGGCCGGGGGTGGGTTCTTTGGCTGAGATTGACAGCCCCGCCGGAATGGGTATTAGTGTCGCCTCTCGTTGTACCCACAGCATCCCGCGTTCGCGGGGGAACGCCGCAGGCGGGCACGGATGCCGACCAAGCGACAGTTGCTCTATTACGCGCTCGGGCTGGGCGTGTTCGCGGTGGCCGTCGGGCCGCCGGTGGCCTTGTACCGCGCCCAATACATCCACGCCAAGCGGTTCCGGGAGGTCGAACCGGGCAAACTCTACCGCTCCGGGCAGATGACCGCCGCCGGGTTCCGCGAAACCGTCGAAAAGTACGACATCAAGACCGTCGTCAACCTTCAGCACGAGGAGCCGGACCCGCTGTTGGCCGAGCACTGGCTCGGTAAGGGGCACGTCCGCGAGAGCGTGCTGTGCCAGCAACTCGGCGTGAAATACGTGCTCCTGCAACCGGACGTGCTCCCGCCGGGCAACACCGTCGAGAAGGAACCGCCCGTCGTTCAGGAGTGGCTCGACCTGCTGAAGGACGAGAACTACCCGATCCTGCTGCACTGCAAGGCCGGGCTGCACCGCACCGGGCGGCTGACGGCCATCTACCGCATGGAAAAGGACCGCTGGACGCCCGGCGAGGCGCTCCGCGAACTCCGCGCCAACGGCTACGGGTTCGTCGCCGCCAGCGAGGGCGACGAGTTCGTCGTTCAGTTCATCCAAAACTACAGGCCGCGGTGGCAGGCCGGGGGTGCGAAATGATGACCACCCTCGACCGCATGTTCCTGGTCAGCTACATTCGCTCGTACTTGATCGTGTGGACGAGCTTGATCGGCCTGTACGTCGTTATCGACCTGTTCACGCACCTCGACGACTTCGTCAACAAGCCGAACAGCACGCGGGTGATCCTGAACTATTACGTGCCGCGGGTGCCGCAACTCTTCGACCTGATGGCCGAGCCGATCACGCTGATGGCCGCGGCGTTCACCGTGTCGTGGATGCAGCGGAACAACGAACTGCTGCCGCTGCTGTCGGCCGGCATCCCGACGCGCCGGGCCATTCGTCCCGTCCTGCTGGGGGCGGCGTGTACGCTCAGCCTGGGGCCGCTCAACCAGGAGTACGTCATTCCCGAGGTGGCCGACAAGCTGATGACGGCCCGCGACGACCCGGAGGGGGCGAAGGCGCAGTTGCTACTCGGGGCGTACGACTCGCCGACCGGGACGCACTTCGAGGGGATGGCCGGCTTCCGCAAGGACCGCAAGGTGGACAAGATGAACATCACCTTCGGGGAGAACTCGCCGAGCGGGATGATGCACATGACCGCGTCGGAGGCGGTGTACGTGCCGCCGGGCGACGGCCCGCTCACCGGCGGGTGGCTGCTCACCCGCACTTCCCCGGATACATTTGATGGGCCGCTCCCGACCAACGTCACCGCACTGGGCACCGGCCGGTTCTTCCTGAAGGTGACCGACGCCGACTTCGACGCGGTGTGCCGCGGCGGGGCGTGGTACATCTACGCGCCGACGACGAAGCTGCGCGAGATGCTGACCGACCCGGAGCCGCGCCGCCGCGGCAAGATGGCGGTGATGTTCCACACCCGGGTGACGCGCCCGCTGGTCGGGGCGGTGATGGTGGTCCTCGGCCTGTCGGTGATCCTGTGGAACCCGAACCGGAACGTGATCATCAGCACCGGGCTGTGCATGGGGCTGTCCGCGTCGCTGAACCTGTTCGTGATCGCGTGCAAGTACCTGGGCGACCAGGACGTGTTGCCGCCGCCTCTGGCCGCGTGGCTGCCGGTGATCCTGTTCGGCCCGCTGGCGGTGGCCTCGTTCGACTCCGTTCACACGTAACGGCCGCCCCGGCGAGGGTCGCGCCGCGCGTCCGGGTTATTCCGGCGCCGGCGCGGTCGGCCGTCGTCAGCCGCCGTCGCCGTTCCGCCGAACGGCACGCCCGCTGCCTAACTCCTCCTCGTCTGCCCCGTTCGCGGGGCGCTCCACGAGGAGGACGTCATGCGCAAGCTCATTCTGGCCCTCGTCGCGGCGGCGACCGTTTCGGCCGGTTGCTGCCGGTTCTGCGACGACCGCGACCGCCACTACTACACCCCGGCGGCGCGGCCGGTGTCCGCGGGCGCGCCGGGCCGGTAGTTGGCGGACCCCGCGCGAACCTTTCGCCCGCGCGGGCGTCCATTCAAGCGGACGGGCGAGGTGCCCGGTCGCGGCGGACTCGTCATAGGCCCTTGGATAAGGTTGTCGCGCCGCGGCCGTTCGGGTTCGATTCCCCTGCCGTCCGCTCCGGCCTCGTGGTCCAACGGCCCACGACGCGTGCGTCACAAGCACGAAACGAAGGTTCGACTCCTTCCGAGGCCACATCGCGCCGGGTCGCATACACCCAGACGTGGGAACGGACTTCCCGTCAGCGAGGTGTCACGTGATTGCTGTTCAGGCGCACGCGGACGGGGCGACGCTCGCCCTGCGGGTTCAGCCGAAGGCGAAGCGGAACGCGGTCGGCGGCGCCCACGCCGGCGCGCTGAAGGTGGCCGTCACCGCGCCGCCGGAGGACGGCCGCGCCAACGACGCGGTGCTGGAGGCGCTGCGCGAGGCACTCGAACTGCCCCGCGGCCGAATCGAGTTGCTCAGCGGGCACACCAACCGCAACAAGGTCGTGCTGGTGCGAGGGATCACGCCTCAGCAGTTGTCCGAACTCGTTGCCGGATTGGTGTGAGCATCCGCCGGGGCAGCACTTCCGCGCACAGCACGCAACCGGCGTACGGGATGAGTCCGGCGGCGACGCCGAACGCGATCGCAACCCACGCCGGTTCTGCCGGTGTCATCACCCGCCACACGACCGCCGGCACGCACGCGCAGACCAGCGGCTTGAGCCAGGACGCGAACAGGTAGTCGCGAAGGCTCACGCCCAGCGTGTGGCACGCGTATCCGATTACGAACAGGCAGAACAGCACGTTCGGCACCGCGACCGCGACCGCCACGCCCACCACCCCGAACGGCCCCACCAGCGCGAGCGACAGCCCGAGATTCACGACCGCTTCCACCAGCGCGAGCCGGGCGAACAACTTCAACTTTCCCATCCCATAAAGGATGCGCGACGCGACCGACTGCGCGACGCCGATGGTGAGCGTCGCGGAGAGGACCGCCATCGCCGGGAAGCACCACTCCGCGTACTGCGGCCCGCCGACCCAGCGGGCAAAGAACGGCCGCCCGAACGCGAGCATCCCGAGGTGAATCGGCAACACAAGGTAAAGCACGGCCCGCGTGCCGTTCAGCAGCACCTGCCGGACGCCGTCGAGGTCGCCGGCGGCCTCCCGCTGGCTGACCGCGGGCGTGAGGGTGGTGGTCGCGGCGCGGAGCAGGTTCTTCGCCATGTCCACGAGTCGCGCCGCGAGCGCGTAGTGCGCCGCCGACGCGACCGTCAGGAACCCGCCGACTACGATCGCCCCGGTCTGCACCGTGATGCGCCCCGCGAGCATCGCCAGGAACGCGTCCACACTGTATCCCCTCACGGCGCGCAGCGTGGTGCGGTCGATGAGCTTGGGCGAGACACTCAGCCCCGGCAGGAAGCGGAAGCACAGCCCCGCCATCGCCGCGTGTTCGAGCAGGTTCGTGACGGTAAACACGAACGCGAGCGGCAGCAGCCCCGGTTGCGTCTCCATCACGTACACGATCCCGCCAACCCGCACGGCAAGGCACACAAGCCGCACCGCGCTTTTCGCCCCGAACCGCTGCAACCCGTCGAGGACGGTAGGGAACGCCGACAGCGGCAGCGTGACCGCGAGGTTGGTGAGCATCAGCAGCATGAACGGCAGCACGTCGCCCGGCTCGCCGAGCTTCCGCTCCAGCCTGGGTGCGACGAACGGCGTGATGGCCCCGCCGAGAAGCAGGACGCCGCACGCCGCGAGCGCGAACAGCCCCAGGCACGACGACACGACGCGGTTGAGTTCGTCGTTCGCCCCGGTGAGGTGGTGGCGCGCCACGAACCGCACCAGGCACGCCGCAATCCCCAGATCGAACAGGGTGAAATAGGCCAGGATGCTTTCGACGACGCACCACACGCCGTAGCGGGCGTCGCCGAGCGAGCGGACGAGGTACGGCGCGAGGAAGAAGCTGACCGCGAGCGTGGCCGCGAACGCCAGCCAGTTGGTGACCGCGCCGAGCAGGAGCGAGCGGTCGGTCGAATCGCGAACGTCCATGCCCGCTCCGCAGGAAGGCAGTTGATCCGCAGATTACGCAGATAAACACAGATTGAAGAGGAGATTGTGAGGAAAGACGGCGCGGCACACAACCCCAACCGCGCGTCTGTCTCAAGCCCTTCTTCCAATCTGTGTTTATCTGCGTAATCTGCGGATCAACTGCCTTCCTGGCCCTTTACTCGCTCGCGGCGGCCTTGCCGCGCTTCTTCTTGGGCGCCGCTTCCGGCACCTCCTCGCCGATCGCGGCCAGTTCGGCAGCCGCTTCCTCCTCCTCCTTCGCCGCGGTCGCCTCCAGCGCGTTCGGGTCCACCACCTTCGGCGCCCGCTTCTCCTTGATCGCCGCCGCCAGCTTGTCGCGGATCGCGGCGTTCTCCCTCAGGAACTGGATCGCGTTCTTCTCGCCGTGCCCGATCTGCTGGCCGTCGTACATGAACCGCGCGCCGCTCGCCTTCTCGATGAGTTCGTCCTCGACGCCCATCGTCAGCACCTCGCCCTCGAAGTCGATGCCGCGGTCGTTCATGATGTTGAACTCGGCGTTGCGGAACGGCGGGGCGATCTTGTTCTTCACCACCCGCACCCGCGTCTCCGAGCCGATGATGTCCTCGCCGTCCTTCACGTGCGTGATTCGCTTCACCTCCATGCGGACGCTGGCGTAGAACTTCAGCGCCAGCCCGCCGGTGGTGGTGTTCGGGTCGCCGTACATCACCCCGATCTTCTGCCGGATCTGGTTGATGAAGAACAGGCAAGTCTTGCTCTTGTTGACCTGCGGGTTCAGGATCCGCAGCGCCTGGCTCATGAGCCGGGCTTGCAGGCCGACCTTCGTGTCGCCGATGTCGCTCTCTTCCATCTCGTTCTTGGGAACGAGGGCCGCGACCGAGTCCACGACGATGAGGTCGACCGCGTTGCTCTTGATGAGCATTTCGGCGATCCGCAAGCCCTCTTCGCCGTAGGTCGGCTGGGAGACGAGCAGGTTGTCGAGATCGACGCCGAGCTTCTTGGCCCAAGACGGGTCGAGGGCGTGTTCGGCGTCGATGTAGGCGGCGGTGCCGCCGTTCTTCTGGCACTGGGCGACGGTGTGCAGGGCGACGGTCGTCTTGCCGCTCGCCTCCGCGCCGAACGCCTCGATGACGCGGCCGCGGGGCAGGCCCTTGCCGCCGAGCGCGACGTCCAGCCCGAGCGACCCGGTCGAGATGCACTCGACGTCGATCGCGCCCATGTCGCCGAGCGACATGATGGACCCCTTGCCGAACGTCTTCTCGATCTCGGACAGCGCGTGCTTGAGTTCCTTGTTCTCCTCCGGCTTGCCCTTGGCCTTCTCCAGCTTGTTGTCCTTCGCCATGATCCCCGTCTCCCGTTCCGATGCGTTAGTGTGGGTCAGTCGTACCGGGGTGAAGAGTACCGCGCCGCGGGGGGTGATTTGAAGGTCAGTAGCGGAAAACCGGCGCGCGGAAAGTCGCGGTCAGTGGGTGGCCCACTTTGATCGCGGCACATCCAGCCAAGAAGGGCCGGCGGGCGCGAACGCAGTGGGCAGGTAGTCCGTGAGGTGGTGAATCAGGTTCCGCCCGCGAAACCACACAATGCCGTCGGCGTCTTTCCGCCACGGGAGCCGATCAACGCCTTCGCGCACGCCTTCTGCGACGACGCCGAAGTGAGGGTGATCGAGATCGCAACAGATGAAAAACCACGAACTGTCACACGAAATCGAGAATTGGAGCCAGACTTCGGGGTCTAGCTCTTGCATTCGCTCTAACTCGAAATCGTCCGCGTATATTTCAGCCCATTCGCACAGCATCGGCCCGTCGTAGTGAGAGTCCGAACGCTTGCTCGACCCACAATAGAACGCCCTCATATCAGCCGGAATGCAAAACCGGTCGGCGGATCGATCCGAACAAGACACCCGAGACACCAACTCACGAAGTGTCACTTCTGCTCTCTTCCACTCCCTGAACGGGTCGGCGGGCGGTGCAGGCGACGAGTGAAAATCGCTCGGCAGCGCCGCCCAAGCCCGCTCAACGATCAGTCCCATCCGGCTAACGGCCGCGAACCACTCCGGTTCTAACCCGGCGGCGAGTCGGCTGACGCGGCGGTACAGCGGGCGGTATTGCTCGTCGGACGGTTGGAGGGCGACCCACGCGGCTTCGGCGCGGAGGTACTCGGCCCGCGGGTCGGAGCGGTCGTCGAGCCAGTCGGTGTAGACGAGGCGGGTCGTCTCGTCGTCCGGCCGCTCGCGGAGGGCGCGGAGGAACGCGGCTTCGTCGCTCATGTCAGTACGGCCACGCGGTGCCGTCCAGCCAGTCGATCAGGTTTTGAAGGCCGAAGCTGCGCTGACCACCGGTCGGGAGTTCCAACGGAATATTGTCGGCGGCGAGCGGCGGGGTGCCTACCCCGGTCAGCGGGTTGTAACCGGTCGAACTCTGCACGTCGAGCGAGAACTTCCGCAGCGAACGCCCGTCCGCGAGCAGGCGAACGGCGAACGTCCGCAACAGCATCAGTGCCGGGATGACGTGGTTGAACCAGTCCTCCACGGCGTCGTACTGGTCGAGTTGTGGGTAGCGGTACGCGGTGTTGCCCAGATGCTCCCAGCCGAACCGCAGGAACATACTCCGCAGCCGGTTGAGTTCGAGCGGGGTCGGCCGCTCGATGTCGAACGTCACCGTGACGGGCATGGGCGCTCCCGCGTTCAGAGCCGGATCATTTCCGTGGGGGCGTTTTGTCGCTTCGCTACCGCCCAGTCGCGCAACAGCATGTCCAGGGCGTCCGTGAGCCACTCGTCATTGCCCGCCCCTTCCGGCCCGACATACCCTTTCGTCGCCCAAAGCGGCTCGACGTAAACGAGCGCGTTGTCGAGCACTTCCGGCGGCGGCGGCGGCGGCCGGCGCGTGGTTTTCGGCATCGGCGTGACGTGAACCTCGCCGACACGGTCCACCCACAGCACGTGGTGAGCGGCGCGGTCGTCCAGCGGCCGGAGCAACTCCGCGAGTTGCTCCTTCGTCGGGTTCTGGTTCAGGTTCATAGCAGCCCCTTCCCCTGCCTTCAACTCCGCACTCCGCGCTTCTTCAAGCCCCGTACTTGCCCAGCCGGCCGGCGTGGGCCATCGCCAGGAGCATCAGGTGCTTCGCTTGGAATTGCCCCAGCCCGCCCCGCAGGCAGGTGCGCTCCCCGAACTCCGTCACCTCGTCTGGGCGGCACAGGTCCGACAGGATCAGCGTCGGCACCGGGTGCCACGAGTGCGACTTCATCTTGCTCGGCGTGCTGTGGTCGCCGGTCACGATGAACACGTCCGGCTTCAGCTTCAGGATGTCCGGCACCACCGCGTCGAGCTTCTCGATCATCTGCACCTTCGCCGGGAAGTTCCCGTCCTCGCCGGTGCTGTCGGTGTACTTGTAGTGCAGGAAGAAGAAGTCGTAGTCGTTCCACACCTTCGCTAACGTATCCACTTGCCCCTGAAGGGTTTGCCCCGGGTCGAGGATGTCCATCCCGACGAGCCGGGCCAGCCCCTTGTACATCGGGTACACCGCGATCGCCGCCGCCTTCAGCCCGTACACGTCGGCGAACGTCGCAATCTTCGGATAGGTCGCGAACCCGCGGAGCGTCGCCCCGCTGATCGGCCCCTGATCGGCCAACACCTTCGTCGCTTCGGCGACAAACTTGTTGACCACGTCCGCGGTACGCTTCGACGGCTCGTCTTCGCCTTCCGCCTGCAGCGGGGCCACGCCAACTTGCTGCGGGTCCGTGTCGTTGACTTTGTCGCCCAACCCGTCGCCGCGAATCACGAGCACGAAGCGGTGCTCCTTCACCGGCTCGACGAACAGTTCCACACCCGGAATCGTAATGGTGCGGAGCTTCTCCACCGCGGCCTTGTTCTGATCGTTGTTCGGCCGACCGGCGCGGCGGTCGGTGATCTTCCCGTCGGCCCCAAGCGTGCAGAAGTTGCCCCGAATGGCGACATCACGCGCCCCGACAGCGAAATTGATGCCGAGTGCCTCCAGAATGCCGCGGCCGATCTGGTATTCGAGCGGGTCGTAGCCGAACAGCGCCAGGTGTCCCGGCCCGCTGCCCGGCGTCACGCCCGGCAGAACCGGCAGACTCAGCCCCGTCTCGCCGTCCCGCGCACAGGCGTCGAGGTTCGGCGTTCGGGCCGTTTCCAGCTCGGTCCGCCCGCCCTTTTCGATGGGCAGGCCGCCGAGTCCGTCCGCCACGAGCAGGACGATCTTGGTCTTGGCCGGTTCGCGGTGATCGCGGATCAGGTCGTGTGTGTTCATGCCAGAGAGTTTACGCGGCGCAAATAATGACGTACAGTACGGGGGTAGTCGTTGGTCGTTGGTCATTGGTCATTAGTCCTTAACCCTCGGCCACTTGTCGTTCGCACTCCGATGCGCGGATCGAACCTCGGCGGCCCAGGTTGGGGACCAATGACCAATGACCAATGACCAATGACCAATGACCAATGACCAGGGACCAACCCGATGCCGCTCCAACTGCCCGACGAGAACATCGAGTATCAGTGCCAGCGGCTGCTGGTCCCGCACCACGAGACGTGGACGCCGCTCGCGGAGCTTCAGAACCAGCACTACCTGCCGCCGGAGCGGCTGGAGCGGATGCGGGACGAGGCCATCAAGACCCGCGGGCTGGTGGTGGCCGAGCGGGAGCTGCAGAACCCGCCGCCGGAGAAGCGGCCGCTCCAGCCCGGGTTCATCGACCTCCCGCAGCAGTTGCTCGACGGCTACAAGCGGAAGCAGGATCGGAGCGAACTCGGCAAGATCCTGCGGCTGGCGCAGCAGCTGCGCGACACCGTCGACCGCGTCGTCATCCTGGGCGCCGGGGGCAGTTACCTCGCCCCGAAGGCCATCTTCGACGCGCTCTGCCACACCCACCACAACGAGATGCCGGCCAAGCTGCGGATGGGCAAGCCGCGCATCTACTTCGAGGGCAACAGCCTCGACAGCGACAGCCTGCAGGAGCTGTTCGAGCTGCTGGAGAACACCTGCGTGGACCCGGACATGGGGCCGGAGGAGCGGTGGGGCGTCGTCGTCGTCAGCAAGTCCGGCGAGACGCTCGAGACCGCGGCCGCGTTCCGGGCCGTGCGGAACGAGCTCACCAAGTTCTACGGGGCCAAGAACGAGCTGCTCAAGAAGGTGATCGTGCCGGTGACCGGGCCGAAGGGGAGCCGGTTGAGAGACCTGTGCAAGGCCGACGGGCTCGCCGAGGACGACATCCTGACGATCCCGGAGGAGGTCGGCAGCCGGTACGCGGCGTTCACCGGCGCGGGCCTGCTGCCGGCCGCCGTCATGGGGCTGGACGTGCGGGCGATGCTGCTGGGCGCGGCCACCATGACCCGGCGGTTCATCGAGGAGCCGTTCGACCGCAACCCGGTGCTCCAGTTCGCGGCCGTCAACCACCTGATGACCGCGGCCGGCAAGACGACCCGGGTGCTGGCCGCGTGGTCGAAGAAGCTGGAGGCGGTCGGCTGGTGGTACGACCACCTGCTGAGCGAGTCGCTGGGCAAGTTCGGCCGCGGCCCGCTGCCGCTGACCACCGTCGGCCCGCGGGACCTGCACACCCGCGGCCAGCAGCACGTCGACGGCCCGCGCGACAAGCTCATCAACAACTTGGTGGTGCGGCAGGCCAAGCACCCGCCGGTGATGATCGGGATGAGCGACCGTAACGAGGACGAGCTGAACCAGTTCAGCCGCAAGGGCATGCCGGACGCGCTGGAGGCGTCGTTCAAGGGCGCGACCGACGCCTACGCCGAGGTGGCCCGGCCGACCGCCGACATCACCCTGCCGATGATCTCCGAGCACACCATCGGCCAGTTGCTCCAGATGCTGATGCTGGCGACGGTGGTGGAGGGGCGGATGACCGGCACCAACCCGTACGGCCAGCCCGGCACGGAGGCGTACAAGACGCACCTGCTCAAGCACATGCGGGCGACCCCGAACCTGCCCAAGGGCGAGGTCCGCGACGCCGCCAAGGGCGTCTGACGCGCGGCCCCGGTCGGGCCGACGGCAGGCGACCGGCGCTCACTTCGGCGGCCCGACCGGGTCGCTGTTGAGGCGGACGTCGCACCCCGGCAGCGCCCGTTTCAGTTCCGCGATGTTCGCCGCCGTCAGCCGCCGGCCCGAGGCCTCGGCGGACGACAGGTCGAGGCTCGTCAGGTTCTTGAACTCCATGAGCTGATCCAGCCCGGCGTCCGTGACCTCCGTGCCGTGCAGGGTGAGCGCCGTCAGCCGCTCCAGCCCCTTGAGGTGGGCGAGGCCGGCGTCGGTCACGTTCGTCTGGTGCAGGTGGAGCGTCGTCAGGTTCTGGTGCCCCTTGAGGTGGAACAGGCCGGCGTCGGTCACCCGCGAGGAGTTCAGGAACAGCCGCGTCAGTTTCCGGTGCCCCCGGAGGTGGAACAGGCCGCCGTTGCCGACGCGCGTGAGCGACACGTTGAGGGCGGTCAGGTTGTCGAGTCCCTGAAGTTCGGTCAGCCCGTCGTCGGTGACGTTCGTCCGGGCCAGCATGAGCGTCGCCAACGTCTTGACGTCCTTGAGGTGGGCGAGCCCGGCGTTGCCGACCGACGTGTACGCGACGTTGATGTACGTCAGGTATTTCAGCCCGCGGAAGGTTTCGAGCCCCGCGTCGGTCACCTTCCGGTTGTCGTTGAGCCTCACCTCGGTCAGCCGGAACGGCTCCTCCGGCAGGTCGGCGGGCGTCGCCCGGTCGCGGGTCTCGCCGTTCACCCGGACGCTCCCGCCCAACTTCAGCACCCTCTCGGCCGCCCGGCGGTCGTCGTCCGCGGCCGGTTCCTTGGCGGCCGCGGGCGGTTCCGTCTTCTTCCCGACCGGCACCGGTACGGCCGGCGTCAGGTCGGCCGACGGCCCGGGCGACGGGGGCACGCCCTTCGGCCCGCGCGTGAGGCCGCTGAGCGCGAGTAGCGCCGCGACGACGAGCAGCGCCGCGCCCGCGCCCGCCCCCAGCCCCCACGCCCACCGGTACGAGCGGGGCGGCGCGGGGGCCGCGGCCGCAATCGTCTCGACCGTACCCGACTGCTCCTCGGTCGGGTCGATGTCCGCGAACGCCCCGGCCCGCTCCGGGTTCGGTGCCGGCGGCGCCGCGGGGTCGGTCGGCCCGGCCGCGAGGGCGTCGAGCCGGCGCACCACCGCGTCGGCGGTCGGCGGCCGGGCGGCCGGGTTCTTCGCCAGGAGTTCGTGCGTCAGCGCCGCGAGCGGCTCGGGCACGTCCGGGTTCAGCTCGCGGACCGGCGTCGGCTCCTCGGTGCCCAGCGCCAGCAGCACGGCCATCGCGTTCGGCCCGCGGAACGGCCGCACCCCGGTACACAACTGGTACAGCACCACGCCGAGGCTCCACAGGTCGGTGCGGTGATCGACCGGCAGCCCGCGGGCCTGCTCCGGGGACATGTACGCCGGGGTGCCGATCACCGCCCCGCTGCGGGTCAGCCCGTCCTCCGCGTCCAGCGGCCGGGCCAGCCCGAAGTCGAGCACCTTGACCCGGCCGCCGGGCGCCTCCAGCCACAGGTTCGCCGGCTTGACGTCGCGGTGGATGAGGCGGATGCCGTGGGCGGCCGCCAGCCCGGCGGCGGCGTCGCGGGCGACCCGCACCACCTGCGGGAGCGCCGGGCGGCCCCGCCGGTTGAGGTACGCGTCGAGCGAGCAACCCCGCAGCCGCTGCATGGCGATGTACGGCACCCCGTCCCGCTCGTCGGCCTCGTACACGGTGACGACGTTGTCGTGTGCGATCTTGGCCGCGGCCTTCGCCTCGCGCAGGAACCGCTCGCGGGCCGCCGGGTCGGCGGCGAACGCCGGCGGCATCACCTTCAGCGCCAGCTCGCGGTCCAGCCGGGTGTCCAGCGCCAGGTAGACGGCTCCCATCCCGCCTTTGCCCAACTCCTTCAGCACGCGGTACGGGCCGAGCGTGCCGACCTCGCCGGCCGCGAGCGGCGGGCCGAACGCCGGCCGCGGCGCGCCGGCGTCGCTCGCCGCGATCGTCGGGATCTGGCCCGGCGGCAGCGGGATGGTGTGGTTCGGCTCGTTCGAATCGGACATGGGCGGCTCCGGGCGCGGCACTCTCGATCATACGCCGCCGGCCCGAGCCGGGTCAAACGGTCCGCGCGGTCACGCCCAGAGCAAGAGGGCGATCGCGCCGCCGACCGCGCCGACCATCGCCAACCCGATCGCGTGGTACGCGAACGACACCAGCGCCGCCCGCGGGAACGTCGTCGGCAGCATGGCCGTCAGCAACAGGGCCGTTCCGACGAAGCTGAGCGGCAGCGTCAGAACCGCCATTGCTACCCGCCCCTCGTCCGGCTCCAACGGGTCGTCGAATACGGCCTCGAGCGCCAGCACGAGCACGGCCACCAGCAGCGACGTCACCCCGCCGGCGGCGAGCGTGATCGCCATCCCCCGGCCGACCGCAGGCTCGGGGATCGCCTTCTTCGGGCGGGGCGGCGGGTCGGCCTCGTGCCACGCGTCCCAGTTCTCCTCGTCGTCGGGCGAGTCGATCCACGCCGGCCGCTTCGGCTCCGGCCGGCCGACCACTCGGTTGGCCACCGCCACCGCGGCCCGCAGCGCCAGCGCGCCGCACATCAGCAGCCCGAGCAACCCGGCCCCGGCGATCACGCACACCAGTCCGCCCATCGCAGCCCCCCATCACGCCCGGCTAGCGGAGGAAGACGCTCAGCCCGCCGATCACACACCCGATGAACATCGCGACCCCCACCATTACCAGCGCGAACACGAACGCCGCCAGCGCCGCCCGCCCGAACCGCGTCGGCAGCCCGATCGACAGCAGCGTCGTCAGCATCAGCCACCCGATCGGCAGGTTCAGCACCGCGACCGCGAACTGCGTGGCGTCGCGGTGCATGCGGAACCCGAGTTCCTGCGCCGCGAACCCCATCATCACGTACGTGAACCCGCACCCCAGCGACGTCAGCAGCATGATGCTCATGCCCTTGAGCGTGCCCGGCTCGGGGATCGCCCGCGGGGCGCGCCACGGCCGCTGCGGCTCGAGCCGCCCGTCGGCCCCGTCGTCGTCCCAGTCGTCCCAGTCCCACTCCGGGATGCCGCCCGACCGCGGCGGCGGCGCCGGCAGCCGCGCCGGCGCGAGGGAGCGGTTGGTCAGCGACACGGCCAGCCGCAGCAGCGCGCCGAGCACCAGCAGTACCAGCAGTCCACCGCCGAGTGCGCACGCCATCCCGAATAGCCAGCCCATGAACGGCCCCGCGAGGTGAACGGACCTCGGATCATCGTACCCGGCCCGCGGGTCGATACAACACCGCTGCGGAACAGAGTGCGGAGTGCGGAGTGCTGAGTGCTGAGTGCTGAGTGCTGAGTGCTGAGTGCTGAGAGAAGACGGGGCGAATTCGCTGCCAGTCGCGACCGCTGTCTTGACTCAGCACTCAGCACTCCGCACTCAGCACTTGAAGAATGGCGGGAGGGACGATGCTCGGTTCGGTGCCGGCGCGGCTGGCGGCGATGATGTTCCTGCAGTACTTCGGCCTGAGCGCCGTCATCGTGCCGCTCACCCGCTACCTCCAGACCCCGCCGCACCTCGGCGGGCTGGGGTTCGCGCCCACCCACGTCGGGTACATCTACATGACGTTCGCCGTCGGCGCGATCGTCGCCCCGCTGGTCGTCGGCCTCTTGGCCGATCGGTGGTTCGCCGGCGAGCGGGTGATGAGCGGCGTCCACGCGGGGATGGCGATACTGATGACCGCGGCGGCCGTGTGGTGCGACCTGTATGACGGCCGCAACGCCGACCCGGCCGACGCGGTCGCGCCGCTGTTCGTCCTCACCCTGGGCTACGCGGTCGGCACCCAGATCACGCTGACGCTCACCAACGTCATCAGCTTCCGCAACCTGCCCGACGGCGACCGGGTGTTCTGGTACGTCCGGCTGACCGGCACGTTCGGGTGGATCGTCGCCGGGTTCGCGGTCGGCTGGGCGCTCAACCCGATCTCCCCCCAACCGCTGTACGTGGCGGCGGTTACGTCGCTGGCGCTGGCGGGCTTCGCCCTGCTGCTCCCGCACACCCCGCCGAAGGGGTACGGGCGGCCGGTGCGCGAGGTGGTCGGCCTGCCGGCGGCGAGGATGCTCGGCGACCGGAGGTTCGTCGTGTTCGCCGCGACGCTGCTGCTGTGCAACATGATGAACCAGTTCTACCCGCTGTTCGTGCCGCCGTACCTGAAAGACCTGGGCGTGCAACTCGACCTCGGCGCGGGCGGTGTGGTGGCCCCGGAGGTCATCATGACGCTCGCGCAGTGGTGCGAGATCGGGTGCATGGCCGCGACGCCGTTCCTGTTGCAGCGGCTCGGGCTGAAGCGGCTGATGGTGCTCGGGCTGGCCGGGTTGGTGCTGCGGAACGTGCTGCTGTACAGCGCGTTCACGCCGGGCATCGTGGCGGTCGCGCTGCCGATGCACGGATGGGGGTACGCGTTCTTCGGGATGCTCGGCGCGTACTTCGTGGACCGCGAGGCGCCGCCGCACCTGCGGGCCGGGGCGCAATCACTGGTGACGTTCGTGGGCAGCGGCCCGGCGGTGATGGCCGGCAACTTCCTGGCCAGCAGCGCGGTGGAATTGAACCGCACCGGCGACACGACGAACTGGCCGGCGGTGTGGCTGGTGCCGCTCGCGGGGTACGTGGCGGCGCTCGTGGTGTTCGTCGCGCTGTTCCGCGAGCCGCCGGAAAAAATCCCGAAATAACTTGACTCCCGTTCAGTTATAGAACATAGATATAGTACAGGGTGAGAACCCACCCCCGGCCCCTCCCTGCAGGGAGGGGAGAAAGCCGCTTGCGGCGTCGCGGGACGTCTTTGCTCATCTCTCGCGCCGCCGCAAGCGGCTGATCCGATGCCCTTCTCCCCTCCCTGCAGGGAGGGGCCGGGGGTGGGTTCTTGGGAGGCGACCGATGGCCACGTTCTTCAAGTACAAATCGACCGCCGACCTGGCCGCGGAGAATGCCCGGCTCGGCATCGACCTGCGGTTCGCCGACGACCTCGCGCCGCTCTGGCAACCCTTACCAGTCGGGCCGCGGACGCTCGGCAACCGGTGGTGCGTTCACCCGATGGAGGGGTGCGACGGCGAGCCGGACGGCTCCCCGGGCGAACTCACCTTCCGCCGCTACGTCCGGTTCGGCGCGGGCGGCGCGAAACTGATCTGGGGCGAGGCGTGCGCCGTCAACATGCAGTGCCGGGCGAACCCGCGGCAGATCGTGCTGAACGACCGCACGAAGCCGGCGTTCGCGCGCATCGTGGACGACCTGCGGACGGCCCACCGCGCCGCCAACGGCACCGACGCCGACCTGCTGTTCGGACTGCAACTGACGCACTCGGGCCGGTACAGCCACCCGCGGCCGATCATCGCCACGCACGATCCCCTCCTCGACCCGCGGACGGTCGCGGACAAGACGAGCGGCGCGAAGGTGACGGCCGGCTACCCGCTCATCATCGACGACGAACTCAAGCGCCTCGTGGACGACTACGTCGCGGCAGCGAAGCTCGCGGTGGAAGTCGGGTTCGACTTCATCGACGTGAAGCAGTGCCACCGCTACCTGCTGAATGAACTACTCGGTGCGCGGAACCGCCCCGGGCCGTATGGCGGGTCGTACGAGAACCGCACGCGGCTGGCTCGCGAGGTGTTCCAGGCGGTGCGCGCCGCGATCCCGGCGAACGTGCTTCTCGCGACGCGGATGAACGTGTTCGACGGCATCCCGTTCAGCAACCCGGGCGTGCCGGACGCGCACGCGCTGCCGCTCGCCAACGGCTGGGGGATGTCCGAGAGTGATCCGTTCGCGGTGGACCTGACCGAACCGCTGCGGTGGATCGGCGACATGCGCGCGCTGGGCGTGACGCTGGTGAACGCGACGATGGGCAACCCGTACGCGCAGCCGCACTACGGGCGGCCGTTCGAGTACCCGCCGCCGGACGGGTACGAGTCGCCGGAGCACCCGCTGGTCGGCGTCGATCGGCACTTCCGGGCCGCGGCGGCGATTCAGAGGGCGTACCCGGACCTCGCGCTGGTCGGCACCGGGTACAGCTACTTGCAGGAGTTCTTGCCGCAGGCGGCGGCGGCGAACGTCCGCGACGGGCGGGTGAGCGTGGTCGGCGTGGGCCGGGCGACGCTGTCGCAACCGGACTGGGTGCGGCAACTGCTGGACGCCGGCAAGCTGGACCGCAAGCGGGTGTGCCGGACGTTCAGCTACTGCACCGCGCTGATGCGGACGAAGGCGAACGCGCTGGGCCAGTTCCCCGCGGGGTGCCCGCCGTTCGACAAGGAGGCGTACGGCGAGGTGTGGAAGGAGGCCCAGCAGTTGGGCGTGAAGAAGCCGACGTGAGGGCAGCGGAGTTGGTTTCGCATGTGATGCGCCTGGAGTTGTTGTGAAGCGGTCGCCCCGGAGGGGCGACGGGACATCATCCGACACCGTCGCCCCTCCGGGGCGACCGCTTCACGACGAGACGGCAACTCTGGTCGGCTACTTCCGCGGCACTTGTACGTCGAGCTTGGTGAGCAGCGTCTGAAGCTCTTCGAGCGTGCGGGCGTCGGCGCGGATGATGAGCTGGTTGGTGCGATCGTCGGCGGTCACCTCGGCGTTCGGGAACACGCGCTTGAGCAGTGTCGCGGTCTCACCGGCGGCGGCGTGCTTGAGGGTGAGGAGTGTCAGCCCGCCGCTGGCCTGCGGCGGCCCGCCCGCGCCCATCCCCGTCAGCCCGGCCATCGGGCCACCCGGCCGCGGGCCGACGCCCGGATTCGGCCCGACCGGCCCCGTCGGCGTGCCCGGCGCCGGCGCGCCCGGCCCCCGGCCCGGCTTCGCGTCCAGATCCTCGATCAACTTGATGGCGTCTTTGATGGTCGATACGTCGGCGACGACAAGAATCCGGTTCGTGTTCGGCTCCGGCACCACGACCTTGATGCCCTTCGGCAGCGCCTTGTTGATCGCCGCCGCGGCGTCGGCGGCGGCCACGTTCTTCAGCGTGAACGACCGCACCTCGACGCCGTCGCGGCCGCCCCACTGGCCCCACACGCCGGCCCCGAGCGGGTTGGGGCCGCCGACCTCGACCTCGATCCCGCGGCCGCCCGGCCCGCCCGGCGCCCCGCCGCCGAACCCGATGCCGCCCATGCCGCCGAACCCGCCACCCATCGCCGCCCCGCCGACCCGCTTCTTGAACACGAGCGTCAGGTCGGCCGGCGTCGCCCCGGCGCCCGTGTTCCACGCCGGACCGCCGAACCGCTCCGAGCCGACGTACTCCCACCCGTCCTTGCCGTGCTGGGTGACCGTCTGCTCGAACACCTTGCGGTCGCTCTTGACGTCAACGAACTTGTACTCCCACTGCGTCGGCGCGACCGCGAACCCGCCGGCCATGCCAGGCCCGCCGCCGGCCGCGCCCGGCCCGCCCGGCATCCCGGGCGCGCCGCCCTCGCCCCCGGGGGCCGGTCGGCCGCCCGGCGCGCCGGGCGTGCCCTGGCGCTGGTCGCGCTCCGGCAGCTTCGGTGCCCCGTCGGCCGGCCGACGCTCCTCCTTCGCCCCGCCCGGCGGCTGGGCGTCGGCCTGCGACAGCAGCACCGCCCCGCCGGTCAGCCCGATCGCCGCGGCCACCACTGCGGCCGCCGTCAACTTCACCCGCATCGCCACACCCTCCGTTATTCCGCGGGCCAGCACCGCCACGGCGTGCGAAGCCGCGGCCGGCGCGCCGGGAAAGGTCTTGACTGCATCAACCAGCCTGGCCGGCAGCGCCGAAGCGGCCCCGGCCGTCAGCCCCACGCCTACGGCCGCCGCGGGCGCGACCCCGCGGGCCGTCAGGCGCTCCAGCAACCGCTGCCGGGCCTTGCACAGCCTTCCGGACACCGACCCGAGCGGGCACCCGAGCCGAACGGCCGCGTCCGGCTGCGACACCCCTTGCAGTTCGCACAGCACGAACGCGGTGCGCTCCGCGTCGGGCAGCCGCTGCACCTCCTCGTGGACGACCGCGACCAGCGCGTCCCACGCGGACGCCGGGACGGACCCGTCGGCCTCGGGGCGAGCGGCCCGGTGCTCGCGCGCTCGGACTCGCGCCCCCTGCCGCCGGACGCGGGCCGCGGCCCGCAGCGCGACGCCGTGCAGCCACGCCGGCAGGGCGCGGCCGTCGCGGATGCGGTCGGCCGACCGCACCAGCGCCAGGAACACGGCCTGGAAGGCGTCCTCGGCGTCGGCGTGGTCGGGCAGCGCCTGCCGGCACACCGCCCACACGAGCGGCCCGTGCCGGCGCACCAGTTCCTCGAACGCCGCGTGGTCGGCGGCGCGGGCGAAGCGGCGGAGCAACTCAGCGTCGGGGGTGAGGGCGTCGGCCTTGCGGGCAACAGCGTGGAGCAGCGTCGGCGTCATGTGGATAGGTTCCCGCGCGGCCGCGGTTCCTACCAGTGCCGAATCGGTTCTCAGCGTTTTCTCGGAATCGCCCACCGACAGTGCGCTTGACTCGCACCCGGCGCGGGGGACAATGAGCAGACGCTCGGCCGTGGCCGAATTGAAGTGAGACTACGGAGCCGACGAGCGGCGAGGTCATCTGCCATCTCCACGGCCGGGCGGCTCCACATTTCTCCTCTCCGAGGTAAACCGATGGCAACTGCTACGGCACCTATCCAAACCAAGACGGCCAAACCCCGCGTCGCCGATCAGCAGATGCTCATCGGCGGCAAGTGGGTCAACAGCGTCAGCGGCAAGACGTTCGAGACAGTGAATCCGTACGACGGGTCGGTCATCTGCCGCGTGGCCGAAGGCGACAAGGCCGATATCGACCTCGCGGTCAAGGCCGCACGCAAGGCGCTCGAGGAGGGCCCGTGGGGCCGGATGAACGCCAGCGAGCGCGGGCTCCTGCTGCACCGCCTCGCGGACGCCATTGAATCGCACAAGGACGAACTCGCGGCGCTCGAAAGCCTCGACAACGGCAAGCCGATCACCGACTCGTTGGCCGCCGACTTGCCGCTCTCCATCGCCTGCTACCGCTACTACGCCGGGTGGGCGGACAAGGTGTTCGGCCAGACGATCCCGCTCAACGGGCCGTACTTCTGCTACACCCGGCACGAGCCGGTCGGCGTGGTGGGCCAAATCATTCCGTGGAACTTCCCGCTGCTCATGCAGGCGTGGAAGTGGGGTCCGGCGCTGGCGTGCGGCAACACCCTCGTCCTCAAGCCGGCCGAGCAGACGCCACTCACCGCCCTCCGCGTCGCCCAACTCGCGCAGGAGGTCGGCTTCCCGGACGGCGTCATCAACGTGGTGCCCGGGTTCGGCCCGACTGCCGGGGCGGCACTGAGCGGCCACATGGGCGTGGACAAGATCGCGTTCACCGGCGAGACCGGCACCGGGAAGATCGTGATGACCGCCGCGGCGCAGTCGAACCTCAAGCGGGTCAGCCTCGAACTCGGCGGCAAGTCGCCCAACATCGTGTTCGCCGACGCCGACCTCGACGCGGCCGTCGAAGGCGCGTACTTCGGGCTGTTCTTCAACCAGGGGCAGTGCTGCGTCGCCGGGTCGCGGCTGTTCGTGCAAGAGAGCTGCTACGACGCCTTCGTTCATAAAATTGTCCAGAAGGCGAAGGGTCGCAAAGTGGGCGACCCGTTCAGCGCGGAGACCGAGCAGGGGCCGCAGGTGTCGCAGGAGCAGTTCGACCGCGTCATGGGGTACATCGACGCGGGGCAGAAGGACGGGGCGAAGATGCTCGCCGGCGGCGGGCGGGTGGGCGACAAGGGGTACTTCGTCGCCCCGACGGTGTTCGCCGACGTGACCGACGAGATGAAGATCGCCCGCGAGGAGATCTTTGGGCCGGTGATGAGCATCCTGAAGTTCAAAGACGCGGATGAAGTGCTGGCCCGCGGCAACCGGACGATGTACGGGCTGGCCGCGGCGGTGTGGACGCGCGACATCGGTAAGGCGCTCCGCATGTCGGCCGGGCTGAAGGCCGGGACGGTGTGGGTAAACTGCTACGACGTGTTCGACGCCGGCGCCCCGTTCGGCGGGTTCAAGATGAGCGGGCTGGGCCGCGAACTCGGCCAGTACGCGCTCCAGCTCTACACCGAGGTGAAGACGGTCACGATGGCGCTGTGAAGTCCGGAGCCCGCGGGCGTCAGACGAGCTGTAGCGTCCCGCGGGTGACGCCCAACTGGTTGAGCGCCCGCAGTTGTCGCCACGTCGTGCCGCCGTCGTCGCGGCCGGCGACTACGCGGGCGTACTGGGTGAGCAGCGGCCCGACCTGCTCGGGCGTCTCGCGCAGGAGGTCGATGCGGAACCGGGTGATCCCGAGGTCGCGCATCCGGCCGACGTACTCGGCCCCGCTCTGCGGCACGCTGTTGTACACTGTGTTCCGGCACCCGGTGTCCGGCAGCACCGGGAACGCGGCCCCGACGCGGTCGCGCAGTTCGACCTTGTGTGCTTCGCACGGCCGCCCGCAGTCGCGGTGGTCCTTACCGCTACTGAGGAACGCCGCGAACACGCAGTGCTCCATGTGGAACATCGGCATGTTTCGAGCAATTTAGTTGCATTGCATTCCGCTCTCGGTTATCCTCTGAACTACCACGATTCACAGGAAAACCGAGGGCTTCATGGTTGCCTATTCTTACCTACGGTTCTCTTCTCCGCAACAAGCAAGCGGCGACAGCATCCGCCGGCAAGTCGAGAAAACGGAAGACTGGTGCCGCCGGAACAAGGTGCAACTCGACCAGTCAATGAGCCTTCGCGACGAAGGGGTGAGCGCCTACAAGGGCAAGCACCGCGAGAACCCGGACACGCACGCGCTCGCGACCTTCGTGAACGCGGTGCGGTCGGGTCGCGTGCAACCCGGCTCGTATCTCGTCGTCGAATCGCTCGACCGGCTCTCGCGCGAGAAGATTCGCCCCGCGCTCACGTTGCTGTTGAACCTCATCGAAGCCGGGGTGAAAGTCGTTCAACTCATGCCGGTGGAGATGATCTTCGACGAAGACGTTGAGCCGATGCAACTGATGATGGCGGTAATGGAACTCAACCGTGGTCACAGTGAGAGCGCCGTGAAGTCGGAACGGGTCGGGGCGGCGTGGGCGAAGAAGCGCGCGGACGCGGGCGCGAAGAAGGTTACGCGGAAGCTCCCCGGATGGGTGAAGGCGGTCGGGGGCGAAGGTCGCGAGATGAAGAGTACGCAACCGGGTGAAGTGCGGTTCGTGCTCGACCCGACCGGGATCGGGACCGTTCGCCGAATCTTCGACATGGCACTCGCGGGCAACGGCGTTCACGCGATCGCGCTCGCTCTCAACGCGGATGAAGTTCCGGTGATGGGTCGGAAAGAGTTCAAGGGGCGTGCGGTCCGCTGGAACGAAACCGTGGTCTATCACGTTCTCCGCTCGCGAGCGGCCTACGGTGAGTTTCAGCCGAGCAAGGGGCGCGGCTCTGACCGGCACCCGGTCGGGGAACCCATCGCCGACTATTACCCGGCCGTGATCGACCGAGACACGTTCCTTCGGGCACAAGCCGCGTTGAAATCGCGAACCAAGAAAGGTTCGGGGCGGCGCGGGAAGCACATCAACTTGCTCGCCGGGTTACTCCGCGACGCGCGCGACGGCGGCTCGCTCACCTACAAGAACCTCAAGAACCGCCCGTCTACGATCATCCCGGTTGGTGCGAAGCAAGGAACCGGCGCGGTATGGAGTTCGTTCCCGGCGACGATCTTGGAACGCGGCATCCGGTCGAAACTGGCGGAAGTGAAAACCGCCGACATCGCGGGCAACAACCCGGCTACGAAGCGCGTCGATGCGCTGTCGGCTCGCAAGGCCGAACTCGTCGAACTCACCGCGGCGTGGGAAGCCAAGATGGACGACGTGAAGATTGTCGATCTCGTCGCCGCGAACCTCTCTCGGTACAAGGGCGAACTCGAATCCGTCAACGCGGAACTGGCCGAAGCGCAGCGCGAAGCGGCGAACCCGTTCGGCGAAGCGTGGGGCGAAGCGCGGACGCTCGCGGGGATGAACCCGGACGAAGACACCGACGAATTGCGAACGCGAATCAAAGCAGCGCTGCGCCGGTGTATCGAGTCAATCACCTGTCTCTTCTGCGGCTCGAAGGCGAACAGAATCGCCGCGGTACGGGTGCAATTCCGGTCGGGATCACACCGAGAGTATCTCCTCATCGCCAATCAAGCGACGAGCACGCGAAGCGCCAGATGGAAAATTCTTTCCTTCGCGGCCCGCGCCAATCTCTTCGACGACGCGACGGGAACGACGTTGCCGACGGGCTTCGATCTCCGCGAGCCGGAGCAAGCCGCGCGAGCCGAGTGCGTACTCTCGAAATACGACGGCGACATTCTCAAACTCGCGGACGCCGCCGACACGCCGCGCGACGTATCAATCTGGCTCTCCTGTCTCGAATGGACGGACTGACCGGCTCAGAGTTCTGAGCCGCTTTCGGCGACGCACTCGCCGAATCCCGATCATCGACCCGCCGAGACGCCACAAGGCTCCGGCGGGTTTGCCGTTTCCATCTCTGCTGATTTGGTCTGACTGTCAGTGAAATGTCTCGTTTTACATGATTAGGTGATTCTAGGGTGCCGCAGCGGTTCCGCTTCAGGACGAACCGTCGAGCGGTGTGCGCTCGGCCGGGCGGCGCTCGGCGGTCGTTCGTGTCGCGGCTCGGCGCGCGTGCGTGGCTTGACCGTGGTCGGTGAGAACAGTGAATGCGATCGACCGGCCGCAAAGGTGGCAACCGTGTTGAGCGGACCGACCGGTAATCGCGGGCCGCGCGTCCGAAAAGCTCGAACACGGTGCGGAACGCCGAGCGACTCGGAAACGCGGAGAGCGAATCGCACCCATCTCCGGCCTGACCACGGTCATTCCGAAAAAATCTCGATGGCGTGTCGGGTTCTCTGACACTGCTCAAGTGCCTGAAAATCAAGCCGATTGCCGTGGTTATTTGGTCAATCCGAAAAATATTTCGCGAAAAATCCCGTTCAGTATTGACTTCGTGACCGACTCGTATTTGGCGATTGACGGGTTTCCGTTAGGATAGCGGCACATCACTGACGCTCATTGCCGCGACAGGGAGCAAGAATGGAGCGCGAGCTTAACGTTACCGAACTCTGCGACGCGGGGAACACCCCTCACTTCGCGGTCTGGTCGAACCGGTACGGCAAGCTCCCGCCCGCAAAGCCGGGGAACGGCAAGCGGGGGAGCGCCCGCTACTCACTCTGTCAGGCGATCGGAATTCGTCTCGCCCGGTTGCTCGACGCGAAGTTCGGCGTCGCTCCCGCCGATCTCGTCGAACTGACTTCGCGACTCTGGAACATGGGAACCGCGGAACTCGTCGCCGAGTTCAAAGCCCGCCGAACTTGCATCGTCGTCGTCGGCCGGAAGGTGTGCGACACTTTCTTCCCGCCCGAAGCCGTGAACGACTTCGACCGTTATTTGAAGTCGCACGGCGCGAAGGCGGTCGAAGTATTCGCGATCTCCGTTGAACACGAGTGGAATCGAATGTTGGAGCGCCTCACGCCCGCCGAACTTCGCCCCGAACCCGAAGTCAACTGACCGCGGCTCAGAACTCTGACCCGCGTGACGGATGACCCCTTAACCCCCTTACGAAACGAAGCGACCCGGCTCACTTTCCACGGCAAGCCGGGCCGCTTCTGAAAACACACTATGTGCAATGTAGAAACGTCGGCCATAAAGTCAATATCAGTTGGCGTGTACGCGCGAGCGATTAATGATTCGCTCCCGCTCCGCGGCGAGCGATGGTCGCTTCCGGCGGTGATCTTTGGACTCGCTCGACGGGTCAAAGACGATGACCCCAACGCCGACGAAGCGACGCTCGACGCGATCGCGAACGAGTGGTACGCGGGCGCTGAATGGGCGATGGGGGAGACGGACGTTGCGGACGTGCGGGCGCTACTGAAGAACGGTTACGCGAAGGCGCGCCGCGGGTTCACCGAGCCGACCCGACAGAAAGAGGCAATCGCCCGCGAGTACGAGCGCCTCAAGAGAGAGCCGCTCTCGGAGACGGCGAAGCGGTTCAGGAACCCGATTAACCGCGAACTGGTGCGGGTTGTTGAAGCCGCTCAACGGGCGAACCCCGGCGGCGATTTCGAGTTGGGGGAGAGCTTCGCGGCGAAACTCGTCGGGTGTTCGCAACCGCGTGCGGGCCGGGGGTTCGACACGCTCGAAGAGGCCGGCGTGATCGAAATGACCGCCGAGCGGGTCAAGAACAAGGTGGCGCGGCGGTGGCGTCTCGTCGCGGCGGTGAAGACGTTCGCGGAGAGGATCGCGGAGAAGGTTCGCGAGACGCTCTCCGCGGTCGGGAAGCTCGCGGCGGGCATGGTCGAGCGGATCACCGCGACCAGCGCGACGAGCGAACCGGCCGAACCGCAAGCCGAGCCGGGCGAGCCGACCGAACGGCCGTGGTGGGAAGCCGACCCGAACCAACCGCCGTATGTCCCGCCCGCGGTGCCGGAGTCGAGCGGGGCGGGCCGAGAGCGAAACGGGCCGCGACCGAGACCGGCGGGCGGCTGGCGCTTCCGATCGTGGCGAGAGGTGGTGTTCGGGATGTGCCGACCGCGACCGCGACCGGAGCCGGCAAAGAGTTCTGAGCCGGAAGTGGTGTGAGACAGCGTGAGGAAACGGCGAGCGCCGGGCGGGTTTGGGTTTTGCGTACTTCACCAGACCCGAACGGAAACGACAGCGCCTAGCAAGCGAAACGCTCGCCGCCCGGTTCAACGGCTTCACTGTTCGTTAGCGTCCCATTCGACGCGCGCCGGCCGGGATCGATCACGACAGAGGACATGACCGTATGGAGCGGACGCAATCCGAAGAGACCGAAGCCGCCGGCGCGCCCTTTCGCGTTGCGGCTCAGAATGAGCCGGTGAAGCTCTGCGGCTCTCCCCTGCGCAAGAAGCCGGGCGTGTTCTGCCGCAAGCCGGCCGGCCCGAACGGACGGTGTGTATTGCACGGCCAGAACGCGAGACGCGGCCCGGAACACGCCCGGTGGAAGAGCGGCGCGTTCTCGAAGTACCTGCCGCGCGACCTTCGGAAGCGCTATGAGGCTTGGCTTCAGGACGCCGAGCTTCTCGCGAGCCGGAACGAAGTGGCGATGCTCAAGGCTCGGCTTCAAGAGTTATCGTCCCGGCTCTCGACGGGCGAGACGGCCGACGCCTGGGGGCGGCTTCGCGAAACGCTGGCGAAGGCGAAGGCGGCTTGTGACGCGCGAGACGAAGCGGCGCTCCGCGCGGCGGTCGCAGAGGGAGAGACCATCACCGAAGCGGCGAACGCGAACGAAGCGGCATGGGAAGCGTTCACCACGCTCGCGGAACGCTCGACGCTCATCGCACAACGCGAAGCGCGGCGGTTGCTCGAAGCGCGGCTCTACGTCTCGGCTCAAGAGGTTCGGTTTCTCGTCGCGAGTCTGGCCGGCGCGGTGATCCGGCACGCGGACGCGAAGACACGGCTCGCGATCTCGGACGAGTTCAAGCGGCTCAACCTCGGCGGGTTCGACGAGTGGGCGGCTCAGTCGGTCGGTTCCGACCACGGTCAACCGAGCGACGCGGGCGAGACGACGTAGGCGGCTCGGAGTTCTGAGCGAGACGAACCAGACCACTAACACCGGCGCAAACAAGGGAACGGGGAATGAAGGTCACGGCATCGGTCAAGGGCTACGCGGTCACGCACTTGGGTTGCAAGGCGTCCGACGGCGACGCGGCAATCAAGGCGGCGGTGTTCGACGCTCTCGGTACCGGCGCGTTGTCGCAAGAGAAGTTCTCGGAACTCGTCGCGGAGAAGGCGACCACCGACGCGGCCGACGCGATCGCTTCCGCGGTCGCGAAGAAGCTCGGCGGCGGGAACCCACTCTTCGGTTCGGGAATCCGCGTCAAGGACGCGAGCGAGAAGTACGACCGCACCAAGCGGGCCGCGGTCCACAAGAAGACGGGTACGCCGATCCTGTTCGGCACGAAGGCGGTCGAGCACCCGTCGCAACTCGATCTCGCCCGCTGCGGCGCGTGGCTCATGTTCCGCGCGGCTCAGAGCGGTGCGCCCGTCGTCCTCTCCGACGAAACGAAGTCGCTCGTCGCGGAAATCATCGAGAAGGAGACTTTCGCGGGTGAGGTGAACGGCGTGTACCACGCGGAGATTCGCCCCGAGATGGTTCGCGCGGTTCTCAACGACTCGACTTCGGGCGGGAGCTTCGTCAATCCAGTTTTTTTCGACGAAGCCGTCACGACCTTCCCGCTTCTGTCCGGCGAAGTGTTCCCGTTCGTGGACGTGCGAGACGTGCCGAGAGGTTCGTCGATCATGGGTGCGTCGATGGCGACGCCGACGACGATATGGGGGACGGCCGAAGGCACGGCGCAGAGCGTGTACGACACCACCGACCTCATCAACGAGCTTAACTCCACGGTCAAGCCGGTAATGACGCTCGTCGAAGTCGGCCGCGATCTCGCGTCGGACGTGCCCATCGAAATCGGCTCGATGCTGGTCGATCTCATCGGCGAGCGGATGAGTTCCGAACTCGACCGCGTGTGCGTCGTCGGCAACGGCACCGACGAGCCGGCCGGGATCGTCGGTACAGCGGGCATCACCGCGGTTTCGAGCGACAACGGCGTCGGCGGTCCGCCTTCCGTCGGCGACGCCGAGAACCTCATCTTCGCCGTGCCGAAGGCGTATCGGAAGGCCGAGCGCAACCCGACGTTCATCATGAATGACACCGGATACCGACGCTACCGCGGCGTGCCGGTCGGCCCGGCCGACGAGCGGCGCGTCTTCGGGATGGATCACCAGTCGTATCAGATGCTCGAACACCGCTGCGCGATCGCGAACGACCTCACGAACTCGCAACAGTTGTTTGGATGTCTTAAATCGTACCGGATGTACCGCCGCGCGGGGAGCGAAGTGCGGTGGATCATGGACGACGCGACGCTCGCCGCGAAGAACCTCATGCTCCTGGTGGTGCGGGCGCGCTACGCCGGTCGCGTCCTCGACCCGACCGCGTTCTCGATGATTAGTGACGCGCAGTCGTAACCTCACACCGGCTCAGAGTTCTGAGCCGCGCCCGGCTCGCGCTCGCGGCGGGCCGATCGTAAAGCACCGGGTCGGACGGGGAGTAGGCGAGACTCCCGCGCGTATCGTCCGGCTCGGTGCCTCTCCCGAACCTCACCGAACCAACACAAGGAATGCACACGTGGCAGTCATCGCGATCGAAATTCGGAACGACACGAACCGCAGTTACCAGTTCCTTCCGCTGCAAGTGAAGATGCGCGGGGCGCTCGACTTCGCGAAGGGTTCGCCCGAACTGTACGCGCTCGGCCAGTCGTTCGGCGGGAAGCCGATCCCCGGTCAGCGGCTCTACCTCGATGTCGAGAAGCGGGAAGCTGCACTCGTCGATCCGCTCAATTCCGACGAGTGCGCGGACATCGCGCAGAAGCTCGCCCGCAAGTTGTCGAGCAACGTCCGCGGCGTCGGCGGGGGCGTCACGTTCCCGAAGAACCAGAAGTTCGAGAACGTGGACGTATGCACCTACCTTCACCACATGAGGCGGGCCGTCGAAGGGGGACATGCGGTCGTCGTGCAAGGGGAAATCAACGCGAAGGTTCCGGGCGTCCCACAACGCGACTTCATCCACAAGCGCCAGCCGGACGAGAGTGCGACCACCATCGCCCGCCTGATCGAACAGAACAACTTGCTCACCGCGCTGCTTCTCGAAACGCTCCCGGCCGACAAGCGGAAGACCGTCGCGGAGCGGATCGCGAAGAAGGATTAACCCGCCCGGCTCAGAGTTTTGAGCCGGCCTTCGCCCACACCGATGAGGGTTCACCGATGACGCGGCTCGAAGCGCATGGGCGGTTCGCCCTCATGCCGGACAAGCGATTTCTCCGGTGTCGCGAGTTTTGGGACGATCCGCACTTGCCCGCAATCGCGACGGCGCTCGCCGAGTGCGCGGGGTGGCTCGACGACGCCACGACCGACGACAAGCTTCGCGAAGCCGCCGAACAGGGCGAGACGCTTTACGCGATCGGGACGGTTTCGGGCGACGAGATCGCCGACGCGGCGCACGAGATCATCATGGAAGTGCTCGAATGGGCGGAAGCACAAGGGGCGGAACCGTGTACCGATTCCTGAAGCGATGGGCCGAAGCGAGCGCGAAGGCGCGCGTCGCCGAACTCGAAACCGAACTCGCCCGCGAGCGCGCGAAGCTCTCCGTTGTCGAAGCGGAACGCGACTCGCTCGCGGCAGTCGTCGTGCGGGATCGGGCGCGGGTCGAAGCCGAAACCGCCGCGTTCCATCGGCAGACGATCGAACCCCGTAAATAGCCGAGCGGTCGAACCGGGTGGACCGTGGGCGGAACCGAAGACAACCGCTCACACACGGTTCACCCGACCACGGTCAGCCAGCGCCAAGCCAGAGGACAGCATGAGCGAATCGGCAATCACCCGCGCGCTACAGCGCTCCGCCCTCATCGCCGCAAACGTGAAGGCCGCGGGCGCGAACCCGATCGTCGCCGGGAGCGGGGCGCTCGGCGCGCTCGGCATCGGCTCGGCGCAGCAGAACCACGCGCGTGAGCAAGGCCGGCACTTTTGCGGGTGGGTGTATGCGGCAATCCGCGTGATCGCACAACGCATCGCCGGTCAACCGATTCGCGTCGCGCGCCGCACGAAGAGCGCCCCGGCCGACCCGAAAGCCCGGCTCAAATCTCTGAGCCACTTCCGCGCCGCGCCGCCGTTCGTGAAGTCGGCCGCGAACCGGCTCGAACCGCTCGACACGCACCCGCTTCTGACGGCTCTGGAATGCCCGAACGACCTCATGTCCGGGTTCCAACTGCTCTACACCGTGGTTTGCCACTTGGAGCTTTCCGGGCAGTCGTTCTTGTGGATGCGGGACGCGGACGGCGGGACGCTCGACACCGGTCTTGAGATTTGGCCTTTACCGCCGTCGTGGGTGCAACCGCAGCACGACCGCGGCCCGTTCTCGTCGTACAAGGTTCGGCCCGACTTCAGCGGGAAGGAATTTGAGGTTCCCGGCGACGAGATCGCGCGCGTGTTCTACCCCGATCCGAATGACCCGATCTTCGGCGCGTACTCGCCGCTTCAGGCCGCCGCGCTCGCGGTCTCGACCGACGAGAGCATTCAGACGGCACAACACCGCCACTTCCTGAACGGCTTGATGCCCGGCATGGCGGTGATTGTGGGGCGGCAATCCGACGTTGACGGCTCGCCCGGCGAGCGGCCCGCGCTCAACAGGGATCAACGCGCCCAAATCACGACCGCGATCAAGCAAGCATACCGCGGCGTTTACAACGCAGGCGAACCGATCATCCTTGACCGGCTCATCGAAGACGTGCGCCGGATCACGAACACCGCGGCCGAAATGGACTTCCTCGATTCGTCGAGAATCACGAAGTCGCGGATACTTCAACTGTTCGGCGTCAGCCCGGCGAGCATGGGGGACGTTGACGCGCCCAACCGCGCGAGTTCCGCCGCGGCCGACGACCACCTTTGCAAATCGACGCTCGCCCCGAAGTGCGCGCTCATCTCGGCGGCTTTAACCAAGTGGGTCGCGCCGCGGTTCGGGGGCGACGTGGTCGCGTACCTCGAAGAGCCGCGCGCCACCGACCCGGACAGCGACCGCGCGGACCGCGAACAGTTGGCGCGCTACGGCGCGATTACCGTGAACGAGCTTCGGGCCGCGGCGCACCTCGAACCGCTCGACGACGGCGACGAGTTGATTGCGGCCGGGGCGGGCGGAATTACTTTGACCGGCGCGACCGCGGGCGACTGAGCATCTTTGAAACCGGCGAACCGAGACGGGGGAGTATGTACAGAACGATTCCGGGTTACCCGAAGTACGCCGTGAACGATCGCGGGGCGGTCGTGAGCGACGCGCGCGGCAAGCGGCGAAGACTCCGGGTGTTCCTCGACGGGAGAGGTTACCCGGCCGTCGATCTCTCGCGCGACGGCGTGAAGCGCAAGTTCGCCGTTCACCGGCTCGTCTTGCTCGCGTTCGTCGGGCCGTGTCCGGCCGGGATGGAGACGCGGCACCTCGACGGCGTGCGGACGAACAACCGGCTCACGAACCTCTGCTACGGGACGCCGGTTGAGAACGCCGAAGACAAGCGCCGGCACGGGCGGCTACCAATCGGCTCGACGAACGGGAGCGCGAAGCTCGACGAAGACGGCGCACGGCAAGTCTTGTGGCTTTACGAGAACGAGACTCGGAACCGAGCCGAGATCGCCCGGCGGATGGGCGTGACGTTCCGAACCGTCACCCTGATCCTTCACGGCGAACTGTGGGGGCAGGCGCTCGCCGCGTGAGAATGCCCGGCCCGTCGAGCGGCCGGCACGCCACCGCGGCGCGCCGGCCGCGAACGTCGCCTGACGCCGAAGCGACGCGGGCCGAGCGGTTCAGAACCCTGAGGCGAAGGGGAAGCTGTGAAACACGGCCGCGATCGTGTGTATGATTGAACGTGTGATGCGGTTTTTGCGTTTTGACCAATGGCTCATAGGGTCCGAATCTCGAAGCCGTTCCCTGCGGGGGGAGTTACTAACTGTCGGCACGTGAATGCGAGCGGCCGGGGCTTCAACCCCGGCCGCGTCGCCGGATGGGCGTCACCAGTTTATGCGATTGACGAGGACGGTACGGTTAACCGGCGGATGCGGCAGCAGCGACTTGGAAGGCGGCGGTGGTGCTCATGGGGGTAGTTTATCACGGCCGCGGCGGGTCATTTGGCTGGGGGCGTCAGGGTGGGGGAGTGCGGCGCGTCCCACACCTTTACCGTCTGGTCGCAACTCCCGGTGACTATGCGAGTTCCATCGCGACTAAACGCGACGGTGGTGACATACTCAGTGTGGCCTTTTAGAGTGAGAACCTCGGCTCCAGTTTGTGCGTCCCACACCCTTGACGTCTTGTCCTCACCCGCTGTGACTATGCGGGTACCATCCGGGCTATACATCGCTGACCTGACTCCTCCTATATGACCCTTGAGAGAGAACAGTTTCGTTCTGGTTTTCGCATCACACACATTCGCAGTGCCATCATCGCTCGTGGTCAAAATACGTGTGCCGTCGGGGCTATATGATACCGCGCGCACGGAACTCTCATGATTGCTGCGCGCGAACAAGAGTTCGCCGGTATCAGTACCCCAAATAAATACGGTCTTCTCGGAACCGGTAGCTATCTGCTGACCATCCGGACTGAAAGCTACAGCAAGGACTGCGTCGGTATGCCCACTCGTAATATTGGCTTCGTAGCTATACCCATACTCTTGATCAATAACCGAACCCCAGCGTTCCGACTTCGATAAGATGCGGACCGGACAACCACTCTGCACATCCCAAAGTCTAGCAGTTTGGTCATCACTTCCAGTGACAACGTATCTACCATCCGGGCTGAACGCCGCCGCATTTACACATTTGGTGTGTCCAACCAGAGTAAGTAAGTCTTCGCCCGTATTCGCGTCCCATATCTTTGAAGTTTTGTCGGCACTTCCAGTGAGAATGCGCGAGCCGTCCGCGCTGAACGCGGTTGCGTTTACTCTCCCTGAATGTCCCTTAAGTGCGAAAATGCCGGAGTGGCTTTTCACATTCCATACCCAAACGCATAGGTCATTACTTCCAGTGGCGATGCGCGTATCGTCTGGGCTGAACGCGACGGTGTTCACGATCCCGGTGTGTAGTCCTATGAGGGTAAAAGCTTCGGCACTTGTTGACCCCTTCCACACCCTCGCCGTGCCATCAGTACTTGCAGTAACGACGTGGGTACCGTCGGGGCTGAACGACGCCGTGGTTACGGCGGCCGTGTGCCCCTTGAACATGAGTACCTCGGCCCCGGTCCGCGCGTCCCACACCCTCGCCGTGCGGTCGCTACTGGCGGTCACGACCCGCGTCCCTTCGGGGCTGAACGACGCCGCATTCACGCTGACCGTGTGTCCCTTGAGGGCGAGCAGTTCGGCCCCGGTCCGCGCGTCCCACACCCTCGCCGTTACATCATTACCGCCGGCGGTGACAATGCGGGTGCCGTCGGGGCTGTACGCCGCCGCGCGCACGACGCCGGTGTGCCCCTTGAGGACCAGTACCTCGGCCCCGGTCCGCGCGTCCCACACCCTCGCCGTGCGGTCCTCGCCGGCGGTGACGACCCAAGCCCCGTCCGGGCTGAACGACGCCGCATATACTTCTTTGGTGTGCCCCTTGAACATGAGTACCTCGGCCCCGGTCCGCGCGTCCCACACCCTCGCCGTGCGGTCCCTGCTGGCAGTAACGACGTGGGTTCCGTCCGGGCTGAACGACGCTGCATATACTTGTTTGGTGTGCCCCTTGAGCGTACACACAACTGCGCCCGTTGTCGCGTCCCACACGCTTGCCGTCCCAGCAGTGAACGCGTTGAAAACATTGTGTGCGGCGACGATACGGGTACCGTCTGCACTGAAAGATGCTGAAAGAACAGGTTTCCTCGGACGAATTTCATCAAGTTCGAGCACCATGGCCCCGGTTAGGGCGTTCCACACCCGCACCCCGACCGCAGCATGGTGAGCGGTGACTATGCACATACCGTCAGGACTGAATGAGGCAGTGGTTCCCCGGAGCTTGAGTATTGAAGGGTCGTAGAGGCGATTTAGATACCGCCACTCCCAGTTTCGCAGCTTAAGGTCAGTACCATCGAGCAGCGTGCGCATTGCCACTATGTTGCCATCGCGCCACTCTTGGTGGGCGATCTGCATCGTGCGCCCGTACTCTAGAACCGCGAGTTTGTCACGCTCGTGTTCGATTTGTCGCAGCAACCTGCCCTCTACCTCGGAGCGGTACGCGGCGATCGCTTGCGCGAGTTCCGTCGCATCGGCGTAGCGGTCATCGGCAAGTGGCGCGAGGCACTTCTTTGCGATTCCCGATAACAAGTCCTCTACCCTGCTGATGTCTAACTGAGCGAAACAGTCGTTGATGTCGGCACGGGCCGCCCGACCGACGATTTCCGCGACGGTACCCCCCGCGAACGGCGGCTTGCCTGTCAGGATTACCGCGAGGATGCCGCCCAGGGCGAACACGTCGGCCCTCGGGCCGACCGGCTCGCCGCGGGCCTGCTCCGGGGCCATGTAGGCTGGTGTCCCCTTGATCGTCCCGGCCACCGTTGCGGGGACGTCCTCCAGAGCGGCCATCGGGGCGAGTGCTGCCGCGGGTTCCGGCTCGGCGGAACGCAGTTCCTTCGCCAAGCCCCAGTCCATCACCTGCACCTCGCCGAACGCACCCACCATGACGTTCGACGGCTTGAGGTCGCGGTGGATGATCTCCTGTGCGTGCGCATACCCGACCGCCTGACATATCTGCTCGAATGCCGCCAGCAGCTTGCCGCGATCGGCGGTGAGGTCGGTGCGGGCCTTCAGCACCTTGTCGAGCGTGTCGCCGCGGATGAGCTTCATCGCCAGAAATGGTCGGCCGTCAGGAAGGGTGCCGAGTGCATAAACAGGGGGTATGCCGGGGTGCGGCAGGCGGCCGGTGATGCGGGCTTCGCGGACGAACTCGGCCGCGTTCATCCCCGGCAGCATCACCTTGACAGCGACCTCGCGGCCGAAGGCGTGGTCGTAGGCGCGGTACACCACCCCCATCCCGCCGCGGGCGATCTCGGGCAGCAAGTCGTAGCCGGGGATGTCCGGCAACCCCGCGACCGGCGCGTCGGACGACTGGGCGCGGGTCGCGTCGAGCTTGTCGAAGTCAGGCGGTGTGACTTGCGGTTGGGTAGCGTTGTCGTCGGACATAGGCAAGCCCATTCAAATACGGATTGCCCCAGAATACCCAGCTCAAGGTGCCGGTTCAATAGAAAGGGTCGGTTCTCCCGCTTGTGCCAGTGGTTTCGATCTCCGCGAGCCGATCGATCCGCTCAGAACTCTGAGCCGACCGGTGAATTCACTCGACACCCCAAAGCCGCCGAAGCTCCGACTCCCCCGCAACCCACTCCTCTGAACCCGCCCCGCCCTTTCTCATGCGGCGCGTCACCTTCAGCATTTGCGGAAGGTTCTTCGCGTGGGCGTGATCGGCACCCAACGCGCGAAGGGTTAGAAGAAATGACTCGGCGCTAGCCGGCTCAGAGTTCTGAGCCGGCCACCAACTTCAGAGAAGGTTGAGCGTCCCACGGGTCACACCGAGTTGATTGAGCGCTCGGAGTTTTCGCCACGTCTCACGGCCGTCGTCGAACCCGGCGACGACGCGCGCGTATTGGGTCAGTAGCGCACCGACTTGCTCCGGTATCTCTCGCAACAGGTCGATGCGGAAGCGAGTGATGCCGAGTTCTCGCATTCGCCCGACGTACTCGGCCCCGCTCTGCGGCACGCTGTTGTAAACGGTGTTCCGACAACCGGTGTCGGCGTGAACCGGGAACAACGCCCCGGTACGGTCCTTCAACTCGACCTTGTGCCGGTCGCACGGGCGACCACATTCGGTGTGATCCCGCCCGTTTGATAGTGTATGGGCGAACACGCAATATTCTGTGTGAAACATGGGCATGTGCTGGTGAATGACCGGCTCGAACCACGCGGCCCGCGACCGCCGCACCATCGCCGCCAGTTGGTCCCAGTTCAGGTCGTAACTCGGCACCAGACTCGCCAGCCCGGCGGAAGTCAGCACGTCGGCGGTCAGTTCGTTGGCGACGTTGAGGCTGAAGTCGCCGACGAGTTCGGCACGCGGCAGGTGCTCGCGGAAGTAGCCGATGGAGGCGAGGTTCCGCACCAGGACGAGGTCCGGTTCGGCGCGGGCGACGAGCGCCTGAAGCCCGTCCTCGCCTGGCTTCCAGACGCGCAGCGGGGCCAGACCGACCGGCATTCCGACCGTGCGGGCCTTCTCGACCGCGTCCTTGTAGCGGCGCAAATCCTCGAAGTCGCAGAACACCGCGAGCGGCCGAGGCAGGCCGTCCGGCGGCGTCCACGCCAGCACCGCGTCGAGTTGGTCGAGCGAGCGAACGAGAACCGTGAGCCGCGGTTGCGACGTGAGACCCACCCCCCAACCCCCTCCCTGCAGGGAGGGGGAGACCGAACCTGCACGAACCGCTGCCGTTGCCGGCGTGTGAGGGCCTTGCTCCCCCTCCCTGCAGGGAGGGGGTTGGGGGGTGGGTCGTGCCGTCGCCCGCAACTCCACCAGCGCGTCGCCCTCAACAACGGCGTGGGCTTGTGCCGCAGTCCGGCGGGCGAGTAGCTCGGAGGCCGCCTGCCGCCTCAGGTCGTTCAGCACGCTCCGCGGCACCATCGCGTTCGCCGGAAGCTCGACCGTCAGTTCGCCCAGCTCGAACGGGGTGTCGCCCAACCGCGCCAGTTGCTCGCGGACTTCGTCGGCCGACGTCGGGCGCTTCTGGGCGGCCGCCAGCGGCCCGGGCCACGTCGCGACCGCCTCCCGGTCGCCGTCGGACAGCGCGAGCGTGAGCGGGCCGCCGAGCGCGCCGCTCACCCACCCGCTCAGGGGAACGCGGCGGGCGACCTTGTCCTGCGAGTAGCTCTGTTCGAGCCGCTTCCGCAGCGCCGGGTCGTCGGTTTTGTAGACGTCGCACCCGACCGGGATGCGGGCGAAGTCGAGGCTGTTCGGCTCGAAGTGAAGCTCGACGGCGCGTTCCGACCCCTGCGGGGTCGCCGCTAAACGCGACACTTTCCACACGCGCCCGCCGGGTTCCTTCTCTTCAGGTGTTCCGATGTCGAAGAGGACGCCGTCGCCGGGCTTCACGAGGTCGTCGAACGGCTCGCTCAGTTCCACACGCACCGCGCCGCGAGCGAAGCCGACGACACGCCCCAACCGGACGCCCCGCGACTTCGGGAACCGCCCGCGCACGAGCATCTGGTGGTTGACGCCGTCCAGAAAGCCCGGGGTCAGCCCGCGGCTGAAGGTTTGGGCCAAATCGAGTTGCTCGCGCCGCGGGAGGGCGAAGTCCCGACCCGCGAGCTTCGCGTCGATCGCCTTGCGATAGGTTTGTGTCGTCGCGGCGACGTACGGCCCGCCCTTCAGCCGGCCCTCGATCTTGAACGAGATCACCCCCGCGTCGAGGAGGTCGCCGATCAGGTCGTGTGCCGCGAGGTCTTGCGGGCTGAGCAGGTACGCCCTGTCGCCGAGGTCGCGGGGCGTGCCGTCCACGATCATTTCGTACGGGAGCCGGCACGCCTGCGCGCACTGGCCGCGATTTGCACTCCGGCCGCCGAGCGCTTCGGACGTGAGGCATTGGCCGCTATAAGCGACGCACAGCGCGCCGTGAACGAACACCTCGACGGGGGTCGCGGTGCTCGCGGTGACCTTCCGAATGTCGGACAGCGACAGCTCGCGCGCCAGCACGACGCGCTCGACGCCCATTCCGGCGACGAAAGCGATGCCCCGCGGCTCGGTCAGGGTCATCTGGGTGCTGGCGTGAACGGGCAGCGTCGGGGCGATGCGCTTGATGAGCCGCACCAGCCCCAAGTCCTGCACGATGACGGCATCGACGCCGGCCGCGGCGATCGCCTTGACCAGTTCCGCGACCGCGTCGAGTTCGTCGGAGAAAACGAGCGTGTTGAGCGCGACGAACCCGCGGACGTTGTGCGCGTGGAGTTCGCGCATCAGGTCGGGCAGTTCGTCGGCGGTGAAGTTGGCGGCCCGGGCGCGGGCGTTGAACCCGCTCAGCCCGAAGTACACCGCGTCGGCCCCGTTGGCGACGGCGGCGCGCATGGCCTCGCGGTCGCCGGCCGGGGCCAGCAGTTCGGGTGCGTTGCGACTCATCCGGGTATTGTAGCCGTTAGACGTTGGCTGTTGGCTGTTGGCCGGGCGAAAACATGTCTGACTAACAGCCAACGGTCAACAGCTAACAGCTACTTCGCGAACACCGCGGCCGGCTTGAACTCCTTGCCGACGACCGCGGCCGCGTCTACCCCGAGCCACTTGTCGAGAACCGCCGCGTACACCTGCCGGAAGTCGATGCCGTGAACGAGGTTGCCTTCCTTCAGCCCCGTCAGGCTCGGCTGCTCGCCGACCACGCCCGCCTTGACGTTCCCGCCCACCAGGAGCATCGGCGCGCCGGCCCCGTGGTCGGTGCCCTTGCTCCCGTTCTCGTAGGCGCGGCGGCCGAACTCGCTGAACGTCATCACGCACACCCGCTTGCCGTGCCCGCGGGCCGCGAGGTCGCGGTAGAACGCGCTGATGCCGTCGGACACCTGGGCGAGCAGGTTCGCGTGCGCCCCGGTCGCGCCGCCCTGGCCGGCGTGCGTGTCGAACCCGTCGATCGACACGTAGAACAGCCGCGCGCCGATGTCCGCGTCGATCAACTGCGCCGCGAGCTTCAGCTTGGTCGCCAGAGCGGAGGTCGGGTAGGTCACCTTCGGCGTGTAGTTCTTGCCGATCGCCGCGAGCTTCTCGCTGCTGGCGTAAGTCGTGGTCTGCGTGCGGGACACGAAGTCGAGCAAATCCGGCTTGGATGTCATCGGCGATGCCCCACCGGCGACGTCGGTGATGACGCCCTTCTGCGCCGCGGTGTCGGCCCCGGTCACGCCGGCCGTCTTCAGCTTGAAGTCGTCGAGTGACGTGATGCTCGGGACGCGCACCGGCGCGCCGGCCAGCGCGAGCGGCGACGCCTCATTGCCGCCGGCGAGATGGAACGCCGGCACGCCCTTCTTCTTGAGCGCGTTGCCGAGCCACCCTTCCGTGAGAGTTTGGGCGGTGCTGGCCGCGTGCCAGATGTCCATGCTGCGGAAGTGCGACTGGTCCGGGTTCGGGTAGCCGACGCCCTGCACCACGCACACCGCGCTGTCGTCGGTGTAGAGTTTGGCGAGCGCGCCCATCGCCGGGTGCAGCCCGACGTCGTCCGTCAGCTTCTTCACCTCGGTCTTCGGAATGGCGATCGTCGGGCGGAGCTTGTAGTAGTCGGCATTGGTGAACGGCACGACGGTGTTAAGCCCGTCGTTGCCGCCCGTGAACTGCACCACCACGAGCACGGTGTCCTTCGCGCCGGGCTTGTCGGCGTTCGGGGCGGCGAGGGCGGTGCGGCCGAGGAACGTGGGCACGGTCGCCCCGAACCCGAGCAGCGTGGACGAGCGGAGGAAGTCGCGGCGCTTCATGGGTGACCTCGGGGTTGTTAGCTCACAGTTTGCAGCTTACAGTCGGGCGGGCACGGCTCTTGTCTGACTGTGAGCTGCAAACTGTGAGCTGCGAACTAATTCAACTGATATTCGGGCAGGGTCAGCACGAGGTGCGCGAGCGCCCGGGTGCGGCGGGCCGCGACGTCGTCGGCCGACCAGTACGCGGGGTACTTCACGCCCTTCGCGGTCGTCAGGTAGCCGAGCAGCTTGTCCCGCGTCGCGGCCGGCGCGTCGCCCTGTAGGAACAGACTGAGCAGGAAATCGACCTGCTTCTCGTCGCCGGCGATCGAGTGGCGCGACAGGAGCGCGGCCGGGTCGCAGCGGGTGCCGAACCGGCCGTCGTCGCCGCTCGTGAGCGCGAGGGCGAGGTTGTTGCGGCCGAGCAGCGTCTGCGCGTTCAGCCACGCCGGGCCGCCGTCCCACCCCTTCACCGACGGCGGGGCGAACAGCACCTGGCCCAACCCTTCGAGCGCCGCGGCCAGCGGGAGCGCGCCCGCGGCGCCTTCGAGCGCGCGCACCGTGCCCACCGCGAACTCCACCGGCGACTTGATCTTCGCCCGGTACGCGGCCGGCGAGAAGAATTCGTTGGAGCGCAACATGGTGGCCACCAGCTTGCCGGTGTCGAACCCGCTTTCGCGGTACTGCTCGGCCAGCGGGTTGATGAGGTCGTCGCCCGGCCGGTCGGTGTCGCTGACGAGGAACGCGTACAGCTTCCGCACGATGAACCGCGGGCACGCGTCCTTTTCGAGGCACAGCTTGGCGATGTCCTCGCCGGTGTAACGGCCCTTCTTGCCGAACACCGTCTTTTCGGAGTCGTCGTGCTGCTTCCGATTGAATGCGCCCTTGGACGCCTTCACCTCGTAGCCGGTGAACGCCTTCGCCGCCTGCCGGATGTCCGCTTCGGTGTAGTTGCCGATGCCGAGGCTGAACAGCTCCATCAGCTCGCGGGCGTAATTCTCGTTCGGCGCGGCCTTCGTGCTGGTGACCGCGTCCAGCCACACCAGCATGGCCGGGTCGGTGCCCATTGCGATGAGCAGGTCCGAGAAGCAGCCGAGGGCGTGCTTTTGGATCAGGTGGTACTGCCCGAGCATGTAGCGGGCGTTCTGCACCTTCGCGTTGCTGGTGGCGAAGTGGTTGTGCCAGAACAGGGTGAGCTTTTCGCGCAGCGGGTGGGCGGTGCCGAGCATCCGGTTCAGCCACCACGCGCTCAGCCGTCCCTGCGGCGCGCCCGGCGGCATCGACCGCTCGCTCGCCATGTAGTCGGCCGTGCGGATGAAATCTTCGGACTCCGGCGCGCCGGCGAGGACGCGGTCGAGGGTCGCGGCGTGGCCGTCCTTCACGCCGGCGTCGAGTTCGGCGGCCGTCGGCCCGAACCCGGCGCGGCGGAGCAGGTGCCCGACCTTCTTCCGGTCCCACGGGTTGGACACGGTCGGGGCGTACGGCTGCCAGGCGGTCTTGGGGTCGTGCATGTGAGCCTCAGCAGACGAAAGACATTTCCCGACGGGATGACAGGATGAAGAGGATTAGAAGCCAAAACCCCTCATGCCTTTTGGTTTCGGATCCTCTTCATCCTGTCATCCCGTCGAAAACTCTTACTTCTTGGTGGCGAACTCCCACACCAGATCGAGCTTGTACTGCTTGGGCGCGATGTCGAGTTCGACGCGGCCGGTGCCGAGCGTCTTCGCCCACGCCACCAGTTCCGCCACCTCCTTTCGCGCTGCGGCCAGCCCGATGCCGCGCGACAGGATCGCGTCGGTGACGAACGGGTCGAGGGCCGTACTCAGGTATTCGGCCCCGCCGCGCGCCGAGAACACCCCGCGAAGCACCGCGTCCCCGCCCTTCGCCGGTTGCGGCTTCTTCAGTTCGGTAATCAGCTTCTTGCACAACTCGGACGTGCTGGCGACAACCAGTTGCTCGCCCACGATCGCGAAACTCGGCTCGAAGTTGAAGCGGACGCCCTCCGGGTCGTCCGGCAGTTCCTTGTCCTCCTTGAAGCGGTAGGCGATCACGGTTTCGCCGTCGTGGGGGTGCTCGACCATCTTCAGGCTGAACTGGAGGCTGGCGACGAGCGCCGCGGAGCGCAGCGCGGGTTCGACCGACTTGGCGAACTTCGGGTCGCGGCCGGTGGCGACGTACCCGAACGCCGGCAGCCGCTGCCCCGGCTCCTTCTTGTACGGCGGGGTGTCGTGGCTGGCGACCACGACGCGGTGGTGCGGCCCCCACATCGACAGCAGTTCGCCGAACTTCACGCTCCCCGGCAGCACCTTCGAGATGTCCTTGTCGAACTGCTCAAGCCCGTTGCGGACTTCGTCGTTGAGCAGTGTCTTGCGGTGGGTCCACAGGTGCGCGACGTCGAGGTGCAGGCTGTGGCTGTAGATCGTGCCCGGCGGCGTGAGCGGCGGCAGGGTGCCCGGCGTGCCCTTCGGCGGGACGTGAAGCTGGAACTCCGGCGGGAAGGCGTCGCGCCCGGCCGGCAGGCGCACCGCGACGCGGAACCCGTTCGCCTCCTTGTAGAGGCCGGCGGCCACGAAATCGGCCCGCTTCACGCAGTCGATGCTCCCGCCGAACACCAGCGTTTGCAGGAAGTCTTGCCGCGTCGCGTCGAAGAAGTCCTTCGCGGCCTTCGACTGCTTCACGCTCTTGAGATCAGCCCACAGCCACGCGAGCGGCTCTTTGGGGAGCAGTCCGAGGGCGGCCTTGCGGGGCAGTTTGTGGCGGTCGGAGGTGCCGGGCGTCGCCCCGTCCTTGAGCATCTGCTCGTTGTTGGAGATCAGCACGGTTGTGCCGAACCGCACCGCGCGCAAGTCCCCGATCTGCACGCCCTCTTGACCTTCGAGCGTGAACCGCTTGACGCCGTCCTTTCCGCCCTGGCGGGCGGTCTCGTCCTCAACGACGCGAACAACGGCGGCGAACGCCTTCTTGACCTGCGGTTCGTTCGTCCCGTTCAGGACGAAGATGGTCGGGGCCGGGTCGTCGGCGAATTGGAGGCCGAGCGCGACGCCCCCGCCGCCGAGTTGGTCGAGCAGTTCCGGCCACTTCGCCCCGAGTTCGGTCTCGAACAGCGCGAGGAGCCGGAACGCGCGTTTGGCGGCGACCGAGTCGTAGATGTCGCGGTATTGGGGGAGCTTCTGTGCCGCCTTGACCGCGTCCAGGGTGGTGACGGCCTCGACGAGCTTGCGCGGGTTGTCCGCGACCATCACCAGTTGGGCCGACGGCGGGACGCAGTCGAGCGGGTCGCCGGCGCGGGCAGCCGCGGGGGCCGCGAGGAGCAGAGCGGCGGCGAAAGCGAGGGAGCGGGGCACGCAAGGCCCTCCTGTGCGGGGTCTGCACAGGGGTACTTCGCGGGGGCGAGCCGAGTTTCAAGAAACCTGAGTGCTGAGTGCTGAGTGCTGAGTCAAGGCAGGTGGCTGACGGGGCTGTTTCCGTTCCATCGAGCACTCAGCACTCAGCACTCAGCACTCTGAATTACTTCCCTTCCTTCGCGCGCTTCAGGTACTTGCCGTCTTCGGTCTGGATCACGACCAACTCGCCCTCGGCGATGAACGACGGGACCTGGATTTCGAGCCCGGTTTCCAGCACGGCCCGCTTGGTCTGGGCGGCGGCCGTCGCGCCCTTGATGCCCGGCTCCGTCTCGGTGATCTTGAGGGTGACGGTCTGGGGCAGTTCCATCGACAGCGCCTTGCCGTCGTAGAACGTGATCTTGCACGGGTCGTTCTCGCGCATGTACTTCATCATGTGCCCGACCATGTCGCCCGACAGGGTGACCGGCTCGAACGTCTCGGCGTCCACGAACACGAAGTCTTCGCCGTCCTGGTACGAGTACGTGTAGTCCTTGGTGTCGAGGTACACCACGTCGACCTTGTGGTCCGGGTGGACCCGCTCGTCGGTGATGGCCCCGGTGGTCATGTTCTTGAGCTTCAGGTACAGGATCGCGCGCCAGTTGCCCGGCGTGTTCAGGTCGCGATCGAGGCAGTAGAAGAGGGTGCCGTCCATGTTCAGCACCATACCCCGCCGGATGTCGATCATCTTTGTCGCCGCCATCGGAACCTCGCGTTGGGGGGCTCTGCCGTCCGTGCGGAATGCCCCGGTTGTGTGAGACGCTTATCAGTTAACTTAGCAGGCGGGCGGCAGAAACCCACCCCCGGCCCCTCCCTGGAGGGAGGGGAGACAAAACCTCCGCGCGCCGATTCCGCGATCGAGTCGCCCGGCTCTTTCTCCCCTCCCTCCAGGGAGGGGCCGGGGGTGGGTTTCTGCGCCACGCGGGCTACACTGCCCATCAACCCACGACACCCCCGAGGTGCCCCGATGTTCGCGCTGCCACGCCTCTCCGCGCTGCTCTTGTTAGCGGCGAGCGCCGCCCTCGCCTCGCTGCCCGAATCGCACGCCGACGGCCCGAAGGACAACCTCGTCGAGAACGTGCGGCCCATCCCGCCGGTCGGGAACGACATCCCGGCCGACGTGCGCGAGCAGATTCAGAAGGGCCTGGCGGAGCTTCAGCAGCTCATCAAGGACATCGGGACGCACGAACTTCTGGCTGACGTGCTCATCTACGAGAAGGCGGTACGGTGGGCGCTCGAGTACAAGGAGATTTACGACCCCGCGCCGCCGAAGGACAAGAAGGGCACGCCCCCGCCGCCGGCGAACAACGTCCGCAAGGCGCTCGCCGCTGGCCTCGAACGCGCCAAGGCGCTGAAGGACGGCAAAACTCCCTGGACGACGCAGACCGGCGGCGTGCTCCGCGGGTACACGTCCAAGATCGACGGCAGCGCGCAACCGTACTGGATAATCGTCCCTGCAGATTACGACTTCAAGGGTAACTCGAAGCACCGGCTCGATTTCTGGTGGCACGGCCGCTACGAGAACGTCGTGGAAGCCGGGTTCATGGCGAACTCGCCGGGCACTGGAGGAGGCATCATCCCCGCGCCCGGGGCGCTCATCCTGCACCCGTTCGGCCGGTTCAGCAACGCCAACAAGTTCGCCGGCGAAATCGACACCTTCGAGTGCCTCCACCACGCCAAGAAGCACTACCGCATCGACGAAAACCGGCTGGTCGCCCGCGGGTTCAGCATGGGCGGGGCCGCGTGCTGGCAGTACGGCGCGCACTACCCGACGCTGTGGGCCGCGTGCGCCCCCGGGGCCGGATTCAGCGAGACGCCCGAGTTCCTCAAGGTCTTCCAGAAGGAAGAACTCAAGCCGACGTGGTACGAGCAGAAGCTCTGGCACCTCTACAACGCCAGCGATTACGCCCAAAACATCTTCAATCTGCCGACGGTGGCGTATAGCGGCGAGGTCGATTCGCAGAAGCAGGCGGCCGACGTGATGGCCCGCGAGATGAAGAAAGTGGGCCTCGAACTCACGCACATCATCGGCCCGAAGACCGGGCACAGCTACGAGAAGGGGGCGCGTGAGGAGGTCAACAAGCTGATCGACGCCTTCGTGGCGAAGGGGTTGCCGGCGGCGAAGGACCGCAAGGAGATCAAGTTCGTGACCTACACGCTCCGGTACAACCAGTGCGCGTGGCTCACGGTGACCGGGTTGGAGAAGCACTGGCAGCGAGCCGAAGTCAACGGCACCTTCAAAGACGACACGTACACCCTGACCACGAAGAACGTGACCGACCTCGATATTCAACTTCCGCGGCCGTCGAAGGGGGCCAAGGAGGCGAAGTACAAGGTCGTGATCGACGGCGTCACGTTCGACGCGACCGCGACCGCCGACCGCCGCTACGCCAACGCCGCACACTTCACCAAGTTGCGCCCGAGCGGCACGTGGGAGGCGGGCGACCTATTCACCAAAGAGCTGCACAAGGTGCCGGGCCAGCAAGGACCGATCGACGACGCGTTCATGAGCGCGTTTCTCATGGTGAAGCCCTCCGGTAAACCGCTCAACGAGGCGGTCGGCAAGTGGGCCGAGTCCGAACTCAAGCACGCCACCGAGCACTGGCGGAAGCAGTTCCGCGGCGACGCCCCGCTCAAGAGCGACACCGAGGTCACCGACGCGGACATCAAGAACAGCAACCTCGTGCTGTGGGGCGACCCCTCTAGCAACGCGGTGCTGGCAAAGATTGCCGATAAGCTGCCGATCAAGTGGTCCGACAAAGGGGTGAAGGTGGGCGCCGACACCTACGACGCCGGCACGCACGTCCCGGTGCTCATCTTCCCGAACCCGCTCAACCCCCTGAAGTACGTCGTCCTCAACAGCGGGTTCACCTACCGCGAATACGACTACCTGAACAACGCCCGTCAGGTGCCGAAGCTGCCGGACTACGCGGTGATCGACGTCACCACCCCGCCGAACGCCCGCTACCCCGGCAAGGTCGTCCGGGCCGGGTTCTTCGGCGAGAAGTGGGAACTGTTGCCCAACGACGGGCAGTAAAATCAACCCAACCCCCCGGCCCCCTTCCCTTCCGGGAAGGGGGTGAACGCGCGCTTTGCCTCCTGCCGTCGCGCCGACGTTCACGCGCCGAGTGCGTTCGCGGACATCAAGGAGGCGAGCCCCGCGTTCACTCCCTTCCCTTCAGGGAAGGGGGCCGGGGGTTAGGTTTCTTCGCGCCGGAGTCACCATGCGCCGCGTCCTCTACGTCCTCACCCCCGCTCTGCTCGTCGCGGCCGCGGTCGGCGGCTACTTCGCGTTCCGTCCATCGGAACCGCCGTCCGGGCCGAAGCCCGTCGCGCCCGGCGAGCCGCAACCGCAGCCCGCCAACCCTGCCGCGAGCGGGCCGCAGTCGAAACTCGTCGTGCTGGTCGTGTTCGACCAGATGCGCGGCGACTACCTCACCCGCTGGGCCGACCTGTACGGCCCGGACGGGTTCGAGCGGCTCAAGCGGGAAGGGGTGTGGTTCAGCGAGTGCCACATCCCGTACTCCTGTACCTCCACCGGCCCCGGGCACGCGTCCATCATCACCGGCGCGCCGCCGAGCGTTCACGGCATCATCGAGAACGAGTGGTACGACCGCAAAACCGCCGCCCGCATGTACTGCTGCCAGCCGAGCCGGCCGTTCGACCTCGTCCCGCCGGTGCCGGCCGAACTCGGCAAGCCCAGCCGCGGCTCCGCCACCGGATATTCGCCCGAGCGCCTGCTCGCACAGACCGTGGGCGAGTCGCTTCAGGACGCGACCAAAGGCAAGGGCCGCGTCTTCACGCTGTCCCTCAAAGACCGCACCGCGGTGCTGATGGGCGGGCAAAAGCCCACCGGGGCGTACTGCTTCGACACCCGCGACGGCAAGTTCCACACCGGCGCGTTCTACGGCCGCGACGCGGCCCACCCGTGGGTGACCGAGTTCAACGCCGGCAAGCCGGCCGACGCGTGGTTCGATCAGAAGTGGGACAAACTCCGCCCCGACCTCGATTACGTTAGGCACAGCGGACCGGATGATGTGTCGGCCGAATCGCCCGGCCTCAACGGGCAGGGCCGCACGTTCCCGCACCCCTACAAGGGCAAGCTCGACGCGCCCGGCAAGAAGTATTACGAGGCGATCGAGCTTTCCCCCGCCGGCAACGAACTGCTGCTCGCGCTGGCGAAAAAGTGCGTCGCCGCGGAGAAGCTCGGGCGCGCCGACGCCCCGGACCTGCTGTGCGTGAGCTTCAGCGCGAACGACATGATCGGCCACTTCTACGGCCCGGACTCGCAGGAGATGCTCGACATCACCCTCCGCGCCGACCGGGTCGTCGCCGACCTGCTCTCGTTCCTCGATTCCGAAGTCGGCAAGGACCGCTACACGCTGGTGCTGACCGCCGACCACGGCGTCTGCCCGCTGCCCGAACTCGAAAGCACGAAGGCCAAGTACCCGGCCGCGGTCCGCAAGCCGCTCGCGCCGCTGGCGGCCGAGATCGAGGCCGGGCTGAACGGCATGCTCAACCCCGCCGGCGCGCCGCCGACGCAGTGGCTGGAGGCGTTCGACGACGGCACCTGGCCGTGGCTGTACCTGAACCACCGCGCGATCGAGGCGCGCAAGCTCAAGGTCGAGGACGTCGCCGTGGCGGCCCGCGACCTGGCGACCGGTCGCGGGTACGTCGAGACCGCGTTCACCCGCAAGGAGATCGAGGACAAGGCCGCCCCAGACGCGCCGTTCCGGTCGGCGGTGCGCCTCGCGTATCACCCGGACCGCTGCGGCGACGTCGTCGTCATCCCGAAGCCGGGCGTGCTGATCAGCGCGTACGACGGCGGCAGCAGTCACGGCAGCCCGCACCCGTACGACGCGCACGTCCCGTTCCTGGCGGCCGGGGCGGGCGTGCCGGCGCTGGGCAAGCGGGCCGAGAAGGTGTCGTCGCTGTCGGTCGCGCCGACGCTCGCGTGGGCGCTGGGCGTGCCCGCGCCGAAGCACGCCGCGGCGTACCCGCCCGAGGGGCTGAAGAAGTAAGACAGATTCACCACAGAGACCACAGAGGAAGGCAGGAGAAGAGTGCTTTCAAACCCTGACTTCTGTCTTCCTCTGTGGTCTCTGTGGTCTCTGTGGTGAATCCTCTTCACCGCCGGACGAACTCGTACGCGCCGGCCGGGTAGTTGCCGTAGGCGGTCGAGTTGACGTTGTTGCGGAAGCTGGACACGAACTGCGGCGGCGACTGCACCACCCGCACCCGCACCACCACCGTCTCGCCCGGCTTCGCGATGCCGGCGTGGACCACCGCCGACGCCAGGTTCGAGTCGAGCGTGTACTGGTCCGTCCCCCACACGTTCGGGTTGGCCCCCGGGGTCGGGGTGAACCCGGTCACCGCGAACGTCATCTCCTTGCCGAACTGCTGCTGATACGCGGACATGTTGCCCGGGGCCTGCGCCGCCGCGGCCACCTCGTCGGCGGTCGCGGCCCCGCTGCTGCGGAGCGTCCGCAGGTCGGCCAGCTTCAGTTGCTGGTCGCCGAACTGGAACGTGCTCACCCGCAGCACCTCGGCCGTCAGCCGGCCGGTGATCTTGGAGTCGTCGGTGTACACCACGTCGCAGTCGCGACACTCCAGCAGCGCCGCGGGCACCTTCGCCTGTAAATACTTCACCACCTCGTCGGCCCGGCGGCCGACCTCCGGGTCGTCGTGCTTGAGGGCCTTGAGGGTGAGCGGGTAGGCGCGCTCGCGGAACCCCTTCAGTTCGGCGGTCGCGGCCTCGCGCACCTGGTAGTCGGCGTGGTTCAACTTGCCGATGGCCGCGGACACCTTCTCGGCCACGTCCGCCGGGACGCGGTTGGCGAACTCGATCTTGCGGACGTCCGCGACGGCGACGTGCAGGACGCCGTGCTTGGTGGACAGTTCCAGCTTGTCGTCGAGCAGCTTCAGCTTCATGGTGCTGTCGTCGGTGTACTTCACCTCCACCTCGACGCACGGGCGGGGCTTCGACTCGGGCAGCGGTTGCGGCTGGGGACCGGCACTGGAGAGCGGCGCGGTCAGGACGAGTACGGTCAGGGCGAAGGGGACGCTCCGGCGCACGACGGGCATGGAATTGCCCTCCGAAAAGTGGCTCCGTCCACGGAACAGTTAGGAAGTGACCGCTTCCTCGCGGTGAGAGGCCGTCAGACTACTCGTTTCGGCCGCGCGAGAGCCAGACCAATTCGGCGGCCGGAAAGTGAACCGGAGTTCACACAACTTAAGTATGGGCGATGAAGAAATGAGAGTCAAGACGGAAATTGGATAAATTAGGAAAATATACGAATCGGCTCTACAGAGTCAAGTGTCCTGGCAAAGCCGCTCAGCAGCTTTGCCGGCCGGAGTCAGAACTCCATCTCGCGCAACGACTTGGCCCCGACCCGCAGGGGCAGCACGACGGCCAGGGCGCCGAGAATCAGTCCCAAGGGGATGCCGGCGTACACCCACGGGTTGATGGCCACCGCCCCGCCGGTCGCCCGCGCCGCCAGTTGCGACACGTGGAACGGCACCACCATCACCCCGATCACAGCTACCAGGAACGCCAGCCCGACCACCATGTTCACCGTGCCGCCGAACCCGACCACGATCTTCGACGGGTCGGTCTCGCGGAAGTTCGGCAGGTACGCGCCCAGCCCGACGTTCAGCGCGCTCAGCCCGAGCGCCACCACCGCGGCCGCGACGGCATGGATGAGCACGCCCTGCCACGGAACCGCCATCATCAGATCACTCACGATGATGAGCGTCTCCGCGACGGCCAGCGACCCGGTCGCGGCGAACGCGAACTTGCCCCACAAAATCTGGTCGCGGCTCAGCGGGGTCAGCCCGAGAATCCAGAACTTGCGGCCTTCGAGCGAGATGAGTGGGAACACGAACCGGCTCAGCCCGGCGCACAGCAGCACCGCGGTGCCGGCCAGATTCGCCAGGCTGATCGCATACTTGTCGAGGATGCCCAGGTCGGAGCCGTAGTACTGCCGGAAGTTGGTCGCGCCGATCATCATTAGCCCGCCGAACAGCGTCAGCACCACCCACTGCGTCGGGTCGCGGCGGAACGTGCGGAAGTCCTTCACCACCAGCACCCGCGTCCGCTTATCGAGGTAGAAGACGAGCGCTTCCATGACGCGGTCGAGCGGCGAGGTGCCGTAAATCTTCTTCCCGCGGCCGAACGCCGACAGCCGGTCGAACGCGGTGCGGTAGACGCGCTTCGCGATGAACGCCGCGACCAGGAACACGAGCAGCCCGTTGCTCCACACCTGGGCGAGCGGGACGAGCGCGCCGGGCAGGTCGCCGCGGGCGGCGGCCATCACGCCGCGGGTCATCCAGTGGCTCGGGATCAGCCCGCTGCGCATCAGGTCGAACTGGCCGATGAGGTCGTCGAGTTCGCGGCCACTCGACACGAGCGACCGCCGGAACCCCATCAGGACGCGGTAGCCCCAGAACAATACGACGGCCGCCACGACCAGCCCGACGAGCAGGAAGAACTGCTTGCGGTTGCGGGGCATGTAGCGGACGAGCAGTAGGCACCCGGCGGCTGACACCGACCCGGGCAGGAGGACGTACCCGAGCAGGTACAGGGGCAGGAGGGCGTAGAAGTACCACGGGACGCCGGAAATGGCCCCGTAGCCGACGAAGACCGGCACGCCGAGGACGACGAACCCCCACGAACTGAACGCGACCGCGGCTTGAAACTTGGTGGCGAAGATGTGATCGGCGCGGGCCGGCGAGCACAGCAGAAAGCGCGCCTCCGGGCTGGTGAACAGGCTCGCGTACAGGATGATGCCGGTCGAGAAGATCAGCATCGTGCCGAGCGTGAAGAACAGCAGATCGAACAGCGCCTCAACGATCGCCCCTTTAAAGGGGATCTTGTTGACGGCGAGTTCGTTGAACATGTACAGGCTGACGGCGAGCGTGAACGCGGCGACGAGGGCGCTGGTGGCGACCATCGTGAACAGCCGGACGCGGCCGCTCTGCATGGCGACCCGCAGCCCGTTGCGGAACAGCCGCCAGCGCAGCCCGCGAAATAGCTTGCCCTGATCGGTCACCGGCGGAAGTTCGACGCCCATCTCCGTCTCCTGCGAACAGGCGTATCGTTCGTCGTCGACGTCCCTTCGGGACGCCCGCTAAACGGCATTTGTGGCCGCTTCTTTCGTCTCTTCGGTAATCGTCATGAACAGGTCTTCGAGCGACCCGTCCTGATTCGCCTGCTTGCGGAGGTCCGCCATCGTGCCGCAGCCGAGCAACTGGCCGCGGTCGAGAATGCCGATGCGGTCGGCCAGTTCCTGCGCGATGTCGAGCGTGTGCGTGCTGAGGAAGATGGTCATCCCGCCGGCCGCGAGCTTACGGAGCAGCACCTTCAGTTCGCGGATGCTCTTGGGGTCGAGGCCGACGGTCGGTTCGTCGGCGATGAGCAGTTTCGGCTCGTGGACGAGCGCCGCGGCGAACACCGTCCGCTGCCGCATGCCGTGCGAATACCGCTCCGTCAGGTCGTCCACGAACTCGTCGAGGTGGAACAGGCCGATCACTTCCTCGATCTTCGCTTTGGCCTTGTCGGGCGGGATGGCGTACAGGTCGGCGGTGAACTGGAGGAACTCGCGGCCGGTCAGCTTCTCGTACAGGAACGGCAGGTCCGGGACGTAGCTGACGAGTGCCCGGGCGTGGTCGCCCTGGGTGCGAACGTCGAACCCGCCGACGCTGACGCTGCCCGACGTGGGGAACAGCAGCCCGCAGAGCATCTTGATGGTGGTGGTCTTGCCGGCCCCGTTCGGGCCGAGGAACGCGAATAGCTCGCCCGCCGGGACGTGCAGCGACAGGTTCTGCACCGCGGTTTTGGAGCCGTACTGCTTCGTGACGCTGCAAATATCGATCATGCGTGGGCCTCCAAAAGCCGCCCCGCGCAGGCGGTGAAGATGCGGTCGAGTACGCCGGGCATGTCTCCGAACACGTTCTCGTTGCGGACGCGCAGGACGACAAGGCCGAGTAGCGCGAACGCGGCATCGCGGCACGTGTCGTACTCGGTTTGGGTGTCGTGAACGCCGCCGTCCACTTCCACGACCACACCGGCCGCGTGGCAGTAGAAGTCGGCGACGTACCCGTGAACGAGTTGCTGCCGGCGGAAGTGAAGGCCGCGGAGCCGAGAGGCGCGGAGTCGCTCCCAGAGCAGGCGCTCGGCGGGCGTCATCTCGTCGCGCAGTCGCTTGACGAACGCGAGCTTGTCAGGATCGACCTTCTGCCCGGTGACGAGGTGCGGGACCGGGACGCGGCGCAGACCTACCCCCCCCGGCCCCCCCTCCCTGAAGGGAGGGGGGGAGTTGGCGGCAGGCGCGTCGTTTACGTCGTCGGCGCGCGGTGTGTCTTTCTCCCCCTTCCCTTCAGGGAGGGGGGCCGGGGGGGTAGGTTTCCGCGGCGCGCGGGGCTTCCGCGGCTTGCGCTCGTTTCGCACGGCTAATCCTCCCGCTCGAACACCAGGCTCTCGCCCTTCTCGAACGCCTCCTGTCGCATCACCTTGCCGTCGCTCGCGCGCACCCACGTCCGCGCCACCGGCTCCGCACGCCGGTACTCGATCACCCAGCACGCCACTTCCTCGCCACGCGGAAGCTTCAGCGGTTGCGGTTCGTCGCCCACCTTCGCCACCAGCGAGTCCTTCTTCTTTTCCTCCGGCAGCCGTAAGCCAAATTCCGACAGCTTCTTGCGGATCAGACTGCCGGCCGCCTCGCCCATCGGGTTGGACTCGCTCACTTGCCACTGCTGCCCGGCGGTCACGTTCGCGATGCGGTTCACCGGCTGGAGTGGGTTCAGCGGTAAGCCCTTCGGCACCGGGACTGGGTCCAGGTCGCCGGCGAGGTTCAAAAACGCGCTCTTGATCTCGACGCGGCCGGTCAGCACGCCGTTCGTCACCGCCCCGCGAACGTCGATCGTGCCGCCGACCTCCTTCGACCCGCCCAGCGACACCTGCACGTTCATCGTCTGGGCTTTCAAGTCGCCGTCCCGCGTCATCCGCACCTCGGACGTCGCCTGCGGCACTTCGAGCGTCACCCCGGACTGCTCGAACTTCAGCCCGGTGTAGCGGTAGCTGAAGACGAACGCGTTCTCCGCGTCGTTGTACTGCATGAGCGTGGTAAGCCGGCCGACCTTCTGGCCGTTGCGCGACAGTTGCCACTTGGCCGGCACGTTCTGCCGGGCCTCGTCGGCCAGTTCGATCGTCACCGGCGGCGGGCCGGTCTGGAACACCCGCGGCCACACGTCGCGGTACGCGGTGTAGGCGGTGGTGGCGAGCCAGAACAGCACGATCCCCGCGACGGCAACACGCGGCGGCATAGCGGACACCTGCGACCAGAACGGCGAGACATGGGATTGGGTCGAACCCCGATCATACCGCTACAACGCCGCCGCCGGACATGTATTTCAGATGAGAGCCGCCGGGAGTTCCCGGTTCCGGGTTCGAGGTAAAGACAGACGCGCCGTTTGCTGTATCTCAACTTGGAACCTGGAACCTGGAACGTGGAACTTCACACCCCCGGAGGGGCCATGATCGTCGGCGTGCCGAAGGAAGTGAAGCAGGACGAGTACCGCGTCGCGATGGTGCCGGCCGGCGTCGAGGAACTGACCCGGGCCGGGCACACGGTCCTCATCCAGAGCGGCGCGGGCAGCGGCAGCGGCATCACCGACGAGCAGTACGCCGCCGTCGGGGCGCAGATCGTCGGCACGCGCGAAGAGGTGTGGGCGCGCGGCGACCTCATCGTCAAGGTGAAGGAACCGCTGCGCGACGAGTGGCCGCACATGCGCCCCGGCCAGACGGTGTTCACCTACTTCCACTTCGCCGCCGACCGCGCCCTCACCGAAGCGGTCATCGCGTCCGGCATCACCGCGATCGCCTACGAGACGATCAAGGACGCGAAGGGCACGCTCCCGCTGCTGACGCCGATGAGCGAGGTGGCCGGGCGGATGAGCATTCAGGAGGGGGCGAAGTACCTCGAACGGCCGTTCGACGGCCGCGGGATTCTGCTCGCGGGCGTGCCCGGGGTGCCGCCGGCGACGGTGTCCGTGATCGGGGCCGGGGTGGTCGGCGCGAACGCCGCCCGCGTCGCCGCCGGGCTGGGCGCGAACGTCTTCATTCTCGACGTGAACCTCGACCGCCTCCGCTACATCGACGACGTGATGCCGCAGAACGTGACGACCGTGTTCAGCAACCGGCTGAACATCCTCGACTGCCTGCGCCAGTCGGACCTCGTCATCGGGGCGGTGCTGATCCCGGGCGCGAAGGCCCCGCACCTCGTCCGGCGGTCGGACCTGGCCGTCATGCAGCCGCGGGCGGTCGTGATCGACGTCGCCATCGACCAGGGCGGGTGCTTCGAGACGAGCAAGCCGACGACGCACGCCAAGCCGACGTACATCGTGGACGACATCGTCCACTACTGCGTGACGAACATGCCCGGCGCGGTCGGCCGCACCAGCACCTACGCGCTCACCAACGTGACCCTGCCGTACGCGCTGCAACTGGCGAACAAGGGGCCGGAGCGGGCGGTGCGGGAGAACGCGGCGCTGCTCGCGGGCGTCAACGTCCGGGCCGGGAACGTCACGAACCAGGCCGTGGCCGAAACCTTCGGCCTGGCGTGCTCCCCGGCCGCATAGCCGGGGAGCGGTCAGTGCTTGTCGCGCTTCGGGCGGGCCTTGATGTCGAACAGCCCGAAGATTTCCTCCTCGGTCAGCCCGCGGCTCTCGGGCTTGTCCGCCTGCGCGATCAGCTCGTTGAACACCTCGCGCTTCTTCTCCAGAATCTCCGCGATCCGCTGCTCGATGGTGTCGCCGCTCAGGAACCGCGTCACCGTCACCGGGTGCCGCTGCCCGAGCCGGTGCGCGCGGTTGATCGCCTGATCCTCCACCGCCGGGTTCCACCAGCGGTCGAACAGGAACACGTAGTTGGTGAACTGCAAATTCAGGCCGACGCTGCCGGTCCCGTAGCTCATCAGCAGCACGTGCGCGTCCGGGTCGGCCTTGAACCGGTCCAGGATCGGCGTCCGCTGGTTCTGCGGGATCTTGCCGTGGTACTGTAGCGCCCCGTACTTCGACATCGCCTTCGCGAGCACTTCGAGCGGCTCCACCCACTGCGAGAACACGATCGCCTTCCGCCCGCTTTCGGCGACTTCTTCCATGTCGGCCAAGAGGCGTTCGAGCTTCGCGCTCTCGCCGGTCGCCGGGTCGAAGTTGCAGATCTGCTTCAGCCGCATCACCAACTGGAACACGTGCTGGATGGTGATCGTGTCGCCCAGTTCGTTCAGGTGGATGACGCCCTCGTCCTCGGCCCGCCGGTACGCCGCCTTCTGCGCCGCGGTCAGTTCGAGCGGCACGTCGTTGATCATCTTCGGCGGCATGTCGGTCAGCACGTCATCCTTGGTGCGCCGCAGGATGACGTCGGAGGTGAGCCGCGGGATGTGCCGCTCCGGGGTGCCCGGCGGGATGCGGCCCTCGTCCACGAAGCTGAAGATGTTGACGAGGTCGTCGGCGTGGTTCTCGACCGGCGTGCCGGTGAGCGCCCAACTGCGGCTCCGGCGGATCGACCGCACCACCTGGGCCGTCTTCGACTCCTTGTTCTTGATCCGCTGCGCCTCGTCGAGCACGACCACATCAAAATGAACGCGCTTGTCGGCGGCGTACTCGGCGTCGCGGGTGAGGGTCTCGTAGTTGATGAGCTTGAGCGGGCAGTTGGAGACGAACCACAATCGCCGGCGGTCGGCCGGTTCGCCGTCGAACGCCTCGAACGGCACGTCCGGGGCCCACATCTTCAGTTCCCGCGCCCAGTTGTGCATGAGCGGCTTCGGGCACACCACCAGCCCCTGCGTGATCTGGCCCTGGTGGAACAGCAGCCGCAGCGACAGGATCGCCTGCGCGGTTTTGCCAAGCCCCATCTCGTCTGCGAGCAAGGCGTTGTGACGCGGCATCAGGAACGCGATGCCTTCGAGCTGATACGGGAACGGCTCGAACGGCACCTCGAGTTGCCGGCCGTCGAACAGCCCGTCGAGCGGCGGTTGGAGGAGGTACAGCAGGCGGTCCTTGAAAAGGACCGTGTCAGCGGTGGGCTTGGGGCGGATGCGCTCCTTCGCGTCGGGCGCGTCCGGCAGCGCCGGGGCCGGCAGACGCACCTTCTGGCGGCCCAGCTTGGGTTCGGCGGCCGCGGGCTGCGGCGGTGCGGTGTACTCGGCCGGCGGGGCCGGGAACTTCCAGCCCTCGGTGGTGACGGTCAGTTCGAGCTTGCCCAGCGACCGCACCCACGGCGCGTCGGTGAGCAGTTTCGCCTCGCGCACATTGGGTTCGAGCGGGTGGTCGAGCTTGGGCAGGTCGAAGGTGTCGAGTGCGAAGGCGACCGGGAGGTCGAGCAAACCTACCCCCCAACCCCCGCAGTTCGTTCCCACGCGCAGCGCCTCACCTGCAGACGCAGTTTCGGCTGCGCGTGGGAGCAGGGAGGGGGCTTCAGACATTGGTAGTTCGTGTGCGTTGGCGTTGCGTTGAGGTTCTGAAGCCCCCTCCCTGCAGGGAGGGGGTTGGGGGGTGGGTACTTCGGCCACTTCAAGCCGCACGGTTGGTCACTCCCATCTTGCGGGCCTCGCCCACCGCCTCGCGGATGCGGGCGAACGGCTCCGCCAAATCGACCGCCGGGTCGATGCGGTCGAGCAGGTGCGCGACCGCGTCGCGGTCGGCCTCGAACCGCCGCGCCAGGTACAGCGCCGCCCCGGACCGCGGGTGCGCCAGCGGGCACACCTCGACCAGATTACCGACCGGGGCCGCCAGCGCGATCACGGGAATGTCGATCCGGCCCCGCAACGCCAGCGCCGGCGGGCTGTCCGTAACGATCAGATCGGGTTTGGTGCCGGTTTTCTCGACAAGGGTTTTGCCGATTACGTCGGCGTGGAGGTATTCGACCAGCGTCGGGCCGTACAGGGCGGTCTGCACCCGGTTCGGCTGAACCGCGGTCGTCAGCCGGAATTCGAGCGGGCGGCCCCAGCCGTTGGTCACCAGATACCCGCCGAGCCAGCCGGTCGGCTCTTGCAGCACCGCGAGGAAGCCGAGCGTCAGCGGCCCGGTCGCCTTCGCGCCGGGGGAAGCGGCCTGAATCGTCACTGGGAGCGGCCCTGTCAGGGATGATGTCCGTGAGGCACATCCCCAATCGGCGCGACCGGCCGCGGCGCTTCAGCGTGAACGGGCAAGGGCGGCGGTTGTGAGGAAATGGAGAGGCGGTAGCCGCTACCGGCTGCCCAGCTTCTCACGCCCGCCGAGACGAGCGTCGGAATGGCACCCCGCGACGCCGCAAGCGGCCGCCGCTTGCGGCGTCGCGGGGCGGAATCACTTCCCCTCGTCGAGCGTCAGGCGATATTTCGTCAGCAGCTCGGCGTACTTCTTGTATTCAAGAGGGTGGAGGTCGGCGGCCGTCAGGCCGATCTGCTTGGCCCGCTTGAGTTCGTCCACGGCGAAAATCTGCCGCTCCTTGACCGCGTCCAGGTCGATCGCCCAGCCGAGGTGGAAGCGGTACGCCGGGCGCTCCAGTTGCACCAGCGCCATCTGCAAGTCCTTCGTCGCCTGCTCCGGGCGGCTGCTCACCAGGTACACCACCGCCCGCGTGTCGAGGTACGCCGGCACCGGGCCGCGGACATTGATCAGGTCCGTCATCATCTGCACCGCCTCGTCGGCCTGCTTCGGGGCGTGCAGCGCGAGCAGCATCGACAGATTGTTCACCACAAGGTCGCTCTGGCCCTTGGCCAGCGACCGGCGGTACTCGGCGATGGCGTCGTCGTAGCGGCCCTGCGCGTCGAGCAGTTCGGCCTTCGAGCCGATCAGCGCCGCCTCCAACTCCGGCTTGCCGGCGGCGTCCTTCAGCGCCGCGTCGAGGAACTGCCCGATCTCGGCCTCGGTCACCGGGTCCAGCCGCCTGGCCCGGGCCGCCCCGGTCATCAGCCGGGCGGTGAGCAGCGGCGGCGTATCCTTCTCGTACTTGCGGGCCAGTTGCACCGCCGCGTCCGACCGCTTCTGGCGGATGTACAGCACGGCCAGCGGCGCGTGCGCGTTCTTCTCGCCGCTGGACAGGTACTTGGTGTACGCGGCCTCGGCCTCGTCCACCAACCCCATCTCCTCGAACAGCGGGCCGGTGCGGGCGGCGAGGTTGGGGCCGGCGTCCCACCCGGGGAACTTCTTGACCAGCGCCACCGCCTCGTCGCTCAGCTTCTTGGCGTCGTCGATTTCGACCCGGGCGGCCCGCTCGCGGCTGCGGCGGTGCAGCACGCGGGCCTGCTCCCGGGTCGCCTCCCAGCTCGCCGGGAAGTGCGTCTTGAGCCGCTCGGCGGCGTCCTCGGCCAGCCGCAGCATGTCCGACGCGGCCGCGGTGGCCGGCGGGCTCTGCTGGCTCAGCGCCAGGTAGGCGCGGACCAGCCCGACCATGTGCCGGGCCGCCACCCCCGGCCGGACGCGGGCGGCCAGCGCGAAGTGCTGGGCCGACTCCGCGAACTTGCCCTGGTCGAACGCCAACTGGCCGAGCAGGTAGAACTCGTCAGGCGTCAGGTCGCTCCGCCGGGCGAAGTTGCGCAGCTCGCTGATGCCCTGCTCGCGGGTGACCGGGTCCACCGTCCACACGGTCGCCCGGGCCTTGAGGTCTTCGCTGTCCCTGGGCGCGGCCGCCAGGTTCTGCTCGACCAGCGCCAGCGCCTCGGCCCGCCGGCTGTACCCGTCCGGGCGGGCGATCAGGGTCAGCGCCAGGTGCCGCCGCGCCCACCGGGCGACGCTCGGCGCGGCCGACGCCTTGGCCGCGTTCAGGAGCGCCTCGGCCTGCGCCCCGTTGCCGGTCCGCTGGTGGAACTGCACCAACTGCCGGGTCGGGTTCAGCTCGTTCGGGGCGGCCTCGCGGGCGGCCTGGTAGTACGCCAGCGCCGCCGGCAGGTCGCCGATCAGCTCGTGCAGCCCGCCCAGCGCCAGCAGAATTTCGGCCTTCTCCAGCCCGTTCGCCCCCGGCGGCGGGACGAGCTTCGTCTTGGCCTCGGCCACCGCCGCCTTCGCCATCCCCGTCTGCCCCTGCTTGACGAGCTGATCGACCAGCGCGGTCCAGGTTTCCGGCAACCGGTCCTTGAGTTCGACGGCCCGGCGGAACGCCTTGAGCGAGTCGGCGTCCGCGCGGACGGCGGCCAGCAGCGAGCCGCGGAGCTGGAGCAGCCGGTAGTCCGACGCCTCGAACGGGGCGATGCGGTCGATCGACTCGCGGGCGTCCCGGGGCGTGGCGGTGAGCATCCGCTGGATGACGCGGTAGCGGTCGAGGTCGTCGGGCAGCCGCACCTCGCTGGCCAGCCGGTCGAGCAGCGCGACCGCCTTGAGGTCCTCCTGCCGCAGCCGGTACAGATCGACCGCCCGGCGGACGACCGCCTCCTGCCGCTCGCCCCGCTCGATCGCCGCGTTGTAATTCTCCAGCGCCGCGTCGTACAGCCCCTCGAGTTCGTCGAGCTGGCCGAGCGCGACGTACACCCGGCTCCAGCCGGGGCGGCTGTCGCGGACGCGGGCCGCCAGGGCGCGCAGCTCCTTCACCCCGGCGGCCGGGTCGGCCGCGGCCCGCACCTGCGGCAGGCGGACGGCGATCGTCGCCAGCGCGCCGACCGGGCCGCCGTCGCCCTCGATCCCGGCCATCTCGCGGATCGCCTGGGCCACCACGTCCGCCTTGCCGGCCGCCTGCGCCTGGTCGAGCAGCATGGCGCGGGTCATCAGGTCTTTGGGCTGGAGGTCGGCGGCCGCGCGCAGGTATCGGATGGCCGCGTCGCGGGCGGCGGCCTGGGCGGCCTGGGCGACGTCGCCCTCCGCCGGCCGGTCGGCCACCCGGGCCATCGCCTGCCCCAGCCCGCCGAGGAGTTGCCCGCGCTCGTCCGGCGGCAGCGCGTCGGCGCCGTTGGCGAGCGGCGCCAGCTCCTCGGGCGCGGTCGGCTTGGCCCGCGCGATCAGCAGCGCCGCCCGGGCCAGCCGGATGTCGACCGTGTTGCCGACCTTGCCCTCAGCCTCCTTCAGCACACCCTCGGCGGCCTCCGGCTTGCCGCCGTCGGCGACCCGGGCCAGCGCCACCCACACCGCGCCGGCCTTCGGGTCTTTGGGGTTCTTGCCCAGCCACTCGCGGAGCCGCCCGGCCGCCTCGGCGGCCTTGCCCCGGGCGACGTCGGCCTCGGCCGTGTAAATCTGGATTTCGGCCGTCTTGCCGGCGTCCGGCGCGGCGGCCTCCTCGAACCGCCGCCAGTCGCGGGTCTCGGCCGGCTGGGCCAGCGCCGCCTGCAGTTCCAGCCGCACCAACTCGGGGCGGTAGCTCGCGAGCTGGTACAGGTTGACGATCAGCCGGAACCGCTGCACCGCGTCGTCGGTGCGGCCCAGCTTCACCAGCGCCTCGGCCTCGCCGATGATCGCCAGCACGTACCCGCCGTCGTCCCGCAGCGCCTGCCGGCAGTAGTCCAGTTGCCGGTCCGGGTTCTGCATCGCCGCGGAGCACGTCGCCAGCCCGACCATCGCCTTTTTGTGGTAGTCGGCCACCCGGACCAGGTTCGGGGCGACGTCCTCGAGCAGCTTCAGCGCGGCCGGCCAGTCGGCCTTGAGCACCGCCAGCCGGCCGCGGGCGTAGTTGGCGAGGGTGGTCCGGGGCGCGCTGGTCGGGTCGGCCAGTTTGCCCTCGACCAGCGACGCCGAGTACGTCTGCTCGCCCAGGTCGATCAGCCGGTCGATGAGGATCATGTACCGGTCGCTGTACGCGGAGAAGGTGCCCGCGGTCGCCTTGAGCACGTCCACCCCCTCGTCCCGCTTGCCCTGGCGGACCAGCACCTCGGCCAGCAGCAGCCCGACGGCGACGTTCCGGGGATCGACGGCGAACGCCTTGCGGAGGTGGGCCTCGGCCGCGGCGTTGCGGGCCGGCATGTCCTCGGCCTTCGCCCCGGCCAGCTCCAGCTCGGCCCGGGCCAGTTGGGCGTCGGCGTCGCCCTCGCCGCCCAGCGCGTCGAACGCCACCTTCAGGTCGCCGCGGGCGATGTCCAGGTTCTTGAGCACCATCTCGAACCGGGCGGCGGCGACGCGGGCCTCCAGGTTCCGCTCGAACCGGCCGGCCCGCAGCGCCGCGAGCGGCCCCTGGGTGATCTTGTTGACCCGGTCCTTGTCCTTCTTGTTCTGGTTGTGCAGCTCCATCAGCCGGACGTGGGTGCGGACCGGGGCGGCGCCGGTGGCCACCGCCTTCTCCAGGTGGTCGATGGCCGCGTCCGGGTTGTCCGGGGTCAGCCCGAACTCGACCGCCGCGGCCAGCTCGCGCACCTCGACGCTGTTTTTGGCGTCGCCGGGCGCGGCCAGCAGGATCTGGATGTGCTGCTTGGCCAGCGGCAGCTTCTGGAGCTGGCCCATCGACAGGTACAGCTCGGCCAGCTTCTGCCGCTCGGCCGGGTGGTCGCGGAAGTTGCGGAGGAAGTCCTCGACGGCGGCGGCGGCCCGCTCGGCGTTGGCCGGCCGCGGGTCGGCCGCCGCGTCGTCGAGGTTGAGGACGGCATACTTTTGATAGGCCTCGCGGTCGCCCGGGTTGAACTTCAGGTACTGGCGGTAGAGGGCGATGGCTTCGCCGCGCTGGCTCGGGTCGGCCTCCGCCGCCGCGGCCACCTTCTCCGCCCGGTCCTTGAAGATGGACGTCTGCGACCGCACCTGGACGCGGTGGAGGGCGAACACCGCCCCGGCCGACAGGACGGCGGCGGCCACGACGATCAGCAGGCGCTTCCAGTACAGGGTGCGGCGCACGGCGCTTCCTCACGCGATGAAAACGAAGACGGGGGCGGCCTCGTCGCCACCCCCGTCAACGTTAGCACAATCGGAAGCGATCGGGAACCGCGGCTCAGGCCTTCTTGCGGAGGGCGCGGCGCATGCCGAGCAGCGGCAGGCCGACGAGGGCCAGGGCCAGCCCGCCCGGGGCCGGGACCGGGTTGCCCGGGGCCGCGGTGGTGGACACCAGCGAGCTGGCCGAGCCGCCCAGCGTGCTGCCGCTGGCGACGCCGCCGCCGGTCACGTTGATCGCCCGGGCGGTGATCGTCTGCTGGATGGCGAACGACGCCGGGAAGCTGGTGACGTTCGCGGTCGTCTGCTGCGACACCGCGCCGCTCGGGCGGACGTCGGTGGCGACCCCGGTGGCCGCGCCCAGCGCGGTGCCGGCGGCCACCCCGGTCGACGAACTCGGCAGCGTGCTCAGCGGGTTGGTCAGCAGTTGGGTGTTGGAGGTGAGCTGGTTCTGCCCGCCGCCGATGGCCGACGAGGCGGACGCGTTGTTGGTCACCACCGCGGTGCCGCCGACGTTCGGGGTGCTGAACCCGTTGCTGGTGACCACCACCCGCAGCCCGATGCTCGGGTCGAACCCGCTGGAGATCGGGGTGGCGTTGACGGTCGAGGTCAGCGAGCTGATCGCGCCGCTGTTCGGGTTGGCGGTGATCGTCACCGTCGAGAAGTTCGACAGCGACGTGGTGATGTTGGTGGACGAGGCGAAGATCTGGGTGGACCCGGCGACGACGTTGCCGCCGCCGTCCACCTCCTGAACCAGGATCTGGGTGTCGGCGCGGGCGGCCGACGGGGCAAAGGCGATCGCGGCGGCGACCGCCACGCCGGCGGTGATCCGCCGCAGAGTACGCAACACCATGACGGGAGGCTCCCAGGGGGGGTGGAGGGCGGAACAGGTTATACCCGCGCGCGCCGGGCAAACAACCGGAATCGGCGCGGTGCCGGACCGGCCCAGAGTCGCCGTCGTGGCGGCACCTTCGGACCACCGAACCGCAGCACGAGGGGCACTGCGGCGTCGGGGCGTCCACAACCTTGCGGTTATGAAAGCGGAAAGGCCGCCGGGCTGTCAACCCGATCCGCACCAGAATCGGAAATTCACCAGGCAAGCACAATGCCAACCCGACGCGGCCGAAACGGACCCAGACTTTCGCGCACAAACTAATAGCTACCAACCGTTTCCGCCGCCCCGGCCGCGCCACTCACGACACTACTTTTCGGTCACGCCGAATATTTCCCCGGCCGCTGTCACGATTTCGATCGTTCGCGGCGAACACGGCGCTTCCCAAAGTTTACAACTCGGCACTTCCGGCGACCGAACTGAAGGGGAACATTTGCCCAACGAGCCGTTCCGACGCATCAGGCGGCGCCGTCCGCCGCGGACGCCCGGGCCGGCCGGTCGCGGCGCCTGCGGCGGGTGTGCCGAATGTGCCGGGCGCGCCGGACGGGCAAGTTGGGCGCTTTCCGTGTACCCTGTTGACTCGACAGAGATTCCGTCAAATCATCAAGCCGTTCCGGCGAACACTCGGGTAAAGCTACCCCTCACCGGTTCCGCGGAGGACACCACTTGGATACCGCGTTCCTGATCTGCGCCGCCCTCGGCGCGACCCTCCTGCTGTGCGAACTGATCGCCGGCATGCTCGGGTTCGGCCACGAGCACGACACCGACGTCGGCGGCGACCACGACACCGACACCGACAACACGGAGGGCCACGGCAACAGCCTGTTCGGGATGCTGTCGGTCCGCACGGTGACGGCCGCGGTGCTGTTCTTCGGCCTCGGCGGGCTGACCGCCCGGTACTACGCGGCCGAGGAGTGGCAGGCGTTCGGGGCCGCGGCCGGGGCCGGCGCGCTGGCCCTGTACCTGGTGGCGACGGTGATGCGGTCGCTGAAGGGGCTGCGGTCCGACGGGACGGTGCGGATCGACCGGGCCGTCGGCACCACCGGGACCGTGTACCTCCGCGTGCCGGGCGCCCGGGGCGGGGCGGGCAAGGTTCACCTGATGTTGCAGAACCGCACGGTCGAGTACCAGGCGGTCACCGCCGGCGGCGAGCTGGCGACCGGCAAGCCGGTTAAGGTGGTCGCGGTCGTCAGCCCCGACACCGTCGAAGTGGAAGCGGCGTAGTTTCGCAACGCACACCTCAGAGGCTCACGTCATGACTTCGCTCACGCTGCTCGCGCAAACCAAGAACCCGGCCGTCACGGACGTCCCGTGGCCGGTCATTGCGGCCCTCGCGGCCGGGCTGGTCGCGTTCGGGCTGCTCATGCTCGTCGTCAAGCGGTACAAGCGGTGCCCGAGTAACCGGGTGCTGGTCATCTACGGCAAGACCGGTGGCGGGAACGCGGCCAAGTGCATCCACGGCGGGGCGGCGTTCGTCGTCCCGCTCATCCAGGACTTCGACTACCTCGACCTCGACCCGATCCAGATCGAGGTGCCGCTCAAGGGCGCGCTGTCGATGGAGAACATCCGGGTCAACGTGCCGAGCGTGTTCACCGTCGCCATCGGGACCGACGCCCAGACGATGCAGAACGCGGCCATCCGGCTGCTCGGGCTGGGCACGCAGGAGGTGAAGGAGCAGGCCCGCGACATCATCTTCGGCCAGCTCCGCCAGGTGATCGCGTCGATGAAGATCGAGGACATCAACCGCGACCGCGACAAGTTCCTGGAGAACATCCAGACGTCGCTCGAACCGGAGCTGAAGAAGATCGGCCTCGTCCTGATTAATGTGAACATCACGGACATCACCGACGAGAGCGGGTACATCGAGGCGATCGGCCGGAAGGCGGCGGCGATCGCGATCCAGCAGGCCAAGATCGACGTCGCCGAGCAGGAGAAGAAGGGCCAGATCGGGGTGGCCGAGGCGCAGCGGGAGCAGGCCGTCGCGGTCGCCAACGCGACGAAGGTGCGCGAGATCGGCACCCGCGAGGCGACCCGCGAGCAGGCCATCAAGGTGGCCCAGCTCGACAAGGAGCGGGCGGTCGGCGAGCAGACCGCTCAGCTCGAGCAGGAGGCGCTGGTCAAGGAGGCGCAGCGGCAGCAGGCGATCCGCATCGCCGAACTCGACCGCGAGCAGAAGGTCGGCGAGCAGCAGGCGCAGTTCGAGAAGGAATCGCGGATCGCCGAGGCGGACCGGGAGAAGCGGGTGCGGCTGGCCGACGCCAACGCCAAGGCGACCGCCGGCGAGGCGACCGCCCAGGCCGCCATCGCGGTCGCCCAGGCCGAACTCCAGGTGAAGAAGGCCGAGGCGTACCAGCGGTCCGAGACGGCCAAGCGGGAGGCCGAGGCGCTGGTGCTCGAAGCCCAGAACAAGGCAATGGCGAAGGCCGCGCTCGCGGAAGCAGAGAAGGTGGAGGCCGAGAAGCGGGCCTTGCTCGAAGCCCCGGCGAAGGCCGAGAAGGCGAAGATGATCGTGGACGCCGAGGCCGCCGCCGAGCGGGTCAAGCTGGAGGCGCAGGCGGCCGCCGCGACGATCTACGCCAAGCTCGAAGCCGAGGCCCGCGGCCAGTACGAGATCCTGGCGAAGAAGGGCGAGGGTCTGAAGAAGATCATCGAGGCGTGCGGCGGGGCGCAGGCGGCGTTCCAGTTGCTGATGCTCGACCACATGGACGCGCTGGCCGAGGCGAGCGCGAAGGCCATCTCGAACATCAAGTTCGACAAGGTGGTGGTGTGGGAGGGCGGGGCGAAGGCCGGCGGCGAGTCCGGGACGGCCGGGTTCGTCAAGGACATGGCCCGGATGATGCCGCCGATGCTCCAGGTGATGAAGGACATCGGCGGGGTCGAGATGCCGGAGTACCTCGCCAAACTGACCGGCGACACGCCGACCCCGCCGCCGAGCGCCAACGGCAGCGCGAAGGCCGGGGTGTGAGGCGCTCAATCCCAACGCCCAAAGCCAAACCCCAAACGGAGCCGGCGCGATAGGCTTCGTTTGGGATTCGGCTTTTGGGCTTTGAGACTTTCCTCCGAAGGAAGAGCGATGTTCCCTTTCCCCGCTGACACCGTTCCGCCCCTTCACGGTGTGCGGGTGCTGGACGCGGCCCGCGTGCTGGCCGGGCCGTTCTGCGGCCAGTTGCTCGCCGACCTCGGGGCCGCCGTCATCAAGCTGGAGCGGCCCGGGGCCGGCGACGACACCCGCGGTTGGGGGCCCCCGTACCTCCCCGGCTTCGGCGACCTCTCCGCGTACTTCCTGTCGTGCAACCGCGGCAAGCGGTCGGTCACGCTCGACATCGCCTCGGCCGAAGGAAGCGAACTCTTCCACCAACTGCTCGCCAAGTGCGACGTGCTGATCGAGAACTTCCGCACGGACAGTGCCGCGAAGCTCGGGCTGACACCCGACGCGCTGCTGGCGCGGCACCCGCGGCTGATCGCGTGTTCGATTTCGGGCTTCGGCCGCACCGGGCCGCACGCCGACGCGCCCGGGTACGACTTCGCGATTCAGGCGCTCAGCGGGCTGATGGGCATTACTGGCGCTCCCGACGGTCCGCCGTACAAGGTCGGCGTCGCGGTCGCGGACGTGCTGACCGGGCTGTACGCGTCGAACGCGATCCTCGCGGCGCTACACGCCCGCTCGCGGAGCGGGCACGGGTACGCCATCGACCTCGCCCTCGCCGACTGCGCGCTCGCGGCGCAGGTGAACGTCGCGCAGGCGTACCTCACGGGCGGAACCGTGCCGCAACGACAAGGCAACGCGCACCTGCAAATCGTGCCGTATCAGCTCTTCGCAACCGCGGACGGCTACCTCGTGCTGAACGTCGGCAACGACGGCCAGTGGAAGGCGTTTTGCGCCGCAGCCGGCGCGCCGGAGCTTGGTGCGGACCCGCGGTTCGCCACCAACCGGCAGCGGGTCGAGCACCGAACCGAAGTCGTGCCGCAGGTCGAAGCGCTGATGAGGCGGTTTCCGACCGCGGAGTGGGAGAAGCGACTGGAGGCGGCGAACGTGCCGCACGCGGTGGTGCGGACCTACGCGGACGTGTTCGCCGACCCGCAGACCGCGGCCCGCGGGATGAAGGTGACGGTTCGCGACCCCGCGGGGAACGCGGTCGATCTGATCGGCAACCCGGTGAAGCTGCACGGCGCGCCGGCGGCCGACCCGGCGATGCCGCCGCGCTTGGGCGCTCAGACCGCGAGTGTGTTGAGCGAACTTCTGGGGCTGGACGCGGCCGCGGTGGACGCGCTGCGGTCGCGGGGCGTGGTGTGACCGACCTTCCGGGCCGGCCGCGCCGCGGATACACTCGGCGGGAGTGGAGGGAACCGTGATGCTCCCGGACGCGGCCGAACTGGAGCGGAAGTACGAATACTCGGCCGCCGCGTACTGGTACACTCAGCGGCACTGCCACGATGAAATCGCGCCAGCCCGCGCGGCGCAACGCGACATCACGCGCTGGTCGCTTGAGGTGGTTCGCGGCGCGCGGCCGGACGTGCAGCCCTTCACCGGCTTGCTGATTCAATTCACTTCTGATGGCGACGTCCCGAATCGGATCGCGCCGGACAGCGTTGTGTTCGTTTACGATCCGACGCTGGAAGTCGGGACCAGTTTCGATGTGCCGTTCCAACCGGTCGGCCCGATGCTCGTGGCCGACTATCGTGAAGAGAAGCCGTCCGAGTCTGGCGCACGCGAGTTGGGGGTTCCGTATTACCTGCTCTTCTACCCGGATGGCGACGAGATGACGCTATTCCGGCTGAGCAACGGGAAGTACGTCACGGTCACGCCGGGCGCGAGCGGGCGGTGTGCGATCCCCGAACTGGAACTGGAAGTCGCGCTGCTGGACCGGTGGGTGCGGTACTGGTTCCGCGGCGAGTTGGTGCCGCTGCCCGGCGAGTTGGTGAAGGAGCGGGACGCCGAGCGCGCCGCCCGGGCGGCGGCCGAAACGCAAGCCGCGACCGAGCGGGCGGCGCGGCAGGCGGCCGAGGCCGAACTGGCGAAGCTGCGCGAGGAGCTGGCCAAGGCGAAGAGACAACCGTAGGAGCCGCCCCGTGCCGTACAACATGTGGTTCGTAACGCCGTCGGCGCAGTCGTCGCCCGCCGACGAGTGGCTCGACTTCGTAATCGAGTTCGCCGACGGCCTGACAGGCGAACTGACCGACGGGACGCCGGCCGACTGGCGGCAGATCAGCGTCACCGACGATGACGGGAACTGGGCGTTCGACTTCGAGCGCCGGACGGTCGCCGCGAACGCCGACGAGTGGGCCGGCGACCTCGACTTCTTCATGGGCTGGCTCGCGGTCGCCAAGCCGACGGTGAACGCGCAGTGGGTCGCCCAGTACCTCACCCGCGTCCAGACGTTCTACCTATTCCGCTGCTCGCTTAACGCGCTCGACTCGAGTCTCGACCTCGTCAACGCGATCATCGACAGCTTGCGGCACGACGACGAAAACGTAGGTGGGCACAGCGGGCTGATGTACGCCGAGGGTGAGGGCTGGTCGAACGAGAACGGCCGCCATATCACTTGGGAGTTCACCGACGGCGCGACCGGGCTGTGGTGGATGGCGATCCGTGCCGATGATGGGTGGGACGGGTTCCAGATGGAACTCGGCGACGAGGGGCACCGCCGCGCGTTCAAGGCCGGCGAGGTGCCCGCCGGGGTGACCTGCCAGCACCTCCGCGACTGACTCGCCCGGAAAAGATGACCGATGCGACCGTGCCGCGTGTGTCGCGAGCCGATCGGGGACCGTGCCGCAGCCTGCCCGAAGTGCGGGGTGCCGCAGAACGACCGGCGCAACACCTTCCTCTCCGACCTGCTCGGGTTAGCCGGGCTGGCCCCGCTGCTCGTCCTCCCGCTCCTCGCATGCCTGGCGGCGCTCGGCGCGGCGGTCGGGGAGATCGTCGGCGGCCGCGACGGCGCGACGGTCGGCGCGGTCGCGGCCGTCGGGGCTGTGATCGCCGCGGTCGCGTGGAAAGAATCGGGCTGACGCTCCCCACGCCGTCCTTACAATCTCCGGCACGCTTCCTCACCCTCCAACCTCTTCCGGGAGTTCCTGCACGCCGGACAATGCGCCGCTCAACCGCAAACTCCGCATGGGCGCGGTGCGCGATCCCGAACTCGAACCGGAGGTCGCGCTGCTGGACCGGTGGGTGCGGTACTGGTTCCGCGGCGAGTTGGTCCCGCTGCCCGGCGAGTTGGTGAAGGAGCGGGACGCCGAGCGGGCGGCGCGGCAGGCGGCCGAGGCCGAACTGGCGAAGTTGCGCGAGGAACTGGCGAAGGCGAAGAGCTGACATCGGGGTGTCGAATGCCGAGTGTTCTCGCGTGCCCAGACTGTGTTTCCTTCCTGCTCGTGAGGGTGGGTTCGTCATCGCCCCTTGACGGCAAGAAGGCGCTGCGGTGCCTGGCATGTCGCACGACCCTCCAGCCGCGGCGCCCCAAGCCGCTCTACGCCTTTTTTTTCGTACTCGCGCTGTGTGTGACGGTCGCGGCGGCGGCTTTCTCGCTCTACAAAATTTCTGGAGGAGAGGTCGTCCCCGCCCTCCGGGGGCTCTTCGCTACCGGCGTGTGTGCGTGGGCCATGTTCCTCATCCGCCGTACGCTGACCGCGACCGTTCCTGTGCAATTCGACACCCGCGAGTTCCCGAATCCGCACGTGCAACTGACCGCAATGACCGTTCGCACGGCGGTGAGTCCCGAACGCGAGTGGACGCAGGGCCTCGGGGCGTTCGTCACCGAAGTGATGCGGTCGGCGGGGCGGTGCCTGTCTGAGGCGCGGAGCACGTACAAGGTCTGTCTCAAACTTGAGATCGTTGCCGGTGTGCGAAAGACGACACTGAGCTATCGCGGCAAGCCGCCTGAGGCGGCACTCAGCGCCCTGCTCGACGAGATCGAGCGACTGCCGAAGTTTTCAACTCCCGACGAACCCATCTCACTCGAGCTCTGGTTCGACGTAAAGGCGTGACCGCCATTTCCTTCGAGGGGGTGTCGGCTCCTTCGCGCGCACTTACAATCACCGGCACGCTTCCTCACCCTTCCGACCTCTTCCGGGGAGTTCTCACGTGCCGACCAACGCGCCGCTCAACCGCAAGCTCCGCATGGGCCTCGTCGGCGGCGGGCAGGGGGCCTTCATCGGCCGCGTCCACGCCACCGCCGCCGTGCTCGACAACCGCGCCGCCCTCGTCGCCGGGGCGCTCTCCTCTGATCCCGCCCGCGCGAAGGCCAGCGCCGCCGACTACGACATCCCGGCCGACCGCGCCTATGGCTCGTACAAGGAGATGGCCGAAGCGGAGGCGAAGCGGGCCGACAAGGTCGACTTCGTCAGCGTCGCGACGCCCAACCACACGCACTTCGAGATCGCCAAGACGTTCGCCGAAGCCGGGTTCAACGTCGTCTGCGACAAGCCGCTCACCCTCGACCTCGCGCAGGCCGAAGAACTGCTGAAGGTGGTCGAAAAGAGCGGCGTGGTGTTCGCGGTGACGCACAACTACACCGGCTACCCGCTCGTGCGGCAGGCCCGCGAGATGGTGCTCAACGGCGACCTCGGCGAGATCAACGCCATCCGCTCGAACTACATCCAGGGGTGGCTGCGGACGCGTCTCGAAGCGAGCGACCAGAAGCAGGCGAAGTGGCGGACCGACCCGAAGCAGAGCGGCGCGGCCGGGTGCTTCGGCGACATCGGCACGCACGCGTACAACCTCGGCCGCTACATCACCGGGCTGCTGCCGAAGGAACTGTCGTGCAACCTGAAGATTTTCGAGGACGGCCGGGCGCTGGATGACTACGGCGTGGCGGTGGTGCGGTTCGAGAACGGCGCGCTCGGCACCGTAACCGCGTCGCAAATCTCGCACGGCCGCGAGAACGACATCTTCATCGAGGTGGACGGGACGAAGGGCGCTTTGGAGTGGCACCAGGAGGAGCCGAACAAGCTGATCGTGCGGCGGAACGGCTCGGCGCACCAGATTTACACCCGCAACGGCGGCCCGTACCTCGGGGCGGCGCACGGCGCCAGCGTGCGCCTCCCGAGCGGGCACCCGGAGGCGTTCTTCGAGGCGTTCGCCAACGTCTACGGCACCGCCTACGACGCGATCATCAAGCGGGCCAACGGCGAGGCATTCGAGACGGTCAACACCATCTACCCGAACGTGTACGACGGCGTCGAGGGGATGCTGTTCATCACGCGATGTGTGGAGAGCAGCAAGGCGAACGGCGGGTGGGTGCCGTTCCGCCACGAGAAGAGCCGCAAGTGAGCCACTCCATCGTTTAGCGGCGTCGCCAGCGGCGACGCGCTGAGGGGCTTCCGATGCCGCGCCGCATTCGCCACCGTCGGCGGGGAGGAACCGCTCCCCGCCGACTGGTGACCCGGCTCAGCGGACCGACGAGCGGATGATCTGGATGTCGGCGACGATCCGCGCCAGCCGATCGATCGGCACGTTGGCCTCGTTCAGGATGCGGCCGACAGCCAGCAGGATCTGGGCCTGCTCGCCCTGCGTCACGATCTGGTCGTTCAGCGCCACCGCCGTCGTCACGATCAGGTTGTTGATCGAGGCGGCCGACGGCGGGGTGCTGCTGGTGAGCACGTCCCGGACCGTCGCCTGGAGGTCCTGGGTGGCGAACTGGAAGGCGATCGTGTTGACGACGGCCGGGTTCTCGCGGGCTTCGAGCGGTTCGAGCGTGAGCGGCACGGCTGATACTCCGGGGTGAGGCGGAACGACAGACGCCAATCTTAGCGCGGCCGCCCGCCGATGTAAAGCACGTATATCATTACCCCGCCGCGAGTTCCAGCCGCCCGCCCGTCTAATCCGGAAGCAAACGAGCGAGCGTCCCCGCACGCACGCTACGACCCGGCCGGGGCGGCGTCCGGTTCTTTCGCCTTCAGCGGGAATGCCGGCACGTCGAACGCCGTCTCCTTCGCCTCGGCCGCGACCGCCGGCGTGCCCTCCGGCAGCACCTCGACCTCCGCCGCACCCACCGGGGCCGTCTCGTCCCACTTCCCGAGCCACGCCAGGACCCGCCGGCCGCGGGCCAGCCAGTCGTCCCACAGCGAGTACGCCACCGGCGTCACCAAAAGCGACAGCAACAGCGACAGCAGTTGCCCGCCGAGAATGACCTTCGCCATACTCGCCCGCGCGCCGGCCCCGGGGCCGCTGCCGGTCGCGATCGGGATCATCGCCGCCACCAGCATGACCGTCGTCATGAGGATCGGCCGGAACCGGGCCTCGTTGGCTTTGAGAATCGCGGCGTCGCGCGGCAACCCCTGCGCCCGCAGCACGTTGGTGTAGTCCACCTGGAGGATGCCGTTCTTCTTCACAATGCCGAACAGCATGAACAGCCCGATCATCGCGTACACATCGAGCGGGGTGCGGAGCAGCATCAGCGACACCAGCGCGAACGGCAGCGTGAGCGGAACCGCCATCAGGATCGTAATCGGGTGGACGATGCTCTCGAACTGCGCCGCCAGGATCATGTACATGAACACGAACGCGAGGATGAACGCGAGCAGGAAGTTCGAGTTCGAGTCGGCCATGAGCTTGGCTTCGCCGAGGAACTCGTAGCGGTACTCGGGCGGCAGGTCGAGCGCCTTCACGTACTCGGCGACCTCCGGCAGCGCGTCGCCGAGGGCGACGCCGGGGGCGAAGTTGCACTGAATCCCGATCTGCCGCTGCCGGCCGAACCGCTCGATCGTGGCCGGGCCGCGCTCGGCGGCGAGGGTGGCGAGCGTGCGGAGTTCGACCGGCTTGCCGGTGGCGTCCGGCACGGTGAGGGCGTTGATCGCGTCCGGGCGGTCGCGCCCGGGCAGCGCCGCCCGCAGCCACACGTCGTACTGGTCGGCCCCCTCCTTGTACTTGGTCACCGGCTCGCCGCCGACGAGCAGCCCGAGCGCCGTCGCGACCCCCTGCACGTTCACCCGCTGGTCGGCCGCCCGCTGCCGGTCGATGCGGACCTGCAACTCGGGGTTGCGGGACGCGGCGTTGGTGTCCACGTCCGAGAACTTCGGGTTCGCCTTCATCTTCTTGACGACCTGGGCCGCGTACTCTTCGAGCTTGGCGCTGTCGGGGCCGCGGATGCTGAGGTCGAGTTGGGCGTTCTTGAACGCGCTGGAGCTGAACAGCTTCACGTCCTGCACCGCGGCGCGCATGTCCGGGTAGTCGGCGAAGATCACCCGGGCTTCCGCCATCGAGTCCCGCTGGTCGTAGTTCCGCTCGCGGATGTCGATCATCCGGCAGTAGATGTTGACCTGGGTGACGTCGCCCTGCCCCTTTGGCGCCCGGCCGTCGGTCGGGCCGATGACGGTGAACACGTTCGTCACCCCGCGGACCTTCTTCAGCCGCTGTTCCAGTTCCACGACATACGCCTCGGCCTGCGTGAGCGTGGTGCCTTCCTTCAGGGTGACGGCGCACTCGAACTCGCTCTGGTCGTCCTTGGGCACGAAGTCGGAGCCGACGACCATGAACAGGACTGGCGTGCTGAGGAAGGTAAGGACGGAGGCGAGGACGATGACCCACCGGTGCCGCAGCGACCACCCCAGGATGCCGACGTAGCGGCGGGTGAGCCACCCGGAGGAGTGGTCGGAACCCACCCCCTGCCCCTTCCCTGCAGGGAGGGGGGAAGAGTGGTCTTTTCCCCCTCCCTGCAGGGAGGGGGCAGGGGGTGGGTTCTGAGCCAGCGGCTTCAAAACCCGGGCGCACAGCATCGGGGTGAGGGTGAAGCTGACGGCCATGCTCGCCAGGATCGAGAACGCGACCACGAACCCGAAGCTGTTGAAGAACCGGCCGACCTGCCCGCTCATGAACGCAATCGGGGCGAAGATCACCACCAGCGACAGCGTCGTCGCGATCACCGCGAGCGAGATCTCGCGCGTCGCCTTGCTCGCCGCGTCCCACCCGCTCGTGCCCTCCATCTCCATGTGCCGGAACACGTTCTCCAGCACCACCACCGCGTCGTCGATCACGATCCCGACTGCCAGAATTAGCCCCAGCAGCGTCATGTTGTTGAGCGAGAAGCCCATCACGTCCATGAACGCGAACGTGCCCACGATGCTCGTCGGGACGGCGGTCGCGGCGATCAGCGTGGCCCGCCAGTCGCGGAGGAACAGGAAGATTGTCCCGACGACCAGGAACGCGGCCAGCACGAGGTGAAACTTCACTTCCTCGATCGAGCCTTTGATGAACTTCGACTGGTCGCGGATCACTTCCGTTGTAATGTCGGCCGGAAGAGTAGGTTGGATTTTCGCCAGCCGCGCCTTGACCGCGTCGGCGACGGCGACCGTGTTCCCGCCGGATTGTTTCTGCACGATCAAGCTGACCGCGACGTTTCCGTCGAGCCGCGACTTGCCCCGCGGCTCCTCGACGCTGTCGGCGACCGTCGCCACGTCGCGGACGCGGATTTGGTACTTCAGCCCGCTGTCCCCGGTGCGGGTGTCGATGATGACGTTCTCGAAGTCGGCCGGCTTCTGGATGCGCCCGGCGACCCGCAGTCCGAACTCGGTCTGCCCGCTGTCCACCTTCCCGCCGGGTAGTTCCAGGTTCTGGGCGGCGAGCGCCTTCCGCACGTCCTCGGCGGTCAGGTTGTGCGCCCGGAGGCGGTCCGGCTTGAGCGTCACGTTCACCGCCCGCTGCTCGCCGCCGACGAGTACCACCGCGCCGACCCCGGTGACCGCTTCGAGGTCTTCCTTGATCTGCTTCTTCGCGATCTCGGTGATCTCGCGCAGCCGGCGCCCGCTACCGCCCGAAACGACCACCGTGACCACCGGGGCGGCGTCCAGGTTGAACTTCTCGACCACCGGCGGGTCGGTGCCGAACGGCAGCCGCGGCAGGAGCGTCGAGACCTTGTCGCGAACGTCCTGCGCGGCGATGTCGCCGTTCCGCTCGAGCTTAAACCCGATGACGACCGACGACAGCCCCTCGCGGGTGGTCGAGCGCAGCTCGTCGATCCCGGAGACGGTGTTGACCGCCTCCTCGACCGGCCGCGTGACGCTCGACTCCATCTCCTCGACGCCCGCGCCGCGGAGCGTGGTGGTCACCACGACGACCGGCACGTCGACGTTGGGGAACAGTTCGACGCCGAGCCGCCCGTATGAGGCGATGCCGAGCACCACCGGCCCAAGCACGAGCATGGCGGTGAACACCGGGCGGCGGATGCAGATGTCCCAGATAGCCATTTCCCGAGTCCAAAGTCGGAAAGTCGAAAGTCGTAAAGTCCTGGGCGGGACACGGTAACGGCGTGGCGTCGTCGGTCGCGTCGTGAGCCGGGGTTTTCGACTTTACGACTTTCGACCTTACGACCTTCGACTCCGCGCTAGCGAAGCCGAATGGGCGAGCCGTCCACCAACTGCGATTGCCCGCTCGTAATCACCTTCGCGCCCGCGGGCAGCCCGGTCACCTCGACCCAGTCCTTGTCGCGCGTCCCGATGCCCACCTCGACCGCCTTCGCCTTGTTCCCGTCGGCCACGAACACCTTGTTCACCCCGGCGAACTGCACTACCGCGTCCGGCGGCACGGTGACGGCCTTCTCCGAGCGAACGACGACCTCCGCGGTCGCGAACCCGCCGGCCTTCAGTTTCTGGTCGCCGTTGCGGATGCCGATCACCACCGCGAACGTGCGGTTGGTGGTGTCAACGGTCGGGCTGATGCGGTACACCTGGCCGGCGAACGTCTCGTTCGGGTACGCCTCGACGCGGACCTCGACCTGCTGCCCGAGTTGCACCTCCGGGGCGTGCTTCTCGGGCACCGCGGCGGCCAGCTTCAGCGCGTGGTCGATCACCAGCCGGTAGCAGTTGGTGACCGGCATCGCGTCCACCGACGAGCCGGCCGACACCATCTTCTGCGCCACCCCGTAGCTGAGCGGCGTCTTGGTCGGGCCGAGCAGCTTCAGCCACTCGTTCCACTCCGGCGGGTTAGGCGCGTGCAGCTTCGTTTCCGCGAGCTTCCGCTCGGCGTCGTCGAGTGCCGCCTTCAGCCGCCGGGCGTTGGCGAGCGTGACGCGGGCGTCGGTCTCGGCCACCTGGACGCGGGTCTTGGCGACCGCGAGCCGGTTGACGGCGGTGTCGAGCAACTGCCGCGTCCCGACCCCGCCGGCCGCTTCCTGCTCGACCCGCTTGAGGTCAGCGTCGGCCAGCGCCAGGTTGGCCCGCGCCTCGACCACCGAATCGACCGTCGCGAGGCGCGTCTCGAACTCCGCGTCGGTCGCCGGCAGCGCCGCGAGCTTGAGCTTGCGGAGTTCCGCCTCCAGCGCCGGCCGCGCCTGCTCGACCGCCAGCCGGTACTCGGCCGCGTCCAGTTCGAGGAGGAGTTCGCCGGGCGCGACGCGGTCGCCGAGTTCCAGCCGGGCGCGGGTCACCTTCCCGCCGACCTTCGGGGCGAGCATGACGTCGTCGTACGGGTACAGGGTGCCGACCACCGGCACCGTGCGCCGCAGCGCCATGGTGGCGGCGTCGGCGACGGTGACCGGCACCGGCTTCGGCTCGTCGGACGCGGCGGCCGGCGGCTTCGGCGCGCACGCGGGGAGCAGGAGGGGCAGAAGGGCGAAGAGACCCACCCCCCAACCCCCTCCCTGCAGGGAGGGGGAGCCAGAGCGCGGCGTCTTGTTTCGCTCGACGGAAAGTAAAGGGTTTTGCTCCCCCTCCCTGTAGGGAGGGGGTTGGGGGGTGGGTTCCTCGCGCATCACTTCTCCTCCCTCGCCAGTAGCCCGTTGAGGATCACATCCAGCACGTCGGCCGCTTGCGCGTCCGGGTCGTTCGGCCGGTTGGTCAGCAGGTTGGTCAGGATGGTGCCGTACAGCAGATCGCCGATCACCGCGAAGAACCGCTCCTGCGGGATCGCCCGGACCACGCCCGACGCGACCAAGCGGTTGAAGAACTCCGCGTGCTTGCACTCGCTGCCGTCGTCCTTGGTGACGAAGTACAGCGGGCGGTGGTGGTGCGGGAACGCGGCCCGCTCCTGAATGAACAGTTCCACCATCTCCGGCCGGCGGTGGAAGAACGCGAAGTAGGTGCGGACCGCGGCGCGGATCAGGTCCGGCCCGGCGTCCGGCCCGGCCATCACCGCGTCCATCTCCGCTTCCAGTTCCTTCAACCCGCGCTCGACCGCCGCCAGGAACAGTTGCTCTTTCGTCGGGAAGTAGCGGTAGACGGTCCCGTTGCCGACGCCGAGGTGATTCGCGATCGTCTGCACCTGCGTGTTGGCGAACCCGTAGGTGGCGAACACGCGCGCGGCGGTGTCGAGGATCTGCGCCTTGCGCCGGGCTTCGAGGTCCGGGTCGCGCGGCCGACCGGGCTTTCGCGCCTGCGGAGTGCTCATACGTTCCGCATCAAATAATTAACGGATTGGTCAGTCCGCGCACATGATAACCTTTGTGACAAATGCGACAAGCCCAATCCACTGCCGGTTCGCACCGATTATTCTGCTCGAACGGCGCAAAGTCTCACCCCGTGGTGGTTTAACGCACGTCGGAGGGAGTGCGGATTTTCCGACGCGCTGCTCGTCCGAATTGAGTGCCGGGAGGTGCAATCCGCCGTTTTCGCGCGCCCGGACGGAGCCCGGCGGTTACAATTTCACTATCCCGCCGACCCGGAACGCCTCATGCCGCTCGACTGGTCCCCGCTTGTTGACTTCCTGCGCGCCCACGAACGCCCCCTGCTGATGTCGCACGTCGGCCCGGACGCCGACGCCCTCGGTTCGCAGTTGGCCCTCCGCGACGCCCTCCTCGCGATCGGCAAGAAGCCCCGCGTGGCGATCTCCAGCAAGCTGCTGCCGCGGTACGAGTTCCTCGACCCCGGGCGGCAGGTGATCGAGGACTTCAAGCCGGCCGACTTCGCCGACCGCGACTGTGCGGTGGTGCTCGACACCGGGACGTGGAACCAGTTGGCCGACTTCGGGAAGTGGCTGAAGGCGTCGCCGCTGCCGCGGGCGGTGGTCGATCACCACCGAACCCAGGACGACCTCGGCGGGTTACAACTGGTAGACGTTTCCGCGGAGGCGACCGGGCGTTTGGTCTACGAAATCATCGGCGCGCTGGGCGCGCCGATGAGTGCGGACGCGGCGCACTACCTGTTCATGGCGATCGCGACGGACACCGGCTGGTTCCGGCACCCGAACGCGACGCCCCCGACGTTCGCCCTGTGCGGCGAACTGGTGGCCGCCGGGGCGCGGCCGACCGAGATTTACGAGCGGTTGTACGAGGCCGCGCCGCTGTCGCGGTTCAAGTTAACCGCGGCGGCGTTGCAGCGGTTGACGCTCGTCGGCGGTGGGAAGATCGGGTACACGGAGATACTGCTGGCGGACTACACCGCGACCGGCGCGATCCCGGGCGACACCGGCGACCTGATCGACTACCCGCGGAGCGTCGAGGGGGTCGAGATCGCGCTGCTGTTCACCGAGCAGGTGGACGGCGGGACGAAGATCAGCTTCCGCGCGCGGTCGGCGGACGTGTCGAAGCTGGCCGAGCAGTTCGGCGGCGGCGGGCACCGGCTGGCGAGCGGGGCGAAGGTGATGAAGCCGCTGCCCGAGGTGCGGGCCGCCGTGCTGGCCGCGGCCGAGCAGTTGTTGAGCGCGCCGACGTCGAGCACGACGAGTTGACCTGCCCACCCCAAGCGGCGTCGTTGCAACGACGCGGCTGCTATTCGGCGCGTGTCGCACGGCGTCACCGCAGTGACGCCGCTTGATTCGGCACCACTCCGACCCGCCAGACCGAAGGTGACACTCTCATGGCGTACACACTCCGCGACCTGCCGCTGCCGGTGAAGGTGGTGGCCACGGTGTTCCTGCTGGCCGTCGGGGCCGGCTACCTGTCGGCGATGGTGCAACTGCACCTACAGGACTCGAAGTCCGGCAAGCCGATGCCGACGGTGGCCGACGTCATCCTCAAGTACACCGGCAAGAAGAAGCACGACCCGAACGCCGCCCCGCCGGCCCCGGTGTCGCGGCTGGAGGCGCTGGTCACCAACCCGACGGTCGCCATCAGCGGGCAGTCGATGTCGGCCGCGTTCACCAAGGAAGACCGCGCGAAGGGCGAGCTGAAGTACGCCAACGCGATCAAGGGCAAGTCGCCCGAGCTGGTCGAGATCATCAACGCCCAGCGGGCCGGCGAGCAGACGGTGTTCAAGCTGTGGATTCACCTCCCGGACGCCGAGCGGCGGGCTGCCTACGAGGCGGACAAGTTCGAGGTGCCGCCCGAGCAGATGCCGACCCACCTGACCAACGCGTTCCGCGCCGGCACCACGGTCAAGATCAAGTCGATCCTCGACGCCCGCTGCGCCACCTGCCACTCGAAGGGCGGCGAGAAGGAGGACGTGCCGCTCGAAACCTACGACCAGCTCGCCAAGTTCATGGCGGTGGATGTGGCGGCGCCGTCGGGCGACTGGGTGAAGGTGGAAGAGCCGATCAGCGTGACGAAGCTGACGCAATCGACCCACGCGCACCTGCTGAGCTTCGCGGTGCTGTTCTCGCTGACCGGGCTGATCTTCGCGCTGAGCAGCTACCCGGTGTCGCTGCGGTGCCTGCTCGGGCCGTGGGTGGTGCTGGCGGTGTTCGCGGACGTGTCGCTGTGGTGGTTGGCACGGCTGAGCGACCAGTGGGGGCCGTACTTCGCGATGGGCATCATCGGCACCGGCGGGCTGGCCGGGATGGGGCTGGCCGCCCAGATCACGCTCAGCCTGTTCAACATGTACGGCCGGGCGGGCAAGGCGGTGATCGCGCTGATCTTCGCCGCCGGTTTGGCCGTCATCGGCGCGGTGGCGGTAGGTGTGATCGCCCCGGCGCTGTCGAAGAAGGACGAGCAGTCGAAGCCGACCGAGGTGAAGGGTAAGGACACGCCGCCGGTAGGCAACAAGCAGGACGCCCCGCAGCCGATTCCAGAGAAGAAGGATGACGTTCCGCCGAAGGCGAAGGACAAGGTGGAAGGGCCGACCGTGCCGCCGTCGGCCCTGGAAAAGCTGCTGGCGTTCCCGGTGAAGGGGCCGGACGGGAAGGTGCTGTCGATGGAGGAAACGCCGTGGACCGGCGGCGACGACGGGAACATGGCCCGCGCGTTCTACGACAAGGAGAAGGCGTACAAGGACTTCTGCGCCGACGCGTCCAAGCCGCAAACGGAAAAAGACAAACTGACGGCCGAGCGGGACGGAGAGCGGCGGGCGGTGATCGCCTGGATTCGCACCGGCGACGCCCCGCGTAAGGCCGCCTACGATTCCGACGCATTCCCGCTGCCGCCGGACCTCGCCGGCAAGCCGCTCACGTCGAAATACGCGAAGGATGGCAAGATCGCGGTGAAGACGATCATCGCCGACCGCTGCCTGCGGTGTCACGGCGAGGGCGGCAAGCAGTACGACGAGTACCCGCTCGACACCTACGAGGGGTTGAAGAAGTACATGCACCCCGACCCGGCGGCCGCGGCCGCTCCCGCGCGGATGCCGAAGATTGACGCGCCGGCCCCGGCGGCCGCCCCCGCGCCGAAGCCGGCCAATCCGATTCCTGACGCGAAGGACGACTGACGCGCGAACCTCGTGTCCTTCCGCGCGTCTTTACTGGCGGAAGGACAAGCCGACTGGTGACGGCACCCGTCTCGAAAACGTGCGAGGCTCACGCCCTTGGGGGTTCGACTCCCCCTCCTTCCGCTTCACCGCGACGCCCGCCACCGCCGGCACAGGTCGCGGGCGGCGTCCGGCCACTCCGGGAACCGGAAGCGGAACCCGGCGTCGAGCAACCGCCCCGGCACCACCCGCCGACTCTTCAGCACCAGTTCCGACTCGGTCCGCATCGCCCACGCGCCGAGTTCCACCATCCATTCGCGGGCCGGCAGCCCGAACCGCACGCCCCACGCCTCGCGCAGCGCCCGCATGAAGTCGGCGTTCGGGAGCGGCTCCGGCGACGACACGTTCACCGGCCCGCTCAGGTCGTCGCGGGCGATGAGGAAGTCGGTCGCGGCGAGGAAGTCGGCGTCGTGAAGCCAGGACATGTACTGCCGGCCGTCCCCGCTCCGCCCGCCGAGCCGGCGGCGCACCAGCCCGAGCAGCACGTCGAACACCCCGTCGCGGTCGGGACTCATCACCATCGCCGCCCGCAGCGCGACCTTGCGCGTGTGCGGCGTCGCCGCCTCGTTCAGTGCCTTTTCCCACTCGGTCGCCACCTGAAGGCTGAACCGCCACGTGTCCGGAGCGTTCGGCTCATTCCCGCCGAGGATTCCAGTGTGTTCGTCGTTCGGGGAGTCGTAGCGGTGGGCGTAAATGGTCGCGGTACTGGCCTGGAGCCACACCCGCGGCGGGCTTTTGCAGGCCGCGACCGCCTCGCCGACGGCCCGCGTCGAGCGGACGCGCGAGTCGAGGATCGCGCGGCGGTTGGCGGGCGTGTAGCGGCAGTTCACGCTCCGCCCGGCCAGGTTGATGACGACGTCCGCGCCCTCAAGTTCGGACGTCCACGGCCCCGGCGTCTCCGCGTCCCACAGTACGACTTTCCAAGGGGCGCTCGCCGGGTTGCGGCTGAGCACGACGACCGCGTGCCCGGCGGCGTGGAAGTGCCGCGCCAGGATCGCACCGACCTGCCCCGACCCGCCGGGAATGACCACCTTCATGGGCGCACCTCGCGTTCGCGTGTCGAATCAACCGCGGCCGGCGATGGCGTTTCAACCCGCGTCTTCGCAGCGCCTCGCGCCGCTGCCGGCGGCGCGCGAAGCGGTTGACAGATTCCGCCCCGCGGTTACGATGACGGCGTCCGATCCTTGACGAACCATTGAGGCTCACATCCACCGGCACCGCGTCAGCCGTACAAGACGCACGGGAATGCCCCTTCGCATGCGGGTTCGCGACGGCGAACCCATCGGTCTGGCCCTCCGGCGGTTCAAGAAGCTCGTCGAGCGCAGCGGAATCCGGCGGGAGGCTCGTGAGCACTCGTGCCACGTCCCGCCGGCACACGTCCGCGGCACCAAGAAGTTCCTCAAGCGGCTCAAGGCACGGCTGGCGACGCTCGACGCCCAAAAAGCCGGTCGGCAGCCGTGCGCGTCGCTCGCGGACGCGGTCAAGACGTGCCGTCAACGCGGCGGGAAGAAGTGAACGAAATTTCTAGAAATTTTCTGTTCACTTACTTGACGCGAGTATATTCATCGCCCACAGTTGTCATGAAGCCCTTTCCGGGGCTTCGGCGCGTGTAGTTTTATGCCCGCGTCAGCGTGAACAGGGTGATTTCCGGGCGCACGTTAAACCGCACGCGCCACAGGTGGCCGAGCCCGCGGTTGATGTACAGCGTGCGGCCGTCGCCGAGGTCGAATTCGCCGCTCGTCCACCGCTTGTTCGCCACCGGCAGGATCGGCGGCGGCAGGAACGGCGGCTTGCACTGCCCGCCGTGCGTGTGGCCGCTCAGGATCCACCCGCGGAACGCGCCCCAGACGTTCCCATCGACGGCGTCCGGGTTGTGGCACAGCGCGACCGCGGGCTCGTCGGCGGTCAGCGTCGGGATGACGTTTTTCGGCTGGAAGTTCGGGCTCCACAGATCGTCGAGGCCGACGACACGAAGCCCGTGAACGTCGCGACTCGCGTTGCGAAGCAACGTCACACCGACCCCGGCAAGTATGTGGTCGAGTTGGTCGGCCAACTCCGGGCGGGACCACTGTGGGCCGAAGTCGTGGTTGCCGGTCACTGCGAAGCACCCGAGCGGCGGAGGGGCGAGCCTGTCGAGCGCCCGGGCCACCGCGTCGAACCGCGGGGCACCGTTGTTCGTGGTGAAGTCGCCGGTGATGACGACGAGGTCGGGCCGCAGGTCCGAGAGTCGGGCGAACGAATCGGCGATGTAGTCGTCGTCCACCCCGGCGCCGATGTGAATATCGCTGACCTGCGCGAGCGTCCGCCCTTCGAGTGCGGAGGGCAGGTTGCGAATCGGCATGGCGCGCCGCGTGACCGCGACCCAGTGCGGTTCGACGCGCCACGTGTACGCGCCGACGGCGCAGGCGGTCGCGGCGGACCCGAGCAGGAAGCGGCGGCGCGTCAGGCGAAGGTTCATCGTTCGTCCTTGGAAAGTACGCGACTCGCTCCGCGAGTCGCGCCCGCGGCTATCGAGCGAGTGAGTGAACGCCGCGTTGGTTGCTGGCGTCACTCGCGGAGCGAGTGACCTACGTTCTTCACTCGTGCCGGTCCTTGATCAGCCACGGGTCGTTGGTCCGCTTCCGCCAGTCGGCCAGCTTCGCGCGGAGTTCGTCCAGGGTCTTCGCGCTCGCCGGGTCGGCGGCGAGGTTCTTGAGTTCGTTCGGGTCGGCCGCGAGGTCGTACAGTTCTTCCTTCGGCCGCTTGAGGTACGCGGCGACGGACCGCTGACCCATCATCGTGTCGCCCCGCTTCAGCACGCCCTGCCACATATCCGACCCCCACAGGTCGGCCGCGGACGGGAAGTCGAGCGGGTGCGCCAGGTTCAGGATGTACTTGTGCGTGCGGGTGCGCACCATCCGCATCGGGTAGTACATCGTGACCTCGTGGAACTGGTGCGAGCCGTACACCGCGTCCCAGCCGTCCGGCTTCTCCTGTTCGAGGACAGGGAGGAGCGAACGGCCGGGCAGTGGCGACTCCTTTTTGCCGACTGGGGCGGGCTTCACCCCGCACCAGTCGAGAACGGTGGGCGCGACGTCGGTCCAACTGGCCATCGCGGCGCAGGTGGCCGGCTTCTGCCCCGGCTTGCGGACGATCAGCGGCAGGTGAACGCCGGCGTCGTACAGCGTCGTCTTCGCGCCCGGGAACGGAATCCCGTTGTCGCTCACGAAGACGACCAGAGTATTCTCGGATTGCTTGGCGTTGTCAAGTTCTTTCAGAACCAGACCGACACCGTGGTCGAGCCGGGCGACGCTCTGGTAGTAGTCGGCCATCTCGGCGCGCGTCTCGGCGTTGTCCGGCAGATGGTAAGGGAGTGGGATCGTCTTCGGGTCGAATTTGACCGCCGGCACGCTCGCGGGGTACTTGCCGTCGTTGGCGAACCCCTTCGCGGCCCGGTGCGGGTCGGTGAACCCGACCAGCAGGAAGAACGGCTTGTCGCCGCTGTCCGCGAAGAACTTCCGCGCCTGCTCGGCGATCTGCACCGGGTTGCGGCCGTTGCCGCCGATCTCTTCGTCGAATGGAAAGACGGCCTTCGGCTGGACGTGCAGTTTGGCGATGACGCCGCTGCGGTAGCCGGCGGGCGCGAGCAGCGCGGGAAGCCCCTTCACGTTGTCGAACGAGTGCTGGTTGTGGGTGGCGTGGGCGAGACCGTACTGCCCGCACTGGTGGGTGGGCATGCCGGTGAGCAGCGTCGCCCGGCTCGGGCTGCACGACGACACCGACGCGAACCCGTGGGTGAACCGCGTGCCGCTCTTCGCCAGCGCGTCGAGGTTCGGCGTCTTGGCGACCGGGTCGCCGTAGCACCCGACCTGCATACCGAGGTCGTCGGCGATCAGCAGCAGCACGTTCTTCGGCGCGGCGGTCGCGGGGGCGGCGAGCGCGAGTGTGAATGCGAGTGACAGGAGCGGTCGCATGGCAGAACTCCGTGGGAGGTGGGGTGAATGTACCGCGGCGGGGACGAAGAACCCACCCCCGGCCCCTCCCTGCAGGGAGGGGAGGAAGAACCTTCGCGCGGCGCCGAGGTTGGCGGTACTTCGGTAGTTCTCTCCCCTCCCTGCTCCCGCGTGCAGCCGAAACTGCGTCCGCAGGTGAGGCGCGGCACGCGGGATCAAGCGGAGGGGCCGGGGGTGGGTTCTTCGTTTGATTTCGCGCCATGCGGCGCTTACACTCGGCGTTCGTCCCCCAACACCCAACACCGGCTCTCCCCATGAACCGCCGCGAATTCCTGGCCACCGCCGCCGTCGCCTCGACCGGCCCGATCCTGCTCGGCATGAGCCGCAAGGCCGAAGACAAGAACCCGGTCATCGGCGTGGACGGGCACAAGTACGAGTGCGTCCACAACTGGGGCGCTCTGCCGCCCGACTACCAGTGGCAGACGACGCACAACGTCGCGCTCGACGCCGCCGGGAACGTGTACATCACCCACCAAGGCGTCGGCAAGCAGATGGACACGGTGCTGGTGTTCGACCCGAAGGGCAAGTTCGTCCGCTCGTTCGGCAAGGGCTGGCACGGCGGCGGGCACGGCATCGAGATCCGCATGGAGGGGGGCGAGGAGTTCGTCTACCTGTCGAACACGTGGACGCCGAACAAGAAGGTGGTGAAGACCAATCTGAAGGGCGAAGAGGTGTGGGCGAAGGGCCGCCCGGAGGCGAAGGAATACGAGCCGCGGCCCGACCCGAAGGACCCGAAGAAGGAGGCGCCACCCGCGTACAACCCGACCAACATCAGTTGGCTGCCGGACGGCGGGTTCACCGTCGGCGACGGGTACGGGTCGAACCACCTGCTCAACTACGACAAGGACGGCAAGCTGACGAAGGTGTTCGCCGGCGGCGGCACCGAGAAGGGGAAGTGCCGCACCCCGCACGGCAACTGGCTGGACGCCCGCGACCCGCAGAAGCCGGTCATCGTGGTGTGCGACCGGGCCAACGCCCGGCTCCAGCGGTTCGCCCTCGACGGCGCGCCGATCGACGCGACCGAGGGCGGGAAGGTGGTACTGTTCCCGGCCCACGCCAAGACCCGCGGCGACGTGCTTTTGGTTCCCGACCTGCACGCCCGCGTCAGCCTGTTCGACAGGGCGAACAACCCGATCGTCCACCTCGGCGACGACGGCTCGGAGGCCGACGCCGCGTGGAGGAAGAAGGTGCTCGACGGGTTCAAGGTCCGCGCGCAGCCGAAGGAGTGGGTGGCGGGCAAGTTCGTTCACCCGCACGACGCCGCGTTCGACGCCGACGGCAACATCTTCGTGGTCGAGTGGGTAAGCACCGGCCGCGTCACCCTGCTGAAGAAGGTGGGGTAGCGACTTTCTGTAGCCGGCCTCTGTGAGGCCGGTGCTACTCCCGCGGTGCCGCGCCGGGCGGATGCTCATGTCGCGCATGTTGGTGGGGCAGCCTCTGTGAGGCCGGCGCTCCTCCACGATGTCGCTCCGGCCTCACAGAGGCCGGCTACAGAAGAAAGGGGACTCCCGCCATGCCTCGTACCCTCGCCGCCGTCGCCCTCTTCGCCCTCGCCGCGCCGCTGCGCGCCGCCGACATCGAAAAGGTCGATCTGTGGCACGCCGACGCCGGCGGGTACAAGCAGTACCGCATCCCGGGCGTGGTGGTGACCAGGGTCGGCACCGTGCTGGCGTACTGCGAGGCCCGCAAGACCCCGAGCGACTGGGGCACCATCGACATCCTGCTGAAGCGCAGCACCGACGGCGGGAAGACGTGGGGCGAAGCCCAGAAGGTCGCCGACGTGCCCGGGCCGAAGGAGCGGAACCCGGTCGCGCTCGCCGGCAAGTTCGGGACCAGGGACGACGTGACGTACAACAACCCGGCGATGATCGCCGACCGCAGCGGGGCGGTTCACTTCGTCTTCTGCCTCGAATACATGCGATGCTTCTACTGCCGCTCCGACGACTACGGCGTCTCGTGGTCGAAACCCACAGAGATCACCGCGCCGGCGTTCGGCCCGTTCAAGAAGGACTTCGACTGGAAGGTGCTCGCGACCGGCCCGGGGCACGGGGTTCAACTCAAGGGCGGGCGGCTGGTGGTGCCGGTGTGGCTGTCGCTCGGCACCGGCGGCAGCGGGCACGGCGACAGCGTGTCCGCCACCATTACCAGCGACGACGGCGGCAAAACTTGGGCGGCCGGCGCGGTGGCAATCCCGAACACCGCCGAATGGGTCAGTCCGAACGAGTGTACCGTCGCGGAGTTGCCCGACGGGTCGGTGATGCTCAACGCCCGCAGCCCGTCGAAGGCGAACCGCCGGCTCGTGACGATCAGCCCGGACGGCGCGACGAAGTGGAGCAAACCGCAGTTCGACGACGCGCTCGTCGAACCGGTGTGCATGGGGAGCCTGCTGTCGGTGCCCGGGCCGAAGCCGCGGCTGCTGTTCAGCAACCCGGACAACCTGGAGAAGGTCGGCGCAAAGTCCCCGCCGGCCCCGGGCACCGGCCGCGACCGCAAGAACGTGACGATTCGTGAAAGCGCCGACGGCGGGAAGACGTGGGGCGCGAAGACGGTGATCGAGAGCGGCCCGAGCGCCTACTCGGACCTCGCGGTGCTGCCCGACGGCACGATTGTTATGCTCTACGAGCGGGCCGGCGAGAAGGGCAGCAGCCCGTACGGCCGGCTGACGCTGGCCCGGCTGAAGTGAACGGCAGAAGAGTTTGATCCGCAGATTACGCAGATAAACACAGATTATGAGACAGAGAAGAAGGGCCTATCTCTCTTCTCTGTCTCATAATCTGTGTTTATCTGCGTAATCTGCGGATCAAACTCTTCCCGCCATTACTTCCCGACCCACTTGACCACGAGCGGGCCGGGGACGGCCATCTTCGCCACCATCTGCTGCGGCGAGCCTTTGTTCTCCGGCGGCGGCTTCGGCTTGTCGTCCGGCTTGTCCTTCTTCTCGTCCTTCTTGTCCTTCGGCGGCGGGGCGAGCGGCGGCTTCTGCTTCGCACGGCCGAGCGGCCGCACCCGCTTGGCGTCGTGCCCGGCGTCGAGGCTGAGCGTTAGCGCCGCCATGCCGACCACCGCCCCGTACTTGTTGAGCACCGGCGCGCCGCTCGACCCGCTCGCGTACTCGGCCGTGATGCCCATCCACCGCTCCACGCGGTCGTCGTCGTTCTTGTTCGTGCTGTAGCGGGTCACAGTCCCCTGCGTGTACATGTAAAACAGGTCGGCCGGGTGGCTGACGACGCCGACCCACGACCCGATTTCGGGGTAGGTTGTGGCGACCGGCAGCGGGGTCAGACCCTTGGCGTCGACGCGGAACACCGCGACGTCGGCCGTCTTGTCGCCGCCGACGAAGTCGGTCATCGCGACCACGTTCCCGTCCGGCCCGCACGCGGCGAACACCTCGCCGTCCTTGAGGTCCTCGAACACGTGCCAGTTGGTGACCAGGACGCCGTCGGCGGCCGCGACCCACGCGGTCGCGTAGGTGCCGGACTGCCACTCGCCGTCCTTGTCCGGGTAGGCGCTGCCGACCACCCACACGCTGTTGACGGCGGATTTGTAGACGGCCTCCGGCGACAGCACCTTGTCACCGGGCGCGGCGAGCGTGATCCCGGCCGACCGCGGGTTCATCTTGGCCGTCAGCTTCTTGTGGGCGAGCGTCTTCTTGGCCTTGGCGAGCTTCTCGACCTTCTCGAAGAACTGCTCGTAGAACTCGTCGTCATTGACGAACTTCGGCTCGGCCGGCGGCTGCGCCGGGGCGGTAACGGCCAGCGCGCCGGCCAGCAGCGCCAGCGCGAACGTGAATCGCTTCATCGAGGTTCCCTCTCCTCTGTAGCCGGGGTCTGTGACCCCGGTGGTACTCCTCGGGCGTCGCACCGGGGTCACAGACCCCGGCTACAGAAATCACTCCGGCCGCGCGGCCCGGGTCTTAGCGTACCCGGCTTCCAGCCGAGCGGTCAACTCGGGGAACTTGTCGAACAGCCGCTTCGGCGTCCGCTTCTCACACCGGGTCAGTGAGTACGCGGTGAGCAGCGGCAGGGCGATGGTCGAATCGACGTAGCAGGTGACCGAGTCCGGCAACTTGTCCGGGTCCACCTTGCCCCACGTCATCGCCTCGCTCGGGGTCGCGCCGCTCAGACCGCCGGTGTCCGGCCGGGCGTCGGTGAACTGGAGGAAGTAGTCGTGCCCGGCTTCGGCCAGCCCGAGCACCTCCTGAATCTGCGGCTCGGTCTGGAGCATGAAGTTCTTCGGACTGCCGCCACCCAGGATGAGTACCGAACTCGTGCCACCGCTGGCCTTCGCGTCCCACACCACCGCGGCGCTCTGGTTCACGTCGCGCAAGGGGTCGATGCGGAGCTTGGAGCCTTCGAGGGTGAGAGCGGCGAGGTTCATGCCGATGCTGCTGTCGCCGGGCGAGCTGGTGAACGCCGGCACGCCGGCACGGTAGCACGCCCCGAGCAGGCTCTTGCCGACGCGGCCGGTCTGCTGCTCCCGCTCGTTGATGTACTTGCCGACGAGGTTGTGGAACTCCGCGGTGCCGAACGTCTGCTGAAAGGCGTCGCCGCGACACAGGGTGCGGAAGAACTTGTCCGTGCCGAGCAGATTCTCGTAGTCGAAGATGATGTCGTAGATGCGGATCACTTGATTTTCGCGCAGTTCCATGTCCGGCAGGTTCGGCCCGGCCTGGAACAGGTCCATCCCCAGCGCGTAGTGCGTGTCGTGGTACAGGTTCGCGCCGGTCGAGACGATCCAGTCGATGAACCCGGCTTCCACCAGTGGCACGAGGCACGACATGCCCAGCCCGGCCGGGGTCAGCGCGCCGGACAGGGCCAGCCCGACCGTCCCGTTCTCCGCGAGCATCTTTTTGACGAACAACTGACAGCCTTCGCGCAGCCGGCCGCCGTTGTACGACAGGAACGCGCCGTCGATGAGGTCGGCGGCCCCCACCCCGCCGGAAACCGCCTGCGGGTCGATCCGCTGGCGGCTGATGCGGTGCAGGAACTGCTTGTTCGCCTCGGAGCCGGCGTGACGGTCGTAGTGCGGCTTGTGCGGGTGCATCGCGGGTTGGTCCTCGGTCCCTGGTCTTTCGTCCTTCGACGGAGGGGCATTCTATGACGTGCGCAGGTCGCGGAGCGCCGCGGCGTACTCGTCGGGCGTGTTGACGTTGCGGAGCGAGTCGAGGTCCGGCAGTTCGTGGGCTTCGATCCGGCGGGCGGCGAGCCGGTCGAGCAGGTCGGTCATACGGAGCCGGCCGGCGGCGAGTTGCGCGCGAGCGACCGCCAGTGCGGCGAGTGTGTACGCCGCGGCCAGCGGGTGCAGGCGACCGTGGATGTGGGGGACGGCGCACAGCGGACCTACCCCCCCCGGCCCCCCCTCCCTGAAGGGAAGGGGGGAGGAAGCCTTCGACTGTTCGAAAACGTCGGCGATGCGCGGAGGTTCTGTCTCCCCCCTTCCCTTCAGGGAGGGGGGGCCGGGGGGGGTAGGTCCGAGCGCCCCGACTACCGTTCGCACGAACGCGGCGGTCAGCAGCGGCGCGTCGCACGACGACAGGTACGCCACATCCGCTTCGCCCTCCAGCGCGGCCAACCCCGCGCACAGTCCGGCGAGCGGCCCGCGGCCTTCGACCTCGTCGCGCACCACCCGCACGTTCGGCGGCAACGGCGGAACCTCTTGCCCGGGGGCCGCGACGACCACGACCGCGCCGACCGCCGCGGACACGACCCGGACGACGCGCGGGAGCAGCAACTCGCCGCCGAACGGGAGCCACGCTTTGGGCGTGCCCATGCGGGACGACTTCCCGCCGCACAGGACGATTCCGGCCGCGCGCACAACCACCTCCTGCGTCTCGACCCGAATTCCGTGGCCGCGGCGCAATCCGCGGCGAATCGTGGCACGGGGCCGACCGGCGCACTATACGGTGGTAACCGCTCGCCCCATAAACGAATATGTTCTTCCGTGCGTTCAAACTCTTTGCCCGGCGCGAGCCGCCCGCGCCGGCCGTCGAACTGCTGCGCGACCTCGACCGCGTCGATACCCTGCCGGTGCTGTCCGACACCGCGCTGCGGGCGATGGCACTGGTCAACGACCCGGACGCCACCCTGGCCGACGTCGGCGACCTGATCCGCCGCGACGGCGCGCTGGTGGCCGCCCTGCTCAAGCTCGCCAACTCCGCCGCCTACGGCGGCCGCCAACAGGTCGAGAGCCTGCCACGGGCGACCGCCCGGCTGGGGCTGAAGGGCTGCTATCAGGTGCTGACCGCGCTCGGCATGCGCGGGGCGTTCGGCCGGTCGGCCGTCGGCGGCGACGTGCTGCTGCGGCACGCGCTGTTCACCGGCACGCTCGCGTCGCGGCTGTCCGCGGCCGGCGGGCTGGCGTTCCGCGGCGAGGAGTTCGCCGCCGGGATGCTCCACGACATCGGCCGGGTGGTCATCGCCGCCCGCGCCCCGGCCGCGGTCGCGCGGGCCGACCTGCTCACCTTCCGCGAGGACGGCGACACGCTGGCCCGCGAGCGGGCCGCGCTGGGCACCGACCACTGCGCCATCGGCGCGCGGTTCGCTGAAGTCAACAACCTGCCGGTGTCGGTGACCGCCGCCATCCGCCACCACCACGCGCCCGCCGACGCGCCCGAGTACCCGGTGCTGACGGCCCTGGTCGCGGCCGCCGACGCCGTCGCCAACCACGCGCAGACCGAGCGGAACCTGACCGCGTTCCGGCCGCGCCGGGCGCCCGGGTTCGCCCGGCTGCCGGCGCTGGTCGGGGCCGACACCGCGGCCGCGATCGAGAAGGCCGTCCCGGACGCCGTCGTGACCGCCCTCCGCGAGACCCGGGCCATGCTCCGCGTCACCTCGTAACGCCCGCACCCGACGAGCGCGTCGGGATTCTCCGCGGCGCCGCACCGGCGCACGGGTATCGTATCCGAAGACGAACGAGGATTCGCCGCGACGGCTCCTCGCCATCTTCGGGAGATCGCCCATGGCGCGTCGGTTTCGGGTCGGGGTCGTCGGGTTCGGCGTGGCCGGGGCCACCACGGCTTACCTGCTCGCCCGCGACGGCCACCGCGTCACCCTCGTCGAGCGCGCCCCGGCCGTCGAGCCGATCGGCGCCGGCGTCCTCCTCCAGTGCTCCGGCCAAGCGGTCCTTCAACACCTCGGACTGCTCGAACGGGTGCTGGAACACGCCACGCCGATCGAGGAGCTTTACGCCCGGCACGTCGATGGGCGGACGCTCGTCCGCAACGAGTACGGCAAGTACGGGCCGGGCTGCCGCGCCTACGGCGTCCACCGCGGGGTGCTGTTCCGCGCCGTCCGCGACCTCGTCGCCACCCAACCCGTTGATGTTCGCCTCGGGCGCGAGATCGTGTCCCGCCGCATCACGCCCGGCGGCGAAGTCGTGCTCCGCGACGCGGCCGGGGCCGAGTACGGACCGTTCGACGCCGTCATTTGTGGCGACGGAGCGCGGTCGCAGTTGCGGGCGGCGTTCGGGTTCCGCGCGTCGGTGATGAAGTACGCCCACGGCACGCTGTGGGTGACGACGCCCGGCTCGGGGGTGAGCGGGAAGCTCCTCCAGGTCGTCCGCGGCACCCGGCAGTTGCTCGGGTTGCTCCCGCTCGGCGACGGCCTCGCCAGCCTGTACTGGGGCGTGCGAAACGATGAGGTCGAAGCGATCCGCGCCCGCGGCGTCGAGGCGCTGAAGGCGGAGATCGTCGCATTCGCGCCCGAAGCCGCCGGGGTGCTCGAACACCTGTACCACTTCGACCAACTGATCCACACCCCCTATCAGCACGTGTATCTGCGCCGACAGCACGACGGCCGGGTGATCTTCATCGGCGACGCGGCGCACGCGATGAGTCCGCACCTCGGGCAGGGGATCAACCTGGCGATGGTCGATGCGTGGCGGCTGTGCGCGTGCCTGCGGGACGCCGACACGCCGGGGCAGGCGTTCCGGCGGTTCGCGGCGGCGCAGCGGGACTACATCCGGTACTACGCGGGGGTGACGTGGTTCCTGTCGCCGTTCTTCCAGTCCGACTGGCGGGTGCTGGCGTGGGGCCGCGACCTCGCACTGCCGCTCTTGCCGCGCCTCCCGGTAGTCCGGCGGCAGATGCTGATGACCGTGTGCGGGCTGAAGGGCGGGTTCCTGAAGGGCGAGATGCGGGGGTGAGGGCGCCGAGTCACTTGACGTCGAAATCCTTCGTGCCCTCTCCCTGTTCGACCGTGACCCGGAGCGGGGTCGATTCCGGGCGGCCGTACGCCGGGTCGATCTGGACGAACTTCTGACTCGTCCAATCGTCCCGGCCGAGGGTCGGCACATTCGGCTCCGCGTCCGCCTTCTCGCCTCGGGGCGTCGGCACCCAGGGCCGCGCCGCGGCCGGGTTTTGGCTCGGGTCGAGGTGGGCGTTGTCGATCACGACCTTGCACTCGCCGACCGGCGCGTCCGGCACCATGTACGTGCCGTCGGACTTGACCTGCCCGCTGCCCACCTTGTTCGGGTCGGCGACGGAGACGAACCGAATGTTCGCGCCGGTCAGCGGCCCCTTGCCGGCGACGGTGACCCGGCCGGACACCGTCGCCGTCGTCGGCGCCGGCGTCGGCCGGGCGTCGGCGCAGCCGGCGAGGGGCAGGACGGCCAGCAGGAGCACGCGGGGCAGGAGTCTCATGGCTGACCCGAGTACGGGGAAAAATGGCGCCGGCCGGGGCGCCCCGGCCGGGAGGTGGGCCGGGCCGCGCGTCACTTGACGTCGAAGTCCTTGGTGTTTTCGCCCTTGACGACGGTGAAGGTGAGGGTGGTCGTCTCCGGCTTGGTGAACGCGCCGTCGATCTTGACGAACTTCTCGGCGGAGTGCTCGGCGCGGCCGTCGTTCATCTCGTTCGGCACCTCCGCCCCGGCCCCCTTGGGCGCGGAACCCATCTTCGCCTTGTCGTCGGCCTTCGGGGCGCCGGCCGGCCCCGCGCTGGGACTCCCGCCGGCGCCCGGCATCCCACCGGCCCCCGGCCCGGCGCCGGGCATGCCCTTCATGCCGCCGCCCTTGCCCATCGCGCCGGGCGGGGCGGACCCCTTGCTGCCGTTCGGGTCGAGGTGGGAGTTGTCGATGACGACCTTGCACTCGCCCACCGGCGCGTCCGGCACCATGTACGTGCCGTCGGACTTGATCTGACCGCTGCTGCTGCGGTTCGGGTCGGCCGCGGACACGAAGCGGATGCTGCCGCCGGCCAGCGGCCCCTTGCCGGCGACGGTCACCTTGCCGCTGACGGGGGCGCGGGCGTCCTTGTCACCGCACCCGGCCACCGCGGCGGCGGCGACCAGGATGAACGAGCGCACGAGAGTTTTCATGAGTGGGATGGGAAAGGGGTGAAAATGACGCGGCCGGGGCGAACCCGCCCCGGCCGTCCGCGGCCGGGCCGCGGGTCAGTTGTCGAGGCTCAGCGTCTCACCCCCGTTGGGGGTCAGTGCGGCCGTCCAACTGGCCACCGACGCGCTCGTGCGGACGTTGCGGACGCTGCCGTCGCCCATCGCCACCTGGCACCCGCTGGAGCTGAACGCGGTGGCCCGGAACTGCACGCAGTTCTGGTTGGTCGGCTGCTGCTGCGGGAGGACGAACGCGCCGTTGCCGGGGTTGGGAGCGCCGCTGGCGTACCCGCCGTAGATGTCGGTGTTGGCGAACGTCGCCATCCAGTCGGCGTTCCACCAGCCGTGGCCCCACAGGTTGCCGTTGGACGCGTTCGCCCCGCCCAGGCACCCGGCCCGCTTCTCGGCGAACAGGATGGTGTTCGAGGTGCCGTCGGGGATGGACGCCAGCTTGCTCGAGCCCATGCACCCCCACGCCCAGCCCCACGGGTGGTTCGGCCGGCCGAACACCTGGTAGTTGGTCGCGTAGCTGCCCGGGCCCCAGCCGTAGGTCTTCTCCCCGTTGGTCGGGTCGAGCGGGGCCAGGAACGCCTTGACGAACGACTGGTACGCCCCGTTGCCGTTCCAGTTCCAGTTGCCGGCGTTGTCCCGCTTGTACACGTCCGGCCGGTTGCTCTGGTCGAAGCTCGACTTGTACAGGTTGTCCTGCTCGATGAACGGCAGCAGCAGGTAGAACGCGGTGCCGGTCACCCGCAGGTACGGGCCGCCGTACAGGTGCCCCTGCGCCGGGTCGATCCAGTTCTCGATGTACACCGGCGGGAGCACGCCCTGGTTCACGTCGGCGCAGTTGTGGCAGCCCAGCGCGAGCTGCTTGAGGTTGTTCTGGCTGCTCATGCGGGCCGCGGCTTCGCGGACCTTCTGCACCGCCGGCAGCAACAGCCCGATCAGGATCGCGATGATCGCGATGACGACGAGCAGCTCGATCAGCGTGAACCCACGCCGTGAGCGGGAAGAGAGAGTCATGACAGACCTCGGACCAGAGAAATGGGGAGAAGACAAACCGCCTATCGCGGCGGTGGGCCGCGTCAGGTTTTTGCGAGTTACTTGTATCTGTACCGCGCCTTTAAACCGCTCCGCAAGAAGAAAGTTTCGGTTTTGTGACGAACTCGCGATAAATCTGCGAAAGCGTTCCGCCACGGCCGGAAATCGAAGGGGTCCGCCCTCCCGGCACCTCAGGCGGCCGCCGCGGCACGACTTGACCGCCGTAAGGGGCGCCGCGATCATCTCACCTGACGCCGTCCCGCACGCCCCCTTCCCCCGAAGCCACATGAAAACCGTGCTGCTGCCGATCGGCGACGCCGCCGAAGTGCTCGACACCTATTACCCCATGTTCCGCTTGCGCGAGGAGGGCTACCGCGTCCTCGTCGCCGGCCCGCAGAAGCGGCCGTACCACCTCGTGCTGCACGAGCGGCCGGACGGGTGGGACATCACCCAGGAGCGGCCCGGGTACACGCTCGAAGCCGACGTCGCGTTCAAGGACGTGGACGCCGATTCGCTCGCCGGGATGGTCATCACCGGCGGCCGCGCCCCGGAGTACCTCCGCTACGACGAAGACCTCATCCGCATCACGAAAGCACTGTTCGCGGCCAACAAGCCGGTCGCCAGCGTGTGCCACGGGATCGAGATCGTCGCGGCCGCCGACGTGATCCGCGGCCGCGAGGTCACCACCGTCGCCAAGTGCGCCCTCGACTGCACGTTCAGCGGCGGGATTTACGTGAACCGCGAGGTGGTGGTGAGCGGCAACCTGGTGACGTGCCGCACCTGGCACGACAACCCGGCGTGGATGCGGGAGTACCTGCGATTGCTGCGCGATCGCGGGTAGGGGACAAGTGGGGAGTGGGGAGTGAGGAGTGAGGAGAAAAGGCGGGACTTGCCGTGCCTTCCTCTCCTCACTCCTCACTCCCCACTCCTCACTTGAAGAGACACGCACAACTCCAACAATACCAGCATCACAGCCTCTTCACACCGCGGGTAGCGCAGTCATGCCGACCGGCAACAGCTTCGGAAGCCTCTCCACCCTCTCCGTCGGCGGCAAGCCGTACACCATCCACAAGCTCGCGGCCGTCGAAGCGGTCCACCCGCAAGCCAAGAAGCTCCCGTACTCGCTCAAAATCCTGCTCGAAAACCTGCTCCGCAACGAGGGCGTGTCGCTGGCGGTGCGGAAGGCCGACATCGACGCGCTGGCCCTGTGGCAGCCGAAGGCCGAGCCGAGCGTCGAGATCGCGTTCACCCCGGCCCGGGTGCTGATGCAGGACTTCACCGGGGTGCCGTGCGTCGTGGACCTCGCCGCCATGCGGGACGCCATGAAGGCGCTCGGCGGCGACCCCAAGCGGATCAACCCGCTCGTCCCGGTCGAACTGGTCATCGACCACTCCGTCCAGGTGGACGAGTACGGCACCCCGCGGGCGTTCGCCGACAACGTCAGCCTCGAGTACGAGCGGAACCAGGAGCGGTACAAGTTCCTGCGGTGGGGGCAGGAGGCGTTCGACAACTTCAAGGTGGTCCCGCCGGGCACCGGCATCTGCCACCAGGTGAACCTCGAGTTCCTCGCCCGCGGGGTGTTCAGCGACGAGCACGGGAACGCCTACCCGGACACGCTCGTGGGCACCGACAGCCACACCACCATGATCAACGGCTTGGGCGTGCTCGGGTGGGGCGTCGGCGGCATCGAGGCCGAGGCGGCGATGCTCGGGCAGCCGGTGTCGATGCTCATCCCGCAGGTGATCGGGTTCAAGTTGTCCGGCAAGCTCTCCCCGGGCGCGACGGCGACCGACCTCGTGCTCACCGTCACGCAGATGCTGCGGAAGAAGGGGGTGGTGGGCAAGTTCGTGGAGTTCTACGGCCCCGGGCTGGCCGACCTGCCGCTCGCCGACCGGGCGACGATCGCCAACATGGCCCCGGAGTACGGGGCGACGTGCGGCATCTTCCCGGTCGATGCCGAGACCATCCGGTTCCTGAAGGAGACCGGCCGCTCGAATGAGCGGGCCGCGCTGGTCGAGGCGTACTGCAAGGAGCAGGGGCTGTTCCACGACGCGAACACGCCCGAGGCCGCGTACAGCGACACGCTGGAGCTGAACCTGGCCGACGTGGAGCCGAGCATGGCCGGGCCGACGCGGCCGCAGGACCGGGTGCCGCTCAAGAGCATGAAGGGGGCGTTCGCCGAGGCGCTGCCGAAGCTCAAGGCCGGGGCGAAGAAGGCACCGGCGACGACGATTCCGCTCCCGGTCAGCCCGGCCGGCGGGGCGGCGTTCGGCGGCGGCCCGGCCGGCGCGTTCGGCGCCAAGACGGCTCCCGAGGTGCCGAAGGGCGCGCTAACCGACGGCTCGGTGGTCATCGCGGCCATTACGAGCTGCACGAACACCTCCAACCCGTCGGTGATGGTCGCCGCGGGGGTGCTGGCGAAGAAGGCGGTGGCCCGCGGGCTGTCCACCAAGCCGTGGGTGAAGACCAGCCTCGCGCCGGGTTCTCAAGTGGTGACGGACTACCTCACCGCGGGCGAACTGATCGAAGACCTGAACAAGCTGCGGTTCAACGTCGTCGGGTACGGCTGCACGACGTGCATCGGCAACAGCGGCCCACTTCCGGAGGCGGTGTCGAAGGAGATTGCCGAGGGGGGATTGGTGGTGTCCGCGGTGCTGAGCGGCAACCGGAACTTCGAGGGGCGCGTCCACCCCGAGGTGCGGGCCAACTACCTCGCCTCGCCGCCGCTGGTGGTCGCCTACGCCCTGGCCGGGCGGGTCGATATCGACTGGGAGAACGAGCCGCTCGGCTCCGACGCCGACGGCCGCCCGGTGTACCTGCGGGAGATCTGGCCGGCCCACGACGAGGTGGCCGCGGTCATCGAAAAGTCCATTAAGCGGGAGGCGTTCGAGCGCATCTACGGGGCGGTGTACGAGGGCGACACGCAGTGGAAGGCGCTACAGGTGCCGACCGGCGACCTGTACGCGTGGGACGCCAGCTCCACGTACATCGCCAACCCGCCGTACTTCCGCGGGATGAGTAAGGAGCCGGCGGCGGTGGCCGAGATCACCGGCGCGCGGGTGCTGGCGCTGCTGGGCGACAGCATCACCACCGACCACATCTCGCCGGCCGGCAACATCAAGAAGGACTCGCCGGCCGGCAAGTACCTGCTCGACCACGGGGTGGCGCAAAAGGACTTCAACCAGTACGGGGCGCGCCGCGGGCACCACGAGGTGATGATGCGCGGGACGTTCGCCAACGTCCGGCTACGGAACCTGCTGATCCCGGCCCGCGACGACGGCTCGCGGGTCGAGGGCGGCCTGACCCGGCACCTGCCGGGCACCGAGGTGGTCAGCATCTACGACGCGTCGATGGCGTACCAGAAGGACGGCATCCCGCTGGTGATCCTGGGCGGCAAGGAGTACGGCAGCGGTTCTTCCCGCGACTGGGCGGCGAAGGGGACGAACCTGCTGGGGGTAAAAGCGGTGATCGCCGAAAGCTACGAGCGGATCCACCGAAGTAACCTGGTGGGGATGGGCGTGCTGCCGCTGCAGTTCAAGCCGGGCGAGAGCGCCGCGTCCCTCGGCCTGACCGGCGAAGAGGTGTTCGACATCGCCGGGCTGGTGGCCGGGCTGGACGCCAACTTCGCCGGCGCCGCCCGCGAGTTGGCGGTGACCGCGGTCCGCCCGGACGGCACCACGGTGGCGTTCAAGGCGGTGTCCCGGATCGACACCCCGCAGGAAGTGCAGTACTACCGCAACGGCGGCATCCTACCGTACGTGCTGCGGCAACTGCTGGCCGCGAAGTAGCGCCCCGAGAGCCTTCAACCGAGAGCGATTCATGTCCGATGCCCTGTTGCGGGTGGCGACCGGCTTCAAGCTGGCGCTGTACGGCCTGCTGCTGGTGGTCGTGGCGGTGGCCATCCTGTTCTTCGGCGCGTGCCTGATCGGGGTCGCGGCCGGGCAGGCGCAGCAGGCCGGCGGGGCCGCACCGCAGAACGTCCTGGCCGGGATGACCGGGCTGACGGTCGTCGTCGGCCTGCTGGCTCTGGTCGGGTCGGTGCTGGGGCTGGTCGGCCGGTGTATGTGCCTGAGCACCCCGGAGGAGGCGGGCGCGGCCCGGTCGCTGGTGACCGCGTCGGTGGCGCTGGAGGTGCTCGCCATCTTCGGGTTCGTGGGCAACAGCGTGGACAACGCGGTGAACGTGCTGCCCCAGGAGGCGAAGGCGGCGGTCGCGCTGGGCAGCGGGCTGGCGGCGATGGTGGCGGCGATCCTGTTCCTGCTGTTCACCCGGTCGCTGGCGCGGTTCGTCCGCCGGCCGGACCTGGCGGGCCGGGCGATGTCGGTGATGTGGCTGTGGGTGGGTACGACGCTGTTCTACGTGGCCGGCACGGCGGTCGTGGTGATCGGGTTTTTGGCGGCGATGAACAACGCCGGCGCGGGCGGGGCCGCCCCGAACGGCCCGATGGCCGCCGCCGGGTGCGCCGGCGGCATCCTGGTGCTGGCCGCGCTGGTGTTCGGCGTCATCGCGGCCGTGCTGTACGCGCTGCTGCTCGGCGGGATGAGCGCCGCTCTTCAGGCCTACGCCCGCCGCCGCACCGACGGCGATTACGACGACGATTACGACGGCCGCGACGAGGACGGCTACGACGACGGCCCGCGCCGCCGCGATGAGGACGAGGAGGACGACCGCGACGACCGCCCGTCCCGCCCGTGGGACCGCGGCGGCCGCTGACCCCACCCGGAGTGCGGCCGCATGCGCCCCCGCGACCTGGAACTCCTGTTCGTCCTCGGCACGGTCGTCGCGGCGACGGTCGCGACCGTCGTGGTCGGGGCGTCGTTCCTGGCGGCGCTGGCCCGGGCGCTGCGGCGCGTCGGGCCGGAGAACCGCCGGATGGAGCCCAACCAGGTGTGGCTGAACCTGATCCCGGTGTTCAACCTCGTCTGGTGTACGGTGACCGTCGAGCGGGTGGCCGAGTCGCTGCGGAACGAGTTCCGCGAGCGCGGGCTGGACGGCCCGGACGAGCGGTACGGCCGCCGCAACGGGCTGACCATGCTCGCCCTGCTGGCCAGCGGGGTGCTGTTCTACCCGGCCCTCTTCTGCTACCCGGTCGCGCTCGGGTACGCGGTCGCGTACTGGCGCGAGGTGAACCGCTACGCCGACCGGCTGCGGTCGGGCACCTACGCCCCGCCGGTCGATGAGGGGTGGTAGGCGAAGCCGGCTGCTACTCGCTCGCCCCGCACGGGCGCACGCCCTTCCCCTTCGCGCCCGTCAGCGAGTCGCCCAACTCCGCCCGCGCCGCCTCCGCGTACCCCAGCAACCGCTTGACCACTTCGGGGTGTGCGTCCGCCACGGACTTCGACTCCCCGATGTCATTTTCGAGGTCGAACAGCGACAGCGGCAGCTTCTCGACCTTGTACCCGTGCCGGCTGGCGATCCCGCGCAGCCCGGAAACGGCCATCGCCTCTGGCTTCTGCCTGCCGTGGTTGGCCGGCTTGCCGTCGGTGCCCGGCGGGCCGTTCACGGTGAGGTATTCGTGCGGCAGGTGCAGTTTCCACTTGCCCGAGCGCACCGCGTGCAGTTCGTCGCCGGCGTAGAAGAAGTACGCGTCGTGCGGGCACTTCGCGCCCGACTCGCCGAACAACACCGGGCCGACGTCCTTGCCGTCGATCGGCCGTTTCGGCAGTTCGGCACCGCTCAGTTTGCACAGCGTCGGCAGGAGGTCGATGGTCATGAGCGGTTCGTCGCAGACGCGGTTCGCCGGCACCTTGCCCGGCCAGCGGGCGACGGTCGGGGTCCGCACCCCACCCTCGAAGGTGGTCAGCTTGCCCTCGCGCAACGGGCCGGCACCGCCGGCGTGGTTGCCGTAGCTGATGAACGGGCCGTTGTCGGACAGGAACAGCACCAGCGTGTTCTTTTCCAGGTCGTACCGCTTGAGCGCCGCGAGCACCTCCCCGACGCCCCCGTCGAGTTCCTCGACCACGTCGCCGTACACGCCCGCGCTCGACTTCCCCTTGAAGTCGGCCGACGCGAAAATCGGGACGTGCGGCATCACGTGGGGCAGGTACAGGAAGAACGGCTCGTGTTGGTGCTGCGCGATGAACTCGACTGCGAGGTCGGTGAACCGGCGGGTGAATCGCGACTGGTCGGGGTCAGTTTCGACCACCTTCGCGCCGCGGTAGAACGGCAGCGGCGGCAGGTCGGGCATAGTGGGGTGGAGCGGGCCGTTGTCGTTGGAGTACGGCAGCCCGGCGAAGTCGTCGAAGCCCCTCTTCGTCGGCAGGAACGGCGGGCGGTCGCCGAGGTGCCACTTCCCGTAGCACGCGGTCGCGTATCCCTTCGCTTTCAGCAGTTCGCTGAGCAGTTTCTCGTCCGGGTGAATGCCGACCTTGCTCTGGTGGTTGAGCGCCCCGGCCATCGACACGCGGTTGGCGTAGCACCCGCTCAAGAGCGACGCCCGCGACGCGGTGCATACCGCCTGCGACACGTAGAAGCTCGTAAACCGCGTCCCTTCCGCGGCCAGCCGGTCGATGTTCGGTGTGCGAATCTTTTTGTTGCCGAAACACCCGACGTCGCCATAGCCGAGGTCGTCGGCCAGGATGATGACGACGTTGGGCTTTTCCGCGCCGAACGCCGGGGCGGCCGACGCGCTGGCGAGAAGGGAGAGGAGAAGGCGCATGACGACCCCTTGACTGCGTCGGAGTGTGTTTAGCGGCGACCCCGAAGGGGTCGGCGGCGCGTCGCCAGCGGCGACACCGCTCGACAAAGGCTACGGCTCGTTGTCGAGGCGGCTCTTGATGGCGGCGGCGGTTTCGGCGGGCACGAGCGGGAAGAACGTGTACCCGGTGCGCTTCTCGACCTCGGCCACCGTCACCGCGTACTGCCGCCAGTCGGACCCGACCGACTGATCGTTGGGCATCCACACCGCGAGCGCCCGCGACTGCGGCGTCGGGGTCGCGTCCTTGTTCGGCAGCACCAGCACCACTTTCCACACGCTCGCCGGCACCTCGACCTGCACCTTGCCCTTGCCGATGTGGTCGGCCCGCCCGGTCTTGCCCTCGCCCCCGGTGCCGTGCGGCCCGGACGCGATGTACAGTTCGTTCCCCTGCTTCGCCAGCGCCCGGCAGTGCTCTTCGAGCAGCCGCCACCCCTTCTGGTTGCAGTTCGGGGACTGCGGCACGATGTTGGTCATGTAGAACAGGATGTTGTTGTGCTCGGGCGTGTCGGAGCGGTCCTTCGACGCGCACATGTGGCCGCGGTCGAACCCGCTGCCGCTGTAGTCCGACGCCCGCACCTTGGTGAACCCCTTCGGCAGGTCCGGGTCCGGTTCGAAGCTGGTGTCGCGCTCGGCCGGCCCGATGTCGCTCGCGGTGAGGTTCCAGCACACCCAGTTCGGGTTCCGGGTGCCGTCGTTGTACGACAGCACGTACTGTTCGCGCTCGATCAGGAACGCGGTCTTGTTGGCCGGGTCGGCGGTCGCGGCGGCCGGCATGCCGAACCGCACGTTGCGGTTGGCGAGCGTCTGCCCGGGTGACTGGGGGGGGTGCTGCTGGCGCTCGCGGCAGCCGCGCATCGCGGTCACGCCGGCGGCGATCGCCAGGAACACCAGCGCCAGCGCCGCGCGCTGCGTAAGGGTGAGCGTGTCCAGCGGGCTTTTCCGGGGCATTCTGCGCTCCGCGAGTTGGTAGTTGGTGGTTGGTAGTTGGTAGTCGAAGACGGAGATCGGCTGCCTCACTCTTCGACTACCAACTACCAACCACCAACTACCAACTATGTTTCCACCACTTCCGTCTTCACCCCGAGGAACGAGCCGTCGGCCGCCTTGCCGACCACGTACACGGCGACGTTCGTCTCGCCCACCTTGAACACGGTCGTGCCCTTAAGGGCGGCGAGCAGGTCGAACAGCGGCTTGAACTCGGCCCGGCTCTCCGACGGGATCGTCTTCTTCAGTTGCGCGACGGTGACGGTCGCCACCGGCGTGCCCTCGGGCACCGCCGCGTTGGCCCGCAGCGCCGCCTCGGCGGTGTCGGCGGGCGGCCACGCGAACGCCTCGACCGGCGCGTCCGACTCGCTCGGAAAGAGCAGATCTTTCGCCGCCGCCTGGAGTTGCGCCAGGGTAGGTTGCGCTTTGGCCATGGTGTGTGCCCTGCTTCTGTAGCCGGCCTCTGTGAGGCCGGTGCGACACGCATGGTATACCACCGGCCTCACAGAGGCCGGCTACAGAAGGCTATTTCTTCGGCGGGGCGATCTTCACTTCGTCGGGCTTCTCTTTGATCGCCTCGGCCACCTCGTCGGGCACCAGCGGGAAGAACTTCAGCTTCGTCTTCTTCTCCACCTCGGCCACCGACACGCGGTAATCCGCCCAGTCGTCGGTCACGGTGTCGTCGTTCGGCATCCACACGGCGATCGTGCGCGCGTTCTTGGTCGGGTTGGTGCCCTTGTCCAGCACCAAGACCACCTTCCAGACGCTCGCCGGGACGGTCACGAACGGCGGGTTCTTGCCGATCGTCAGCTTCCGCGTGCCGTCGGACGCGACCCCGCCGATGCCGTGCGGCCCGGCCGCGATGTACAGCTCCTTGCCCTTCTCGGCGAGGTCGCGGCAGTAGTTCTCGAACCGGTTCCAGCCCTTCTGGTTGCACGCCGGCGATTGCGGCACGATGTTAGTCATCAGGAACACCGCGTCGTTGTCCTCGTCGCTGGCGGAGCGGTCTTTGGCCGGGACGAGGTGCCCGCGGTCGAATCCGGTGCCGGTGTAGTGGCCGGAGGCGATCGGGGTGAACTCCTTCGGCAGCCCCTTGTCCGGGGCGAACGCGCCGCGGGCCGTCCGGCCGATGTCCTTGTGGACGAGGTGCCAGCACGCCCAGTTCGCGGTCTTCGTCTTGTCGTTGTAGGACAGGACGTACTGCGGGCGGTCGATGAGGTACGCGGTGGGAGAATCCGGGTCGGCTTTCGCCTCACCGGGCATGCCGAACCGCACGTTGCGATTCGGAAGCAGCTTCGGCGGGTCGGCCGACGCCAGTGCCGCCGACAGCGCGAGCAGGAGCAGGGCGAGACGCAGCATGGGTTACTCGCGCACGATTTTGAGGACGCGGCCGTTGCTCGCGTCCGAGATGTAGATGTCGCCGGTCTTCGGGTGAACGATCACCCCGTGCGGCTGGTTGAACTCGGCCTTGAGCGGGTCGCCGTCGCCGAGCGTCTTCCCCTTCTTCCCGGTGCCCGCGACCGCCGAAATCGTCCCGTCCTTCGGGTTATACCGCACGACGCGGTGGTTCTCGGTGTCCGCGATCAGCACCGAGCCGTCCTTGTCGATGCAGAGGTGCTTGGGGCCGTTGAGCGCGGCCTCGAGCGCCTTCCCGACGCCCATCCCGGCCTTCCCGGTGCCCGCGACCGTCCGAATCTTGCCGCCCTTGTCCACGACCCGCAGCGCGTGGCCGCCACGTTCCAGAATCCAGATGTTGCCGTCCGAATCGACTGCGTGCGCCCGCGGGTCGATCAGCGGTTCCGAGAGCGCGTCGCCGCCGTCTTTCGGCAGGCCGCCCTTGCCGTTGCCCGCGACCGTGGTGACGACTTTCGTCTTCATGTCCACTTTGCGGATGCGCTTGTTGCCGAGGTCGGTGATGTACAGATTCTCCTTCTTGGGGTCGAAGGAGACGCAGAACACGCCGTCGAACTTGGCGTCCTTCGCCGGGCCGCCGTCGCCGCCGAACCCCTTCTCGCCGGTGCCGGCGAACGCCGCCACGGCTGGTACGAGGTTGTACTGGCGAACGCGGTTATTCCACGTATCCGCGAGGTACACCCCACCCGGACCAGCGGCGAGAGAATGCATGCCGTTGAACGTCGCATCCTTACCCGATTCGCCGTCGCCGTCGTTGCCCTTCTTACCTTCGGACCCGGCGAGCGTTACGAGCACCCCGCTTTCGCGGATGGCGCGGAGCCGCTCGCCCTTCGCCATCTCCACGATCAGGATTTGGTCACCCCAGAAATCCACGCCGAACGGCTGGATCACCTTCGCTTTGGAGGCCTCGGTGCCGTCGGGGCCGTCCCCGCCGCCGGCGACGAGGACGAGTTTGTCGGCGGCGGTCGCGGACGCCGACAGGGCGAGCAGGAGCGCGAGGGGGGCGGCACGGCGCATGGCGGAACCTCGGGTGGTGAGGTGAGGGTACGCCGGTCGGGGTGTCGGCGTCAACGCGGAGACGCTATCTTTACGCCGCCTCCGCATTCAAGTTCCAGGTTCCAGGTTGAAGACAGGCGGCTTTCGTCTTTTGGTCTTCAAACTGGAACCTGGAACCTGGAACCTGGAACTCCCGGGCCTTCGCATGCTCCACCCGATCGAACTGTTCCTCATCCTGCTGGCTGTCGTGGTCGCGATCGCGGTCGCGGCGCGGCGGCTGGGCGTCGCCGAACCCATCCTGCTGGTCGTCGGCGGGCTGCTCCTCGGCCTCCAGCCGTGGACGCCCGCCTACACCATCGACCCGCAGGTGGTGTTCCTGCTGTTCCTGCCGCCGCTACTGTACGCGGCCGCGTTCAACACCCCGTGGCCGGACTTCCGCGCCCAACTGCGGGCCATCACCCTGCTCGCGGTCGGGCTGGTGCTGTTCAGCACCGCGTGCGTGGCGGTGGTCGCCTACTACGTCGTCGGGCTGCCGTGGGAGGCGGCGTTCGTGCTCGGGGCGATCGTCTCGCCGCCGGACGCGGTCGCCGCGGTCGCGGTCACCAAGCGGCTGCGCGTGCCGAAGATCATCGTCACCCTGCTCGAAGGTGAAAGCCTCGTCAACGACGCCTCGGCGCTGGTCGCGCTGCGGGTCGCGACCGCGGCGGTGGTGACCCGCACGTTCTCGCCACTCGACGCCGGCCTTCAGTTCGCCGCGGTCAGCGTCGGCGGGGTGGTGGTGGGGTTGGTCGGCGGGTGGCTGGCGGTGCGGCTGCACGCGTGGCTCGACCGCAACGACCGGGCCGACTCGCGGCTGATGATCACCGTCACGCTGCTGACGCCGTACGCGGTGTACCTGACCGCGGAGCACCTGCACCTGTCCGGGGTGCTGGCCGCGGTCGCCGCCGGGCTGTGGGTCGGCAACCGGTGCGAGGCCGTGTTCTCGCACGACCTCTACGAAGAGGCCCGGGCGGTCTGGGAGTGGGTCGATTTCCTCCTGAATGGCCTCATCTTCATCCTGGTCGGGTTCGCGCTGCGGAGCATTGTCGAGAACCTGAGCGGCGACCACACCCCGGCGGAACTGCTGGTCGATTCGGCCGCGGTGGTCGGGGCGGTGGTGGTGTCGCGGCTGGTGTGGATGTTCCCCGGCGCGTACCTGCCGCGGTGGTTCGACCGCAACCTGCTCGGCCGCACCGACGTGGCCTACCCGCCGTGGCAGAGCGTGACCGTCGTCGGGTGGACCGGGATGCGCGGGGTGGTGTCGCTGGCCGCGGCCCTCGCGCTGCCGCTCACCACCACCGGCAAGACGCCGTTCCCGGGACGGGACCTGATTCAATTCCTGACGTTCGTGGTGATCTTCGCCACGCTGGTCGGGCAGGGGCTAACACTGCCGCTGCTGATCCGCGGGCTGGGCGTCACCGCGCCGCCGGACGAGGTCGCCGACGACCCGCGAAACGGCCCGAAATGCTCAGTGGACGAAAATTCAGAAAATCTGGAAATTCCCGGTTGACACCGCGAAATTATCAGCCACCATTAGTTCAGTATCTATTTGGATAGTAAACTCGGAACCCACCCCCGGCCCCTCCCTGCAGGGAGGGGAGAAAAGCCTCTACACTCCGCTGACGTGAGCGGGCCGAGGTGGTTGTTTCTCCCCTCCCTGTAGGGAGGGGCCGGGGGTGGGTTCTGGCGTCGCATTCGATCACGGCGGCGGGTATTGTTGTTGCCGACGTTCGACCAACGGGAGGGACTCATGCGGACGCTCATCGGGACGGCGGTGGTACTCGCGGCGTGCGGGCTGGCGGTGGCCGACGACAAGAAGGACGAGCGGTTCGACGCGGCCAAGCTGGTCGGCAAATGGGAGCCGAAAGAGGCCAAGAAGGGCGAGGAGTTCGAGCTGGAGTTCACCAAGGACGGCAAGGTGACGGTGAAGGGCACGCTCGACGGCAAGCCGCAGACGCTGGAGGGCGTGTACACGCTCGCCGGCGACAAGCTGTCGTTCGAGGTGAAGGCGCCCGGTGAGGTCATCAAGGAGACGATCGTGCTCGCCAAGCTGACCGACGACGAGTTCGAAGGCCGGGACAAGGAGGGGCGCGTCGAGGTGCTGAAGCGGGTGAAGCCGAAGAAGTGACCCGCGGCTACAATTCCCACGAGTCGCCACTACAGGAGGTTCGCATGTCTCGCCGCATTCCGGCCGTCTTGGCGGTCGCGCTTCTGGCCCTCGCGCCGCTCGCCCCGCCCGCCGCGGCCGACGACTGGCCGCAGTGGATGGGGCCGAACCGCGACAACGTGTGGAAGGAAACCGGCATCCTCGAGAAGTTCCCCAAGGGCGGGCCGAAGGTGCTGTGGCGGACGCCCATCAACGCCGGGTACAGCGGCCCGGCCGTCGCCGGCGGCAAGGTCTACATCACCGACCGCGTACTCGCCAAGGGCGCGGCCAACCCGGACGACCCGTTCGACATCAAGAGCAAGGTGGCCAGCACCGAGCGCGTGCTCTGCCTCGATCAGAAGACTGGCGAGGTGGTGTGGAAGAAGGAGTACGACTGCGCGTACCAGATCAGCTACCCGGCCGGGCCGCGCTGCACCCCGCTCGTGAGCGACGGGAAGGTGTACACGCTCGGCGCGATGGGCGACCTGTACTGCTTCAAGGCCGACAGCGGCGAGGTGGTGTGGAACGTCGACTTCAAGAAGGACTACGGGGCCAAGCCGGCCATCTGGGGCTACGCCGCGCACCCCGTCCTCGACGGGAAGAAGCTCATCACACTGGTCGGCGGTGAGGGGTCGCACGTCGTCGCGTTCGACAAGGACAGCGGCAAGGAGATTTGGAAGGCGCACACCGACAAGGAGATCGGCTACGCCCCGCCGCTGTTCACCGAGGCCGGCGGGAAGCGGCAGATGATCGTGGCCGCGCCCAAGAGCGTGTACGCGGTCGACCCAGAGAGCGGCGCCGAGCTGTGGAGCACGCCGTACAGCGCCGACAGCACGTCGATGATCATGACCCCGGTGCGGAGCGGCGACTACCTGTTCGTCGGCGGCTACCGGACCAAGAACCTGATGCTCAAGCTGACCGCCGACAAGCCGGGCGTCGAGGTGGTGTTCAAGGACAAGAAGAACGCGGGCCTGTCGCCGGTGAACGTCCAGCCGTTCGTGCAGGACGGGGTGATCTACGGGCACGACGAGAACGGCGCGCTGATGGCGGTCGAGGTGCCGACCGGCAAGCGGCTGTGGGACTCGCCCGGCCCGCTGGCCGGCGACCCGAAGGGGTCGGACACGTCGTTCATCGTCAAGAACGGCGACCGCTTCTTCTTCTTCGCCGAGAGCGGCGAGCTGGTGATCGCCAAGCTGACCCCGAAGGGGTACGACGAGATCGACCGGGCCAAGGTGATCGACCAGACCGGCGCCGCGTTCGGCCGCAAGGTCGTGTGGTGCGCCCCGGCCTACGCGGACAAGAAGATGTACGTCCGCAACGACAAGGAGATCATCTGCGTCGACTTGGCCGCGGCCAAGTAGTCGAAGGTCATAAAGTCGAAAGTCGTAAAGTCGAAGACCTCAACTGCAAAGGTCTTCGACTTTACGACTTTCGACTTTATGACCTTCGACTCAAGAGAACCGACGCTGCCGCTGCACGAGGTACTCGATCAGCGCCGCGTCGAACCCGACGGACGTGTCGATGCCCAGGTAGTCGACGTTCGCGGCGGTGCATTCGGCCTTGATGTAGCCGCGGAACTGCTCCACGAACTGCACGTAGTCGTCGCGGATACCCTGGGCGTCGATCTCCTTGTGCTCCGGCGACTCCACGTCCTCGAAGTCCACCAACCCGGCGAGCGGGAACTTGGCTTCGAGCACGTCGAGGACGTGGAACACGATCACTTCGTGCCCGCCATAGCGGAGGCGGTACAGGCTGCGGACCAGCGCGTCCGCTTCGGCCTTCCAGTCGTCGGTGGTGGGCAACAGGTCGCTGAACAGCATCACCAGGCTCTTGCCCTTGATCATCGACGCGAGCTGGAACAGGCTCTCGGGGATGTTCGTCTCGCCGGTCGGCTTGAGGTTGGCGAGCACCGACAGGATCGTGCCGAGTTGCGACCGCTTGCTCTTGGGCGGGACGACGGTGCGGAGCTTGGTGTCGAACGCGACCAGCCCAACCGGGTCTTGCTGGAGGATCATCAGGTAGCCGAGCGCCGCGGCGAGGCAGACGCCGTAGTCGAACTTGGTGAGCGTCTCGTCGGCGGCCCCGAGCGCGGTCCAATCGACCTTCACCCCGGCCTTGCGGGCCTCGGCCGGGCCGTTCCAGTCCATCGACTTCGACAGGTCCATGACCAGATAGCCGGTCATGTTGGTCTCGGCCTGGTACTTCTTGACGAAGTACTTGCCGGTCTTGGCGTAGACGGACCAGTCGAGGGTCTTGAGGTCGTCGCCGGGGTTGTACTTGCGGTGCTCGGAGAACTCGACGGAGAACCCGTGGAACGGGCTGCTGTGAAGCCCCGTGAGGAAGCCTTGCACGATGAACTTGGCGCGCAGGTCGAGCCGCGCGACCTGGCGGATGACTTCCGGGCGGAGGTATTTCTCTGCTGTCATGAGGGCATTCTACCGGAACTTTTCACTGGGCGGCGCGGGCGCCGGTCGCTGAAGATAACGGTACGGAGGAACCCGCCATGCCACGCTCGCTCCCGTTCTTTGCCCTCACGCTCGTCTGCGCCGGAATCGCCGTCGGGTGCGGCAAGAAGGACGTACCAGAACCCGGCGGGGGCGACCCGACATCGGGCGAGGACAAGCGGGCGGCGGTCGAGCGGCTCGAACGGGTCGCCAAAGCCGTGTCCGAGACCGCGAACGCGTTCACGACGTTCCCGACGGGATTCGTCGGCCCCGGCGGTCGGCTCGGGCTGAGTTGGCGGGTCGCCATTCTGCCGTACCTGGGAGAAGACGCCCTGTACCGGGAGTTCAAAACGGCCGAGCCGTGGGACAGCGAACACAACAAGAAGCTGCTCGCGCGGATGCCGAAGGCGCTCGAGACGGGCGCGCCGGCCGGCCAGACACACATCCGCTCGTTCGCCGGGTCGAGGGCGATCATCCCCGCGGGGCCGCCGGGCGGGCGGTGGGGCGTCAACCCGTGGCAAAATCAGCGGGCCGGGGTGTTTGCCAACGGACGGCCGTACCTCGGCCTCGCCGACGGGGCCGCCTACACCCTGTTCGCCGCGGAGGCCGCCGAGCCGGTCGAGTGGACCAAGCCTGACGAACTGGACTTCGCCGACCAACCGGACGGTCCGCCGCAGCCGCTGCCCAAGCTCGGCGGCCGGTTCGCGGGCGGGTTCCACGGGCTGATGTGCGACGGCCGGGTGTTCTTCTTCCCGGACACGCTCGGCGAGGCCGAGATCCGCAAGCTGATCACCGCGGACGCCGGCGACGCCCCCGGTCCGGAGTTGGCGGCCATGTTGGCCCCGTCGAAGCCCGCGCCGAAGGTCGGCCCGCCCGATGAAGGCGGCTACACCGACGTGACCGACGGGAAGGGAAAAGTCATCGGGAAGAAGAAAACGTACAAGTGATCGCGTAAGCTCAATGCTCGGGCACCAGCAGTTCGCCGCCCGCCGCGAACCACCCGCGGCCGTCGATCTGGTACACGCCGTCGGTCGCGGATGCCAGGAACCGCGTCGCGGCGTCCAGCACTTTGTCGAGCAGGATCTCGTCGGTCGCGTCCGCCGGCTTGCGGAGCGTGACCAGTTGCCGCGTCTGGATGACGCGCTGCATGAGCGGGCCGCTGTTCGGGCTGTCCATCGTCTCGAGTTCGGCCGCGTGCGCGTTCAAGTCGTCGCGGAGGTCGTCTTCCTTCGTCAGGTAACGCGCGAGCGGCACCGGCGCGCCGGTCGGCAGGCGAAGCTCGCCTTCGGTCCACCCGAGGTCGTCGCCCTTGAAGTGCGGTTCGACCGCGAGGCCGAGAGCGTGAAGGTGCTCGGCCAGCAACGCCGGCGACGGCTCGACTTCGGACAGACCGAACACGCGATACCACATTTCTTCAGTCCCAGGTCCGAAAGTCGAAGGTCGTAAAGTCGAATACAGCCGTAGTTCTCGACTTTACGACCTTCGACTTTACGACTTTCGACCGGCCTTCTCGACGTACTTCTTCGGCTCCGGTTCGCTCACGATCTTAAGCAGTTCCTGCACGATGTCGTCGCTCGTGCGGCCCTCGGCCTGCGCCTGGAAGTTGGCGCTGACGCGGTGCCGTAGGACCGGGATCGCGGCCTTCTTGATGTCGTCGATGGCCACGCTCGGCCGCCCGGCCATCGCCGCGAACGCCTGCCCGGCCTGCGCCAGGAAGATGCCGGCCCGCGGTCCCGCACCCCAGTCGACCAATCGCTTGATGAGGTCCGGCGCGCCCGGCTCCTTCGGGCGGGTGGCGCGAACTAGCTTCACGATGAATTCGGTCACGAACTTCGGCACTTCCACCTTCTTGACCAGCTTCTGCCACGCGATGATGCGCTCGGCCGTCAGGACTTTGGTAAGCTCGGGCCGCTCGGCCCGGGTGCTCATCGTCACGATCTGCATCTCGTCGTCGGCCGTCGGGTAGTCCACCTTCACGTTGAACATGAACCGGTCCAACTGTGCTTCCGGCAGCGGGTACGTGCCTTCCTGCTCGATCGGGTTCTGCGTGGCGATGACGAAGAACGGCTCCGGCAGCTTCATCGTCTCCTGCCCGGCCGTCACCTGCCGCTCCTGCATCGCTTCGAGCAGCGCGGCCTGCGTCTTCGGCGGGGTGCGGTTGATCTCGTCGGCCAGCACGATGTTGGCGAAGATCGGCCCGCGGACGAACCGGAACTCCCGCTTGCCGTCCGGCAGTTCTTCGAGGACCGAAGTTCCTGTGATGTCGGAGGGCATGAGGTCCGGGGTGAACTGCACCCGCTTGAACGCGATGTTGAGGATCTGGGCGATGCTGCTGACCATCAGCGTCTTGGCGAGGCCGGGCACGCCGACCAGCAGGCAGTGGCCGCGGGTGAAGATGGCCGCGAGCACCTGCTCGATCACGTCGCCCTGGCCGACGACGATGTTGCGAAGCTGTTCGAGCATCGCGACGCGGTCGGCGGAGAACTTGTTCAGGTAGTCGGTGAAGCGGTCGTCGGCCACCTGTGGCTCCTGTGCAAGCGGAAGAGTGCGTCCGGGGCATTTTACCGATTTTTCCGCCCGGCGGCTTGACACCTCCGATTTAATCTGCCATATTGTACACAGTATACTTAATTTCTGGCGCAGTGCATTCGTGTTCGCGCCGCCAACCGATCGCGGCCGTCCGTCGTCTGATTTTTGGGATCACGTTGCGGAGGGCACGTCATGAAGCGGATCGGAATTGTGCTCGCGGGGCTGGCGCTGGCCGTGCTGGTCGGCTGTCGCGGGGGCCAGCCGGACGAGCCGAAGGGACTGGACACGCCCGACGCGCCCAACGCGCCGCCGGCGGTCGAGTGGTCGGGCGACATGCAGGCGGTCGCGGACGGCGGCAACCGCTTCGCCCTCGACCTGTACGCCAAACTCGCCGCCGACGAGGCGAACAAGGGCAAGAACCTGTTCTTCTCGCCGTACAGCGTTCACACCGCGCTCGCGATGACCACCGCCGGCGCGAAAGGAACCACCCGCGACCAGATGGTGACGGCGTTGCACCTGCCGGCTGATGCGGCGAAGGCGCTCGCGTCCGGCGACCTCGGCCGGTACTACACCAGCCCGCGCAAGGACTTCGAACTGAACGTCGCCAACGCGCTGTGGGGTCTGAAAGGCTTCCCGTGGCGGGCCGACTTCCTCGATCTTCAAGCGAAGCGGTTCGGCGCCGGCTTCCGCGAGGCCGACTTCCGCAACAACCCCGACGGCGAGCGGGACCGCATCAACAAGTGGGTCGAGGAGCAGACCCGCGAGCGGATCAAGGAGCTGCTGGTTCAGGGGCAGATCACCCGCGACACGACGATGGTGCTGGCGAACGCGGTGTACTTCAAAGGCAAGTGGGCGACGCAGTTCGACCCGACCAAGACGCGGACCGAGAAGTTCGAGTGCGACGACAACACGAGGGTGGACGTGCCGATGATGCACGCCAACCCGAAGTGCGGGTACATGCGCGGCGACGGCTTCGAGGTCGTCGAACTGCCGTACCGCGGCGGCGAGTTGTCGATGGTGGTCGTCCTGCCGTCCCGCGCGAACGACCTCGCGTCGGTCGAGAAGAAGCTGACGCCCGAGGCGCTGGCGGGGTGGCTCGCGGCGCTCCGTGACCGCGCCGAGTTGTCGGTGTCGCTGCCGAAGTTCCGCATCGAGTCGCGGTTCGAGTTGCCGAAGCACCTGAAGGCACTCGGGATGCTCGACGCGTTCGACCGCGACCAGGCCGACTTCACCGGCATGGCGAGCGAGCCGCCGGGGTACATCACCGAGGTGGCGCACAAGGCGTTCGTGGAGGTGAGTGAGGAGGGGACGGAGGCGGCCGCCGCGACCGCGGTCGTGGAGGGCGACGCGTCGAAGGCGGTGCTGCCGTTCTACGCCAACCGGCCGTTCCTGTTCCTCATCCGCGACGCCAAGCGGGGGCCGATTCTGTTCGCCGGTCGCGTCGAACGGCCGTGAGCGGCGTATCATGCGCCTGTCCGCCGCCCCCGGCGGGCGAACCCATAAGGAGTTCGGCATGAAGGCCCTTTCTGCGTTCGGGCTTGCGGTGCTGATCGGCGTGGCCTGCAACGCGCGCGCCGCGGACGACGACTACGCCAAGAAGATCATCGGCGCATGGTTGTTCGATAAGGGCGAGGGGCTGCCCCCCGGCGCGGTCGTCGAGTTTACGAAAGACGGCAAGGTGACGATCGTGGCCAAGGACAAGGACAAGGAGGAGAAGATCGACGGCACTTACAAAGTCGAGAAGGACAAGCTGATTTCCAAGTTCACCGCGAACGGCAAGACCGTCGAAGAGACGGACACCATCACCAAGCTGACCGACGAAGTGCTGGAGCTGACCGACAAGGACAAGAAGACGACCACGTTCAAGAAGAAGAAATAATCCGCAGTGGGCAGCGGGTCGGCCGGGACCGCGTCGGTGGTTGCCCCTCACCCGGCCGGCGGTTCGGCTACGGCCAGTTACTCCGGTGTGGGTGTCGCGCGCCGGCCACCCTCTCCCCGCAAAGCCGGGGCGAGGGAAGACATCCCACGACCGGACCACGACTCGGCGCGAGTTGCGTTTGGGACGCCGAGTGTATTCCCTCTCCCCGGCTTTGCGGGGAGAGGGGTGGCCGGCGCGCGACACCAACTCCCAGAGCGGCGAGACGTTGCCCCACCGCCGGCCGGGTGAGGGGCAACCACCGACGCGGTCCCGGCCGAACTCCGCCACTTATTCCAAAGTCGCCGGGATCGGGAAGCTCGCGTCCTTCGGCCGGCGGACGTCGAGGAACTTGGCGAAGATGGACGCCAGCGCCTGCGGGGTGGTCGGCTCGTCGCGGTCGCCGCCGCGGACGCCCGGCCCGTAGACCATGAGCGGGACGTGCGTGTCGTAGGCGTACGGCGCGCCGTGGGTGGTGCCGGTGCCGTCGATCGCCGACGGGATGCAGTACGGCTGGAGCACCACGCACACGTCGCCGCACCGCTGCGGGTGGAACGACCGCCGCACCCGCGTCGCGACCTCGTCGGCCGGCGGGTTCGGCCCGCCCAGCTCGGCCCGGGTGAACGTGCGGGCGACGTGCGGCTGGCCGGCCAGGAACTGCGCCACCACCCCGGCCACCGCCTCGACCGTCCGCCCGGACCCCTTCACCACCGCCGGCTTCAGGTACACCCACGGGAACGAGATCCCGTCCACCCACTTGGCCGGCTTGCCGTCGGTCCCGGTCTGGCCGGGGAAGGTGGCCGTCAGGTGGTCCTCGACCGCCTTCTGCAGTTTGGCCGGGTCGACGCGGGCGGCGAACGGGGCCACGCCCCGCGACCGGGCCACCTCCGGCAGCGGGCACACGCCGTGGTCGGCCGTCAGCCCGAGCAGGTACTGCCCGGCGCCCACCTCGCGGTCGAGGAACCGGAGCAGGTCGGCCATCAGCAGGTCGGAGCGGAGCGTGGTGTCCAGCACCTCCTGCGAGTCCGGCCCCCACGTGTGCCCGACCAGGTCGTTGGACGAGAAGCTGACGACGAGCAGGTCCGGGGCGTCGCGGGTGCCGAGCCGCTCGGCGGTGACGCACGCCTTGGCGAACTCGAGCAGCAGGTCGTTGCCGAACGGCGAGTTGGCGAGCGCCTCGTAGTACTCCGGGCCGAGGGTCGGCTTGCCGCCGGTGGTCGGGTGCGGGAACGTCTTCCCCTGGCCGGCGCCCTTGCCCTCGCCGGCCGCGTCGTCGCGGTCGCTCAGCGCGCGGGCCTCAGGCTCGGGCAGCAGCCGTACCCAGTCGCGGCCGAACCACCGGTCGGCGGCCCGGCTGGCGTTGAACTCCCGCACCCACGGTCGCGGCGGGTCGTAGTAGGTGGAGGTGCCGAACGCCCCGTAGAACCAGTACGCGCCGTCCGGCCGGCGGCCGGTGGGCAGGATCGCCGAGCGGTCCTTCAGCGACAGCCCGAACACCCGCGCCCGCGGCCCGTACGCCTCCTTGAGCACGTCGGCGACGGTCTCGCTGAGCAGCCGCTCGGGGGTGCCGAACGCGCCCTTCTTGGCCTTCTTACCGTCCGACTTGCCGTCCGGCTTGCGGCGGGCGGTCTCCGGCGGGGGCGGCACCGGCTCGTACCGCTCGTGCCCGGCGCAGTACACCGACTCGCCGCCCTCCATCCACTCGTTGTTGACGATCCCGTGCCGGTCCGGGGCGGCCCCGGTGAGCATCGACGCGTGCCCCGGGCCGGTGGTGGTGACCGCGTACGGGTAGTGGCAGTTGGTGAACAGCGCGCCGTCGCGGCGGAGCCGCTCGAACCCGTCCGGGCCGAACTTGGACCGCCACCGGTCGAGGTAGTCGCCGCGCAGTTGGTCGAACACGACCAGCACCGCGAGCTTCGGCCGGCGGGGCGTGATGACCGGCTGTGACAGGGTGTAGACGGCCACCCCGGTGACGGCGGCGGCGGCGACGACGAGCGGCGCGAGGGCGGCAGCGGTGCGCATGCGGGTGCTCAGGGGGCGCGGCGGAGGGAGTGCGGGCGTTTTAGAAGGTGCCGACGGCCGCAGCAACGAAAGGAACGGTGAAAGGTTCTTCACACGACGATGAGACGACATTGAGCGAGGGCGTTGAGCGGCAGCCCCGAAGGGGCTGTTGCGTCGCCAGCGGCGACGCCGCTAAACGACGACGCGCACCTTCATCCGTCATGTGTCCGTCCCTGGTGGGGCGGCCAGTCGCTTGGCCAGCCGTTCGATCGCGCGCTCCTGCTCGGCCGTCTCGACCGACCCGGGGCGGAGGTTGCGGACCTTCACCAGGGCGTCGCGGGCGGTCAGCCCGGTGCCGACGAAGTACGCGGCCAACACCGTGCCGGTGCGCCCGAGTCCGGCGGCGCAGTGGACGGCCACCCCCATGCCGGAGTCGTGCGCCTTGCGGATGGTGGCCAGGATGTGGTCGAGTTGGCGGTCCGACGGCGGCTCCATGTCCGGCACCGGGACCGACACCGCCAGGATGCCGGCGTCGTTCACCCACGGCCGCGGCAGCGGGGACTCGGTCAGCGAGATGAGCACATCGACGCCGTTGCGCCGCAGCCACCGCAGGTCGTCGGCCGAGTCCGGCCGGGCCAGCGCGGCCAGCCGCGGCGAATCGACCCACGAGAAACCGGTCGGAGGCATCGCGCACCCTTGATTCGGTCGTTCCAGGTTCCAGGTTCCACGTTCCAAGTTGAAGACAGGCGGATTTCGTCTTCGGTCTACAACTTGAAACGTGGAACCTGGAACGTGGAACTACCAAAGATGCTAAGGGCGGACCGCTGCCGCCGCAAGCGGCTCACGAGTTGACGACCGCCAGCCGCGGGAACCGCTCGCGTAGCGCGCCCAACCCCAACTCGGTGACGCGGCGGAAGTTCGGGTGCCACCCGACCACGACGCGGCAGTCGGTCGGCAGGTGCTCGGACAGCGCCAGCGCCGTCGCGCCCTCGTCGGTGAACGGGTTCTCGGACACGTCCAGGTGCCGCAGGCCGCGGACGAGCGGCGAGTCGGCCAGCGCGCGGACGCCGCGGTCCGACACGCTCGTGTGGTGGAGGTGCAACTCGCGCAGTCCGGTCAGCCGCGACGACCGCAGGAGCGCCACAAGGCCGTCGTCGCGGATCGGGACGTTGTCGGACAGGTCGAGCACTTCCAGCCCGGCGGTCGAAGGCCCGGCGGCGAGCGCGGCCGTCGCGTACGAGTTGCACGAGTGGCTCGGCAGTCGCAGCTCGCGCAGCCGGACGACCGGCGCGTTGGCGAACGCGGTCACGCCGCGGTCGTCCACCACCGCCGCGGGTGACATCTGCACCCCGCGCGACCGGTACGAGGTGAGCCGCGCCAGTGTGTGCGAGTTGGCGACCAGTTGCGCCTCCTCGTCGCCGACGTCGTGCCCGTTGAGTTCCAGCTCTTCGAGCCGGCCGAGGTGGGGCGACCGCGTCAGCGGGCCGACGCCGTTGAAGTCGAACCACATCCAGGAGTCGATGCGGAGCGCGGTCAGGTTCGCGAGCGCCGGGCAGGCGGCCAGCGCGGCGGCCTGGTCGTTGGTCGGCCGGGTGTCGAGTTCGCGGACGCGGCCGAGCCACGACTCCGGCCCGACCGCGGCGAGCGCGTCGCCCGGCGCGGCCTCGGGCAGTCGGAGTGACACGCGGCGCACCGGCACGGCCGCGAACAGGTCGTCGCCGCACGCGCACAGCGCGTCCCAGGGTGCGGCGACGCCGGCCGGCAGCCCGCGGTTGAAGAACGGCTCGTAGACGATGCCGGGGAAGTGCGGCAGTTCGGCCCGCCACAGCGGGAAGTCGCGGGCGACGAGGTTGGCGCGGACGTTGAGCAGCGACTCGCGCTCGGGGTCGTATTTGGGAAGGGCGGCGAGTTGCAGGTCGAGGCGGACGAGCGCGCCGCGGCCCGGCTCGCGCTCGTCGAGGAAGTCGGCGAACGCCAGCCGGGCGGTGTCGTCGTCGGGGTTCGCGGCGATAGCGCGGAGGAACGCCGCCTGCTCGCGGTCCACGGCGACCTCCTGGAATGCCGCTTGCGGCGTCGCGGGGTCGATGCGCCCGCGACGCCGCAAGCGGCCAAACACACTACTTAATAAAGAGCATCTCGCGGTAGGTCGGCAGCGGCCACAGGTCGTCGGCCACCATCGTCTCCAGCGTGTCGCCGAGGCCGCGCAGCTCGACCATCTTCGGCAGCACGTTGTCGCGGGTGCTCTTGGCGTCGGCGTACGGGTCGCCGCTGTGCTTGTGGTGCAGCGCGTGGTCCAGCGCCGCGGTCGCCGCCTGGAACTTGCCGATCGTCGCGGTCAGCTCCTTCAGGTGGTCGAACTGCGCCCCGGCGTCCACGCCCGCGGCCTTGGTCGCGTTCACCGCGCTCGCCACCTCGCCCTGGTAGCGGATGGCCGCCGGCAGGATCATCGTCTTGGCCATGTTGACCATCGTCGCCGCCTCGATGGTCACCTCTTTCACGTACTTCTCGCTGAAGATGTTGTACCGGGCGGTCAGCTCGCGCTCGGTGAACACCTTGTACTTCGTGAACAGCTCGACCGAGTCCTTGCGGACGATCACCGGTAACGCGTCCACGGTGTTCTTGAGGTTCGGCAGCCCGCGGCGCTCGGCCTCCTGGTGCCACTCCTCGCTGTACCCGTCGCCGTTGAAGATAACCTTCTTCGACTCCTTCAGGATGCCCGGGAGCAGGTCCTGAATGGCCTTGTTCAGCTTGGCCTCGTCCGGGTGCGGCCCGGCCGCCTTCTCCAGCGCGGTGGCGATGAAGTCGAGCGACTCGGCGACGATCGTGTTGAGCACCGTGTTCGGCCCGCCGATGCTGAAGCTCGACCCGACGGCCCGGAACTCGAACTTGTTGCCGGTGAACGCGAACGGCGACGTCCGGTTGCGGTCGCCCGCGTCGCGCGGCAGCTTCGGCAGCACGCTGACGCCCACTTCCATGAACCCGCCCGGCAGCGTCTTCTCCGGCTTGCCCTTCTCCAGTTGCTCCATGATGTCCTGGAGCTGGCTGCCGAGGAAGATGCTGATGATCGCCGGCGGGGCCTCGTTGGCGCCGAGCCGGTGGTCGTTACCGGCCGACGCGACCGACACGCGGAGCAGTTCGGGGTACTTGGCGACGGCCCGGATGACCGCGACGCAGAATACCAGGAACTGGGCGTTGTCGTGCGGCGTCTGGCCCGGTTCCAGCAGGTTCTCGCCGGCGTCGGTGCTCATCGACCAGTTGTTGTGCTTGCCGCTCCCGTTGATCCCGGCGAACGGCTTCTCGTGCAGCAGGCACACCAGCCCGTACTTCTCGGCCGTCCGCCGCATCACGTCCATCGTGAGCTGGTTGTGGTCGGTGGCGAGGTTGCTGTCCTCGAAGATCGGGGCGATCTCGTACTGGCTCGGGGCGACCTCGTTGTGCCGCGTCTTGACCGGGATGCCGAGCTTGAACATCTCGGCCTCGCACTCGGCCATGCACGCGATGACCCGCTCCGGGATGGTGCCGAAGTACTGGTCTTCGAGTTCCTGGCCCTTCGGCGGCTTCGCGCCGAACAGGGTGCGGCCGCAGTTCAGCAGGTCCGGCCGGGCGTACAGGAAGTTCTTGTCGATGAGGAAGTATTCCTGCTCCGGGCCGACGGTGGTGAACACCTTCACCACGTCCTTGCCGAACAGCTTGAGGATGCGCCGCGCCTGGTCGGACAGCGCTTCCATCGAGCGCAAAAGAGGAGTCTTCTTGTCCAGGGCTTCGCCGGTCCACGACACGAACACGGTCGGGATGACGAGCGTCGCGCCGTTGGGGGTCTCACGGATGTACGCGGGGGAAGTCGGGTCCCACCCGGTGTAGCCGCGGGCCTCGAACGTGGCCCGGATGCCGCCCGACGGGAACGACGACGCGTCCGGCTCGCCCTTGACCAGTTCCTTGCCGCTGAACTCGCTGACCGCGCTGCCGGTGCCGGTGGGCGACAGGAACGAGTCGTGCTTCTCGGCGGTGAGGCCGGTCATCGGCTGGAACAGGTGGGTGAAGTGCGTCGCCCCGTGCTCGATGGCCCAGTCCTTCATCGCGCTGGCGACCGCGTCGGCGACGGCCGGGTCGGTCAGTTGCGCGCCCTGCTTGATGGTCTTCTGGAGGGCCTTGAACACCGGCTTGGGCAGGCGCTGCTTCTGGACTTCCTCACTGAAGACGAGCGTGCCGAACAGCTCCTTGAGGTGGGCGGTGCGGAAGTCGATCTGGTTGAGGTCGTACTCGGTGGTAGAAATCGCCGCGATCGCGGCCTGCCGGGGGTTGGACATCGGAATAGCGGCTCCGTGGGGTCGCCTGGGGCGACGACAGGGGGTGGTGAACGACGCCGCCGCGCTCGGTCCCGGGGGGCTCCGGGGTGCGGTTGGGCTGGTCGGGGAGAGGATATTGGGGTTATAAGCCCGATTCGAGATACGGCAAGAACGCCGCGCAACTCGCAACCCGATGTCGCGTCAGGAGTAGCTGTTCGATGCGTACCATTGCGGTCATCAACCAGAAGGGCGGGGTCGGGAAGACGACCACGACGGTCAACCTGGCGGCGGCGCTGGCCCTGGCCGGCAAGCGGGTGTGCGTCATCGACCTCGACCCGCAGGCGCACGCCAGCACCCACCTCGGGGCCGAACCCGACGGCACCCTGCCCTCCCTTTATGATGTGCTCGTCTCGAACAAGCCGGTCGCCGAGGTGCGCCGCACCGTGGGCGCGAACCTCGACCTGATCCCGTCGGACATCAACCTGGCCGCCGCGGAGGTCGAGCTGGCCGGCATCGTCGGCCGCGAGGTGATCCTGCGCGAGGCGCTGGCGCAACCCACCCCCAACCCCTCCCTGCAGGGAGGGGAGAAAGAGCGAGACGACTCGACCGCGGAAGCGGCGCGCGAAGGTTTTATCTCCCCCTCCCTGCCCCCGCGTGCAGCCGAAACTGCGTCCGCAGGTGAGGCGCGGCACGCGGGACCAAAAGAGGGGGGGCCGGGGGGGGGGGGTTCTTACGACTACATCCTCATGGACTGCGGGCCGTCGCTCGGCGTGCTCACCCTGAACGCCCTCGCCGCGGCCGACGAGGTGTTTATCCCGCTCCAGCCGCACTTCCTGGCCCTACACGGGCTGAGCAAGCTGCTCGAAACGACCGCACTGGTCGCCCGCCGCATCAACCCGAAGCTCGTCGTGTCGGGCGTGGTCGTGTGCCTGTACGACGCGGCCACGAAACTGGCGCAGGAAGTGGTCACCGACCTGACCGGGTTCCTCGACAAGAGCCGCGGGGCGAACGTGCCGTGGGCCAACTGCAAGGTGTTCGGCACCAAGATCCGTCGCAACATCAAGCTGGCCGAGTGCCCGAGCTTCGGCAAGAGCGTGTTCGCCTACGCGCCCAAGAGCAGCGGCGCGGCCGACTACCTGGGCCTCGCGAACGAGGTCATGGGCGTGCCGGCGGCCGAGCCGGTCGTGGTCGGGCCGCTCAAACTGACCGCCGAAGCCCCGCCCCGCCAGACGGCGCTCGAAGCGGCACCCACAGCCGAACCGGTCGCGGCCGAGCCGGCGGCGTGAAGGTTCCGTGAGTGGCTAGCTCGCGCGCGGGTTCGCGGATACGAATAATCGGAATCGCCCCGGCCCAACCCGCGCGCAATCTCATGTTCTGGCGACTGCTCATCACCTACTCGGTGCTCGCCCTCGGGGCCGTCGGGCTGACCGTCGTGCTGACCGCCCCCGGCGCCGACGGCGGCGTCCGCGAGATCGTCGCGGCGGCCGTCGTCGCGCTGCTGGTGTCGGCCGGGTCGGCCTACGTCATGGCCCGCGAGTTCGCCCGCCCGATGGCGCTGCTCGAGCACGACCGCGAGCAGTTGCGCGAGATCCTCAGCGGCATGGCCGAGGGCGTCATCGCCGTCGATGCCCAGCGCCGCGTCCTGTTCGCCAACGACCGGGCCGGCGAGCTGCTCGCGTTCGACGCCCGCCGGGCCGTCGGTGCGGACCTGTTCGCGGTCGCCGTCCTCCAGCCGTTCCGGGACGTCGTCTCTCGTGGTCTGGAGGGCACCGCGCCGCACCGGGACGAGTTCGACGTGCCCAAGTCGGACGCCCACTACTCCGTGTACGTGTCCCGGTTCCCCGGCAACGGGATGCCGGGGGCGGTGGTCGTCATCGACGACATGACCACCGTCAAGCAGGCCGAGCGGACGCGGCAGGACTTCGTCGCCAACGCCTCCCACGAGCTGAAGACCCCGCTGGCGGTGATCAAGTCGAGCGTGGAAACCCTGATCGACGGGGCGGCCGAAGACCCGGACGCCCGCAGCATGTTCTTGGAGCAGGTACTCCGCGAGGCCGACCGGCTCGCGGACCTCATCAAGGACATGCTCTCGCTGGCGCGGATCGAGTCCGGCACGCTGGGGCTGGAGCCGCGGGCGGTGCCGCTGGGGAAGGCGATCACCGACTGCGTCGAGCGGCACCACCCGCGGGCCGACACCAAGACGCTGACAATGGTGGAAAAGCCGCCGGCGGACGTGCCCGCGAACGTGCCGGTGTGGGCCGACCCGGACGCGCTGCGGCAGGTGATGGACAACCTCGTCGACAACGCGATCAAGTACACGCCCAACGGCGGCCGGATCACGGTCCGCTGGAGCGCCGGCGCGGACACCGTGAGCTTCGAGGTGGAGGACACCGGCATCGGCATCCCGGACGCCGACGTGAACCGCGTGTTCGAGCGGTTCTACCGCGTCGATAAGGCCCGCGACCGGGCGCAGGGGAGTACCGGGCTGGGACTGTCGATCGTCAAGCACCTGGTCCACGCGATGCGCGGCGAGGTGCGGGTGAAGAGCAAGCTGGGCCAGGGGACGACGTTCCGCGTGACGCTCCCGCGTGCCGGGAGCGCGTGATGAGCGAGGAAGCGTGGCAGGACACCGAAAACGCAGAAATACTGTTCCACCTTCTGCCTAGCGACTTCAGCCGCCGCAAGTTGCGGTACTTCGTCTGCGGCTTCGTGCGGTGCCGTCTTCATTGGGTCAATTCAGACGACGAGGAGGTTTTGGAACTCGCAGAGTCGATTGCGGACGACGAGCCGAATGTCGATCCAGATCACTGGGTTTCGACCTGGCAGGGTCTGCGCGAGCTGTGGGGACCGGATCCCGCTGGCCAACACGCATTCCTTCTCGCTTTAACAGTCGGTGATGATACCCTCGACGAAGCTCAGTGGGCATTTGTAGACGCGGATGACGCGGAGTACGCACTCGGCTGTGAACTGCTGCGCGAGGTGTTCGGGAACCCGTTCCGGCCGCTCGACTTCGCCCCGTGGCGCACCGGCACCGCCGTCGCCCTCGCCCGCACCATGTACGAGTCGCAGGACTTCGGCGCGATGCCGATTCTGGCCGACGCCCTCCAAGATGCGGGGTGCGACAACGCCGAGGTGCTGAGCCACTGCCGCGACGCGTCGCAGGTCCACGCCCGCGGGTGCTGGGTCGTGGACGGGGTGCTGGGGCTGAGTTGAGCGCGTCGGTGGCGGCCCCTCACCCGGCCGGCGGTTCGGCTTCGCTCTCGATTGTCGTTTCGCCGCTCGCGCCGGCCACCCTCTCCCCGCATGCGCGGGGCGAGGGAAAACACCGCGCGACCGCTGACCGACACGCGCCGCGTTGCGACGCGCGCCGTGGTGCGATGGGGACGCCGGGTGTTTTCCCTCGCCCCGGCTCTGCGGGGAGAGGGTGGCCGGCGCGGACTGCGACACCGGAGTCAAAGAAGCTTAGCCGAACCGCCGGCCGGGTGAGGGGCCGCCCCGCCCGCGGTTCGCACACTCCCACCGCCGGCCGGGTGAGAGGCCGCCACCGACACCCCCTCAACTCAGCCTTCTGAACAAATTTCCAAAACCCGCCGCTGCTTCTTGACTTTCGTCCACCTATCGCCCACTATTCATACGGCAGTGCAAATCCGTCCAAAACGCCTCACTTGAGGTGAGCTATGCCCGCGCCCACCGAACGCCGCCCATCACGCGCCGGGGTCGGCGTCGAACCCGCACAGGTCGGCCAGCAGCGCGCGGACGTGGTCGCGGGCGAGGTACTGCCGCAGCCCGGGGTGCAGTCCGCCGGGCAGCACGGGGGCGTCGCGGCCGCCCAGCGCGTCGGCCAACTCGGTCGCGGACACCCACCGGGCGTCATCGACCTCCCAGTTGGGCACGCCCGGCGGGTCGAACTGCTCCGGCACGACGCCGATGTGGGTGGTGAAGCGGAAGAAGCAGAACGAGCCGACCGCGCCGACGCGGTGCTCCCACTCCGACCCGCCCACCAGTTCGACCGGCCCGGCGTACCCACTCTCCTCGCGGAACTCGCGGAGCGCGGTCTGCGCCGGCGACTCGCCCCGCTCCATCCGCCCGCCCCACGGCGCCCAGGTGAGCGGCGCGGACACGTTGCGGCTACGGCGGGACAGCAGCACCGACCGCCCGGGGTAGCGCGCGACGTCGCGGGCGACGACCAGCACGCCGGCCGCGTCGGGGTATCGGGTTCGGATCGGTCCGCGGCTCATCGGCGGCTCTCGCATTCGGCCGCCGGCCGGCATCGGCGGAGGGCGGGCGCTGTTATCATACCAGCCGGTCACGGCAGCGCGAACATCGCCACTTCCTTCGCCCCGGGGTATGCGCAGCACAGCCCCTTGCCGTCCGGGGTGAACGCGAACTGCGGCGGCTCCCGCTTCCCGCCCTCGGCCGACGAGCACCTCCCCACCAGCCGCCAGCCGGCCGTCTCGAACACGTCCACGTGCCAGTGCGCGCCAGCCGCGAAGTCGATCACGCCCATCGCGACGTACCGGCCGTCCGGCGACAGGGCGCTGTACGACCGCTGGTACGGCGCGGCCGCGTCCACCGACCGGACCACCCGCCCGGTGCGGCCCTCCAGCAGGTACACCCCCGTCGCCCGCCCGCCGAGCGGGCCGTGGTACAGGACCGTCTCGCCGTCCGCGGTCACGCCCAGGACGCGGGCCGTCTCGGCCGGTCGGCCCGCGCCGGCCGCCCACCCGCCGTCGGCCTCGCCCGACGGCAGCTTGTACCACGCCGCCTTGCCCAGCCCGTCCAGCACCAGCGCCCGCGACTCGTCCGCGGCGAACACGACCTGCCCGCCGTTCCAGTCGGCGCTTACGACGACCCTGCCGGTCGTCGTGTCGAGGACGCGGAGCGGGCCGGGTACGACGCCGGCCCGCGCGGCCTCGCGGCGCGCCTGGGCGGTGTACCGCCCGCCGGGCGATACCGCGAACGTCAGCCCGGCGTGCCCGGGCAGGCCGGCCGGGAGTGGTGGCAGGTCGGGGAACGTCACCGCGTCCACCGACCGACCCGTCTTGACGTCCCACACGGCGCTCTTGTAGTCGAACCCGCCGCTCGCCACGCGGTCGTTGCCGACCGGCGACACCCACGACGTGCCGCCCTGTACCTTGTGCCCGTCGAACACCGCGCCGGCCGCGCCGGTCTTGGCGTCGAACGTCAGCACGGTCCCGGCCAGCCCGCCGGACACGACCACCGTCGCGCCGTCCCTGGTGAACGTCGGCGTGACGGGAATCTGGTTGACCGCGGCGCCGGGGATCGCGCCCTTCCACGCCTGCCTGAGCACCGGGGCGGGCGGCAGTCCGCCGCCGGGCGGCAGGAACGGCGGCGGCGGGAGCGGCGGTACGACGCCGACGGCACCGCCCGGCGGCGCGGCACCGGGCACTGGACCGACCGCCACCGGGACCGCCGCGGTCGATGCCGGAATCGCGCCCCGCAACTCGTACATCTGAAGCTCCTTCTTGCCGCGGTGGTACAGGGCGAACGTCCGCCCGTCCGGGGTGAACGACGCTCGTTGCAGATCGTTGATCGTCCCGTCCAGCGGCGTCCGCACGAGCACCTCGCCCGTGCGGGCGTCGGCCACGACCGCAAAGAAGTCGCGGAACGTCGGCGGCTCGTTGGTGATACCAACCAGGTACTTGCCGTCGGCGGTGAGCGTCCCGTGCTCGCCGCTGAAGTGCAGGCCGACGCGTCGTAACGCCTGCCCGGTCTTGCCGTCCATCAGGTAGCAGTCGAGCGGCATCCCGGACGGGGTGCCGAGGTAGGTGAACAGCGCGCCGTCGGCCGACACCCCGCCGAGCAGCGGCATGCCCGGCCCGAACGCCCACTCGGCCTCCGTACCGCCTGTCTTCAGGCTCACCCACCGCACCCGACCGCTCGTTTCGGCCATCAGCACGCGCGCCCCGTCGGCGGTGAACCGGACGGTGCCGAACGCCCAGTCGCCGCTCGCGACGACGTTGCCCGTGCCCGCCTCTACGACGCGGTACGGGGCCGGCGTGCTGGTCACGCCGCGCTGGAACCCGCGTTGGCCGGCGAACACGTACCGGCCGTCCGGCGACACCTGGTACTCGACCCCGGCCGGCACACCCCCGGCCGGGAACGGCGGGCGGTCGAGGAGCGGCACCGGCTCGCCGGTCCTGCCGTCCATCGCATGCAGGTCGAAGAGTGGTTCGCCGGACACGGCCACGCGGTCGTTCGGCAGCGCCCACAGCCCGAGGACGGACACCGGCGCCTTGCCGAGGAATGACTTCCGCGGTGCGCCGGTCCGGCCGTCGAACCCGTACACACGACGGTCGTAGGCGACGAACGCGGCCCGCCCGTCGAGGGCGATCAGCGGCCGGGCGTCGAAGCGGCCGTTGTCGATCGGCCTGGCCCACACGCGGTGGAAGCCCGGCGGGCCGACGTGCGGGGGCTCCGGGTTCGGCTGCGGAGCCGGGTTAGGCGTCGTAGGCGGCGGGTTCGGCGCGGGGGCAGGCGTCGGTTCGTCCGCGGGCGTCGTAGTCTCGGCCGGCCTCTCGCGGGTGAGGAGCCACGCCGCGATGCCGCCCCCGACAAGTACCATCAGCCCGAACACGACTGCGGCCGCGAGCAGCAGCCCGTTGCCCGCCGGTTCCGGCCGCCGCTTCGGTCGCAGCCGCGATCGCTCGTCCTCATCCTCGTCGTCGGTGGCCACCGGCACGGGGGTGAGCGGCCGGCGCGGCGCCCCGGCAGACTTCGGCGAAGCCCCGGCTCCGTCCGGCCGCCTCCGGGCCTTCTGCTGTTCCACACGCCCGCCTGCGGGTGGTTCGTCGTCCAGGGTGAACGCGGCGACCGCCTCGGCCGCAATCACTTCCGCCTCGACCACCTCGGCCGCGATCACCGGTTCGTCGTCGAGCGTGAACGCGGCCATCGACGGGGTGTCCGGTCTGAGTACGGCATCGACCGCCTTCGCCTCGTTGGCCGAAATGCTCGGGGTGCCGTTGGCGCACAGGTCGTCCAGGCGGGGCGTGTCGGCGAGCGGGCGGGCGCAGGCGAGCGCGAGGTGGCCGACCAGCGCCCGCAGCGCCGGGTCGTCGCTCCGCCACAGCCGGCGCATCAGCTTCGACTCGCCCGGATTTTTGAAGTCGGCGGCGGTGAACAGCAGGCAATCCCGGGAGCCGTGGGCGCGCCACAAGTCCGGGCCGCGGACCGCCAGCGCCTTCAGCGCGGTGGCGACGGCGAGCAGCGGGAAGCGGTCGAGGTCGGGCGAGTACGACCGCTCGTCCCGCCCCGGGTGCCGGTAGTTCGGGTGCCCGGCCTCGTACGTCGGCACGCCGGCCAGGGCCGGCACGTACATGGCGTCGTAATCGACCAGCTTGAGCGCGTACGACCCGGGCCACTTGCCCGGCACGAGCAGGACGTTGGCGTGCTGGAGGTCGCCGTGGGCGACGCCGGCGGCCCGCAGTTCGCGGGCGAGTTGCACCCACCGCTTGAACAGGCCGTCCATGACCGCCGGGCTGTCGCAGCGGTCCTTGGCGACGCGGTAGAGCGACGCCCCTTCGACCCAGTCCATTTTGAGCACCGGCCAGCGGCGGCCGGCGACGGCGATGCCGTCGGCGAGGTGCTCGAAGCCGACCGCGAACGGCTGCGCGCCGATCGCGTCGCGGACGGCGGCGTAGCGCGCGGGGCGGCCGTCGTCGATGCGGCCGAAGCACTTGACGGCCCAGCTCCGGCCGTCTTCGGCGCACAGTTGGTAGACGTGGGCCGTGTCGCCGCTGTGTGCTTCGGGCCGGCCGTCACGCCCCAGTACGACGTCGGCGGCGGCGAGGTCGGGGTCGGCGAACGCGGCGGCCGGGTTGCGGACCGCGGCGGCGTAGTCGTTCGGGGTCGGCCAGATCATCGGGGCGCTCCGGTGCGGGAGGGGCGCCAGTATACCGGGGGCGGGCCGCGGCCGACAGCGGGAAGCGCGCGGCCGTTACGCGGTCGGGTCGGCCGCCGCGCACCACACCCGCCACATCCACCGGTAGGTGGACTCCAGCTCGGCCGCGTACCCCGGCACGTCGCAGATCTGGCTGGCCAGCAGGCGGTCGCGGAGCCACGGCCGCATCTCCGCCAGCCGGGCCGGGTCGGCGGCCAGGGCGGCGGCGGCCGCGACATACCCGTCGCCGTCCCGGGCCACGCACTCGTCCAGCCCCAGCCGCAGCAGCAGTGCCGACGACGCCCGGCTGGCCGTCGTCTCGCCCAGCAGGGTGACCACCGGCACCCCCATGCTCAGCGTCTCCAGCGTCGTCATCGTCCCCTGGTACGGGAAGCTGTCCAGCGCGACGTCCACCGCCCCGAGCGCCCGGTAGTGGTTGGCCACCCCGGGCACCGCCGGCGAGAACACCAGCCGGTCGGGATCGACACCGGCGGCCGCGAACCGGTCCCGCCACCGCTCCCGCAGCCCGTCGCCGTTGAACGCCCCGCCGTACTTCACCGCCAGCCGGCTGTTCGGCACCCCGCGGAGCAGCCGCGCCCACAGCGCCATCGCCCCCTCGGACACCTTCGACGGGTTGTTGAACGACCCGAAGGTGACCGGGTCGCCCTGGGTGGACGGCGGCGGGATGAGCGGCGGCAGGTCGGCCGGCGGGGCGTAGCACAGGAAGCCGCGCTCGAGCCGGACCAGTTTCTCGGTGTACCGCCGGTCGGCGTCCCCCGGCGGGTCGCTCAGCGCGTCGGTCAGCCGGTAGTCCACGGTCCGGCAGCCGGTCGTGTTCGGGTAGCCGAGGAACGACGCCTGGATCGGGGCCGCGCCGGCCGCCAGCAGGCCGGTCCGGGGCCGCCCGCCGGTCTGCCCGGTGAGATCGACCAGCACGTCGATCTGGTCGGCCATGATCTGCCGGCCGAGGTCGTCGTCGGACAGCGCCCCGACGGGCCGGAACACGCCGCTGACCCGGCGGACCTGCCGCGTCCAGTCGTCCTCGTCGTGCCGGTCGGAGTAGGCGTAGGTGGCGACGCTCCGGGTGTCGTGGGCGGCCAGCAGCGGGATCATCAGCTTGCCGACCGGGTGCTGGGCGTAGTCGGCCGACAGGTAGCCGACCCGCAGCGGCCGGTCCGGGTCGCGGGTCTGGGCGAACCGGTCGGGGGTGCGCGGCTTCACCGCCCACCGGGCCGCCAGCCGCACGTGCTCGGCCGCCACCGCGTCGGGCGCCCACCGCTCCGAGTAGTTCAGCGCCAGCAGGTAGTTGCAGGCGGCGGCGGCGTAGTCGGGGGTGATGGCCAGCGCCCGCCGGTAGTAGACGATCGCCTCCTCGACCCGCCCGCACCCGAGCAGCGCGTTGGCCAGGTTGAACGGGTGGTCGGCCACGTCCGGCCGCAAGAGGCACAACTGCCGCCGGTACGGAATGGCCTCCATGGTCCGCCGCCCGGCCTCGAGCGCCGCGACCAGGTTGGCGTACGCCATCGCGTTCTCGGGGCCGGCGACCAGCGCCCGGCGGAGGTGGTACACCGACTCCTCGTGCTCGCCCGTCTGGAGCAGGCAGTAGCCGAGGTTGTTCAGCGCCCACTCGTGCCCCGGCCTGGCGGCGACCGCCCGGCGGTAGTTGGTGACGGCGTCGGCCCACCGCCCCACGGCGGACAGGCGGTTGCCCTCGGCGAACCACACCTCGAAGTCGATCGACGCCCCGCTCATCCCCGCCCCCCGTCCGCGGCGCGGCTCCGCTCGTCCCACGCGACCGTAACGCCCGGCCCGGGGCGGCGCCCGCTACGTCTGTCGGCCCCGCGGTCACGTCCGGGGCAGGTTGAACCGCTGCTGCAACAGGCTCAGCCGGCGTGCCATCTCGGGGCTGCCGAACCCCGTGTCGCGGATCGCCTCCAACCGCGGCCGCGCGTGCAGGCCCGAGTAGAACGACGAGAACGTCAGGTGCCGCTCGAACTCCTCCAGCACGGCCGTCCGGAACCAGTCGCCGAACCGGTCGCCGGGCGGCACCGCGTCGAACCGCGCCCCCGGGGGGAGGAACGGCTCGGTCGGCTCGGGCGCGACGGCGACCCGGGAGAGCGGCTCCAGCGCGGCCACGGCCACCGCCCGGGCGCCGAACTCCCGGGCCACCCGGGCCAGGCTCGCCAGCCGGGTCACCGACGGCGACCGCTCGCACAGCGCCCTCAGCCGGTCGAACGCGGCGCCCAGCGCCCCGACCCGCTCGGCGGCCGGGCGGGCGGTGTCCCGGCTCGCGGCGTACAGGGCCAGCGCGTCGTCCACCTCGCGGGTGTGACCGGCCGCGGCCGCCTGCTTCCACCGGTCGGCGAACGGGGCGGCGTACGGCAGCCCGGACAGGGCAGCCAGCCAGCCGTCGCTGCCGCCGACCGCCGGCACCTTCGGGCTGGCGGCCAGCAGCCCCCGGGCGGCCAGCCGGGCGGCCGCCTCCGTCTTGCACGCGAACAGGTTGAGGATGTACGCGTCCACGCCCGCGGCCGGGTCGCACCGGACCAGCACGTCCAGCCCGGGCACCAGCCGGTACGACGGGTACCCGACGGCGGCGAACGCCTCGACCAGGTCCAGCCGCACGTCGTTCTCGGCCTTGATCTCGTACAGGACGAGCGGCGACAACTGGTCGAAGAACCGGGCGCCGCCCTTGATGATCTTGGCCTCCTCGCCCTCGGCGTCGATCTTCAGCAGCGCGATGTCCTGCCACCCGCAGGCGCCCATGTAGTCGTCGAGGGTGGACACCGGCACGATCTCGGTCGCGACGGTCGGCGTCTGCCCGGCCGGCACCAGCGCGTTGAACTCCGACTGGCCGTGCAGGGCGAACAGCCCCGACCCCTTGGCGCTCGACAGCGCGACCCGCTCCAGGGTGACGTTGCCGAACCCGTTGGCCGCGATCCCGTCGGCCAGCATGCGGGCGGTGCTCGGGGTCGGCTCGAACGCCCACACGTGCCCGTCGGGGCCGACCAGCCGGGCGGCCGTCAGGCAGTACGTCCCGTGGTTCGCCCCGATGTCCACGACCTTGTCGCCCGGCCGCAGCAGGGCGCGCACGAACTTGATCTCGTCCTCGAACCAGTCCTGCTGCTCCAGCAGGACGTAGGGCGTGATCAGGTCCAGCGAGTTCGGGACGACGACGCGGACCCCGTCGGCCAGCGTCACCGTGGTGGTGAGGATCATGGAGAGTCTTGGGAAAGCGGGACGGATCGGCCCGGTCTGACAACCCCCGAAGTATAACAGCATCCGGGGGCGTGTGAAGTGTAGAAAAGGGCCGCGCGGGCGCGCGGCCGGGCCGGCGAACGGGCCGATTCTTCCGGCCGCGCGGCCTACGCCCGCCCGCCCGCGGCGCGGCTCCGCTCGTACCACGCGACCGTTTCGGCCAGCCCGTCGCGCAGGCCGGTCGCGGCGACGAACCCGAACGCCTCCTTGGCCCGGGTCACGTCCAGGCACCGGCGGGGCTGGCCGTCGGGCTTGGTGGCGTCCCACCGCACCTCGCCCTTGAAGCCGCACAGCTCACAGACCAGCCCGACCAGTTCGCGGATGCCGACCTCCCGGCCGGACCCGATGTTCACCGGCTCGGGGCGGTCGTAGTGGAGGGCGGCCAGCGCGATGGCCCGGGCCGCGTCGCGGACGAACAGGAACTCGCGGGACGCACTGCCGGTGCCCCACACCTCGATGGCCGGCGCGCCGGCGTCGCGGGCCTCGACCGCCTTCTTGATCAGCGCCGGGATGACGTGGCTGGTGCCCGGGTCGAAGTTGTCGTGCGGCCCGTACAGGTTGACCGGCAGCAGGGTGACGGCGTTGAACCCGTACTGCTGGCGGTACGCCTGGGCCTGCACCATCAGCATCTTCTTGGCCAGCCCGTAGGGGGCGTTGGTCTCCTCCGGGTAGCCGGTCCAGAGGTCGTCCTCCTTGAACGGCACCGGGGTGTGCTTCGGGTACGAGCAGATGGTGCCGACGCTCACGAGCTTCGCCACCCCGGCGCGGCGGGCCTCCTCCAACAGCAGCACGCCCATGAGGGCGTTCTCGTAGAAGTACAGCCCGGGGTTGGCGCGGTTGGCCCCGATCCCGCCGACGACGGCGGCGAGGTGGACGACGACGTCCGGCCGCTGCTCGGCGAACAGCCGGCGGACGTCGGCCTGCTCGCGGAGGTCGTACTCGGCGCGCCGCGGGGTGATGATCTGGGCGGGCGCGTGGGCGGCGAGTTCCTGGCACACGTGCCGGCCGAGGAAGCCGCTGCCGCCGGTCACGAGTACGCGGCGGCCCTGGAGTGAGGACGTCACGGGAAAGCTCTCCGAACCGCCGCCCCGGCGGTGCCGTCCCGCGCGGGAGCGGTCCCGACCGCCCCGCGGCGGGTGCGAGTCAGTGTACCCGACGGCTCGCGCCCCGGCCACGCGCCGGCCGGGGCGAGCGCTCAGCCGTCCGGGTCGCCGTAGATGAGGTCGTAGCTAACGGGCGTGGAGAGGCCCAGCCCCGCGACGAACTCGGTGAACTTGCGCCGGGCTTCCGGCGAGGCGACCCAGCCGGCGACGGTGATGTGGCCTGACGGGTGCGTGATGAGCGCGGCGAGCCGGAATCGCACCGGGCACCGCGGCAGTCCCTCCTCCAGCTTCCGCGCGTCGCGTGCCGCCTGCTCTGACCGCCGCTCGATCGCCTCGACCGGATCGTACTTCTTGAGCCGCTCTTTGAGTTCGTTGACGTCCTTCAGGCGCGCGGCCGTCTCCGGGCTGAGCGGCGTGAGCGGTTCGGGCCTGGGCTTCTCGCCCTCGAACAGCCGCGCCTGCTGCTCGTGCATCACCGGCCGCAGTACGACCAGCGCGGCGAACAGCCCGACGAGCGCGACGACGTGCCAGTACTCCCGAAGCACTCGAGCGGCCATCGCATCACCCCCTCGGCAACGCATCGGCTGACCCGGCCGACGTCGGACTCCGGCCGTCACTTCGGCCCGGCCAGGAAGGCGCGGAGGTCGGCGGCGAAGGCGGCCGCGGTCGGGTAGCGGTGCTCCGGGCGGGCCGCCGTCGCCCGCGCGCAGATGTCGTCCAGTCGCTTCGGCACGTCCGGGCGGGCGTCGCGCAGCCGCGGGATGTCGCCGGCGCGCCGGCGGGCGATCAGCGCGCGGAGGTCGTCGCGGTGCCCGGGCGGCTTGCCGGTCACGAGGTGGAACAGGTTCGCCCCGGCGGTGAACACGTCCGTCCGCGGGCCGATCGCCGCCGCCTCGCCCCGGGCCTGCTCGGGACTCATGTACGCCGGCGTCCCCACCAGCGCCCCCGCCCGCGACCGCATCAGGTCGCCGGCCGGCTCGACCGCCCCGCCGCCGCTGTCCAGGCTGTCGTGCTGGCCCACCACCTTCGCCAGCCCCCAGTCGAGCAGCACCGTGCGGCCGGTCGGCAGCACCATGATGTTCGACAGCTTGGCGTCGCGGTGGACGATGTTGCGGGCGTGGGCGAAGTGCAGCCCGTCGCACGCCTGGGCGAGCGGGTCCAGCAGCGGCGGCCCCCACCCCGGGCCGTACACGTCCAGTTGCCGCACCAGCGTCCCGCCGTTGAGGTACTCGAGCACCAGGTACGGCCGCCCGTCCCCGCTGGTGCCGGACGCGTACGCCCGCACCAGGTTGGGGTGCTCGAGCGAGCCGGTGATCTGCACCTCCCGCCGGAACCGCCGGGCGGCCCGCCCGTCGGTCGGCTCGCCGTCGGCCAGCGTCTTGATCACGACGACGCGGTTCAGCCCCTCGTCCCGGGCCAGGTACACCCGGCCCATCCCGCCGCGGGCCAGGCTGCGGAGCCACGTGTACCCGCTCGCCAGCGACAGGAACGCCCCCGGCGCGACCGCCGCCCCCGGGGCGTCGGCCGGCGGCCGGACGAACAGGCTGTCGATGTCGGGGATGCTGTCCGTAACCGACGCCGCGGCCGCCCGCGGCGGCAGCGCCGGCACCACGCCCGAGTCGGCCGGTGCCAGCGGCAGTTCGAAATCCGGCAGGGCCGGGTCGCCCGCCCGGAACGACCCGGCCGGCGCGCCGCCGGCGGCCGGGAACAGCACGGAGATGTCCGGCACGCTCGGCTCGTCCGGCGTGCCCGGCGGGTCCGGCGTACCGGCCGCGGCACCCGTCGTAGCCGGCGGGTCGGCGGCCGGCGGGACGCCCAGGTCCGGCTGCGACAGCGGCGCGGTCGGGTCGGGCGGCTCGGCCGGCCCGGCCGGCGGGGCGTCGGCCTCGGTCGGCTCGCCCCCGTCGAACTCGTCGGCCCGGTGCCGCAACTCCGAGTCGAGGTCCATCTCGACCTGCGAGCCGGACAGCATGGCCGGGGCGAAGTCCGGCGGGTACACGTTCGGCTGCTCGGCCACCAGCCGCTTGCACAGGTCCATCGCCTTGTGTTCCATCGCCCGCGTCATCTCGGGCCGGTCCAGCGCCGTGTACGCCCGGGACAGCGACATCAGCACGCTGGCCTGGTCGGCGAGGAACCGCGGCTGGAGGCCGGACGCGGCCAGCCTGCCGAACGCGTCGGCGGCGGCCTTCAGTTCGGTGACCGCGTCCTTGTTCCGGCCCATCCCGGCGAGCATCAGCCCGAGGTTGGCCCGCTGCCGGGCGTGGTGCTCGGTCAGGGTGTGGTCGTCCGGGTGGGCGGCCAGCGCCCGCTCCAGCCCGGCCACCACCGTCCGCTGCGCGACCAGCGGCTGGTCGGCCAGCCACAGCTCGACCGCCTCGGCCACGGCCGCCGCCGACGGGTACCGGTGCGCCGGGTCGAACGCCAGCGCGGTGCGGGCGATCGCGTCCAGCCCGGCATCCACCCACGGGCACCGGTCGCGGGCCGACGGCGGGGTCGGGGCCGGCGCGCCGTTGATGTTGGGCGGCTGGCCGGTGAGGATGGCGAACAGGATGCCGCCCAGCCCGTACACGTCGGTCCACACGTGGTGCTTGTCCGGGTCGGCGGCGTACTGCTCCGGCGCCCAGTACGCGGGCGTGCCGATCAGCCCGCCGGTGGTGGTGTGCCCGGTCTCGTCGGGCGCCGGGTGCGGCGCGGCCGGGATGACCGGCGACGCGCCGGCCCGCCCCTGCACCGCCGGCACCCGCTTCGCCGCCCCCCAATCGACCACCAGGGTCTCGCCGAAGTCGCCGACCAGGATGTTCGCCGGCTTGAGGTCGCGGTGGATCACCCCGCGGCTGTGCGCGTAGTCCACCGCCCGGCACACGGTGACGAACTGGGCGAGCAGGCGGCGCAGGGCGAGCGCCCGCTCCGCCCCGTCCGGCCCGCCGGGGGCGTAGAAGTCGGTGATCGCCTCCTGGAGCGACTTGCCTTCCACGAACCGCATCGCGTAGCACGGCTTGCCGGCGGCGTCGTGCCCGAACCCGTACACCGGGATGACCGCCGGGTGGTCGAGCCGCCCGGTCACCTCGGCCTCGAACACGAACCGGCGGAGCGTCTCCGGGTCGTTGGCGTACCGCGGGCGGACCTCCTTGAACGCCACCTCCCGCTTGAGCTGGGCGTCCCACGCCCGCCACACCCGGCCGCGGCCGCCGAGCTTGTGGAACGTGCGGGCCTCGTAGTGCCCGCCGCGGGGCGGGTCGAACGGCTCGGGCACGTCCGGCTGGTTGGTCCACTCGGGCGGCCCCTGCTCGGGGAAGTGGGGCGTGAGCGGGCCGTCCCGCTTGACGAACTCGTCGGGCGGGTCGGTCGGGGCGTCTTCGGGCGGCCCCTTCTCCGGGAAGCGGGGCGTGAGCGGGCCGTCCCGCTTGACGGGTTCGTCAGGCGAGTCGGTGGGATCGTCGGGCGGCAGTTGGTCTGACATCGGGCGAGGACCCGGGCGCGGGCGACACCCCGCCACTTTAGCAGCCCGACCGCGGTTCCGGGTGGGAAATCGCGCCGCCGCGAGCGCCGCGTCAGGCGTTGTCGCCGCCGGTGTCGGCCGCGCTCGCGCCGACCGGCGCCGAGCCTCGACCCGACCCCTCCCAGTGCCACCCGGACACCTCCGGCATGTCGGTCCCGTGCTCCACGATGTAGGCGCGGTGCCGATCTTGCTTCGCCCGCATCGCGGCGGCCACCGGTTCGGCCGTCGCCGCCAGCCCGGGCACGCGGCGGATGGCGTCCAGCACCAGCGTGAACCGGTCGATCTGGTTCCGCACGCACATGTCGAACGGCGTGGTCGTCGTCCCCTCCTCCTTGTACCCGCGGACGTGCAGGTTGCGGTGGTTCGTCCGCCGGTACGTCAGCCGGTGAATCAGCCACGGGTAGCCGTGGAAGTTGAACAGCACCGGCTTGTTCGTGGTGAACAGCGCATCGAACTTCTCGTCGGACAAACCGTGCGGGTGCTCGGTCTCCGGCTGCAACCGCATCAGGTCAACGACGTTGACGAACCGCACCTTCAGGTCGGGCAGGTGCTTCCGCAGCAGCGCGACCGCGGCCAGCGCTTCGAGCGTCGGCACGTCGCCGCACGCCGCGACTACCAAATCCGGTTCGCCGCCGTCGTCCGACGACGCCCACGCCCACCGGCCGACGCCCGCGGTGCAGTGCGCCTCCGCTTCCTTCATGGTCAGCCACTGCGGGGCCGGTTGCTTGCCCGCGACGACCACGTTGACGTAGTTGCGGCTCCGCAGGCAGTGGTCGGTGACCGACAGCAGGCAGTTGGCGTCCGGCGGCAGGTACACGCGGACGATCTCCGCCTTCTTGTTGGCGACGACGTCGAGGAACCCCGGGTCCTGGTGGCTGAACCCGTTGTGGTCCTGCCGCCACACGTGCGAACTCAGCAGGTAGTTCAGGCTGGCGAGCGGTTTCCGCCACGGCACTTCGCGGCACACCTTCAGCCACTTGGCGTGCTGGTTCAGCATCGAATCGACGATGTGGATGAACGCCTCGTAGCAACTGAAGAATCCGTGCCGGCCGGTGAGCAGGTAGCCTTCGAGCCACCCCTGACACTGGTGCTCCGACAGAACCTCCATCGCCCGGCCGTCCGGGGCTTCCTTCGTCCCGTCGGACGCATCCCGCTCGCCGACGAAGCAGCGGTTGGTGACCTCGAGTACGTCCTGCCAGCGGTTCGACGCGAGTTCGTCGGGGCTGAACAGCCGGAAATTCTTGGCGTCGGCGTTCAGCTTCATAACGTCGCGCAGGAACTTCCCCTGGACGCGGGTCGCCTCGACCATTTCCGCCCCGGGCGACGTCACCTTCACCGCGTAGTCGCGGAAGTTCGGCAGGACGAGGTCGCGGAGCACCGCGCCGCCGTTGGCGTGCGGGTTCGCGCCCATCCGCCGGTCGCCCGTCGGGGCTAGCGCCGCCAACTCTGGCTTGAGCCGGCCGCTGTCATCGAACAGGGCCTCCGGCCGGTAGCTCTTCATCCACCCTTCGAGAATGCGAATGTGTTCTTCGGACTCCATGTCGCCCATCGGCACCTGGTGGGCGCGCCACGAGCCTTCGGTCTTCTTGCTGTCGATCTCTTTGGGGCACGTCCACCCCTTCGGGGTGCGGAGGACGATCATCGGCCACACCGGGCGCGCCGCGGTGTTCCCGCCCCGCGCCGCCTGCTGGATGTTCCGAATCTCGTCAAAGCACGCATCGAGCACGACCGCGAACGCGCGGTGGACGGTGAGCGGGTCGTCGCCCTCCACGAAGTGCGGCTTGTAGCCGTAGCCTTCGAACAGCTTTTGCAACTCGTCGTGCGGGATACGGGCCAGCACAGTCGGGTTGGCGATCTTGAAGCCGTTCAGGTGTAAGATCGGCAGCACGGCGCCGTCGCGGGCCGGGTCGAGGAACTTGTTCGAATGCCACGCGGTCGCCAGCGGGCCGGTTTCGGCCTCGCCGTCGCCGACCACGCACGCGACGACAAGGTCCGGGTTGTCGAACGCCGCCCCGTAGGCGTGTGACAGCGAGTAGCCGAGTTCGCCGCCCTCGTGGATGCTGCCGGGCGTCTCCGGGGTGCAGTGGCTGCCGACCCCGCCCGGGAAACTGAACTGCTTGAACAGCTTTTTCATCCCGGCCGCGTCGGCGGTGATCTCGGGGTAGAATTCGGTGTACGTCCCTTCGAGGTAGACGTTGGCGACGATGCCCGGCCCGCCGTGCCCGGGACCGGTAACGTACAGCACACGCGCGTCCCGCTCGCGGATGACGCGGTTCAGGTGAGCGTAGATCAGGTTCAGACCCGGCGTCGTGCCCCAGTGGCCGAGCAGCCTGGGTTTGATGTGCTCGCGACGCAGCGGCTCGCGAAGTAAGGGGTTGTCAAGCAGGTAAATCTGCCCGACGGACAGGTAGTTGGCGGCGCGCCAGTAGGCGTCGGTGAGGTGCAGTTCGGCGTCGGTCACGTCGGGCCTCCGATCAGACGCAGGGTCGTTCGTGCGATGACAACCTCTTCGTCCGTCGGGATGACCCGGACGGCAACACGCGCGCCGTTCGCCGAAATGACCGGGGCGTTCCCGGCGTTGGCGTCGGGATCGAGCGAAACGCCGAGGAACGACAGCCCCTCACACACCCCGGCGCGAACTTCAGGCGCGTGCTCCCCGATCCCGCCGGAGAAGACGAGCGTGTCGAGTCCGCCCAGCGCCGCGGTCAGCGCCCCGACGGACTTGCGCGCGGTGTAGCAGAACAGCTCGACCGCCAGCGCCGCCCGCGGGTCGCTTTCGCGCTTCGCGAGCAACTCGCGTACGTCGGAACTCGTCCCGCTCACGCCCTTCAGCCCGGCTTGGCGGTTCACGAAGTCATCGAGTTGGTCGGCGCTCAGGTTTTCTGAGCGCAGGAGGTGGACAAGCACGCCCGGGTCGAGGTCTCCACTTCGAGTGCCCATCAGAAGCCCGCCGGTCGGGGTGAAGCCCATCGTGGTGTCGATGCACGTCCCGCCCTTCACCGCGGCCATGCTCGCGCCGCTGCCGAGGTGTGCGAGAATGACGCGCCCGTGTGCGGCTTCGGCACCGGCGACGCGCGCCAGTTCGCTCAGCAGGTACTCGTAGGAGAGGCCGTGGAAGCCGTAGCGGCGTAGGCCGGGGCGCGGCGGCAGCGGCAGCGTGCGGGCGACCGCCGGCAGGTCGCGGTGGAACGCGGTGTCGAAGCACACCACCTGCGGCACGCTCGGAAGGCGGCTCGCGACCGCCTCGATGAGCCGGATTTCGGCCGGGAGGTGGTCGGGGTCGAGTGGGACGGCCGTCCGCAGGTCCGCGAGCAATTCGGAGGTGACGAGTTCGGGGTCGAAGCGGTCCGGGCCGCCGTGGACGACGCGATGCCCGACCGCGGCGAGGCCGTCGAGCGCGCCGCGCGATTGGAGGTCGTCGAGCACCCCCGCGACGGCGTCGGGCGCGGCCCGCTCGGCCTTCCCGCCGAACGCGCGGCGCAGCGGGTCGCCTTCGAACACCGCGAACTTGATGCTCGACGAGCCGCCGTTGAGCGCCAGCACGCGCCGCGGAGAGGTGGACATGGGTGCCTCTGAAAGTAGGTCACTCGCTCCGCGAGTGACACCACGGGCGTATCGAGGAACCGCGAAGCCGCGGGCGCGACTCGCGGAGCGAGTCGCCTACTTTCCGTAATACCCGTCGCGGTCGCGGATGGCCTGCGGCGGGACGCGGTCGCCCGGCCGGTCGCCGCCCAGCTCGAACGACTGCCCGATGAGCGACTTACCCGGCCGCGCCGGCGAGTTGTGCGAGTGCTCGCCCCAGTGCGTCCCCACCGCGGTCAGGTCGAAGCGATCAAATGTGCCCTTCGCGGGCAAATAGCGGAGCGAGCCGACCAGCCGCACCTCGTACCCGCGTTCGGCCTTTGCCGGGTCGGCGTCGGTCATCATCAGCGCCTCGCCGTCGAGCCGCAGTTCGATTGCGTCGGCGGTCGCGGCCGTCACCGCCAGCGACATGCGCTTCGCGCGCACGTCCTGCGGCCGCCACAGCTCCGGCTCGCCGCGGGTGTTGTCGAGCAGGTGGTAGCGGGCCAGCCGCTCGACCACCGTCGGCGTGACCGGGTAGCGGAACCCGACTTCGGCCTTCGCCGGGGCCAGTCGCTTCACCTCGTCGGCGGTGATCCACACGTGGTCGCGGGCGGCCTTTTCCCCGCCTAATGCTTTGCACGTCCCTTGAACGTACTCGCCGCCCTTGAAGTCGAGGATGCGGGTGTACGCTTTCAGGATCAGCCCGCCTTCGGGCGGCAGCCGCGTGTAATTCGCGTCGAGCTTGCCCGCGTCTTCGACCTTGACCGCGCCCGGGGCGCGGCTGGCGGCCGGGAGGCGGGCGAACTTGGCCAGCGCCGCGCGCATCATGTCGCGGGTGAACTCGGCGCTGTGCCCGCTGTTCTTGTAGTCCAGCGCGGTGCCGTCGGCGGCGAACAGGTAGATGCCCTGGTACGTGTGCCCCTGCTTGCCGACCGCCTGGGTCAGCGCGCGGAAGAACTCCCCTTCCCGGTCTTTGCGGCGGCGCTGATACCAGTCGTCCCCGGTCACGGGGATGAAGTCGTTCTGGCACATCTTGATGATGTCGGGATCGGCGAAGGCGGACGCACGGCCCACCACGACGTTGTTTCACCCGCACCCGAGCGGGTGGCCGTCCATCTCCCACAGGATGATCGGCTTGCCCGCGGCGGCGGCCTTGGTGCGAGCGTCCCACAGGTTGGTTTCCCACGGGATGGTGTCGAACGGGTCTTCGCCGTCGCGCGGCTTGATGGCGGCGCGGAGCTTGGCCGCGTCGGCGGGCGAGAGCGGCGGGGCGGCGACGATCGGCGTCTGGAGGGCGGTGTAGACGGCCCCGGCGACCACCGTGACGACGAACGCGAGTGAGATGCGGCGCATGGCACGCCCTCCGGGAACGGGACGCAGGTAGTGTATCACGTCGGCCGCGTGTGTGGCGGCATCGGCGGCGCGACTTGAACGCGCTTCCACTTGGAATGAAGTGTGGGCGATGAGTGAACGGAAGTCAAACGCGGGCGGAAAGAATTTTTGGAATTTTGTTCACAAAGACATCCCGGCCCCGGAAGGACGACCGAGTTGAGCCGTCCCCCGCACGCGGGTGATCGAGATCGTCAAGTTCACGTCTCAATGACCACGGATCGGTCACACCGCCGCAACGCACAACTACGCGGGTGCGAACGGCAACAAGTTCCCGTTTCAATGGCCACGGATCGGCCACACCCCTCTGCAACGTTCGTGCCCACCGGGGTGTACGAGGACGAATGCCACTGCACACTGGTTTCAATGGCCACGGATCGGCCACACCCCTCTGCAACCCTTCAAGGCAACCGTGCTGAACCCACGGTTTTCGGGGTTTCAATGGCCACGGATCGGCCACACCCCTCTGCAACATCTCGAGGATTTTGAAGCGGCCAGTGAGCTGCTCTGTACGAGTTTCAATGGCCACGGATCGGCCACACCCCTCTGCAACCTGAGCGCCTTCGGTGCGGCCTTTGGGCGGAGGACGAATGGTTGTTTCAATGGCCACGGATCGGCCACACCCCTCTGCAACACGGGAGAAGACCATGGCGGCGAACATCATCGTGAAGAGTTTCAATGGCCACGGATCGGCCACACCCCTCTGCAACGAGAAGAAGGAGGATCCCAAGCAGCCCCCCTTCTTTGTTTCAATGGCCACGGATCGGCCACACCCCTCTGCAACCGCGGCATCGAAGTGGACGTCGACGACGCCAACTTCGAAGTTTCAATGGCCACGGATCGGCCACACCCCTCTGCAACGCGGAAGGACGAGGCAGGCGAATCGTACTGGGAGATCGTCGTTTCAATGGCCACGGATCGGCCACACCCCTCTGCAACGGACCCCCTCACCATCATCTACGATTTCCAGCGTTTGACAAGCCTATTTGCCCAACCCCCCGCCATTCTGGCAACTCTTTTACCATAGACTTCGGGTCCGACGGCGCCATTTTCGGCCGCAACCTCTTTACGGAGCTGGTGTTGTGATTTTGCCCAGCCCCCCACCCTTTTTTGTGCGTTTTTGGGCCTGGGCACTCAACCGAATCGCATACAAAGCGCCCAGATTCACACCCTCAGCTCACCTCCATCACGACGCGGAAGCCGATCGTCTCCGACGCCGCCTCCGGGGCCTGCCCGCGGCGGGCGGCGCTGCGGCAGTCCAGCGGCGGCATCCCGAAGCAGCCGCCGCGCACCACCCGCAGGTGGCCGCCCTTCGGCCCCGGCGGGTCGGCCTCCGGGCTTTCGAAGTAGTAGTACTCGTCGTACCAGTCGTTCACCCACTCCTGCACATTGCCGTGCATGTCGTGCAGGCCGAAGGCGTTGGCCAGGAACATCGCCACCGGGCCGGTGCTTTTGCCGCTCTGCTTGTGCCCGCTGCCGGCGAACAGGGCGTCGCGGTTGGTCAGCTTGTCGCCGCCGGCGAAGTCGGAGGTGGTCCCGGCCCGGCACGCGTACTCCCACTCCGCCTCCGTCGGCAGCCGGTACTTGCGGCGGTGAACCACCTCGTCGGGCATCCGCTCCAGCTTGTCGCAGAACCGGAACGCCTGGTCCCACGTCAGGTGCTCGACCGGGTGGTCCGACCCGCCGCCGTGGCTGCGGTTGAACCGGCTCGGGTTCTTCCCCTTCACGGCTTCGTACTGGGCCTGCGTGACCGGCGTCACCGACAGGTAGAACGGCCGGGTGATCTTGACCACGTGCTCCGGCCCCTCGGCCGCCCGGCCGGAGTTGTTGTCGCCCATCTTGAAGGTGCCGGCAGGGATGCGGACGAACATCATGCCGACCGAGTTCTTGACCAGCCGCGACGCCCCGCCGCCGAGGGTCGAGGCCGGGCCGGTGCCGAGCAACCCGCCGGCCTTGCTCAGCAGCGCCGCGGCGCTGTTCGCGGCCGCCTCGGCGTCGAAGCTCTTGCCGCGGGCGGTCGCCACCACGTTGTGGGTCGAGCTGCCGCCCTTGAGCGACACCACCTTCGACCCGTCCACCCGCGCGCCGCCGGCCGGGTCGGGCGGCGCGACCGTCACCCCGGCCAGCGCCTCGACCAGCGCCGCCGCGCTCTTGGGGCGCTTATCCGGGCGCGTGCTCAGGCACGACTGAATGACGCGGGCCTGCGAGTCGGTGAACCCGTGCGGCCGCAACTCCTCGATCCACTCGCTGCCGAACGGCGCCGCGGCGGCCGGGTCGCGCTTGAGGAGCTGATACCAGATCATGCCGATCGCGTGGACGTCGTCGGTCGGGGTCGGCGGCTCCTTCTTCGCCTGCTGCGGGCAGGCGTACAGGCTGGTGGCGGCACCGCGGGCGGCCAGCCGCTGCTGCTCGCCGCGCGGCCCGCCCCTGGCCAGTTCCAGCGCCCGCACGCTCTCGATCTGCCCCCAGCCGAAGTCGGTCACCCACATGCTGAACTTGCCCTCCTCGGTCGGGTGCAGGAGGACGTTGCTCGGCTTCAGGTCGCGGTGGACGGTGCCCATCTCGTGCGCCTTGGCGACGATGGCGGCCAGCCGGCGGACCAGCTTCAGCGCCGCCTCCGGCTTGGCCGAGTCGTACCGCCACTTCCAGTCCAGCATCAGCCCGGCGAGGTCGTACCCGTAGACGAACGGCGCCTCCAGGCACGGCGGGTCGGTCTCCAGGTACACCGAGCGGAGCGGCAGCACCCCGGGGGTGTCGTTCAACTCGAACACGCGGGTGAACAGCTCGGTGTTGGTGACGACCCGCTCACGGGCCTCGGGGTCGATAACGAACTTGAGCGCCGCCGGGGAGACGTCCGGCTGCTCGTCGTCCTCGCCGCGCCACACCTCGGAGTTCTGGCCCAGGCCGCGGAGCTGGGTGAGGGTCCAGTTGTCGAGGCCGGGCGGGCGGTCGCCGGGGCGGAACTTGGGAATCCGCGGCGGCAGGAACGCGGCGAACTCCTCGGGCTTGAGGAGGGCGAACTCGTCGGGCACGCTGCCGCCGTCCGGGTCCGACGGGCGGCGGAGCATCTGCCGGACGGTGACCGGCAGGGCGCGCATGTAGTCGGCGAGTTCGACCTTGGGCACGGAGTGGCTGCTGCCGAGTTCGGAGATGAGTTCGCCGAGCCGCCGCTCGTACTCGTCGGCCTCGACCGCGCCGCAGTCGGCGAGCGCGGCGCGGAAGTCGGCCCCGGGGAGCTTGCGCTGCGCGTACTCGAACGCGACCCGGGCGATGTCGGGCAGGACGTCGGCGAACGGCCACTGCCCCTGGAGGGCTTTGCGGCCCTTTTCGCACAGGGCCTGGCCGATGCATTCCATGAGAGCTTGCAGGCGGGGCATGGGCTGTACGCCTTCGGGCGACGGGGAGAGTGCCGAGGGCACTGACACGAGTGGCTTGAGTGTACGGCGGTCGGAACCTGCGCACAAGAGCGCAGCGGCGCGGCGGGGCGGGTGGGGACGTGGTTCTAAACCCCGCCCCGCCGCGCCGGTTCCGGGTTTGCGGCGAAAAGCCGCCGCGGTTGCCGTTAGTACTCTTAGCCGTGACGTTCCGACGCCCCTTGGTGCCGCCAGATGAAGAGATGTCCGACGTGTAACAACGCACTGCCACTAAGCGGTCGGTGCGACTTCTGCCGCCGCGTCGCGGCGGCGCTGGCCGACGCCCCCGGGGACGAGCCGCCGCTCCCGCTCGCGGAGGAGGCGGACGAGTTCAACGACTGGCGGACGGCCGACGCGTCGCCGGAAACGGGCGCGGCCCTGAAGCGCGAGTTCCCGCCGCCGGCGACGGAACTGCCCGACCCGCTGCCGCGCCCGCTCGACGACCCGCTCCGCACCCTCGGCTGGTTCACCCTGGCGGTGTTCGTCCTGACAGTCGCGGTCGGGCTCGCGACGGTCGCGACGGAGGAGCCGGCCGCCGACGGCCCGCCGTGGTGGGTGCGGCACGGGGGGTGGATCGCCGGCGCGTGGTTCGCGCTCGCGGTGTGGCGACTGCTGCCGAGCCGGCGCACCGGGGTGCTGTACCTGCGGTCGTTCCGGCACGACGACAACACCGCCGACATCCGCACCGACCTGGTGCGGGCGTTCGGGCCGCGGGTGCGGGTGTCCGGCATCCGCGACCCCCGCCGCCGGGCGCTGCGGTGGCTGCGGCACCTCAACCAGCTGGTGTTCGCCCTCCGCTACGCCACCCCCAAGTACATGAACCTGGAGGCCGGGGACGACTGGAAGGCCCGGCTGTGGCGGTCGATGACGCAGGCCCGCGGGGCGGTGCTCGACGCCACCGACCTGACCACCTACGTGCAGGACGAGGTGCGGATGTGCTACCGCACGTTCGGGCCGGGCCGCGTCCTGTTCGTGGGCGACAGCCGGATGTCGGCCGCCGAGTGGCGGGCGCGCATCGCGGCCGTGCTGGAACTGCCGGCCGGCGCGCCGATCCGGGTGGCCCTGTGGTCGATCGACCGCGAGTGGCGGCGGGCGTTCCGGGCCGAGGCGGCGGCGTTCGCCCGACAACTGCCGCAGCGCCCGCCGGCGCTGTCGCCGGCCGGGAGCGAGATCGCCTACCAGGGGGTGTCGCTGGACCACCCGCCGGCCCCGACCCGGTGGCCGGTGTCCGAGGTGATCGTCGGGAGCGTCGTGGCGGCGGGCGTGACGACCGCCCTGTCGGTGCTGATGCGAGTCAACACGCCATTCTTGATCGCGACCCTGGCCGCGGCCGTTTGGCTCGGCGTCACGCAGACGCGCGCCTTCTTCGGCTACCTCGCGGAGTGCGGCACCGCCCGCGAGTGGCTGCTCACCGTGCTGACCGCCGGGGTCGGGCTGCTCGGGCTGTTCGCCGCCGGCGTCGCGCCGGGCGTGTGGAAGGTGCGGACCGCGGCCGCCCAGATGTCCGCCTCGAACGGCCTGAAGCAGATCGGGGTGGCGATGCACAACCGCCACGACGCCGAGGGCGGCCTGCCGCCGCCGGCGGTGTACGACCGGGGCGGGAAGCCGCTGCTGAGCTGGCGGGTGGCGATCCTGCCGTACATCGAGCAGGGCGGGGAGTTGTACAAGGAGTTCAAGCTGGACGAGCCGTGGGACAGCCCGCACAACCTGCCGCTGGTCGGGCGGATGCCGGCGGTGTACCGACACCCGCTGTCGGACGCCCCGCCGGGGCACACCCACTTCCGCGTGTTCGTCACCCCGAACGGGGCGAAGGGACCGGCAGCGGTGTTCCGCCCCGCCGCCCGCGGTCCGTCGATGGCGCTCATCTCGGACGGCCCGTGGAACACCGTTCTGGTAGTCGAGGCGCGCGACGCGGTGCCGTGGACGAAGCCGGACGAGCTCGATTACGCGGCCGACAAACCGCTGCCGAAGGTCGGCGGCCACTTCCCCGGCGCGTTCCTCGTGCTGATGGCCGACGGCAGCGTCCGCCGGCTGCCGACCGACCTGCCGGAGCCGACGCTGCGCGCCCTCGTTACAGCCAACGGCGACGAGCGGATCAACGCACCGTAGCGGTCAGAACGGGATGCTGTCGTCGACGGTCACCCGCGGGCCGAACCGGTCCCGCAGCCGGTCGTGAGCCGCCCCGTCCTCGCCCTCCCCGACGTGCAGCAGGTCGAGGCCGGCGAGGTGCGGCGAGCGGGCCAGCGCGTCGGCCGCCGCGAGCGGACCGCTCAGGTGCAACTCCCGCAGTCGCGCCGCGGCCGGTGACGCCGCCAGCGCCGTCACGAACTCCGGCAGCGGCTGGTGGTCGCCGACCGACAGCGACACCAGCCGCGGGAAGCGGTCGAACCGCCGTACCAACCCGGCCAGCGCGCCGTCCGTCAGCGGGTTGCCGCTGAGGTCGAGCGCTTCGAGGTGCGGCCAGCCGCCGGGCACGTCCAGCAGTTCGTGCAGGCGGGCCGCGTTCATCTTGCCAGCGGATAGGTCGAGAACGCGGAGCCGCCCGGGCAGGCCCGAGGCGAGCAGCGCAGCGGTGTCGTCGTCGTCGGCCCGCTTGGCGACGAGGGACTGCAGTTCCGACAGCCACCCGGAGGAGAGCGCCCGCGGCCGCCACCGATCGCCGTTCCGTGGGCGGAACCGGCCCGGCAGGCGCAGCCGCGCCGGTCGCGCCCCCGCGGCGGCCAGCCCGTCGCACACCTCCCGGCTGAACCCGCACTGGGTTAAGTCGAGGTCTTCGACCGCCGCGAACCACCCGCTCCGCAGCCCGCGCGCGACGGCCGCCAGCCCTGTTTGGTCGTCCGCGAGGTGGCCGCGCACGCTCAGTCGCGTCAGCCGCGGCGTCCAGCCGACGTCACGCCCGAGCCGGTCGCACAGCGCCGCGAACAGGTCGGCGTCGAGCCGCAGGTCGGTGAGCCCGAACAGCCAACTGGAGCGGGCGAGGTCGCGAACCGCCTCCGCGGGCGGCGGCCCGCCCTCCTCGCCCCCGCGGGCGTCGCTCCACAGCGCGAACGACTCCAGCGTGCGGAATTGCGGACAGTTCAGCAGGCTTTCGAGCGGGTCGGCGTAAACCGCCTCGGCGTACACCTCCAGCCGCTTGAGCGCGGTGGCGTGCGCGAGCCGGGCGAGCGCCCCCAGCCCGGCCGGGACCTCGTCCCAGTTCCACATCGACACGCCCAGGCCGCTCAGCCGCGCCAGCCCGGGGCAGTTGACGATGCGCTCGCGCGATTCGGCGTCTTCGAGCCGAAGCCCGACGTCGCGAATCGGGAAGGTGTCGAACAGCCGGGCGTGGTGGTCGGCGAACCAGAAGGGGTCGGCGCCGACGCGGCCGGGGAAGCCGCGGACGAACACCCCGTGCGGGCCGCGCGGGTTGTCGGCGAGCGACCCGGCCTGCTCGACGAGCGCCGGGTGGACGGCGCCGACCGCGGCGGTCCACTCGGGGTGTTCGGCGAGCCGCCGGCGGCAGCGGACGTCGGCCGCCGTGTACCCCTCGTCCCACGGCTTCATCGCCGCGAGTTGGCACTGGAGCCGGATGAACTCCGCGCGGTGGGGGTCGCCGAATTCCTCGATGTGGTCGGCGTAGGCGAGCCGCGGCGTGTCCTCGTCCGGGTGGGCGAGGATGGCGGCGTACAGCGCGTCGCCGGTCGGGTCGGGTGCGGTGCTCATGGTGCCGCGATGATACGCGATCGGGCGACGCGGCACCACGCCCGCGGCGGTCACTCCCCGGTGCCGGACTCCGGCGCGAACCCGCGGCGCATCTGGTTCTCGGTGATCGTCCGCGGCAGCACGAATTGCAACAGGTAGTCCGGGCCGCCGGCCTTCGACCCGATGCCGCTCAGCTTGAACCCGCCGAACGGCTGGCGATCGACCAGCGCCCCGGTGCATTTCCGGTTGATGTACAGGTTGCCGACGCGGAACCGCCGCTTCACCTGCTCCAAGTGGCTCGGGCTGCGGCTGTAGCACCCGCCCGTGAGCGCGTATTTCGTCCCGTTGGCGATTCGCAGCGCGTCGTCGAGGTCTTTCGCGCGCATCACGGACAGCACTGGGCCGAAGATTTCTTCCTGCGCGATCGACGCGTTCTCCGGCACGTCGGCGAAGATCGTCGGCGGGATGTAGTGCCCCTGCGCCGCGAGTTCGCCGAGGTCGGCTTGATAGGCGAGCCGCGCCTCCCGCTTGCCGGCGTCGAGGTACTTGAAGATGCGGGCCTGCGCCTCGGCGTCGATGACCGGGCCGAGCGAGCAACCCGGGTCATCGGCGGGCTTCACCGCGAGCGACTTCGCCGCCTCCACGAGGCGGGCGAGGAACTGGTCGTAGATGCCGTCGAGGACGATGGCCCGCGACCCGGCGGAGCACTTCTGCCCGCCGAACCCGAACGCGGAATCGACCACGCCCTTCACCGCCTCGTCGAGGTCGGCGTCGGAATCGACGATGACGGCGTTCTTGCCGCCCATCTCGGCGATGACCTTCTTGACGAAGTTCTGCCCGCCGGGCGTCTTCGACGCCTGCTCGTTGATCGCGAGCGCGACCTTGAGCGAGCCGGTGAAGGCGATGAGCGCGACGTCTGGGTGCTGAACGAGGGTCGGGCCGATCTCCTCGCCGTCGCCCGGCAGGAAGTTGGCGACACCGGGGGGCAGCCCGGCGGCCTGGAGGCACTCCATCAGCTTCGCGCCGATGATGCCCGACTGCTCGGCGGGCTTGAGGATGACCGTGTTGCCGGCGACCAGCGCGGCCGTGGCCATGCCGGTGAGGATGGCGAGCGGGAAGTTCCACGGGGCGATGACCACCGACACCCCGCGCGGTTCGTAGAAGTAGCGGTTGTCCTCGCCGGGCACGTCGCGGGCCTGCACCGCGCCGAGTTTCAGCATTTCGAGGGCGTAGTAGTCGCAGAAGTCGATCGCCTCCGCGACGTCGGCGTCGGCCTCGCGCCACGGCTTGCCGCTCTCGAACACGATCCACGCGGACAGCTCGAAGCGGCGCTTGCGGAACTGCTCGGCGGTGCGGCGGAGCAGCCCGGCCCGCTCCTCGACCGGGGTGTCGCGCCAGCCGTCGAACGCCCGCAGGCACGACTTCACGGCCGCGTTCGCCTGATCGACCGAGGCCATCGCGACGGTGCCCAGAAGCTCGCTCTTGCGCGACGGGTTCTCGCGCGGCAGCGTCTTGCCGACCGGTTGCGGCCGGTTGTCGATGACGACCGGATAGACGCTGCCGAATTCGGCTCGCCGCTGATCCAGCGCGAGGCGCATCGAGGCGCGGCCCTCCTCGCGCGAGAAGTCGGTGAGCGGTTCGTTGACGAAAGAACCCACCCCCCGGCCCCCTCCCTGCAGGGAGGGGGAGATAGAACCTTCGCGCATCGCTAACGAACTCGAAGCGCTATGTTCCCCCCTCCCTGCAGGGAGGGGGGTTAGGGGGGTGGGTTTCGCGTGGCCGTTGGGATCCATGAGTAACACCTCCTCCGACAGCCCTTCGGAAAAGCCCTGCCGCAGGAACGAGTCGTTGGACGAGTTCTCCAGCAGTCGGCGGACGAGGTACGCCATGCCGGGCAGCAGTTGGCCGTAGGGCGTGTAGATGCGGACGCGGTGACCGAACGACTGCACCGCGGCGCGGATGTGGTCGGCCATCCCGTAGAGCATCTGGAACTCGTAGCGGCGTGGCGGCACCTTGAGTTGCTCCGCTACCGCCATCGCGTGCGAGATGCTGCGGATGTTGTGCGACCCGAACGCCGGCACCAGCCAGTCGACGTTCGCCAGCAGGAATTCGGTGAGCCTCTCGAAGTTGGCGTCGGACTGCCACTTCTGCGTGAACACCGGCACCGGCCAGTGGTTCTGGGCCGCGATCACCGTCTCGTAGTCCCAGTACGCGCCCTTCACCAGGCGAATCCACACGGGCGTCCTGCGTACATTCTTTGCCCACTCAAGGAGGTGCTTGAGGTCCGCTTCGGTGTCCTTCAGGTAGGCTTGAATCGCAATGCCGACGTGCGGCCAGTCGCGGAACTCCGGCTCGGTCAGGATGTCGCGGAAGATGCGGAGCGTCGTGTCCTTGAACGAATACTGCTCCATGTCGAAGTTGACGAACGCCCCGGTCGCCTTCGCCAGCGACAGAATCGGCCGCAGGCGGCTGCAGACGACCCGCGACGTGCCGTCGGGGTCGATCGGGTCGAACTGGCTGTACAGGGCCGACAGCTTGACCGACACGTTGACGCGCGGGATCGGCCCGCGGTCGTCGCGGTCGATCGCCGGCTCTTCCGGCAGCGCGTTGACGTCGCGGGTCAGCCCGTGGAGCAGGTCGAGGTACTGTTTCTGGACGTGGTCGGCCTCGACCTCGGTGATGGTCGCCTCGCCGAGCAGGTCGATGGTGAACGCGAGCCGCTGGTCCCGCATCGTGCGGACGGCGGCGACCGCCTCGGCCACGTTCGACCCGGCGATGAACTTGCGGGCCATCTGCCGCGCCCCGGTCTGCGCGGCGAACGACAGCACGCCCCCGAGCGGGCCGCGGTTCGGGATCAGCTTCGCCCCGAGCCGCACCCACCACGGCAGGTCGTCCCCGGCCTCGCCCAGGTACTCGCGGAGGTGCCGCGACACCTCCGCCGGGTCCTTCAGGTACGGCAGGGTGTCCACGAACCGGAACAGTTGGACCTTGAGGGCCGGGTCGTGCATGCCCAGGCCCATGAGCTTGTCGTCGAGCCACGCCCGGGTGAACAGCACCGGCCCCTGGCGGTCGAGCCGGGCGAAAATCTCCCGGCCGAACTGCCGCGTGCGGGCGTCGAGGTCGTGTGATACAATTTGGCCCATCATCCCACACTCTTCCGTGGTGCCCAGATGGTCATTGACAAGATCGGCAAGTTCACGATCCTGAACACGCTCGGCAGCGGGGCACACAGTCGCATTTTACACGTCCGCCGCGCCGACGATGACCGCGAGTACGCTCTTAAACTCGTCAACATCGAGTCGAAAGAGGAGATGAAGTACCTGGAACAGGCGAAACACGAGTTCCGGGTCGGTCAAATGCTCAACCACCCCAATTTGGTGAAGGTGTACGCATTCGAGACGGAAGGCGGGTGGTTTTCCGGGCCGAAGAAGGCGAAATTGCTCATCGAGTACGTGCCCGGCAAGACGATGGACAAGCTGCCGTTGCAGCGGATGGCCAAGCTGTGCCGCATCTTCGAGCGGATCGCCGACGGCATCATGCACATGCACAAACAGGGCGTCTTCCACGCCGACCTGAAGCCGAACAACCTGATCCTCGAACGCGGGACGAAGGTGAAGGTGCTCGACTACGGGCTTGCGTGGATCAAGGGCGAGCCGAAGGACCGGATTCAGGGCACGCCGGAGTACATCGCCCCGGAGACGGTGTCGCACAAGCTCATTAATGAGCGAACCGACATTTACAACTTCGGGGTGACGATGTACCGCCTCTGCACCCTGTCGCTGCCGCCGTCATGGCACACCGGCCCGGACGAACTGCCGATGACGTCGAAAATGTGGAAGGAACAGTACAAGCCGGTGAAGGTCGCCAACCCGCTCGTGCCCGACGGGCTGGCGGAACTGATCGAGCAGTGCATGAAGCACAACGCCACCAAGCGCCCGGAGCGGATGAGCGAGATTCAGGGCCGGCTCGACCAACTGGCCGACGAGGCCGCCGCCAAGCTCGACGACCCGGCCGCCATTGAAGACTAGTTTTTGGTGTTTTGTGTTTGGTTTTTTGTGTTTGGTACGCCGCGTGCCCTCAATCCGTGCGCGCCGCGGCCGAATCACCTGACGAAACACCAAAAACGAAATACGAAACACCCCCGATGCCCCGCGAGCACTTCGTCCCGATCCGCGTCACCGACCTGATCGGCTACCTGTGCGCCGAGCGCGGGCCGCTCGAAAACCAGGTGCTGTCGGCCGACGACCAGGCCGCGTTCCGGCAGTTCGCCAACGCCGTCGTCGCCCACATCCACACGATGTACCAAGCCGAAATTCGCCAACTCAAGGACGCGTACGCCCCGTTCGACCCGGACGCCGACCCGAAGCCGCTCAACCCCCTCTCCGACGCCGAGTGGGTCGCGGCGCTGGACCGGCTGACGGACACGTTCAGCCACCTGCTCAGCCGGGCCAACTACCGGCAACTGTCGCGGCCGGAGATGGAAGAGATCATGCAGGGGGCCAGCGCCTGGGGCGTCGATCTGGACGTGCCCTGGGACGCGTTCGACAAGCTGGAGGTGTTCTACCGCGGCCGCGGGGTGAGCAAGCGGAAGAAGCGGAAGTTGACCCGGCCGTGGCGGAAGGAAGAGGTCGAGGTGCCGACGTTCGCCCGCGCCGCGGTCATGTACAAGCTGCGGCCGCACGAGCGGCTGCCCGATGACTCCGACTTCAAGAGCGTGTTCCTGAAGCTGTTCCGCAACATCCCACAGGTGGACGTGGAGATGCTGCTGCCCGGCGGGCGGGTGCGGATGCCGAAGCTGGAGAAGTGGAAGCTCGGCGGGTCGGCGTCCAGTTCCATCGCCTACGTCGGGTGGAAGCTGAGCGCGTTCCCGCTCACCGCCTTGCTCGGCGGGCTGAGCACGCAGACGTTGCTCCTCCTGTACAGCCCGCTGGCGATGGTCGGCGGGTACGCGTACAAGACGTGGTACAGCTTCCGGGCGGCCCGCAGCGCGTACGAGTTCCAACTGAACCAGAGTCTGTACCACCACGTGTTGGACAACAACAGCGGGGTGATGTTCCGGCTGCTGGACGAGGCCGAGGAGCAGGAGGCCCGCGAGGTGCTGCTCGGGTACTTCTACCTGTGGCGGTATGCCGACCCGAACGGGTGGACGGCCGAGGAACTCGACTACTACGTGGAACTCGACCTGGAGAAGCGGCTCGGGGCGGACGTGAACTTCGAGATCGTGGACGCGCTGGCGAAGCTGACGCGGGCCGGGCTGATCACCGCCGACGGGCCGCGGTACCGGGCGGTGCCGATCGCCGCGGCGCAGGCGAAGCTGAACGCGATCTGGGAGCGGTACGCCCGCACCGGCCCGCCGACCCTGCTGCCGGCGGGCTAGGCGAACCCCGCCCGCAAGGGCGGCGGGTGCGTATGATACCGCTTGGCATCCCACCCCCGCCCTTGCGGGCGGGGTTCGCCAGGAGGTTTCATGACTCCCGAAGCGTGGCTGGCGGACCGGTGCAATGCGGTCGAGGTGAGCGGCGTCCGCAAGATCTTCGAACTCGGCCGGACGCTCAAAGACCCGGTCAACCTGAGCATCGGGCAGCCGCACTTCGACGTGCCCGAGCCGGTGAAGGCGGCTGCGAAGGCGGCCATCGATGCCGGGCACAACGGGTACACCGTCACCCAGGGCATCCCGGAACTGCTCGCGGTCCTGCGGGCCGACGTCGCCGCCCGCTTCCCGGGCCAGGAGCGCGACGTCCTGGTCACCAGCGGCACCAGCGGCGGGTTGCTGCTCGCGATGCTGGCGACCGTCAACCCCGGCGACGAGGTCGTGACCGCCGACCCGTACTTCGTGTCGTACCCGAACCTGGTCGGGGCGTGCGGCGGCAAGCTCGTGACGGTCGATACGTACCCGGACTTCGCACTCGACCTGAACAAGCTCGAAGCGGCGTTCACCCCGCGCACGAAGGCGGTGCTGCTCTCGACCCCGTCCAACCCGACCGGGGCGGTCATCGACGCGAACACGCAGAAGGCGCTCGCGGAGTTGTGCCGGCGTCGCGGGGTGCTGCTCATCAGCGACGAGATCTACCGCGCCTTCCAGTACGACGGCCCGCACGTCAGCCCGGCGTCGTTCGGCCCCAATGTGTTGGCGGTAGAGGGGTTCGGCAAGACGTACGGCATGACCGGGTGGCGGCTCGGGTGGCTGCACGGTCCGAAGCGGCTGGTGCAGGAGATGGCGAAGTTCCAGCAGTTCACGTTCGTGTGCGCGCCGAGCGTGGTGCAGCACGCGGGCGTCGCGGCGATGGGGTACGACGTGTCCGGGATCGTCGCGGACTACAAGCGGAAGCGGGACGTCCTCGTCGCCGGGCTGAAGGACGATTACGAACTGACGGTACCCGGCGGGGCGTTCTACCTGTTCCCGAAGGCCCCGCGCGGCACCGGCACGGAGTTCGTGACGGACGCGATCGGCCACAACCTGCTGATCATCCCCGGCGGGTCGTTCAGCAAGCGGGACACGCATTTCCGCATCTCCTACGCCGCGACCGACGAGACGCTGAACCGCGGCATCGAGATCCTGCGGAAGCTGGCGAAATAAGAACCCACCCCCGGCCCCTCCCTGTCGGGAGGGGAGAAAGCCATCGGCTTCGCGCCGACGTCCGCGGGGTGCGGAGGTTTTTCCTCCCCTCCCTGCAGGGAGGGGCCGGGGGTGGGTTCTTCACGCCCGGCGGGTTAAAATGGCGGCGTCCGTATCGGAGGTGACCCCGTGCCCGCGCCGCTGCTCGTAGACCTGTTCGACCGCCTGCCCGCGCTCCGCCCCGGCGACGACGAAGACCTGTGGGCGGCCGGGGCGCAGACCCCGCTCCGCGCGTTCCGCGACGCGGTCGCGGCGCACTACACCGAGGGCACGCTCCAGCGGTTGCTCGCCGCCGACGACGTCACCACCCGCCGCGCCGCGGCCCTCGCCCTGGGACTGATCGGGACGCCGGCGGCGGTCCCGGCGACCGCCGCGGCGCTGCACGACCCGGACGCCCGCACCCGCCGGCTGGCGGCCGACGCGCTGTGGCAGATGTGGTTTCGCGGCGGCACCGACGACCAGAACGCGCGGCTCGAAGAGGCCGCGGCCGACCCGGACGCCGCCCGCGCCCGGACCGCCCTCGACGCCCTCATCGGGGAAGCCCCGGAGTTCGCCGAGGCGCACAACCAGCGGGCCATCTGGTTCTTCAAGCGCGGCGACTTCGCCCACGCCGTCGCCGACTGCGAGACCGTGTTGCGGCTGAACCCGCACCACTTCGGCGCGGCCGCCGGGATGGGCCAGTGCCTGCTCAAGCTCGGCCGCCCGCGGGCCGCCCTCCGCGCCTTCCGCCAGGCGCTCGACATCAACCCCGACCTCGACCTGCACGACGTGGTCCGGGAGCTGGAAGCTTTGGGTGAATAGTCCATGGTCCATGGTCCATAGTCCATAGTCCATGGTCCTTAGTCGCAGGTCCTATCGACCGCACCGCTCCGCTGAACGATCACAAAAACTATGGACTATGGACCATGGACCATGGACTAACACCGCTGTTCGCCGACGCCGTCGGGGCCGCGTTCATCGGGTTCGGGCTCGCGATCATCCTCCTGATCGTCGCCGGGGCGGTGATCGGCAACGTCTTCCTGTCGGTCGCGCACGCGGTGAACCGGCACGTCGGGTGTCACTGGAAGCGGGCCACCATCCTCACCCGGCCGGCGCGGAACTGGGAGCGGGTCAACCTGTTCCTGGCGCTCGAGGCGCTGCGGGCCGACACGCCGAACGCCGGCCGCGTCCTCAGCCTCGGGTACTCGGCCGAGTTCACCAGCGGGTTCGCCGGCGGCGTCAGCCGGCACTCGCCGCTCGAGTACGCGGTCAAGGCGACGTCGCTGACGGGCACCACGAAGGTGGTCGTGTGCGGGGTGTACCGGCTTCGGCCGCCGGGGATGAAGCCGTTCGCCGCGCTGCTGTCGCGGACCTCATTGGAGGTGCTCGCGGCGACGCCCGAGGACGCACAAGCCGCCCTCGACCGCATCCTGTCGGAAGCGGCCCGGCGGAACGTGTACCGCGGCCAGGTGCTGGTCGTCGAGCAGGCCGGCCACGCCCTCGGCGGCGACCCCGGCGAGCACGACTTCCAGATCGTTTTCCACGACATGCCGACCGTCAAGCGGGACGACATCATCCTGCCGGGCGAAGTGCTCAAGGTGGTGGAACGAAACGTGATCGGGCTACTGGCGCACGCGGACACGCTCCGCCGCGCCGGCCGCTCGACCCGGCACGGGGTGCTGTTCCACGGCCCGCCCGGGGTCGGCAAGACGCTGGTGACGAAGTACCTCGCCCGCGCCTGCCCGCAGTACACCGTCATCCTGCTGAGCGGGCGGCAACTGCGGCTCGTCCGCGAGTCGTGCATCCTCGCCCGGCTCCTGCAGCCGGCGCTGGTCGTCATCGAGGACGTCGATCTGATCGCGGCCGACCGCAGCCAGAGCTTCGACACGACACTTTTGCACGACCTGATGGACGAGATGGACGGCCTCGGGACGAAGGCCGACGTCATCTTCCTGCTGACGACGAACCGGCCGCGAATCCTTGAGACGGCGCTCGCGGCGCGCCCGGGGCGGGTCGATCAGGCGGTGTACTTCCCGCTCCCCGACCGCGACTGCCGCCGCCGGCTGTTCGCCCACTTCGCCGTCGGCCTCGACCTGAGCGCGGTGGACCAGGAACCGCTGCTCGCCCGCACCGACGGGGCCAGCCCGGCGTTCATCGCGGAGCTGTTCCGCAAGGCGGCGCTGATGGCGGCCGAGCGGGGCGAGACGTCCGACCCCCTGAAGGTCACCGACGCCGACTTCGCGGCCGCGGTGCGCGAACTGGTCGAGTTCGGCGGGGCGCTGACGCAGCAGTTGCTCGGCTACCGCACCGACCCGGACGCCGGCGGCCGCAACCTCGGCTTCGGCTCGTCGTGACGCCGAAGGCACGCGCATTGCAACCCCGGTGGGGCGAGAGGCGCGAACCCGTCGCGCCGCGCGTAAGGACTTTCATCATGAAGCGGGCACAGACCGACAAATATCGGGACCAACTGCAGAAGCTCAGCGACCGGGTCGGGCTAACCGCGGCCGGGCTGGAGGAGCAGGCGCGGACGGCGACCGGCGGGGAGGCGGGCGGCGGCCTGTCCAACGCCCCGCTGCACCTCGGCGACATGGGCAGCGAGGCGTACAGCCAGGAACTCGGCGCCACCCTGCTGGAGAACGAGACGTACATCCGCGACGAGGCGCTGGCGGCGCTGGAGCGGCTCGACGCCGGCACCTACGGGCGGTGCGAGCACTGCGGGGCGGACATCATCCCCGAGCGGCTGGAGGTGATCCCGTACACCCGTTACTGCACGCCGTGCGCCGCCAAATTGCACGACGGACGGGCGGTCAACCTGAACGACGGCCGGCCGGACGGGTGGCTCGGCGCGCCCGGCGGCGAGAACGCCAACCCGGCCGGGTCGCCCAACCGCATCCCGGGCCGCGACGTCGGCGGCGCGCCGGCCGACGTCCACGCGGTCGGCACCCCCGGCGGCGGCACCGCGACCGGCGGGCTGGCCGGCACCAACATCGGTCGCGGCGACCTGGACGACGCGCCGCTGGAAGCCGCCGCCGGCAGCGGCCGCGACGACCAGATTCCCGACACCGACGGCGAGGACCAGCCGGAGGCGCTGAGCGGCCCCAGCGGCGGCGCGGTCGGCGGCACCCCGGCCAACAAGCGCGCCCGCGGCGGCTCGGCGCCCGGCGGGAAGCCGAAGGGCGGCTCGAAGCGCGCCCCCAAGTAACGCGATCGCGTTGATTCGCGTTCGTTTGCTGTAGCCGGCCTCTGTGAGGCCGGGCGACATAATCGGAGTCGCTCCGGCCTCACAGAGGCCGGCTACAGAAGGCAATCAGCGCGACCCGGTATCACGCGCACGTCCCGACGGCGCCGCCGGGATGCCCTCTCTCACCTCCGAACAGCCCGCTCCCTCACCGGGCCGTTCCGGCGCACCTCTCGGCGGGATACACTACTCGCGCCACCTCCCGCCGAGGTTCCGCGATGACCCGCGCCGACGCCTTCAGCCTGCTGTGCGAGTACGTGTCCGATCTGAGCCTCCGCCGGCACTGCATGTCGGTGGAGGCCGCGATGCGCGCCTACGCCCGCGCGCTCGGCCACGACGAGGAGCGGTGGGGCCTCGCCGGGCTGCTCCACGACTTCGACTACCAGCGCTGGCCGGACCCGCCCGACCACCCGCTCAAGGGGGCGGAGGTTCTCCGCGAAAAAGGCTACCCCGAGGACGTAATCACCTGCATCCTGTCGCACGCCGACTACCTGTCGGACCGCTACCCGCGCCGCACCCCGATGGAGAAGGGGCTGTACGCGTGCGACGAGATCACCGGCCTCGTCACCGCGACCGCCCTGCTGCGACCGACCGGCATCGCCGACCTGACCGCGGCGAGCGTGAAGAAGAAGATGAAGGCCAAGGGGTTTGCGAAGGGCGTCAACCGCGACGACGTGGTTCGCGGGGCCGCCGATTTCGGGGTGGAACTCGACGCGCACATCCAGTTCGTCATCGACGCGATGAAGCCGATCGCGGCCGAGTTGGGACTGGAGAAAGGGAGCGGGGAATGACCGCGGCGGAGTGGGACACGGCCGAAATCCCGTCACGCATGCTCCGGGCGTACCCGGCCCCGTGGGACCGGCGGAAGGTGCGGCTGTTCTGGGCCGCGTGCCACCGCCGGTCGTTCTTCTCGGGCGCCGACGCCCAGGTCCGGTTGCTCGCGGCGCTGATCGAGAATGACCCCGACGGGCACGGCCCGCGGCTGGCCGCGGAGGTGGAAGCGGCCCGGCGGCGGCTCCAGTCCGTGGGCACCCCGATCGACCACCCGGAGTACGAGTCGTTGAGCCTGTTCCACACCTCGCCGCCCGCGGCGCTGGGCGCGCTGCTGGCCCGCCTGGCGGCCCGGGCCGTTGACCGTTCGGCGTGGCGGTTCGAGTTCGACCCGCGAGACGAGCACGCCCGCCACGGCCGGGAGGCCGACGAGCAGAAGCGGCAGTGCGACCTCATCCGCGAGGTGTTCGGCAACCCGTTCCGGCCGGTCGATTTCGCCCCGTGGCGGACCGCCACCGCGGTGGCGATGGCCCGCGACCTGTACGACCACCGCGAGTACAGCGGGATGCCGATCCTGGCCGACGCCCTTCAGGACGCCGGGTGCGAAGACGAGCACGTCTTGAGCCACTGCCGCGACGCCGGAGGGGGATCACCCGACGGAACGGGGCACGTCCGCGGGTGCTGGGTGCTCGACGGGCTGTTGGGTCAGTAGGTCAGCGGCCGGCGGGGTGACGGGTTCGTTCACGCCACGCCGAGCGGGTCGCGCTCGTCCCGGCTGGCCCACACCGCGACGCCCGGGAAGTCGGTCGCGAGCTTCGCCGCGAGGTCTTCGACCGCCGGCCGCTCGGTCGCGTAGTGCCCGGGCAGCACCAGTGCGACGTTCGCCCCGCGGGCGGTCAGGGCGTCGTGGAATCGCACCTCGCCGGTCAGGAACACGTCCGCTTTCCGCCGAATGGCGTCGGACAGGAACTCGCCAGCGGCCCCGCACGCCAGCGCGACGGTCCGCACCGGCCGCGCCGGGTCGCCCACGACCTGCACCACACTCGCGCTCAGGGTGTGCTTCGCGCGAGCGGCGAGTTCGCCCAGCGGGAGCGGTTGCGGGAGTTCGCCGAACCGGCCTTCCCCAGTGCTCGATATCATCGACTTGAGCGGGTACACGTCGAACGCCGGTTCTTCGTAGCTGTGCGCGGCGCGCATCGCCCGCACCGCGGCCGGGACGAGCGCCTCCGGCACGACGACCTCCAGCCGCCATTCGGGCGCGTCCTCGCGCCGGCCCTTCTGTCCGACGGTCGGATTGGTGGACTCGGTGCCGAAGAACGTGCCGGTGCCGGCGAGCCGGAAGCTGCACTCGTTGTACTTGCCGATCACCCCGGCCCCGGCCGCGAACAGTGCGTCGGACACTTTCTGAAGGTCGCTATCGGGCGTGAAGGCTACCAGCTTGCACTGCCTCGCGCCGTCCCGCGGGCGGAGCGGTACGACGTTCGTCAGCCCGAGCCGGGCGCACAGGCCGTCGTTGATCCCGCCGGGGCAGTTGTCGAACGCGGTGTGCGGCGAGTACACTGCGATCCCGGCCCGCAAGAGGGGCAGCACCGCGGCCCCGTCGGCGGTGCTCGCGGTCAGCTTCTTCGCCCCGCGAAACAGCACCGGGTGGTGCGACACGATGAGGTTCGCGCCCTCGCGCACCGCCTCGGCCGACACGTCCGGGGTGACGGTCAGGCACGTCATCACCTTTGTCACATCGGCGGCCGGGTCGCCGAGTAACAACCCGACGTTGTCCCAATCGGCGGCGGTGGACGGCGGTGCGAACCGGTCGAGGTGGGCGGCGAACGCGGCGACGGTAGGCATAAAAAGCTCCGAAGATTTTTCACCGCAGAGGGCACGAGAGGAAGGCAGAGAGGAAGGCAGAGAGGAATTGTCCTGAAAACTCTGCCTCCTGTCTTCCTCTCGTGCCCTCTCGTGCCCTCTGCGGTGAAAAATCTTCGATGCCCGCCGACGCGCCGCGCGCCTGCGACCCAGTACCTGTTGTCCGCGAGCCAACCGAGGTTCCGATGCCGGCCGAATCGCGCCCGCTCGCCCGCCAACTGCTCCGCGTCGTGCTCGGCACCCCCGACGTGCCCGACGGCGACCTGCTCGCGCGGTTCGTGAACGCTCGCGATGAGGAGGCGTTCGCGGAGATCGTGCGGCGGCACGGGCCGATGGTGCTCGGGGTGTGCCGCCGCGTGACCGGCCGGGCGCACGACGCGGACGACGCGTTCCAGGCGACGTTCCTGGTTCTGGCCCGCCGCGCCGGGCACGTCGCGCGGCCGGAACTGCTCGCCAACTACTTGTACGGCATCGCCTGCCGGACCGCCCTGGAAGCCCGCGCCCGCCGCCGGCGCGCGGAGGAGCGTCTCGTGCCCGCCGCACCCGAACCGGCCGCCCCGCCGGCCCCCGACGACACCGCCGAGCTTCGCCAGGTCATTGATGAGGAGTTGGCGCGGCTGCCGGACAAATATCGGGCGGCGGTCGTGCTGTGCGAACTCGAAGGGGTGTCGCGGGCGGCCGCCGCGGCGCAACTGGGCATCCCCGAAGGGACGCTGTCGAGTCGGCTGGCCCACGCGCGGAAGGTGTTGGCCGAGCGGCTGTCGCGCCGCGGCGTCACGGTCGGGGTTTCGGCCGTCGGCGCGGCGCTGAGCGCCGACGCGACTGCAACAGTGGTCGCGCACACCTTGACGCACACAACGGTTTACGCGGCGGTCCGGTTCGTGCCCGGCGCGGGGTTCCCGCCGGGCGTTTCTGCCACGGTTTCTTCCCTCACCGACGGAGTTCTGAAAGCCATGTTCGTAACTCGCCTGAAGCACCTGTTCGGCCTCGGCCTGCTGGCGTGCGGGGTGATCGGCCTGGGAGCCGCCCTCGCCCAGCAGCCGCTCCCGGCCCCGGTGCCGGACGCCCCGCTCACCCCGCCGACCGTGGCCGCCGATCCGGCGCTCGCGCTGCCGCTGCTCGCACAACAGCCGAAGGCCGCCGAGCCGAAGAAGGTCGCGGCGAAGGGGATCGAGGACGACGACGTGCCGTACGGGTCGTTCCCGTCGCAGGCGGTGGTGCGGGTCGAGGACGGGAAGCTGATCGTCCGGCAGCGACAGCAGATCTATGAGCCGGTGGCACAGAAGCGGGACGACAACACGACGGTCGTCAGCTACCAGATGAAGTCCGGGGTGACTGCGCGGACGTACGACCCGGCCGACATTACGGTGTTCGACATGAAGGGCAACCGGCTGGCGGCGAAGGACTGGAAGGGGCAACTCAAGAGCGACGTTCACGCGCTCGTCGCCGCCGACGGCAAGCTGCCCAACCCGCGGGAGCTGACGCTGTTCAAGGCCGACACGCTGCTGATCGTGCTGCCGGCCGCGCCAACGCCGGTCGCGCCGTCGATTTACGCCCCGGCCGCGGGCGGGCAGGGCGGGGTGTACACGCTCCCGGCCGCACCGCCGGCCCCGACGCCGGCACCAGTGGCCCCGCGGGTCGCGCCGCCGATCCGCCCGGCCGCGCCCGCGGCGGTGCCTGCGCCCGCACCGCTGCCCGACCACGTCCGCGGCACCGTGACGAAGGTCGTCGGCGGATTCGTCGAGATCAGCGTCGGTCAGGACGCCGGGCTGGAAGTCGGGAGCAAGTTGGATGTGTACCGCACGGCTGGCGACGGCAAATACCTGGGCACGCTCGTCGTGGCGACGCTCTCAGGCGCGAAGGGCGCTGTGTGCGAGTTCAAGCCGGCGCGCCAAGTCGCGCTCGACCAACTCCGTGACGAGGAACTGCCGCGCAAGGGCGACACCGTCGGTCAGGTGACCGCGACCCCGCGGGTCGCGCCGCCGGTCCGCCCGGCCGCGCCCGCGGCCCCGCCGACCGTCAACGGGGCCGTGCTGGAAGTGAACGGGGACGCGGTTGCGATCGGCGTCGGCCGCGACGCCGGGCTGAAAGTGGGTAGCAAACTGGGCGTGGTCCGCCCCCGCGAGGACGAGCCGAGCCGGTTCTTGGGCGAACTCACCATCACGAAGGTGGACGCGAAGACGGCGACGGGAACGTTCGCCGCCTTGCGAAACGGCATTCCGCTCGACAAACTGGACGCGGACGAACTGCCGCGGCCCGGCGACACCGCGTACTTCGCCGCCAACCCCATCCCGTAGCCCGCCCGCTCCGAACCGCCGGCCACCGCCGGCGGCTATTTTTTGCCGATCGCGTACAGGTGCGTCTTGGTGCGGAGGAACAGGTCGTCGCCGGCCACCGCCGGCGAGGCCATGAACCCGTCCGCCAGGCGGTTCTCGGCCACCACCGAGTACTCGCGGGCCGCCTTCACCACGTACGTCTTGCCGATCTGATTACAGAAGTACACATTTCCCCCGGCCAGCACTGGCGAGGCCGAGTACTCGCCGTCCAGCCGCTCCCGCCACTGGACCGCCCCGGTCTTGGCGTCGTGGCACGTCGCGATGCCGCCGTCCGACACCATGAACAGCAGGTCGCCGGCGACCAGCGGCGACGGCCGCACCGACACGTCCTTCGCGATCTGGAACGCCACCGCTTCCTTCGGCACCGCCCCGCTCAGCATGTCGGGTTTGAGGGCGAGCAGCCGCCCGGTGTGCCCGCTGGTGGTATACAGCAGCCCGTTCGCCACCACCGGCCGCATCGCGCCGTTCATCCCGCCGTGGGTGACCCGCCACTGCTCCTCCCCGGTCTTCGGGTCGTACGCGATCGTACACTCCGCCGACGGGCACACCAGCGACGGCTTACCGTTGACCGTCAGCAGCGCCGGGGTGGCGTATGCCTTCTTGATGTCGCCATTGTCTGTGCTATACTTGATCTTGCGATCGGTCTTCCAGATCGTTTCGCCGGTCTTCTTGTTTAATGCTACAACGTACTGTAGGTCCGCGCCGTCGAAGATGAGGTATGCGACGTCGCCGTGGACCGCGACCGACGATCCGGCCCCGCGGAAGTGGTCGCACTTGAAGTCCAGTCGCTCCCAGAGCTTCTGACCCGTTTTGGTGTCGATGCAGAACGTGCCCAGCGCCCCGAAGTGGGCGTACAGGCGGCCGTCTTCAAGGTACGGCGTCGAGGACGCGTAACTGTTGAACGGGTGGCAGTACTGCGGCTTGTCGATGGTGGCGAGTTTGAGGTCGTGGACGACGCGGCCGTCGGCGCGGTCGACGCACACCGCCGACAGGGTGACGGCCTTCACCGGGTTGGCCGGCGGCCCGCCCTTCTTCGGCTGCGGTTCGGTGTCGAGTTGCTCGTCGGAGGTGGTCACCCACACCTGACCGCCGAGCGCCACCGGCGACGACCAGCCCTTGCCGTGGATCGCGGTCTTCCAGCGGACGTTGTCCTTCTCGCCCCACGCCGTCGGGACGTTTTTTCCGCCCGCGTGGCCGTCGCCGGCGGGGCCGCGGAACCCCGGCCACGAGTCCGCCGAACCCGCCGGCGCGGGCGGCTGTGCCAGAAGCACGGCCGGCAGGAGCGAGACCGAGGCGAGCAACAGGGGCAAGGCTAGTAACCGGATGCGCATGGGAGAAGGTCCGAGGCGGGTAACGTGGGCAGGTGGGTGTTTCAAGGTACCGAGGGGCCGAGCCGGCCGCAATGGTGTGCGGATGTTGAAGTGCGCGATTTTGGCACAGCGAGTGTGTCAAATTTGCACACTTCTCTCAGAGAATTGTTGTCCCATGCGACGGTTTGATACCGTGGCGCGAACTTTATGAATGGCACAGGCGTTGCTTTTGCAATCTGATACCGATTCAATCGTGTCGGAGCTGCCCATGCCGCACGTCCTTTTGATCGACGACGACGCCCAGGTCCGGGCGCTGATGCGCACGGCGTTACAGTACGCGGGCCACCAGGTGACCGAGGCCGACGAGGGGCGCCGGGGCGTCGATGCGTTCAAGCGGTTGCGGCCCGACGTGGTGGTGTGCGACCTGTTCATGCCCGCCCGAGAGGGGATGGACACGATCCGCGAGCTGCGGGCGCTGTCGTCGGTCGGCATCCTCGCGATTTCGGCCTGCCCCTTCTTCTTCGACACCGACCTCCTGGCGATCGCGTGCCGGCTGGGGGCCAGCGCCGCGCTGGCGAAGCCGTTCCCCATCGCGGCGTTCGTCGCGGCCGTCGAGGCGCTGCTCAACGAGGCCGCCGGCCGCGACTGGTGCCAGCCCGTTCTGCCCAACCTCGTCACCGAACCCGTCTCGCTCACGGGCAGCGGCGGCGCGACCCCGCGGCAGTGACCGCCACCCCGCAAAGCTCCCATCAGGCGGCATTTCGGCGGAAGTCACCGGATTTACGAGGTCGCCACGGACAACCCGCCGCCCGGTAGGTACATTGTTGGGCACTTACTGTGGCGTCGGCGCTTTCCGGACCCACCCTCCCCGCCGGTACGGACAGGAGCGGCGAGCGTGGGCGCATCTGAGACCATGCCCATGTCCAACCCCGAACTCGCCCGGCTCAACGACCTCGACAACCTGTCCGCGTGGCGGCGGTGGGGGCCGTACCTCTCGGACCGCCAGTGGAGCACCGTCCGCGAGGACTACTCGCCCACCGGCGACCCGTGGGGGTACTTCCCGTTCTGGCACGCCCACCGCCGCGCCTACCGCTGGGGCGAGGACGGCCTCGGCGGGGTCAGCGACGACATGCAGTACCTCTGCCTCGGGCTGGCGCTGTGGAACGGCAAAGACCCGGTGTTGAAGGAGCGGCTGTACGGCGTCCAGAACGAGGAGGGAAACCACGGCGAGGACGTCAAGGAGCTGTACTACCACCTCGACGCCACTCCGACCCACAGCTACCTGAAGTTCTTGTACAAGTACCCGCAGCGGCGGTTCCCGTACGAGCAACTGGTGCAGGAGAGCAAGCGGCGCAACCGGCAGCAGCCGGAGTACGAGCTGCTCGACACCGGCGTCTTCGACGACAACCGGTACTTCGACGTGTTCGTGGAGTACGCCAAGGGCGACCCGCGGGACGTGCTGATGCGGATCACCGCACACAACCGCGGCCCGGAGGCGGCCGAGCTGCACGTCCTGCCGACCCTGTGGTTCCGCAACACGTGGGCGTGGCGGCCGGACCAGCCGCGGCCGGAGATCGCCCACTCCACCCAGGGCGGGATCAAGCTGTTCCACCCCGAGTGGGACGCGTACCGGTTCTGGGCCGGCGGCCCGACCTTCTCGAACGACCCGCAGGCCGCGCAGGAGGCCGTCAGCTCGCTGATGCGCCACGCCTACCTGTTCTGCGAGAACGAGACGAACACCCCGGCCCTCTACAAGGCGAACGCCGCCGGGCCGTTCAAGGACGGGATCAACGACTACGTCGTTCACGGCAAGCGGGACGCGGTCAGCTCCGAAGGCAAGGGCACGAAGGCGGCGGCGTACTACAAGCTGACGATCCCGGCCGGCGAGTCGGTCACCATCCGCTGCCGCTTGCGCCACGCGTCCGACGGCGTCGCGGACGTGTTCACCGAGTTCGACGAGATCTTCGCGGCGCGCATCCGCGAGGCCGACAAGTACTTCCACGGCCTCCAGGCCGACATCCCGGACGCGGACGCCCGGCGGATCCAGCGGCAGGCGATCGCCGGGCTGATCTGGACCAAGCAGTTCTACCAGTACGACACCTACCGCTGGCTGAAGGGCGACTCGGCCACGATCACCCCGCCGGAGCAGCGGTGGTACGCGCGGAACAGCGACTGGCAGCACTTCAAGGCGGCCGACATCCTGTCGATGCCGGACAAGTGGGAGTACCCGTACTTCTGCGCGTGGGACACCGCGTTCCACGCGGTCGCGTTCGCGCCGTTCGACCCGGAGTTCGCCAAGGACCAACTGATGCTGCTGTGCCGCGAGTGGTACAGCCACCCGAACGGCCAGTTGCCCGCCTACGAGTGGAACTTCTCCGACGCCAACCCGCCGGTCCACGCGTGGGCGACGTGGCGGGTGTTCCAGATCGACCGCAAGTACCGGCACATGCACCGCACCGGCGGGCACGTGCAGCACGGCGATCACGATAAGGACTGCGACGACGCCGACTGGGAGTTCCTGGAGAAGGTCTTCCACAAGCTGATGATCAACTTCACCTGGTGGGTGAACCGGAAGGACGCGCAGGGCCGCAACGTGTTCCAGGGCGGGTTCCTGGGGCTGGACAACATCGGCGTGTTCGACCGCAGCCACCCGCTGCCCACCGGCGGGTTCATCAACCAGGCCGACGGCACCGCGTGGATGGCGATGTACGCGCTGAACCTGATGCGCATCGCGCTGGAACTGGCGACCCGCAACCCGGTGTACGAGGACATCGCGATCAAGTTCTTCGAGCACTTCCTGGGCATCGCCAAGGCGATGACCGACATGGCCGGGAAGGGCGTCGGGCTGTGGGACGAGGGCGACGGGTTCTACTACGACGAGTTGCGCCTGCCCGACGGCCGGATCGAGCGGCTGCGGGTGCGGTCGATGGTCGGCCTCATTCCGCTGTACGCGGTCGAGGTGTTGGAGCCGGAACTGCTGGCGAAGATGCCGAACTTCGCCAACCGGATGCGGTGGGTGCTGGACAACCGGGCCGACCTGGCCGGGCTGGTGTCGCGGTGGTTCGAGCCGGGCCGCGGCGAGCGGCGGCTCCTGTCGCTGATGCGCGGCAGCCGGATCAAGAAGTGCCTGGCCCGGGTGATGGACGAGAACGAGTTCCTCAGCCCGTTCGGCATCCGCGGGCTGTCGCGGGCGCACCGCGATCACCCGTACACGCTGAACCTGGACGGGCACAACGTGACGGTCGGGTACGTGCCGGGCGACTCGGACACGGGCATGTTCGGCGGCAACTCGAACTGGCGCGGCCCGGTGTGGTTCCCGGTCAACTTCCTGATCATCGAGAGCCTGCAGAAGTTCCACCACTACTACGGCCCGGACTTCAAGATCGAGTTCCCCCGTGGGAGCGGGAACGAGATCACCGTGCTGGAGGCCGCGATCGAGATCACCAAGCGGCTGACGCGGGTGTTCTTGAAGGACGGGAGCGGGCGGCGGCCGTGCTTCGGGCGGTACGAGAAGATGCAGTCCGACCCGCACTTCAAGGACTACCTGCTGTTCCACGAGTTCTTCCACGGCGACAACGGCACCGGGCTGGGCGCGAGTCACCAGACCGGGTGGACGGCGCTGGTGGCCAAGCTCTTGAACCCGCGGCGCGGGGAGCGGCTGTACGACGACCTGGCGTCGAAGGAGGAGCTGGCCACGGCCGCCGGGGTGTCGATCGGCAAGTCGGCCCGCACCGGCCAGTAAGTAGTCAGCGAACCGGACCAAAACTCGAACGCGGATGACGCGGACAAGAGCGCGGATGAAGGCCGGATCAGACCGAAGATTGATTTTTAAAGAGAAAATCTCTTCTTGTTTGATCCGGCCTTCATCCGCGCTCTTGTCCGCGTCATCCGCGTTCTCGACTTTAGTGACCTTTCGAGGTTCGGCGCCGTGCGGTACGCTCGGTGGGTGAGGAGGACTCCCGATGGCGACCGCCGAAGCGCTGACCGCTGCCCCGCCGCGCCGCGACCCGTCCCCGCGGCTGTGGACCGACGCCGAGTTCGCCCGCATGCAGGAACTCGGCGTGTTCGGCACGCGCGATATCGAGTTGCGCGGCGGGGTGGTGTTCGACCGCGCCGCCGGGCGGCCGTTCGTATTCACGCGAAAGGAGTACTACGCGCTCGGCGACAACCACTTCTTCCATGGCGTCGTCCGCGACCAGCGGGTGCAACTGATCGGCGGTGTGATCCTCCAAGAGGTCGTGCCCATGAACCCGCCCCACGCGACCGCGGTCCGCAAAACGGCACGGGCAATGGACCGCTTGTTCGTGGATGGGTACGAGGTGCGGCCGCAGCTCCCGCTCGACCTCGGGCCTATCTCCGAGCCGCACCCGGATGTCGCGGTTGTAGTCGGCTCGGTCGAAGACTTCGCGACCCAACACCCGACCTCGGCCGTCCTCGTCATCGAGGTGGCGGATTCCACGATCGAGGCGGACACGCACGACAAGGCGTCACTGTACGCGGCCGGCGGGATCGAAGACTACTGGGTGGTCGATCTCACGCGAGACCAGGTCGTGGTGTTCCGCTCCCCGCGGCCGGAGGTCGGCACCAAGTTCGGCTCCCATTACGGGGCGGTCACGGCGCACGGCCGCGACGACACCCTCACCCCGCTGGCCGCGCCGACCGCCCGCGTCGCGGTCGCCGACCTGCTGCCGTGAGCGGTCATTTCAGAACGCCAAGTTGCGTCCCCACTTCGGTGAAGGCGGCAATCGCGCGGTCGATCTGCTCGGGCGTGTGGGCGGCGCTCACCTGCATCCGGATGCGCGCCTGACCGTGCGGCACCACCGGGTAGCTGAACCCGATCACGTAGATGCCCCGCTTCAGCAGTTCGTCGGCCATTTTGGTTGCCACAGCAGCGTCACCGAGCATGACCGGCAGGATCGGCGTCGGCCCGGGCTTCACGGTGAACCCGGCCTCTTCCAGCCCGCCGCGCAGCCGCGCGGTGTTAGCCTTCAGGGTGGCCCGCAGGTCGGTCGCGGTCGCGGCGAGTTCGAGCGCCTTCATCCCCGCGACCACCAGCGCCGGCGGCACCGAGTTGGAGAACAGGTACGGCCGCGACCGGTTCCGCAGCCAGTCCACGATTTCGGCGCTACTCGCAGTGAACCCGCCGCTCGCCCCGCCGAGCGTCTTCCCGAGCGTGCCGGTGATCACGTCGATCCTGTCCAGGACGCCGAGTTCCTCGGCCGCGCCGCGCCCGGTCGCGCCCAGGTGCCCGGTCGCGTGGCAGTCGTCGATCCCGACCGCGGCGTTGTACTCGTCCGCCAACTGGCAGATGTCGGGCAGCTTCGCCAGGTCGCCGTCCATGCTGAACACGCTGTCGGTGAAGATCAGCTTGAAGCGACAGCCTTTCGCCTCTTCCAGCTTGGCCTTCAGGTCGGCCATGTCGTTGTGCTTGTAGCGGAACCGCTGGGCCTTGCACAGCCGGACGCCGTCGATGATCGACGCGTGGTTGAGTTCGTCACTCAAGATCGCGTCCTGATCGGTGAGCAGCGGTTCGAAGAGGCCGCCGTTGGCGTCGAAGCACGAGATGTACAGGATGCTGTCGCCCTTGCCAAAGAACCGGGCGATCTGCTCTTCGCCCCGCTTGTGGACGTCCTGCGTCCCGCAGATGAACCGCACGCTGGAGAGGCCGTAGCCCCACGCCTTGACGCCTTCGAGGGCGGCGTTGACGATGTCCGGGTGATTGGCGAGGCCGAGGTAGTTGTTGGCGCAGAAGTTGACGACCTCGTGCCCGTTGACGGTGATGCCGGACATCTGCGGCGAGGCGATGCGGCGCTCCGCTTTGTAGAGGCCCTTCGCCTTGAGGTCGGAAAGCTGGTCGCGGAGGAAGGCGTTGATCGCGTCGGCCGGCATGGGTGACTCCGTGGGGTGGAGGTAATTTACGAACCGCGTTGCGGGCAGACCCACCCCCAGCCCCTCCCTGCAGGGAGGGGAGCAAGCGATCGACACGCCGACAACGTTTGCGGAGCGCAAAGGTTTGGCTCCCCTCCCTTCCTTCAGGGAAGGGGGTCGGGGGGGGTAGGTCCGCGCCGCGAAATGCGTTTCACCTCCGTTCCGTCGCGGGTATACTCAAACCGCCGCCGGTCGTCCCGCCTTCGGTGCCCCCGCCATGCTCCGCTCACTCCTCCCGCTCGCCCTGCTGTTCGGCGCGAGCGCGGCCCCGGCCGCCGAACCCCTCCACACGCGGATTGACGCACTCGTTGAGGCAAAAGCGAAGGCCGACGGGGTCGCGCTCAGCCCCCAGACCGATGACGCGGAGTTCGTCCGCCGCGCGTACCTCGACTTCGCCGGCCGCATCCCCACCGCCGACGAGGCGAACGCCTTCCTCAACGACCCCGCGACCGACAAGCGGGCGCGCCTCGTTGATAAGCTGCTCGCCGCGCCGGAATACCCCGTCCGGATGGCCGACCTGTTCCACGTCGTGCTCATGGAGCGGCTCGGCGACAACGCGGAGTGGACGAAGTTCCTCCGCGCGTCGTTCGCGAGCAATGAGAAGTGGGACGCGATGGTGCGGAAGATGCTCCGCGCCGACCCGGCCGACGCCGCGACGCCCGGCGCGTCGTTCTGGCTGGCAAAGCGGCTCGAAAACTACGGCCAGAACCCGGTCGATTACTCCGGGCTGACGCGGGACGTCGGCCGGCTGTTCCTCGGCAAGAACTTCCAGTGCTGCGAGTGCCACGACCACCTCACCGTTGACGACTACAAGCAACAGCACTTCCAGGGGCTGCACTCGTTCTTCAAGAACACCTACCTCGCAAACGCCGCGAAGCTGACCGTGGGCGAGCGGCCGACGGTCGAGAAGACGCCGTTCGCATCGGTGTTCACGAAGGTGCCGATGACCACCGCCCCGGCGCTGCCGGGGGCGGAGATGATCGCCATCCCGCCGCAGCCGAAGGGGATGGAGTTCGCGGAGCAACCGGACAAGAAGACCGGCGCGCCGGGCACGCTCAAGTTCAGCCCGCTGAAGGAGATTTCCGAGCGGCTGCCCACGAAGGCCAACCCGGACTTCGCCCGCAACAGCGTGAACCGCCTGTGGTTCCTCCTGCTCGGCCGCGGGCTGGTTCACCCGCTCGACCTGCACCACAGCGGCAACCCGGCGTCGCACCCGGAACTGCTCGACCTCCTCACCGATGACTTCGCCCGTGACTTCGACCTCAAGCGGTTGCTGCGAGAGATCGCCCTCACCAAGACCTACGGTCGCTCCAGTAAAGTCCCGAGCGGGGCGAAGGCAGCGCCGCACGCGAAGTATTTCGCCACCGCTCTCGAACGCCGGCTGACCGCGGAGCAACTGCTACAGAGCGTGCTGACCGCGACCGGCGGCGACCCGAAGGCCGCCGACACGCTTCGCCCCAAGTACCTCAAGGCGTTCGCCAACCAGCCCCGGGAGCCGGAAGACGAGGTGACGCCCTCATTAAAGGGGGCGCTGTTCGTGTTGCACGACGACGCGGTTCTGGGTCTACTGAAGCCGGCGGCCGGGAACCTCGTCGCGCGGGCCGCGAAGCTGCCCGACGCAGACGCGACCGACGTGCTCTATCTGGCGATCCTGTCCCGCCCGCCGGGCGCGGCAGAGCGGGCGGCGATACAAAAGGTGTTGGCGAAACACCCCGACGCGCGGGCCGACGCGGTCGCCCGCGTCGCGTGGGCGCTGCTCGCGTCGATGGAGTTTGGGGTCAACCACTAGAGAAAGTAGGTCACTCGCTCCGCGAGTGACACCGGATAGCGACACGAAGACACAATTGGGGGAGGGCGCGACTCGCGGAGCGAGTCGCCTACTTTCCGAGGAAAGAACTATGACGACGTCACGGACGATCTTCGGGGCCGCGCTCGGGCTGTGGGCGGCGGTCGCGGCGGGGTGCGGGTCGAAGCCGGAGCCGACGGCCGCGCCGCTGACCTCGGAAGTGAAGGGCGACACACCCGCGCCGAAGGGTGACACCCCGCCGGCGCCGAAGGGCGATGCGCCGACGCCCCCGAAGGGCGACACGCCCGCGCCGGCGGGCGGCCCGGTGTGGGAGATCGACCAGACCAAGCACGCCGTCCCGGACGCGCCGGTGAAGGGCCGCATCTCCGGGGTCGATGTGACGCCGGAGGTGCTGGTCAGCAGCCTGGACGTGACCTTCCGCGTCCAGAAGGCCGGCGCGCCGCAGCCGGAGCGGGCGGTGACGATCAAGCTGGCCGCGCCCGCCGGGCAGCCGCTCGCGTCGGTCGCGGGTCGGAGCTGGAAGGTGAAGGAGGCCGACGCCCCGGGGCCGAACGTGCCGGAGATCTGGCAGGAGGTCGCCGGGCAGCCGGTCATGCTACACCCGAACGGCTACGCGCTGACGCTGGAGCTGGCCCCGCGGAAGGACGGCAAGGTGAGCGGCCGCGTGTACCTGTGCCTCAGCGACAAGGACAAGTCGGTGCTCGCGGGGACGTTCGCGGCCGACTACTTCCGCTTCCACACCGAACCGCTCGGCCCGGACGACGTGCCGTACGTGACCGGCGGGGTGACCGTGACCGGGGCCAAGCCGGACGCCGAAGTCCGCGTCGCCTACACCGGGTTCGCCAGCGGGACGGTGCTGCTGAAGGAACTGCAACTGGGGTTCGACCCGAAGCCGGAGGACATGGCCCAGTGGCAGCCGGACGACGCCGACAAGCCGCGGTTCAGCCGGCTGATCGCCGGCGACGGCAAGGCCCGGCCGTTCCGCTACGAGCACGGCCGGCTGACGCCCGGCCGCTACCTGCTGACCGCCGGCGTGGTCGGCGGGCCGACCGCGTGGAAGTGGGTCGAGGTGCCGGCCGACGGCAAGCTGACGGAGAACTTCGCGCTCGACGCGTCGCAGGTCGGCGGGATCGAGGTGAGCGTGCCGGCCGACGCGAAGGGGAAGGTGACCGCGGCCCCGGCCGACGCCGACCGCCCGCCGCTGGCCGCCGACCAGTTCATGGCGCTCGCGCTGCAAGGCCGGCTCGAAGCGGACATCGTGGCCGGCAAGGCGGTGCTCAAGAACCTCGCCCCGGGTAAGTACGAAGTCCGCGCCGGCGACCTGAGAGGCTTCGCCGACGTGACCGCCGGCAAGACCGCCGAACTGGTGCTGATGCCGCCGAAGAAGTGAAGAAACCCACCCCCGGCCCCTCCCTGCAGGGAGGGGAGAAAAGCATTTGCGCTTCGCCCATGTCGGCGGCGCGGTGGTTTTTCTCCCCTCCCTGCAGGGAGGGGCCGGGGGGGGGGTCCGGGAGCCGATCATGCCGCGCCCCATTTGTGCGAAGTCCGAACACGCCCTCTCGCGCCGCCGGTTCCTCGCGTCGGCGGCCGGCACCGCCGGGCTGTCGGCGTTGTGCAACCCCCTCGTCGCGCAAGAACTGAGGAAGCAGCGGCGGCAGGTGCTGTTCGTGTGGCTCGACGGCGGCATGTCGCAACTCGAATCCTGGGACCCGAAACCGAACACCCCGTTCGGCGGGCCGTTCCGGCCGATCAACACGGCGGTTCCCGGTATCCAGATTTCCGAACTGCTGCCCAACTGCGCGAAGGTGATGAAGCACCTCGCGCTCGTCCGGAGCGTGTCCACACAGGACAACTCGCACTCGGCCGGCGTCGATCGCATCAACCGCGGCGACCCGAAGAACCGCGGGGTGGTGTACCCGTACTTCGGCTCCGCGGTGGCCAAGTTGATCGGCGCGGGCCAGAGCGGGCTGCCGCCGTACGTCTGGGTGAAGCCGATGAGCGGCGGGTTCATCTACAAGGACGCCGGGTTCCTCGGCCCGAAGTACGGGGCGCTCGCGCTGGGCGACGGCAAGCCGCCGGAAAACCTCCTGCGGCCGAAGGAGATGACCGCCGAACAGGACGACGAGCGCAACGACCTCCGCAAGCTGCTCGACCAGCAGTACGCGAAGGACCGGCGGCCGGAACTGACCGAAGCAAACAGCTACGCTTACGAGATGGCCGAGCAGCTTCAGAAGCGGATCGAGCTGTTCGACCTGTCGAAGTTGCCGCAGAAGGACCAGGACCGCTACGGCACGCACGACCTCGGCCGGCACCTGCTGCTGGCCCGCCGGTTGCTCGAAGCCGGTGTCACCTTCGTGAAGGTGACGAGCTACGGGTGGGACACGCACGGCGACCACTTCAACGGCGCGGCCAGCCTGCATCCCAAGTTCGACAAGCCGTTCGCGGCGATCGTGCAAGACCTCGCCGACCGCGGAATGCTTGAAAACGTGCTCGTGATCGCGTGCGCCGAGTTCGGCCGCACGCCGCGGATCAACGGGCACATCGGCCGCGACCACTGGCCGGAGGCGTGGAGCGTGGCGATGGCCGGTCGCGGCATCCGGGGCGGCGTGGTCGCCGGCAAGACGAACGACAAGGGCACGGAGGTGGCAACCGACCCGGTGGACATCGGCGGGCTGTTCCACACGTGGTTCCGCGCGCTGGGTGTGAACCCCGAGGAGACGCAGTACCGCAACGGCGGCCAGCCGCTGCCCATCGCCCACGAGGACATGAAGCCGGTCAAGGAAGTGCTGGCGTAACCCGGCGTGGCGTTGTGTGGGTGGTTTGAGGGTCCGCGTCGGTGGCATCCCCTCACCCGGCGGCCCAAAGCGGCCGCCGACCTCTCCCCAGCGGGGAGAGGTGCATCCGCACGACCGCTTATGCAACACGCGCCGTTGAGCTTGGCGCTTCTGCGGATGCACCTCTCCCCGCTGGGGAGAGGTCGGCCGAGTCTGCGAGGCCGGGTGAGGGGTAACACCTCTGCGGTTCCCAAATCAGCTTCCCCTGACGAGCGACAGCCATGCAACCCAAAGCGCCCGTCAACGCCCCGAAGGAACTCGGCAAGCCGCTCCTGCCGGCCACCCAGATCGCGCGTGTGCGCTTCAGCCCCGACGGCAAGCAACTCGCCGCCGCGTGCTTCGACGGCACCGTGAAGCGGTGGGACGTGAGCGGCAAGGAACCGGCGGAACTGCCGGCACTCGCCCAGCACAACGGCTGGATCACCGCGATCGCCTTCGGCACGAAACTGCTCTTCAGCGCCGACAGTTGGGGCCGGCTGTCGGCGTGGGAGGGCGACAAACGGCTCTGGACCGTCGAGGCCGCTCACGACGGCTGGCTGCGGGCGCTCGCGGTGTCACCGGACGGCTCGCAACTGGTCACCGGCGGCAAGGACGGGTTTGTTCGCGTCTGGAACGCCGTCGATGGCAAAAAAGCGCACGAGCGCGACCTCAAAAGCGACGTTCTGTCCGTCGTGTTCGCCCCGGACAGTAAGCGGGCGCTCGCGGGCGACCTGTTCGGCAAAATTCGCGACCTGAACTTGATTTCACATGAACAATCAGTCACTATTGAGGCAGTGGAGCTTTACAAGCTCGACCGGATTCAGGATGTGGGTGGGGTGAAGTGTCTGGCGGTGTCCGCGGACGGCAAGACGCTGTTCGCCGGCGGCGCGGAGCCGAAGACCGGCGGGTTCGTGCAGTGCGTGCCGCTACTGATCGCCTTCGACCTCGCAACCGGCAAGCGCGTCGGGCAGTACAAGGGCGCGAACGACAACGAGGGGTATGTGACGGACATTGCGCCGCACCCGGACGGCCGCGTCATCTTCACGACGAGCGGGCAGCCGGGGCAGGGCAAGTTTCACGTGTGGACCGTGGGCAGCGAAAAACCGCTGTTCAGCGGCGGCAAGCACCCGAACTGCCACAGCGTCGCGCTGCACCCGGACGGCGAGCGGGTCGCGGTCAGCGCGACCAACGCCAACAGCAGCGGCAACGGCCGCGTGAAGGGGATGGGCGGCGAGTACCCGGCCAACACCTCGCCCATTCAGTTGTGGACGCTGCCGAAGGCTTAGGCGGCTTCGGTCACTTGGAGCCGCACGCTCAGGACGTAGTCCTTTACCTTCTCGCGGTACTCGGACATGTGCGGGGCGGCGCTGTGGGCGTACAGCGCCTCGACGCTCGCCCACTTCTCGACCACGGTCACCACGTCCGGCCGCGGGCCGTCCTGAACCGCGATCGTGGTTGGTACGTCGATCGTCGCCTGATACTCGATGCAGCCGTCTTCCGCCCGGACCAGCGGCGTGACCCAGCGGAACGCGTCGAGCACGTGCTCGCGGGTGCCGGGCCTGGCGGTGATCGTGGCGATTACGTGGATCATCGTTTCGTCGGGGTCAGCGGGGTGATGAGCTTGGCGTCGTCGTGGGCCGGGTCGTTGACGCGGGTCGAGACCGGCCAGCACTCCATCCGGTCGGCCGGGAACGGCACGAACGACTTCAGCAGCCGTTCGGGGTCCGGGGTGGTCGGGTCGAGCCACGCTTCGAAGTGTATGGAACTGACGACGACCGGCATGCGCGGGTCGGTCGGCATCACCAGCGCGTTCGCCGGCATCGTCAGCACGGACACCGTCTCGACCGCGCCGCCGGGCAGTTCGCAGCGGTCCCAGATGCCGGCGCAGACGAACACCGCACCGATTTTGGGCCGGAAGAAGTACGGCGTCTTCCGCGGGGTGGTCGGCTTCCACCCGTAGAACCCGCTGAATGGCACGAGACAGCGGCGCGACGCGAACGCGTCCTTGAAGGACGGCTTCGACGCGACCGTTTCGGAGCGGGCGTTGACGTGCCCTTCGGCCGCCGGGTCGGTGTTCCAGTGCGGCACAAGCCCCCACCGGAGGTGAACGAGTTCGCGCGCCGTGCCGCTGAGGCGCACGACGGGGATGTCTTGTTGGGGCGCGGCGTTATACCGCGGGCGCAGCGGGCCGACGGCGGGCAGCGCGAACAGCGCCGCGAGTTCGTCGGCGGTGGCGGTGATGACCGAGCGCGCGGGCACGGCTCGCCCTCGTGGGTTGCGGTGATAAGCGCGTGGGGCCGCGGTCAGCCCTTCAGTTCCTTCATGGTGACCGGCTTCTTCTGGTAGACGGCCTCGCGGACCAGCAGGCACGCCAGCACGGCGTCGCGGCCGTGCTCGACAGTCGCGACGGGCGCCTTTCGCGTCTTCACGCTGTCGGCGAAGGCTTCGAGGCCGAGCTTCGTGTTGTTGACCGGCCCGGTCGCGCTGTGGGCGACCTTGTCCGGGATGTTCAACTCCTTGCGGTAGGCGATGACGCCGGTGTTGAAGTCGATCCCGGCCTTGACGCCGTTGAGCCGCGTGTACTCGTCGTTGAACGCTTGCGTGAACTTCCCGTTCTGCCCCGGGGCCACCCACGAGTGCAGGATGTTGACGATCACCCCGTTCTCGTACTCGACGACGGCCGAGTAGTAGTCGTGGACGTCGCGGTCCGGCTGGAACACCTTGTAAAGACCGGTCCGGCCCAGGCCCATCGCCCGCACCGGCAGCCCGCGGCACGCCCAGTTGATGACGTCCCAGTTGTGGCACGCCTGCTCGACCATCCAGTCGCCGCTGCGCGCCCGCTTGCCGAACCAGTCGCCCAGCGGCCCCCAGGAGTTGGACCACATGATGCGGCCCTCGACCAGGTCGCCGAGTTCGCCGCCGTGGATCAGCCTCATCGGCTCGATGAACCGCGGGTCGGCGCGCCGCTGGAAGCCGATCTGGACGACCTGCTTGCTCCCGTTGGCGGCCTTCACCACGCGGTCGCAGTCCTCGGGCGTCAGGCACATCGGCTTCTCGCCGTACAGGTCTTTGCCGGCGGCGATGGCGTCGAGGTAGCACGCGGCGTGCAGGTCGCACGGGATCGCGGCGACCACCGCCTGCACGTCCTTCTCGTCGAGCAGCTTCTTCCACTCGGGGATGAGCTTCGGCTCCTTCTGCCCGGCCCCGGTGACGAGCGCGGCGGCCCGCCTGGCGTGCTCCTCCTTGACGTCGCACACGGCGACGACGTCGCCGAGCTTGGCGTCGAGGAAGTTGCGCAGGAGGGCGGTGCCCCGGCTGCCGACGCCGACGAACCCGACCCGGAGGCGGTCGTCGGCAGCCCGGAGGCGGGACGCGGCGGCCGTGGCGACCGCGGCGGAGGCGAGGAACGAGCGGCGGTTGACGTCGGACATGTGGCACCTGGGGAGAGGGACGCGCCACAAGGTACCGCGCCGCGGGGCGGGGTGTTAGCGGTTTCCGGTTGCCTTCCGCGGCGCGCGGTTCGACAATTTCGAGTGCCTACCCACCAAATCCCAACTCGGAGCCTCTTCCATGACGAAAACTCGTACCGCCTTACTGACCGCCGTCGGCGGCGCGGCGGTCGCGCTCGGCGTGATGACCGCGTTCGCCCAGCGGGAGTACAAGAGCGGGATCGTGTTCCCGGAACCGGCGGTCGTGACGCCGGGCAAGACCGACAACGACCCGCCGTCGGACGCGACCGTCCTGTTCGACGGCAAAGACCTGTCGCAGTGGCGCGGCGGCGAGAAGTGGGAGATCAAGGACGGGTACGCGGTCGTCAAGGGCGGCGACATCACCACCAAGGAGTCGTTCGGGGACTACCAACTGCACGTCGAGTTCGCCACGCCGGAAGTCGTGAAGGGCACCGGGCAGGGGCGGGGCAACAGCGGCGTGTTCCTGGCCAACCGGTACGAGGTGCAGGTGCTCGACAGCTATGACAACAAGACGTACTTCGACGGCCAGTGCGCCAGCCTGTACAAGCAGACGCCGCCGATGGTGAACGCGTGCCGCAAGCCGGGCGAGTGGCAGACGTACGACATCCTGTTCACCGCGCCGCGGTTCGACGAGCAGTCCAAAGAGGTGAAGGTGCTCAAGCCCGGGTACGTGACGGTGATTCACAACGGGGTGGCGGTGCAAAACCACTTCGAGTTGCTGGGGAACACGAACTTCGACAAGCCGCCGGCGTACGAGAAGCACCCGCTCAAGCAGCCGATCCGGTTGCAGAACCACGGCGACCCGGTGAAGTACCGCAACATCTGGATTCGCGAGCTGAAGCCGCTGGAGGGCAAGAAGCCCGAGCCGAAGATCGACGACAAGAAGGGCGACGAGAAGAAGTAACGTGCCCCTGGAAATGGTCGTCTGCACACATTTCTTGTGGCACAGGCTTTCCAGCCTGTGCGCCGTCGGCCTGGCGGCGCACAGGCTGGAAAGCCTGTGCCACAAGAAAGAGCAACGCCCTCACCAGGCGCTAGCTGCGGGCGTCGGTCGGCCGCTCGCCGGTGATCAGCCGGGCCGAGCGGTTGCGGGTCAGGTAGTTCCAGAACCACTGGAACAGCACCAGGATGCGGTTCTCGAACCGGGCCACGTACATGATGTGGATGAACAGCCACGCCAGCCACGCGACGAACCCGCTGAACTTGATCCCGTTGCTCTCGGCCACCGCCTGCGCCCGGCCGATGGTCGCCATCGCCCCCTTGTCGTGGTAGCGGAACGGCCCCTTCGGCGTCTCGCCCTTCAGCCGGCGCACGATGACGCCGGCCACGTACTCGCCCTGCTGCATCGCCACCGGGGCGAGCCCGGGCAAAGGCTTGCCGTCGGCCCCGGGCATGCTCGCCAGGTCGCCGATCACGAACACGTTCGGGTGCGTGCCGACGGTGCAGTCCGGGTTGACCGGCACGTGCCCGGCGCGGCCCGCCGTCACGCCGGCGGCCTCCGCGAGCAACTTGCCGAGCGGCGACGCCTTGACGCCGGCCGCCCACACGATCGTCTCGGTGTCGATCCGCACCGTTTCGGCCTTGCCGCCGTCGGCCTTCACCAGCACGTGGTCCGGCTCGATCGCGACGACGTGGCTGTCGAGTTGGACCTCGATGCCCATCCCGTGCAGCGCGTCAAGCGCCTTCTTGCTCAGCTTCTCGTGGAACGCGCCGAGCACCCGCGTCTGCCCCTCCACGATGATGACCCGGGCCGACGCCGGGTTGATGTGGCGGAAGTCGGCCCGGAGCGTGTACTTGGCCAACTCGACAATCGCCCCGGCCATCTCGACCCCGGTCGGGCCGCCGCCGACCACCACGAACGTCAGCAGCCGCGCCCGCTCGGCCGGGTCGGTCGCCCGCTCGGCCCGCTCGAACGCCTGTAGCACCCGGCGGCGGATTTCCGTGGCGTCCTCGACCGACTTCAGCCCCGGGGCGCGGTCGGCCCACTCGTGGTGACCGAAGTAGTGGTGCGTCGAGCCGGTCGCCACGATGAGCGAGTCGAACGGCACCTGCGTCCCGTCCTTCAGCAGCACTCGCTTGCCGGCGAGGTCGAACCCGGTCACCTCACCGAGCAGCACCTGCGTGTTCCGCTGGTGCTTCAGGATCGACCGCAGCGGGGCCGCGATGTTGGCCGGCGACAGCGCCCCGGTCGCCACCTGGTAGAGCAGCGGTTGGAACAGGTGGAAGTTGCGGCGGTCGATGAGCGTGACCTGCGTCGGCGTCTTGTTGAGCGACTGCGCCGCCACCAGCCCGCCGAACCCGCCGCCGATGATCACCACGCGGTGAGCCGCTGTGCCGTCGGACATGACCAGCCCTCCTGAGGGACTTCGTAACAGAGTGTTACAAGCCTTCTATCGGAATAACCGGACGTCGGGTGAAGGTCTATCAAGAATTCGCGCGAAAAGCGAAAACAGCCGGTAAGCACAGCGCCAGCACGCCGGGTGCGACCCACCAGTAGGCGTGCAGCCCGCCGGGCCACGCGAACGTCGCGGCGGTGACGATCGCCTGCCCGGCGACGAGCGCCGCCGCGAGCGCGAACTGCCGCGTACGAACGAGCGCCGCGACGGCCGCGATGACGGGCACGAGCAAAACGGGCAGGTCGAACAGCCAACCGCCGTAAGGGGTGACGACAACCGACACCGCGACCGCGACCGGCAGCGCCCGCGACCAGTCGAACCGCGCCCCGGCCGCCAGTCGATAGGCGAAAGCCGCGATGCCCGCGACCGCGCACGGCACGAACTGCACCCCGAAGTGCTCGGGCGCGAGTGCCATTCGCAGCCAGTACGCCGGCACCGGCAGCGTCCATTCGGATAGCGGCGTCGCGCCCTCCGCCGGGTGCCGGACGGCTTCGACGAACTGCCCGATCACGGCGGGATTCGTTGCGACCGTCGCGGCGAGCGCCAGCGCGATCATTCCGACGCCCGCGGCGAGCGCTTTCCGCCCGCCCGCGGTGAGCGCGTCGGCGATCAGCAGCACGCCGAAGCACGCTAGCAGGTGCGGCTTGAGGGCGGTGAGGGCGGCGCACGCCCCGGCGGTGAGCGGGCGGTCGGCGCGGCGGAAGTGCAGGAACCCGGCCAGCCCGAGCAGGATCAGCCCGGTGTTCTGGCCGTAGGCGACGAGCCACCACGTCCCGACGAACAGCACCGCGACGGCCGCACCGACCCACCGGTGCGCCGGGCCGCCGTAGACGCGCCAGAGCCAATCGCAGGCAACGAGGACGGCCGCGAGTTGCCCGCCGATCCACAGGAGGGTGGCCCACCGCGGGCCGACGGCGCCGAGCGGCATGTACACCGCGAGCGCCGGCGGCGGGTTCCACATCATGACCGCGTGGTCGCGGGCCGGGTCGGCGACCTTCTGCTCGGCGAGGAGTTCGTCCGGGTGGTACGGGTTGCCGCCGCGCAGGTTGACCCGCCCGGCGGCCCAGTATTCGAGGAAGTCGCGCGGCGTGAGGAGGTTGCGCGCGGCGATGGCGTCAGCTGAGACGGCGACGGCCGCGCCGCCGACGAGAAGGACGATGAGAGAGCGGAGGCGTGGGGACATCTGGGCAGATTATGGCGCGGGGGTGAGTGAGGAACCGCGGAGGTGGTTGCCCCTCACCCGGCCGGCGGCTCGGCTACGTCGTTTCACACCGGTGTCGCACACTCGCGCCGGCCACCCTCTCCCCGTAAGACGGGGCGAGGGAAAACACCTGCCGTCTCAACCGCTCAACGCGCCAAGTAGCGATGCGCGACGGGGTTGTCTTCCCTCGCCCCGTCTTGCGGGGAGAGGGTGGCCGGCGCGGGCTGCCACGCGGAGTGTCGGATACCGACTCCAACCGCCGGCCGGGTGAGGGGCGCCACCCACACGAACACCCGGTGAGCGACTCGCCCCGGCACTCAGAACGCTGCCTCGTAAATGCCTTGAATCTCCGCGGCGCTCTGCGGCATCCGCGGGTTCACGCGCATCAGGCGCTTGATGCTGAAAGCCTTCTCGGCAAACCCCGGCAGCATCTCCCGCGTCACCCCGATGTCGCGCAGCCGCAGCGGGATGCCGATGTCCTTGCGGAGTTGCTCGATTTCTTGCAACGCGGCTTCGGCTCCGTCTTCGTCCGTTTCCCCCGGCCGCGGCATCAGCCCGAGAAACCAGCCGACACTCCGCGTGATGTCCACTCGCTTCGGCAGGTTGAACCGCATCACATACGGCAGCAAGAGGCCGTTGCCCGCACCGTGCGACACGTGGACCGCGCCGCCCACCGGGTACTCCATCGCGTGGACCAGCGCCACCCCGGCGTTCGAGAACGCCAGCCCGCCGAGTGTTGCCGCCAGCGCCATCCCGTCGCGGGCTTCCAGATCGTTCCCGTCCTTCACCGCACGCCGCAGGAACTGCCCGACCAGCGAAATCGCCTCGCGGGCCATGTAGTCGGCCATCGGGTTCTTGCCCTGGTAAACCGTCTTCTCGCCACTCGGAAGCGGGAAGTCGTCGTTGTTGACCGCGCAGAACGCTTCGATCGCGTGCGTCAGGGCGTCGATGCCCGAATCGGCGGTCACCTTCGGCGGGCACGACACCGTGAACAGCGGATCGACGATCGCGAACGCCGGCCGCAGGAACGGGCTGAGGCACGACACCTTGATGTGGTTGGCGGTGTCGGTGAACACGGCCGCCGCCGACACCTCCGAACCCGTCCCGGCGGTGGTCGGGATGCACACCAGCGGCTTCACCGGCCCCGGGACGCGGCAATCCCCCGTGTAGTCGAGCGGGTCGCCGCCGTGGGCGAGAATCATCGACACTAATTTGGCCGTGTCCATGTTGCTGCCGCCGCCCAGCCCGACGATCACATCCGGATTGAACGCCCGGGCCGCCGCGACGCACTCCCGCACCAGTTCGACACCCGGTTCCGGCGTGATCTTGTCGAAGTGCGCGAACTCGACGCCCGCGGGCAGTGCCGATGTGGTCTGGGCCAGCAGCCCGGCCTTCACCAGAATCGCGTCGGTCACGATGAACGCCCGGCGCGCCCCGAGCCGCTCGCAGGCGTCGCGGAGGTGGACGCGGACCGCATCGCGGCCGAAGAACAAGGCCCCGGCGGAGGAGAAGGACCAGGTACGCATGGCGGATTGCGGATTGCGGATTGCGGATTGCGGAATGAAAGCCAGTCCGCGCCGCTTATACTAGCCGGCAGTCGCGGGGTCAGCACGGGGGTTGATTCCGCAATCCGCATTCCGCAATCCGCAATCGAGCCATGCGTATCGGCATCCTCACCGTCTCCGACCGGGCCAGCCGCGGCGTGTACGAGGACCGCGGCGGCCCCGCCATCCGCGAGTGCTTGAGCGAGTTCATTACATCCGCGTGGGAGCCGCACGCGCTGCTCATCCCCGACGAGCAGGATCAAATTGAGGCGACGCTCAAGGCGATGTGTGACGACGAGGGGTGCCACCTCGTCATCACCACCGGCGGGACCGGGCCGGCCAAGCGGGACGTGACGCCCGAAGCCACCGAGCGCGTGTGCGACAAAATCCTGCCCGGGTTCGGCGAGTTGATGCGCGCGGTGTCGCTCAAGTCGGTGCCGACGGCGATCCTGTCGCGGCAGACGGCGGGGATTCGCGGGCAGTCGCTGATCGTCAACATGCCGGGCAAGCCGTCGGCGGTCCGCGAGTGCCTGCTGGCGGTGTTCCCGGCCATCCCGTACTGCGTCGAACTCATCGGCGGGCCGTCGATGACCACCAACGAGGCGGTGGTGAAGGCGTTCAGACCTAAGGCGTGAGCCGCCGGGATTTTTTAATTATTCCGGTTGACGCGAAGTGAACTATCAGCCACTATGTAAATATGTACTGAAGCTACCCCCTTCGGAGCACGGATATGCGCATCTCCTTCGCGCTGGTGTTGGTGCTGCCGTCATTCGCGTGCGCGCAGTCGGAGGAAACGGTTCGGGCGGTCGAGCGGAAGCTGGCCGACGCGCGAACCGCGAAGTGGGTGCTGGAGTGCGAGGCCGGCGGCGGGGGCTTTTGCCACGCGCCGCCGAAGGGCGATGCGAAGCCGCAGCCGAGCCTGCGGGCGACCAACGGCGCGGTCCGGGCGCTCAAGTACCTCGGCTTTCCGCTCCTCAAATCCGAGCGGGAGACGCACGCGAAGTTCGTGCTGTCCTGTTACGACCCCAAGACGGGCGCGTTCGCCGAACCGGGCGGCAAGCCGGACGTCACCATCACCAGCATCGGGGTGATGGTTGCGGCCGAGTTGGAGATTCCGCACGACAAGTACGCGAAGGCGATGGACTACCTGAAAGAAAACGCGAAGACCTTCGAGGAGGTCCGCATCGGGGCCGCCGCGGTTGAGGCGTGGGGCGTGTCCGAGTGCCCATTCAAGTTAGACGAGTGGGTGAAGATCGCGGACGCCGAGCGGGCGTCGTGGAAGGCACCGGCCGACCCGAAAGGGCCGAACGGGCACGCCCGCGCGCTCGGCTCGTACCAGGCGTTCCGGCTCCGGCTCGGGTTGCGGCCGAACATCGACGCCGCGAGCGAGCCGTGGCTCGGCGACACCCAGTGGGCCGACGGCGGATGGGGTAAGAAGGGCGAAAAGGCGTCCGACATGGAGACGACCTACCGCGTCATGCGAGCCTTGATGCTGCTCAAGGAGTCGCCGAAGGACGGGAAGAAGCTGCGGGCGTTCATCGAGTCGCACCGCAACGCCGACGGCGGGTACGCGACCAAGCCGGGCGAGGCGTCGAGTATGAGCGGCGTGTACTACTACGCGATCGTGTCGAAGTGGCTCGACGACATGGAGAAGAAGTAAGTCCCCCGGCCGAAGGCGAGCGTCTGACGCTCGCCTTCGGCCGGGGGAAGGTCACACGGCCGGCGTTCCGGCCGCTTCCCGCGCTTTGCGTGCCTTCTTGGCCTGGATGAACGAGTTCACGCACATCCCGACGAACACGACGCACACGAGGATCATCAGTTCGCCGGCGACCGCGGACTTCTTCGTCGGGTCGAAGTCCCCCGTCTTCACGACCTGACGCCCGAGCGGCACGAACCCGCTGACCGCGCCGACGAGGCCGATCATCGCGGCGGCGTGCATGACATGTTTACGAATCTTGTCGTTGAACGCGAGCGCGCCGCACAGCACCAGCGCCGCCCCGAAGAACGCCGGGATCAGTGCCGTCGGGCTTACCTCGGTCGTGCCCTCTTTCGGCTCGGCGGTGCCGTAACCGACGATCCCGACCAGAACCAACAGCGCGCCGCAAATGAGCGTCGGCCATGCCATCATGGTGTGCGTCTCCGTTGAGGTGTGTCGAGGGGGGAAGTCGCTAAACGCGATCCCCCGCGGAGATTAACTCTACGACCCGCCGCACCAGTTGGTCCGGCCCGTCGAGGTCGACCACCCACGCGTCGATGAAGACGCTGAGTGTGTCGAGCCCGACGCGGAAGCGGTTCAGCCCGACGCCGAGCGCCGATTCCCAAGAGCCGTCGGGAGCGGCCCCGAGTTCGGCCAGCGCGGCGAGCAGGCGCTCACGGGTGTCGTAGTCATCGGAGGCGCAGATTTCGACGCGCATAAGAACCCACCCCGGCCCCTCCCTGCAGGGAGGGGAGACAGAACCACGGCGCGCCACCGACGTTCGCGGGCAGTCGGTGCTTTTCTCCCCTCCCTGCAGGGATGGGCCGGGGGTGGGTTCTTCACTCCCACTCGATCGTGGCCGGGGGCTTGCTGCTGATGTCGTACACCACGCGGTTCACGCCCTTCACCTTGTTGATGATGCTCGTCGCGACGCGGGCGAGCAGGTCTTCGGGCAGCCGGGACCAGTCGGCGGTCATGAAGTCGTCGGTCTGCACGCAGCGGAGGCAGACGGCGTTCTCGTAGGTGCGGCCGTCGCCCATGACGCCGACGCTCTGCACCGGCAGCAGCACCGCGAACGCCTGAGCGGTCTTCCGGTACCAGCCGCTCTTGTGCAGCTCTTCGAGGAAGATGGTGTCGGCCTTGCGGAGGGTCGCGAGCTTCGCCTCGGTGATGTCGCCGAGCACGCGGACCGCCAAGCCGGGGCCGGGGAACGGGTGCCGCCACACCACCTCCTCCGGCAGGCCGAGTTCGATGCCGAGCTTCCGCACCTCGTCCTTGAACAGGTCGCGGAGCGGTTCGATGAGGTCGAACCCGAGTTCGGCCGGCAGCCCGCCGACGTTGTGGTGCAGCTTGATCGTCGCGGCCGGGCCGTCCGCCGAGCCGCCGCTCTCGATCACGTCCGGGTACAGCGTGCCCTGGGCCAAGAAGTGCGCATCGGGAATGGACTTGGCCTCGTGCTTGAAGACGTCGATGAACGTCTTCCCGATGATCTTCCGCTTCTCCTGCGGGTCGGTGACCCCCTTGAGGGCGGTGAGGAAGCGGTCGCGGGCATCGACCGCGTGCAGGTCCGCTTTGAACCAGTCGCGGAAGGTGTGCTTGACAAGCTCTGTCTCACCCTCGCGCATGAGGCCGTTATCGACGTAGATGCACGCGACTTGAGGGCCGATGGCCTTCACCAGCAGGGCGGCGCAGACGCTCGAATCGACGCCGCCGCTCAGCCCGCAGATGACGCGCTTGTTGCCGACCTTCGCCTTGATGTCCGCGACGGTGTTCTCGATGAACGCCGACATCTTCCACTGCCCGGTGCAGCCGCACACGTCGCGGAGGAAGTTGGCGAGGATTTGTCCGCCGTGCGGGGTGTGCTGCACCTCCGGGTGGAACTGCAAACCGAAGATGGGCCGCGACGTGTGCTTGACCGCGGCGAGCGGGCAGGTGTCGGTCGCCGCGAGTGCCTCGAACTGGTCGCTGGCGGTCTGCACCTGGTCGCCGTGGCTCATCCACACGGTGGACTCGGCCGGGTAGCCCTGGAAGATGGCGTTGCGGTTCTTGACGGTGAGCGTCGCGCGGCCGTACTCGCGCGAATGGGCCGTGCCGCCGACCTTCCCGCCCAGGAAGTGGCAGGCGAGTTGCATCCCGTAGCAGATGCCGAGCACCGGGACGCCGAGTTCGAACAGCTTCGGGTCGCAGTGCGGCGCGCCCGGCTCGTACACGCTCGCCGGCCCGCCGGACAGGATGATCCCCTTCGGGTTCAGTTCCTTGACGCGGGCCGCGGTGATGTCGTGCCGCACCACCTGGCAGAAGACGTTCAGCTCGCGCACGCGGCGGGCGATGAGCTGCCCGAACTGCGAGCCGAAGTCGAGGATCAGGACGAGTTCGTTTGTCATAGGTGAACCAAAAGCAGTTTCACCACAGAGGGCACAGGAGGGCACGAAAGGAAGACAGAAAGCAAAGTTCGAAAACTATTCTCCTGCCTTCCTCTCGTGCCCTCCTGTGCCCTCTGTGGTGAATCCTCTTAGTGACTGTCCCATAAGGGGTGTTTGGGGTGGGTAAAATGGTTCATGAGAACCCAATCCTACCCGAGCGACGTTACCGACGAGCAGTGGGCGTTGATCGAGCCGCGCATCCCCGTGTACCCCGGCGGGCGGCCGCGCACGACCGATATGCGGGATGTGGCCGATGCCATCTTCTATGTTCTCCGCACCGGTTGCCAGTGGCGGTACTTGCCCAAGGACTTCCCGCCCAGGAGTACGGTCTGGAAGTACTTCGACGAGTGGCGGCACAACGGCACACTCGACACCATCCACGATGCGCTCCGCACGAAGGTCCGAACCGCCGAGAAGCCGTATTCGCCACGCACCTCCGCGAGTGTGGACAGCCAGTCGGTGGACACGACCTCCGGCGGCGAGGAGCGCGGGCGGGACAACGCCAAGAACGTCGATGGGCGGAAGCGGCACGTCGTCGTCGATTCCATGGGACTGCTGCTGGCCGTGCTGGTGACCGCCGCGAGTGTGGATGACGCCCGGGCCGCCCAGGAACTGTTCCCCCGTTTGGAGGGGCAACCGGTGGGTCGGGTGGTGCGGATGTACGCGGACAGCAAGTACCACAACTTCGCCCTGTACCAGTGGGTCGAGGACAACGCCCGGTGGGATCTGGTCATCGTCCGCCGCCCGGACGGCTCGACGGGGTGGGTCCAGTTGCCGATCCGGTGGACGGTGGAGCGGACGTTCGCGTGGCTGGGCACGTGCCGGCGGTTGACCAAGGACCGGGAGAAGAGCGTGATGTCGTCGGAGGCGTTCATCAAGTTGGCCATGATCCACCTCATGCTCAACCGTCTCCAGCCCAAATACGCCGACGCCGAGTTCCAGTATCGCGAAGTCGCTTGAACCCACTTATGGGACAGTCACTTACTCCTTCTTCCCCAGTTCCTGCGCCCGCTTGGTCGCCGCTTCGACCGCGTCCATCGCGGCGGCGCGGAACGCGGCCTTCTCCAGCGCGTGCAGGCCGGCGATGGTCGTCCCGCCGGGGCTGGCGACCGCGTCCTTCAGCGCGCCCGGGTGCTGTCCCGTTTGGAGCACCATTTGCGCCGCCCCGAGGACGGTCTGCGCAGCGAGCGCCTGGGCGACCGCTCGCGGGAGGCCGCACTTGACGCCGCCGTCGGCGAGGGCCTCGATGAACAGGTACGCGTACGCCGGCCCGCTGCCGCTCAGCCCAGTCACCGCGTCCAGCAGGTGCTCGGGCACGCGGTGGGCCACCCCGACCGCCCCGAACAGCCGCTCGACGAGGATGGCGTCGTCCGCGGTGGCGGCCGGGCCGCCGGCGAAGCCGGACGCGCTCGCACCGACCAGGCACGGCGTGTTCGGCATCACGCGAATCAGACGCGTGCCCGCCCCGAGCGCGTCGGCGAGGGCCTTGAGGGTGACGCCGGCCGCGATCGACACGACCAGGTGCGACGGCCGAATCGCCGGCTTGACCTCCGCGAGCACGGCCGGCAGCACCTGCGGCTTGACGGCCAGCACGACCACGTTGCACGCGCCGACGACCTCGCGGTTGGCCTCGCCCGCCGTCACGCCGGTGGCGGCGGTGAACTTCGCCCGCGCGTCCGGGTACGGGTCGGCGGCGAGGCTGCGGCTCGGGTCGAGTAGCCCGGCACGCGCCCACCCGGCGGCGAGCGCGGTGGCCATCTGCCCGGCCCCGAGGAACCCGACCGCGAGCGGGAAGTCGTGCGTGCCCGGCATGTTCAGCCCCGCGGACCGGCCTGGAGGGAAAAGATTCATCATATCACCCGCGGGCGGGGTGCGGAAATGCTGGCGTCGGAACGGGGTGCTGAGTATTGTTGCTGGGACGCTGTAACCCTCCCCCGCGACGCCCCCGAACACCGGACCCGCTGCCATGTCCGTTTCTGCAGACCCGACGCCTGCGACCCGCAAAGGGTGGGGCAGCCTCCGCGACCTGAACAGCTACCAGTGGTTCGTGTTCTTCGTCGCCGCCATCGCGTGGTGCGCCGACTGCATGGACCAGCAGTTGTTCAACCTCGCCCGGGTGATGTCGCTGACCGACCTGCTCGGCGGCGCGGCGGCCAACCCGGACGAAGTGAAGACGTGGGCCGCCCGGTCCACCTCGGTGTTCCTCATTGGGTGGGCGACCGGCGGGCTGGTGTTCGGCATGTACGGCGACCGGCTCGGCCGGGTCAAGACGCTCACCTACACCATCCTGCTGTACTCGATCTTCACCGGGTTCAGCGCGCTGTCGCAGGGGCCGTACGACTACTGCCTGTACCGGTTCCTGACCGGGTTGGGGGTCGGCGGGGTGTTCGCCGCCGCGGTCGCGCTGCTGGCCGAGACGATGCCGTCCCACGCCCGGCCGTTCACCCTGGGGCTGATGCAGGCGCTGTCGGCCGTCGGCAACTGCACCGCGGCGCTGCTGTTCATCACCCTCGGGCTGCTCGAACTGAACGGCTACCTCGACGCGCTCAAGGAGGTGAAGCTGAACGCGTGGCGCGTCCTGTTCCTGATCGGGCTGGTGCCGGCGGTGCTGGTCATCTTCATCCAGCGGCGGCTGAAGGAGCCGGCGTCGTGGGTGCAGGCGAAGGCGGCCGCCGACGCCGGCACCGGGCGGAAGCTCGGCTCCTACGGCGACCTGTTCACCGACCCGACCACCCGCAAGCACGCGCTCTTGGGCATGCTGCTGTCGTTCGTCGGGGTGGTCGGGCTGTGGGGCATCGCGTTCTTCTCGGTCGACCTCCAGCAGACCATCTTCCGCCCGACGTTCGCCCGGGAGGCGGCCGAGAAGTACCCGCTGGCGAAGGAAACCGAGGACGCGGCCAAGGCGGCGAAGGCGAAGCCGGAAGCGGAGCGGACCGCGGCCGACAAGGAGGCGCTGGCGGCCGCCGCGCCGGTCGAGAAGGACCGCGGGCAGTACCTGAAGGGCCAGGGGATCATCTGGGCCGGGGTGACGTCGCTGGCGATCAACATCGGCGCGTTCTGCGGGATGAGCGGGTTCTCGTGGCTGGCCAGCCGCATCGGCCGCAAGCCGGCGTTCACGATCACCATCGTGGCCGCCGCGGCGAGCGTCGCGCTGGTCTTCTACGGCATGACGACGCGCGCCGACATCGTCTGGATGAACCTCCTGATGGGGCTGTGCATGCTGGCGCTGTTCGGCGGGTACGCGGTGTACCTGCCGGAGTTGTTCCCGACCCGGCTGCGGGCGACCGGGACGAGCTTCTGCTACAACGTCGGCCGGTTCATCGCCGCGAGCGGCCCGCTCATGCTCGGGGTGCTGACGACCGAGGTGTTCGCCTACGCGAGCGAGGGCGGGGCGTACACCGACCGCCCGTTCCGCTACGCCGGGCTGACCATGTGCAGCATCTTCCTGCTGGGGCTGGTGGTGCTGCCGTTCCTGCCCGAGACGAAGGACAAGCCGCTGCCGGAGTGACGGCGGAAACCTCAAAACCCAATAAACAAATCCCAAACGAGCAGCCCTCACTTGGGATTTGTTTGTTGGGATTTGGGATTTCTCAGGAGTGAGTATGACTGTCCCCGACTGGCTCCAGACCCGCGGCGGGTCGCTCAAGCCCGGCGTTCGCCCCGAGACGACGCTCGTGATGCTGGAGGGCAACCCGCTGTACAAGTTGGACGTGCGCCCGGCCGCCGGCAAGTACGCCTGCGCCGTCAGCAACACGGTGAACGGCAAGCGGCTAGACGACCCGAAGCTGACCTATCCCGACGCGCCCGCGGCGCTGGCCGGCGGCCTCGACCAACTCCGGAACGCGCTCGGGTGGTAGGCGAAGTTCCAGGTTCCACGTTCCAGGTTCCAAGTTGAAGACCGAAGCCCAAGATCGCCGCTGTGTCTTCAACCTGGAACCTGGAACGTGGAACCTGGAACTCAAAACCCGGGTTTGTTCCACACGCTCATGACCGCCGGGAGGCCGAGCAGCCGCACCCGCGTCTGACGGGCCTGCGACCACCGGCGGCCCCGCAGGACGCGCTTGAGCCCTTCGTGCTCCATCGCCAGCAGCACCACCCGGCCGCCCGGACGCAGGACGCGGTCCATCTCTTCGGCGCTCGCCTCGTACAGCGGGCCGATCTTCTCGATCGAAGACAACTGCTTGCCGAACGGCGGGTTGGACACGATCCGGTCCACCGACTCGCTCTCCAGCGGCAGCGCGGTCGCGTCCCACCGGGCGAGGTCCGCTTTGCCGACGTTTTCCAGGTTCTGTGAGGTCACGAACACCGCGTTCGGGTCGATGTCGCCGCCGAGTACGCGCACCTTCCCGGCCTTGCTCCGCTGCTCGGCCACGAACAGCGTCTCGGCCAGGATGGTGCCCGCCCCGCAGAACGGGTCGAGTACGGTCATCCCGGGGCCGATGCCCGCCAGGCGCACCATCGCAGCCGCCACCGTCGGCCGCAGCGACGCCTGAATGTGATCGAGCTTGTATGTCCGGTGCCGCATGGCGCGGTCGGACAGGCGCACCCCGCACACCGCGGTCTTGCTGTAGATGGTCAGCCAGATTTCGAGCCACGCGTTCTCGTTGTTGTAGTGCCAGCCGTGCGGGATCTTGCCGGCCAGCCCTTCGATGAACGCGGCCCGCGCGTCGGCCCGGCGGAACCCGTGTTCGCCCTGCATCTGACACACGACGTGGTACGTCGGCCGGCCTTTCGTCTTGGGCCGGAGCTTGTGGTGCAGCTTGAACAGGTGGTCCCAGTCCGGCTTGCGCGCGGTCCAGGTGCGGATCGTTTCGAGGTCTTCGGCCTTGTAGGTGAGGGAGTCCGACCCCCAGGCGAGCAGGAACACGTCCTCGGTGGTGCGGAGCGACAGCACCTTGTCGGTGAGTTCGTCGGTGCGGAACACGACCAGCCCGCGGGCGGTCTTCTTGACCTCGCCGCCGAGGTCGCGGGTGATCTCGTCGGCCGCGGTGGTCTCGATCCCGCCGTGGGTCATGGCGTAGAGCGGGGGGAGCGGCTTGTCGTCGGTCGGCCGGCCGGAGCGGGACATTGCGGAACTCGTGCGTGCAGAGGCAAACGGACATTATAGCAGTTCGCCGCTACGCCGGTTGCGGGTACGCGGTGATTGGTTAGACTGAAGTTCGCACGCCAACCCGTCGGAGCGCCCGCATGCCCGAGTCGAAGCCCTCCGCCGCACCGGCCGCGGCCGGCGACACGATGCCCCAGGAGACCCACGCGACGCCCAGTTCCGCCGGCCCGCGCGGGGCCGCCGACCCGGTCGCGCTGCTCCGCCCGCCGGAGTCGGCCGGCGAACTCGGCCGGCTCGGCGGGTTCCGTGTCGTCGGGCTGCTCGGCAAGGGCGGGATGGGCGCGGTGTTCGCCGCCGAAGACCCGCTCCTGAACCGGCCGGTGGCGCTGAAGGTGATGCGGCCCGAGTTGCTCACCCAGCCGGACGCCCGCGAGCGGTTCCTGCGCGAGGCCCGCGCCGCCGCGGCCATCGAGCACGACAACATCGTCCCCGTCTGGCAGGTCGGCGACGACAACGGCAGCCTGTTCCTCACCATGCCGTTGCTGAAGGGCGAGTCGCTCCAGGCCCGACTGTCGCCGGCCAAGGCGCTGTCGGTCGGAGCGGCGCTGCAGGTCGCCCGGGAGGTGGCGGCGGGGCTGGCGGCGGCGCACGCGGCCGGGCTGATCCACCGCGACGTCAAGCCCGGCAACCTGTGGCTCGACGCGGGCGACGGGCCGCACGGGTTCCGCAAGGTGCGGGTCCTCGACTTCGGGCTGGCACGGCTCGGCTCCGACGACGCCCACCTGACGGGCAACGCGATCGTCGGCACGCCGGCGTACATGGCCCCGGAGCAGGCCCGCGGCAAGCCGGTGGACGCCCGCACCGACCTGTTCAGCCTCGGCGGGGTGCTGTACCGCTGCCTGACGGGCCGTCAGCCGTTCCTCGGCTCGAACGCGTACGAGGTGCTGGCGGCCCTGATCGCGGACGAGCCGCCGCCGGTGCGCGAGTTGAACCCCGACGTGCCCGAACCGCTGGCGGCGCTGGTGCATCAACTGCTTGCCAAGTCGGCGGACGCCCGCCCGCGGTCGGCCGAGGAGGTTTTGGCCCGCCTGCGCGCGACGGCTCAGGAGCCGACCGCGCCGCGGGTGGTATACGTGCCGGTTCAGACGGCTTCCGTGCCCGAGGCCAACCCGTTCGCGGACATCGACGTGCCCGACACGGAGCAGATGGCGGACGACTCGGCGGAGTTTGAAGGCCCGCCGGCGGAAGCGCCGCGTCGGCCGCGGCGGTGGGGTGTGGCAGTCGCGGCGCTGCTGGTGGCGGCGCTGGCGGTGGTCGCGGGCGTGATCGTGGTGAAGGTGAAGGGGCCGGACGGCAAGGAAACGGAGGTTCGCGTTCCCGAGGGCAGCAAGGTCGATGTGGACGCGAAGGGCAACGTGACGGTGTCGCTCCCGCGCGGGTTGCCGGTCGCCCCAATGCCCCGCGAGGCCGACCCGCCGGAACTCGAGTTCCGGCTCAAAGCGGGGGAGTCGGTCGTCCTTTCCTTGGCGATCATGCCCGGCGGCGAGCGCATCGTTGCCGGCTACGAAGACGGGCACCTACGCGTCTGGAACCTGGCGACGCGGCAGATGGAGCGCGAGTACCTGATCGGCGAGGCGGTCGCCGCGCTGTCGCTCCACCCGGACGGCAAGTCGGTCGCCGTCGGCACGTCCGACACCCAGCGACACGAATGGGGCCGGCTGTCGCTGTGGGATTTGGACACCGGGAATCTGATCCGCCGGTACACGGCATTTCCGATCGCGCTGCCGGTGCTCTACAGCATCGGATTCGCCGACGGCGGGAAACAGATCGTCGCGCCGGTGCCCCGTCTGGGTCTGTTGCTGAGTTGGGACACCGAAACGGGGGTGTACCGGTTCGCGGGCGAGTTCGAGCCGGGGGCGTACGCCTTCCTGTGCGTTCACCCGCGTGGCGACGCGGTCTTCGTCGGGTCGGACGGCCACAGCCCGCGGCTGGTCGCTCTCGCGTCGGGCGAGACTGTTTGGCAAGCGTTTCACGCAATGGGCATGACGATTCCCGGCACGTCGGCCGACGGGCAACGGGTCGCATTCTCCAGTTGGGGCGGAATGATCGCCGTCTGTTCGCGCGACCGGCCGCAGCCAACTGCGGTGTTCCATGGCCCCTCGGACGGCTACTGGCACATCGCGGTCAGTCCCGACGGGCGGTTACTCGCGGCCGCCCGCACCGAGGTGTGCGTGTGGTCGATGTCCGGCGGGCAAACGCCCGTGCGCGTGTGGCGTGACCGAGTCGGGGAGCGTGCGCACCGCGTCGCGTTCACGGCGGACAGTGAGCGCCTGGTATCGGCTTCCGACAATGGCACCATCTGCGTGTACCGCGTGTCGAAGGAGTGGAGCGAACCGCGCAAGCCGTACCCGCCGCTCGATCCGGCGTGGCTGGCCCGCGTTCACAAACTGCCGGCCGACGAGCAGGTGAAGGAGGTGTCCGCGGAGTTGGTCCGCCGCAACCCGGGGTTTGATGGAAAATTCGCTACGGCACAAGACGGCGGTCGCATTCACCACATTCACATCACGACCAACGAGGTGGAAGACGTAACGCCCGTTCGGGGCTTCTCGCATCTCTCAATTTTCGGCGCGACCGGCAACAAGCAGCGGGGAAAGTTGTGGGACTTATCGCCGCTCGCGGGGTTGAAGTTGAAGCAGATCGACATCGGCTCGAATCCAGCCCACGATTTGTCGCCGCTTCGCGACATGCCACTCGAAGAGTTTCTTGCTGGTAGCACGTTGGTAAGTGATTTATCGCCGCTCAAGGGTATGAAGTTATCGAATATTGCCGTCAATATGACGCCCGTGCGCGACCTCACGCCCCTCGCGGGCATGCCGCTTCAAGCAGCATGGTTGCATTACACACGAGTGCGAGACGTTACCCCGCTCAAAAGCACCCCACTCAAAGGCGCAACGCTGCCCGCAACTGCCTTGGCTGAAGGGAGTGGACTTTCGGATTTACCTTTCGAAAGCGTAGAGGTTTTCACCTTCGAACCCGATGCCAAGCACAACCCGGAATACCTACGCACGCTGCGCGCGATGAAGTCGCTCAAGCACATCGACGGCAAGCCCGTCGAACAGTTCTGGAAGGAGATCGACGCGACGCCGCCGGCGAAGAAGTAGCGGCGGCGTGGTACAATGGCCGTGGCTCGCCCCGCGAAGGAGGACCGCCGATGTCCGCCGCACCGCTTTCGACCATTCCCCCACCCGCCGAGCCGCAGCACCGCCCATCACTCAAGGTGCAGGCGCAAATTGCGGAGTTGCGCTCACTCGAAGCGGAGTTCCCCGCCCCCACGTGGGAGGACGTGCGGCCCGACTGGGAATGGTTCTACGCGCAAAGCGGGACGCCCACCCTGACGCCATACCTCGACCAACTCGTCGCGGTCTACAACAAGCAGGTCGTCGGGTCCGACCCGTCGGACGAGTTCGACCTGCGCATCCGCCTGTCGCGGCAGTACCAGATTCATCCCGAACGGTTCGTCGTCAGCTTCAACGGCTAGCCCATGCCCACGTTGCCCCTCACGGTCTTCCAGACCGCCGCACCGCTGCGCGTGGACGAACCGACCGGCACGCCGCTGGCGGTCCCGCTGTCGCAGCTCCGCTGCCTCGCCCAACTCCCCGGCGTGTTCCTGCCCCGCGACGCGATCATCGACACCGGCTCGCCGCTCAGTTGGATGCCGGAACGGGTCTGGAATCGGATGAGCGAAGGCACCGACTACGAGGTGCTGCCGTGGTCGAAAGGGTTTGTGCCGCCGCCGGGCCGAACGGCCGGTTGGAACTTCACCTACCGAATCGCCCGCCTCCTCCGGCCGCTCACGCTCTTCGTTCTCAACGCCAACACCACGCTCGTCCGCGACCAAGTCGTCGTGCAACTGGCCGACGGCAACCCGCCGGCGTTCGCCCGGAGCAACAACCCGCTGCACATGGTCGTCGGGCTGTGGGGCGGCGTCCTCGAAGGCACGGCGTTGCGCGTCGGCACCGCCGCGGCCGGCGGACACACCGTCGGCGCGCTCGAGTGGTGATGGCTACCGCAGGAAGTGTTCGCGGCCTTCCTCGGAGCCGAGCATGAGCAGCCCCCACAGCCCGAACACCGCGCCCGGCACACAACAGCAGTGGGCCACGTTCACCGCCGCCAGCACACACGCCACCTGCGCGAACCGGTAGCCGCGGCGGAACACGATCCCGACCCCGCCGGCGAACACGACCGCACTCACCAGCAGCGATACTGGCAGGATCACGCGGAACTGCCGCAAGAGCGCCTCGGCCTCGGCGTCGTCCTTCGCGGCCTGCTTGTCCGGCGTGTCCTCGGCCGGCGCGCCGCTGACCTTCCGCACAGCTTCCACCTGCGCCTTCGCCCAGTTCTGGCCCCAAACCGGGTCCGAGAGCAGGAAGAACAGCAGCCCGGCGTTTACCAGCACGCCCGCCACCCCGCACAGCAGCAGCCCGAACGCCGGCAACAGCAGCATCAGGTCCGGTCGGCGGCGCGCCGGCGGCGCGGACGAGTCGCCCGACGCCGGCGACACCAGTTCCGCCGGCCCGAGTGTGCCGTCCGCGCCCCGCACCGGCGCGCGGAACCGCGCCTTGCATTCCGGGCATTGAACTTGCGTACCGAGCCAGTCGAGCGGCACCCGCACGACGTGCTTGCACGCCGGACAGGCGATGACTTCGGTTTCCGGCGTCCGGTTCGATGTGTCCTCGCTCATGTGGTTACAATACGAGCGGGGGAAGGGAGGCGGACAATGCCCGAGTGGCTGGCGAGTCGGTTACCGGACGGCTGGACCGCGTGGCACCTGCTGGCGCTGAGCGTCGGGCTGGCCGTGACGATGGCCGCGGTCAGCGTCGTGATCGTCGGGTACGTTCTCGCGCGCCTGCCGGCCGACTACTTCGTCAACCCGGACGCGCGGCAGCCGATCGACCGGCACCCGGTGCTGAAGGCGCTCGCGGTGCTGACGCGGAACGTGTTCGGATATGTACTCATCGCCCTGGGAATTGTGCTGTCGCTGCCGGGGGTGCCGGGTCAGGGCGTGCTGACCATCCTGATGGGCGTGATGCTCATCGACTTCCCGGGCAAGCACCGGTTCCAGCGGTGGCTGGTGACCCGCCGCCCCGTGCTGGCCGCGGTCAACCGCCTAAGGGCCAAGGCCGGGCAGCCGCCGTTCATCGTTGAAAGTGCTGAGTGCTAAGTGCTGGGTGCTGAGCGAAAGGCAGTCGGAAGACCGCTCCCCTGCCATTCGCTCAGCACCCAGCACTTAGCACTCAGCACTTCGAACTCAGCCTTCACTACCCATGATCGCGGTGGTGCGGACCGACACGCTGCCGGGCATGAGCAGGAAGGTCGGCAGGATCGGGCGGTAGTTGCCGTCGATGGTGACGGCGATCTTCTCGGTGAACGCCGACTTGTTCCACGCCTCCCGGTTGGGGTCGGTGTTGTTGAACGGGTCGGGGGTGGTGCCGGTTTTCGACTTCGGCCGCGCCACCGGCGGCGTCAGTGCCAGCCCGGCCGGATCGACCGCGTAGCACGCCACCCGGAAGTTCTCGATGTTCCGCAGGTGAACCCCGCCCATCCGGTCGGTCGTGTACTTCTGGATGTTGCTGAACGTCTTGCCGCTGCTGTCGGTGAAGTCCACGTAGTCGAAGTTCGACGGCTTGTCGATGTTCACCACCGCGTACCGCGCCCCCTCGCGGGCGGCGTTGTTGCTGACGTGCAGCACCAGCAGGAACCGGCAGTACTCGAACATGCCGAACAGCAGCATCAGGAACACCGACAGCACCAGCGCCGACTCGACGATGGTGGCCCCGCGGCGCGGGCGGCGGTTACGGGCGGCGGTCAGGAGCATGGGGGCACCGGGAGTATGTAGTGAGTGCTGAGTGCTGAGTGCTGAGTGCTGAGCCGAGACAGAAGACGAGAACCGCTGAGATTGCGGCCCTTGCTCTAACTCAGCACTCAGCACTCAGCACTCAGCACTTACCAAGTCGGCAGTTGCTCGTTCACCTGGAACCGGTCGTCGGTCAGCATCTGCCAGGTGGCGGTGAACGTGACGGTGTTCGGGTTGACCAAGCCGAGGTTGATCCACCGCACCTTCTCCCACGGGATGGTGACGGTCACCCGGAACACCTGGCCCTTGTCGCCGTAGCACGGGTCGGGCGGCATGCTGCCGACCGGGTAGCTGGTGCCGGCCGGATCGACCCCGGGCACCGGCACGTAGGCGGTCGAGCGGCCGGTGGTGTACTGGAACGCCACCGTCACGTCGGCCGGTTGCAGGTTCGTCAGCCCGGCCGACACCAGGTAGTCGTACACCGCGTCCTGCACGCTGTTGGCCCCGGCGGTGGTCTTGATCTGCGTCGGGGTGCCGGTCGAGTTGATCGTGTACCCCTGGGCCGACAGCCGGGCGCCCTCGCGGGCGGCGTTGCTCACGATCTGTTGCACCTGCACCAGCCGGCCGACCTCCCAGATGCCGATGATCAGCGGCACCACGAAGAGCATGGTGACGAAGGCCAGCTCGACCGAGGCGACCCCGCGGCGGGCTGGACGGCGGCGAGACTGGTGCATGACCGAACGACCCTCTTCGCGTCACGAGCGAACGGCCGGCCCGACCGGCCGGACCGGCTCGCACCCAAACCCTAGAACACGTCGCGGGCCGCGGGCGGCCGGTTCGCACGGAAAATGTGGCCGATACGGATTCGTGTTCTACCGTTACAAGAGTGCCCCGCCGCGCGCCCGCTGGCGGGGGCGAATTGTGGTCCCGCATGACCCGCCCGCTCACCGTACAGGATGTGTTCGAGGCGCTCGGCCGCGACCGGCTGGTGGAGCCGTCGCGGCTCCGCGCGTTCGCCGACCGGCACGCCCCGGCGAGCCCGGCCGCCGCCCTCGACCGGCTGGTCGCCGACGGCCTGCTGACCGCGTTCCAGGCCGACGAGGTGGCCGCCGGCCGCGGCGCGCTGCTGTGGCTGGGCGCGTACCGGGTGCTCGACCGGCTCGGCCGCGGCGGCACCGGGCACGTGTACCTGGCCGAGCACGCGGTGCTGGGGCGGAAGGTGGCGGTCAAGGTGCTGTCCGACGCGCTCCGGGCCGACCCGGCCGCCCGCCGGCGGTTCGTCCGCGAGGCCCGCGCCGCCGCCGCCCTCGACCACCCGAACATCGTGCGCGTGTTCGACGTGAACATGAACCACGAGCCGCCGTACCTCGTGATGGAACACGTGGACGGGCTGAGCCTGCAGGCGGCCGTGTCGCGGGCCGGCACGTTCGCCGTCGGGGAGGCGGCCGCGGTCGGCGTGCAGGTGGCCGACGGGCTGGTCCAGGCGGCCGCCGCCGGCCTCGTCCACCGCGACATCAAGCCGGCCAACCTGCTGATCGACCGCCGCGGCGCGGTCAAGATCCTCGACCTGGGCATCGTCCGGTTCACCCACGACGACGCGCACTCGCGGGTGAGCGGCCAGGACGTCATCCTCGGCACCCTCGACTACCTCGCCCCGGAGCAGGCGGAGGACTGCTCGGCGGTGGACGCCCGGGCCGACATCTACTCGCTCGGGGCGACGCTGTACTTCCTGATCGCCGGGCACCCGCCGTACCCGTTCCCGGACGTGCGGCGGAAGCTGGAGGCCAAGCAGGGCGAAGACCCGCCGCCGCTGCCCGCCCTGCGGCCGGACGTGTCGCCCGAGTTCGCCGCCGTGGTCGGCCGGATGATGGCCCGCGACCCGGCGCGGCGGTACCCGGCGCCGGCGGCGGCCCTGGCCGCCCTGCACCCGTGGGCCTCGACCGGGCCGGACTACCCGGCGCGGCTGTTCCGCGCCACCTCCGACAGCACCGCGCACAACCACCACCGCACCGACCACGCGCCGCCGCCCGACCCGCTGCCGGACACGCTCCGCATCACCAAGCCGCCCCGACGCCCCGACGCGGCGAACGCGCCGGACGCCGGGGTGTCGTTCGCCCCGCCCGCGCCGCGGGCCGACGACTCGGGCGCGTTCGCCCGCGGCCCGGACACCGACTGTGTCAGCAACGGGGCCAGCCCGACCGACGACGCCCTGCAGATGCCGCCGGAAGTCGTCGAACTGCCGCCGGAGCTGGGCCTGACGCCGGACTTCCCGCCGTCCCGCCCGCGGGCCGTGATTCGCGGCTCCAAGCCGATGCCCGCGCTGCCGCCCGACCCGCCCCGGCCGGCACCCCCGCGCCGCGGGTCGTGGTTGCCGGCGGCCGGGCTGGTGGCGCTGGTGCTGGGCGCGCTGGGCCTGCTCGCACTCGCCCTGGTCGCCAAATGACGCGTGTCAGTGTTTGCCGGCCGCCGGGCGGCCGTTGTGTGGTATGCTGAACCCATTCCCGCGGTCGAACGGCGCTCACTCGCACAATCTTACCCCATTCGGGTCGCTATGCCCGCGCCTGCCACCGTCACCGAACTGACCGACCGGCTGCGCAAGAGCAGGCTGGTCCCGGCCGACCGCCTGGACGGCTTCCTGACGGCGCTGGACACCGCCGGCGGGGCCGCGACGCCCGACGCGCTGCTCGAGCGGCTCGTCGCCGGCGGGCTGATCACCCAGTTCCACGCCGACAAGCTCGCGTCGGGCAAGTACAAGGGGTTCCAACTCGGCGACGACCGGTACCTGATCCTCGACCAGATCGGCAGCGGCGGGATGGGGCAGGTGTTCCTGGCCGAGCACACCCAGATGCGGCGGCTGGTGGCGCTGAAGGTGCTCAACCCGCACGTGTTCGAGACCGACCCGATCGCCCGCGAGCGGTTCTTCCGCGAGGCCCGCGCCGCCGGCACCCTCGATCACCCGAACATCGTCCGCATCTACGACCTGTGCCAGGACGGCAAGATCCTGTTCCTGGTGATGGAGTACGTCGAGGGCATCAGCCTGCAGACGCTGGTGGCGCGGCACGGCCCGCTCGGGGTGGCGGCCGCCTGCCACTACGCCCGGCAGGTCGCGTTCGGCCTGCACCACGCCCACGAGATGCGGTTCGTCCACCGCGACATCAAGCCGGCCAACCTGATCCTCGAGCGGACCGGGCTGGTGAAGATCCTCGACCTCGGGCTGGTGCGGTCGGAGGCCGAGGCCGGCAACCGGCTGACCAAGCGGCTCGACAACAAGAGCATCCTCGGCACCGCCGACTACGTCGCCCCGGAGCAGGCGGTGGACAGCTCGATGGTGGACGTGCGGGCGGACGTCTACTCGCTCGGCGCGACCCTGTACTTCCTGCTGGCCGGCCGGCCGCTGTTCCCGGAGGGGCGGACGGCGCAGAAGCTGGTGTGGCAGCAGATCAAGGACCCGGTGCCGCTCGCCCGGCTGCGGCCGGAGGTGCCGGCCGGGCTGGCGGCGGTCGTCCACCGGATGCTGGAGAAGCGGCCGAGCGACCGGTTCAACAGCGCCGCCGAGGTGTTCGACGCGCTCGCCCCGTACGCCGGCGACGACGTGCCGCCGCCGGACGAGGCGCTGATCCCCGAGCCGCCGCTGCGGGTGGCGATGGCGCGGTCGTCGGTGCCCGGCCCGCAGGCCCCGCGGGGGAGCGGCTCGACGTCGCAGATCATCGTGGCCGCGATGCGCACGACGTCCGCCGGCGGGTCGTCGGCGGTGATGCGGAACCGCGTGGACGCGCCCGCACCCGAGCCGGACGGGCCGCGGTTCGGCGGGCCGCGGGCGGCGCTTCACGTGCCGACGGCGAGCGGCGACGACACGGTGCCGGACGGCCGCGGGGCCGCGTACCCGCCGCGACCGGTCGCGGCGCCGGCCGCCCGCCCGGCTTCGGCCCCGCCGCCCGCCGGGCCGACGGCGCTGCTCATCTCGCTGTCGGTGGCGCTGGTGCTCGCACTGGCCGGGATCGTGATCCTGTTGTTGCGGAAGTAAGAACCCACCCCCGGCCCCTCCCTGCAGGGAGGGGAGAAAAGCATCGACACAACGCCGACGTTTGCGAAGTGTAAAGGTTTGTCTCCTCTCCCTACAGGGAGGGGCCGGGGGTGGGTTCTTCACCGCACGGCCAACTGCAAAAGCACGACCGCGAGCAACCCCAGGCTGATCACGCCGTTGACGTGGAAGAACGCGCGGTTCACCCGCGTCAGGTCGTCGGCCCGCACCAGGCTGTGTTCGTAAACCAGCAGCACCCCGACGGCGCCCAACCCCGCCAGGAACACCGCTCCGAGGTGCGGGGACGCGAAATACAGCCCCACCAGCAGTCCGAACATGACCGCGTGGCACGCGGCGGCGATTCGGAGGCTGCCCCGCACCCCGAACCGCACCGGGACGCTGTGCAACCCCGCATCCGTGTCGAACTGGTGGTCCTGGCAGGCGTAGAGGATGTCGAACCCGGCCACCCAAAACGCGACCGCGCCGCCGAGCAGCAGCGGCACGGCCATTTCCGTGAACCCGCGGATCGCCACCCACGCGGCCACCGGGGCGAGCATGAGCGCCGCACCGAGCCAGAAGTGCGCCAGCGACGTGAACCGCTTGGCGAGCGAGTAGCCCATCACGAACAGCAGGGTCGGCACCGAGAGGTACAGCGGCCACCAGTTCGGAGGCTCGCGGAGGGCGAACACCGCCGCGGACGCCACGAACCCGGCCGCGCAAGTGAGCGTGAACAGCCACACGGCCGCGACGGTGAGCGTGCCGGCGGGCAGGTGGCGGGCGGCGGTTCGCGGGTTGCGGGCGTCGATGTGCCGGTCGGCGACGCGGTTGAACGCCATCGCCGCGCTCCGCGCGAACACCATGCACAGCAGGACGCCGACGCCGTCGAGCAATCGGAACGGCTCGTCCTTCCACGCCAGCGCCGCCGCGAGCAGCGCGAACGGCAGCGCGAAAACGGTGTGGCTGAAGCGAATCAACTCCAGCAGCTTGCGGGCGGTGGTGGACATGGCGTCGATTGTAGGTGCGGGCGCGGCCGCCGTTGAGCGGCGACCCCGGAGTGGTCGTTCGCCGCAGGGGTAACCGTGCGCGTGGCGGTTCGCACAACCGTCGCGGCGCGGTACACTGGTGCGGCACGGTCCTTCCACGAGGGTTCGCTCATGCGCGGGACGCTCGCTCTGCTCGCCTTCGGCTTCGCGCTCGCCCCGGCGCGCGCCGCCGACCCGCAGCCGGTGTGGGACATCGACACGTTCAGTGACGGGAAGGGCATCCACGACGTGCGATGGGTCGGCTTCTCGCCGGATGGAAAGACGTTAGTCGCGCAAGTGCTAGAAGGGCATGGCCGCACATTTCCGGCCGAGAAGCATTGCTTGTTCACGTGGAACGTCGCGACGCGCAAGGAAAGCCTGAACCAAAAGTTAGGCGATGGCCCTTCCGCCGGCAGTCTCATGCTAGCGAATGCGATGACGAAAGCCGGAACCGTCCTGCTCGCGGGCGGCTACACCGGCGAGGTGCGACTGTCCGACGGCAAGAGTTCCGGTACGGACAACAGAGGGCTGAGCTTCTCCTGCGTCTGGTGCAATGGCGACAGTTCCGCCTACCTGCGGCTGATCCATGACGGCTTGCACCGCTGTGAGCTCGTCTACTCCAAGAGGTTGCCACTTGCGGCCGATCCCAAAATGCCACTGGCCCGAGAGGAGTGGTTGAACGCGAGGTTACCGGGCGACTGGAGCGGCGATCAGCCGACCGCGACCGCCACTTCCGACTTGTCACGACTCGCCGTCGGCTCGCGCGAGAAGAACCTCGTGCTCTACGCCGTTTCCACTGAAAAGGAACTGAAGTTCAACGAGGTTGCAACGGTCACGCCGACCCACCGAGGGGCGATCTGCTCGATGCGATTCAGCCCGGACGGCAAGACGCTGGCTACCGCCGACGGCAGCGCGTCGGTGTTCCTGTGGGACGTTGCGAAGGCCGGCAAGGGCTGGGAACCGCGGGCGACGATCCCCGCAGGCACGTTCACAGTCAGCGCGCTCGCGTTCAGCCCGGACGGGCGAACGCTCGCTGCCGGCACCTTCGACACGAAGGGGCGGCCGAATCTCTACGTCATTGATGTCGTCGGCGGAAAGTTGCTCGGCTCCTACCGCCTCGCCGGCGCCCTGACCGCCGTCGCATACAGCCCCGACAGCCAGACCCTTGTCACCGGGAACTCCTTCGGCCGCATTCAACTGTGGGACGCGGAGGCGCTACGGAACCCGTGACGTGTAAGATTCCGCCCGGCCGGCGGTTTGGATTGGTATGTGGTGTGCGGGTAGAATGCATGAACCCGTCACCCCGCGTCACGAAAGCCATTTCATGCGCGTACTCACAGCGATCCCGGTCTACAACGAGGCCCGGCACGTTCGCTCGGTGCTGGCCGAAGTCCGCCGGTACTGCCCGGACATCCTCGTCGTCAACGACGGCTCCACCGACGGCACCGCCGAACTGCTCGACCGCGAACCCGGCGTCCTCCGCGTCGATCACGCCACCAACGGCGGGTACGGGGCGGCCCTCATCTCGGCGTTCGAGTTCACCCGGCGGCACGACTTCGACGTGCTCGTCACCATGGACTGCGACGGCCAGCACGAGCCGGCCCGCATCCCGGTGCTGCTCGAAGCCATCCACGACGCCGACATCGTGTCCGGCTCCCGCTACTTCCGCGACTTCCGCCAGGACACCTCCGCCCCCACCGACCGCCGGTTCATCAACGCCACCATCACGCGCGAGATCAACGAGCGGTTCGGGCTGGACCTGACCGACGCGTTCTGCGGGTTCAAGGCGTACCGCCGTGCGGCGCTCGACAAGCTGCGGATCACCGAACGCGGGTGGGGCATGCCGCTCCAGTTGTGGGTGCAGGCGGCCCGGCAGGAGCTGCGGATCAAGGAGATCGGCGTGCCGCGGCTGTACCTCGACCCGAACCGCGCGTTCGGCGGGGTGATGAACGACCCGGAGCAGCGGCTTTCCTACTATCGCGGCGTGCTGGCGGCGGCCGAATCGGATGCACTGCCCGCGGCCGCCCAACCGTGTCACGGGTGCCCAGAGGCCGTGTGAGCATGAGCCGTCAGTACCGCGCCCCGACCGCGAACGGCGCGGTGCTGGCCGAACCGCCCTTCGACGCGATCCCGGCACTGGTCGAAGCCAACCGCCGCTCGCTCGACGCCGCGACGGTCGCGGTCGGCGGCATTCCCCTTCGCGACTTCCGCGCGAAGGCGCGGCGGGAGGTGCTCGGCGCGGACGATACGCCCCTTCTGATCGGCGGGCATCAGCCGGAACTGTCGCACCCGGGGGTGTGGGTCAAGAACTTCGCCCTCAACGGCTTGGCCCACAGGCTGGGCGGCACTCCCCTTCACCTCGTCGTGGACAACGACACGCTCAAGTCCGCGACGCTCCGCTTCCCGACATTCCGCGACCGCGACCCGCACTCGGTGCGGCTCGAAAGCCTCCCGTTCGACACCCTGAGTGGCGAGATTCCTTACGAAGACCGGGCGGTGAGCGACGCGGAGCAATTTCGCTCGTTCCCGGACCGCGCCCGGCCGCTGTGGGTGAACTGGGGGTACGAGCCGCTCCTGCCGCGCGTGTGGAAGCCGGCCGCGAACGTCGGCGAGGCGTTCACCGCGATGCGTCGCGACCGCGAGCGCGCCTGGGGCTGCGACAACCGCGAACTCGCCGTGAGCGGGCTGTCGCAGACGGACGCGTTCCGGCGGTTCGCGGGGCACATTCTGGGCGACCTGCCGCGCTTCCGCGACGCGTACAACGCCGCGATTCGCACCTACCGCGCTGCGAACGGAGTACGCAGCGCGAACCACCCGGCACCGGAGTTGGCCGAGGGCGAAGCGCCGTTCTGGGTGCGGTCCGCCGGCGGGCGGCGCGCCCGGGCCACGGCGGCGAGCGACCCGGCCACACTCCGCCCGCGGGCGCTGACGCTCACGCTGTTTTGTCGCGTGTGCCTGGGCGACCTGTTCATGCACGGCATCGGCGGCGGGAAGTACGACGAGGTGACCGACGGCATCATCCGCAACTACTTCGGCATCGATCCGCCGGCGTACCAAGTCGTGTCGGCCACGCTCCACCTGCCGCTGCCTCACTTTCCATCTTCGGCGGCCGACCTCACGCGCGCCGAACGCCGGTTGCGAGACCTCCGCTGGAACCCGCACGCCGGGCAGGCTTCCGCCGACGAGTTGCTGGCCGTCGCGGGCCGCGAGCCGCCTCACGCCGATCACGCGGCGCGCCGGGCGTGGTTCCGCGATCTCCAGCGGGTGAAGGAGCGGTTGCGGGCGCGGGTGGCCGATCAGGTGCCCGAAGCGGAAGCGGCACTGGAGCGGGTGCGGGTCGAGGTGGGGGCGAACGCGATCCTCCAGCGCCGCGACTACGCCTGGGTGCTGTATCCTGAAGAGGTGCTGAGGCCTTTTTTGCAGGGATTTCTGTAGGGATGGGTTGAAGAACCCAGTCCCGGCCCCTCCCTGCAGGGAGGGGAGAAAGCTATTGGCGCAGCGCCGACGTTTGCGAACCGTAAAGGTTCTTCTCCCCTCCCTGCAGGGAGGGGCCGGGACTGGGTTCTTCGCCGCTACTTCTTCCGAATGCCCATCATCTCTTCGGTCGCGGCGCGGATCTCGGCGATCTTCTTGTCGTCGAGTTCGTCCAGGGTCAGTTCCCACCGCTGCGCCATCCGCAGCCGGTTGTAGATGATGACCGTGACCGGGGTGGCGTCGCCGATGCCGAACGCGGCGATCGGCCGCGAGGTGGTCGGGGACAGCCCGAACGGCACGTTGTCGGCGTTCACCGCCGCCGCGTACGCCTTCACCACCGCCACGTGCGCGTCCCGCTTCTCGTCGTCCGGGTACTCCTTATCGACCGTCTCGTCCTTCTCGCCGCCGTCGGGCGTCTTCACCTTCACCGCCTTGTCGCCGCCCTCCAGCCGCAGGAACATCGCGAACGCCGACAGCTTGTCGGAGCGGTACTTCTGGGTGAGGGTGTCGGCCTCCTTGATCAGCTTGCCCAGCCCGCCGGCCGCGTCGGCGCCCTTAATATCGGCCCGCACGAAGATGGCGATCGTCGGCGACAGCCCGTTCTCGCACACCAGGCAGTGGATCTTGCCGGTGCGGTTGCGCGGGTCGTCGGTCGTGGTCCCGTCGGCGTTCTTGACCGGCGCCTTGAACCGGTTATCGACCACCAGTTGCGCGCGGAACGCGCCGGGCACCACGTTGGCGACGGTCGCCCCGCGGGCGGCGAACCCGGCCGCCCGGATGGCCTCGAGCGCCGACTTCGACGGCGGCTCCGGCGCGTCCTGGGCGGCGGCCGTTGTCAGCCCCAGCCCGGCCCACACGCCGACCGCCGCGACCAGCCGCCGGATCGTCATAACTGCCTCCCCTTCCGGTGCGCACTCCAGTAGTATTAATGCTGACGGCGCGCGTGTCTGTCGTCAAGCCGGCGGCCGGCCGGCCGCAACTAAACGCTTGCCCCCCGGTGCCCGCGTCCGGTAGGATCGGCAAGTTAGACCCGCCACGTCCGTTCTTTCGCCGGAGATGGTGCCCTCGCATGGCCGTCGAACTCCGCTGCCCGGACTGCCGGGCGAAACTCCGCCTGAAGGCCGCCCCGGACCCGGGCACCGACGTCGAGTGCCCGAAGTGCGGCACCGTGTTCCCCGCGCCGGAACCCGAGCCGGAGCCGGAACCGGAGGAGGACGCGCCCAAGGAGAAGGCCGAGAAGAAGGAGAAAAAGAAGAAGAAGGAGAAGCCCAAGGACGCCGCCCCCGCCGGCCCCAAGAAGCGCAAGGCCAAGAAGCGCGAGACCAGCAAGACCGCGCTGATCGCGGTCATCGCCCTCGGGTCGATCATGCTGCTCAGCATGGGCGGGGTGCTGATCTGGTTCTTCACCCGCACGTCCAAGTCGGTCGAGATGATGTTCTACGTGCCGGACGACGCGTACGACGCGTTCGGGGTGAATTTGGGGCACGCCCAGAAGTACCCGGAGTTCTACAAGTCGGCCGGGGGGATCCACAACAACACCGACTACAAGGCGGTCGGCGACGCGGCCGCCAAGGCCGGCGGGCTGGCCGACATGGACGCGCTGTCCGACTACGTGGTCCGGGCACGGAACAGCAGCGGTGGGTGGGCGGTCGTGCTCCGCACGAAGGCGGAGTTCGACGAGGGCAGCCTGAGCAAGGTGCCGGGCGCGGCCAAGGGCACGCTCGACGGCAAGACGTACTACACCGTCACCGGGCTGATACCGGGCGGCGAGCCGTGCCGGCTGTTCGCCCCGACCAACCGGCTGATCGTCGCCTGCGCCACCGGCAAGGACGCGGCCGGCAAGGACCGGCTGAGCGACGCCGCGTTCAAGAAGATGCTCAACGGCCACGGCGACAACAAGGAGGGCACGCTGGGCGTGCGGATGGGCGAGCTGGGCAAGCGGGTGACCCGCGGCACCTTCTGGCGGATGGTGCTGTTCGACAAGGACGTGAAGTCGCTCTCGTTCCCGGCGCCGCCGAAGGAGGGGACCGGCGGGCAGGGGGCCGACGACCCGAAGCAGGCGTGGCAGCGGACGGTGACCGAGGGGCTGAACGGGTCGAAGGGGTACGGGATGAAGGCCAGCCTGGGCAGCCGCGAGCTGCGGTTCGAGATGATCGCGTGGTACAAGGACTCCGAGAAGCCGGTGAGCACCGCCCGGAAGTGGAAGGACAGCGAACTGGGCAAGGGCGACGAGGGCGAGCCGCCGCGGTGGTTCAAGGACAAGACGAACGGCTTCGGCGACCGCAAGGCGGCGACGCAACTGCTGTCCAACATCGGGTTCGGGGCGACCGGCGAGCTGTTCTACGCCAAGAGCGCCGTCGACACGCTCGACATCCAGCAGGGTGCCAGCGGCGCGATCACCAAGGTGCTCGACCTGAACACGGAGAACCAGGGTGCCGGCGGCGGGGGCGGCCCGGCCGGCGGCCCGCCACCGGGCGGGCCGGGCAAGGCGCCGCGCGTCCGTCGGCCGCACCGGGCGCGGCGGTGAGCGAGGCCGTCATTCCCCCGGGGGGCTGGCCGCCGTCGGGCGCGGCGGCCCCGCTCGCGGTGCTCGTCAGCGGCGGGCTGGACAGCGCCGTGCTGCTGGCCGAGGCGGCACGCGCCTACCCCGCCGTACACCCGCTCTACGTCCGCACCGGGCTGTTCTGGGAAGACGTGGAGCGGCAGTACCTCGACCGCTTCCTCGCCGCGATCGCCGGCCCGACCCTCCGCCCGCTGCACGTCCTCGAGCAACCGGTCGCGGACGTGTACGGGAGCCACTGGAGCGTGTCCGGCGACGGCGTCCCGGCCGCGGGCACGCCCGACGCCGACGTTTACCTGCCGGGGCGCAACGTGTTCCTGCTGGCCAAGGCGCTGGTGTGGTGCCACCTGAACGGCGTGCCCGAAGTCGCCACCGCGCCGCTCCACTGCAACCCGTTCCCGGACGCCACCCCGCGGTTCTACGACGGCTTCGCGGCCCTCGTCAGCGAGGCCGTGAGTGGAAGCGTGCGCGTGCTGCGGCCGTACTCGGCGCTCGACAAGACGGACGTGCTCCGCCGCGGCCGCGGGTTCCCGCTGGAACACACGTTCTCGTGCATCCGGCCGGAGCGCGGTTTGCACTGCGGGCGGTGTAGCAAGTGCGCCGAGCGCCGCGACGGGTTCCGCGCCGCCGGCGTGCCCGACCCGACCGAATACGCGGCGGAAATCTCAAAACCCAAGTAACAAATCCCAAACAGAGGCGACGCCGGCGGTTGTGTCTTCTTTGGATTTTGCGGTTTGTTCGTTTGGGATTTCCCCCGGAGGGGGCGATGTTTCGAGTGACCAAAGAGATCCACTTCTGCTACGGGCACCGGCTGCTGAACTACGCCGGCAAGTGCCGGCACCTGCACGGGCACAACGGCAAGGCGGTCGTGACGCTCGAAGCGCAGTCGCTCGACGCGCTGGGCATGGTGGTCGATTTCTCGGCCATCAAGCGGGTGCTCGGGCGGTGGATCGACGACGCCCTCGACCACCGGATGCTCCTGCACGCGGCCGACCCGATCATCCCGGAGTTGGAGCGGCAGGGCGAGCCGTTCGTGACGCTCGACGCCAACCCGACGGCCGAGAACATCGCCCGGCTGATCTACGAGCAGGCGGCCGAGAACGGCATGCCGGTGACGGAAGTGACGCTGTGGGAGACGGAGAACTCGTTCGCCACCTACCGGCCCACGCCCGGCGCGCCGGACGCCCCGCTGACGATGCGGGCCTTTGGCAGTGGGCAGTGAAGGCACGGCGCCCTTGAGAACCGCGTGGGTGGTGCCCCTCACCCGCCGCCGCAGAGCCGGCGGCGGGTGAGGGGCACCACCCACGCGGTTCTCAAGGGCGCGCTCTTTGGTGTTGCCGCCCCTCCCGTCCTAAAACCGGACGTCCACCATCGAGAAGTCGTCGGTGAACGAGTCGTGGCCCATCAGCTCGCGGGTGAACTTCAGGTGCCGCTCGATCAGGTCGCCGGCGGCGGTCGTCAGCTCGGCCTTCATCCGGTCGAGGAAGTCGGTGAGTGGCCACATCGTCCCGTCGGCCGCCTCGATCTCCATGATGCCGTCGCTGAACAGTAGCAGCCGCGCGCCGGGCGCTACCGGCACGGTGGCGGCGGCGAACGGCATGTCGGGCATCATCCCGACCGCCGGCGCGTCGGCCTCCAGTTGGTGCAGGTCGCCGCCGGAGAAGAGCAGCGCCGGCGGGTGCCCGGCGTTGCAGTACGCCAGCGCCCCGGCGGCCCGGTCGTACACCCCGTACCAGATGGTGAAGTACTTGCCGTCCTGCCGCTCCATCTGGAACATCTCGTTGAGCCGGGTCACCACCGCGGCCGGGTCGCGCGGGTCGGTGCCGGCGTTGCCGGCCGACAGCACGTTGCCGGCCGACACCGCCAGCAGGGCCGACCCGACCCCGTGCCCGCTCACGTCGAGCAGGTACACGGCCAGGTGCTCCGGGTCGATCCAGTAGTAGCCGAACATGTCGCCGGCGAGGTGGGCCGACGGCACGAACTTCCAGGTGATGGCGACCGGGCCGGAGGCGAGCGGCGGCGGCAGGAGTGACTGCACGTAGCGGGCGGCGCGGTTCAGCTCGGCGGCCATCTCCCGCTGCGTCTCGGCCAGTTGCCGGTACGCCTCGTTCCGCTCCAGCAGGTTGATGTACCCGCGGGAGTGGTAGCGAACGCGGGCGACGACCTCCAGCTTGTCCGGCAGCTTCACCATGTAGTCGTTGGCCCCCAGCGCGAACGCGCGGGCCTTGACGACCGGCTCCTCCTTGCTGGACAGCACGACCAGCGGGGTGTCGCGGGTGGCCGCGTTGGCGCGGAAGTACTTGACCAGTTGCAGCCCGTCGATGTCGGGCATGACCAGGTCTTGGAGGATGACGGTGGGCCGGAACTCGTTGGCGGCGTCGATGGCCGCGGCCGGGTCCGGGCAGTAGCGGAACTCGACCCCGGCCTCGTCGGCGAGCATGCGGCGGACCGTCTCCCCGACCATCGGCTGGTCGTCCACGAGCAGAACCTTGATCGCGAGTCCGTCGAGCATGGGGCTATTCAACCCGGCGAGAATGAGAAACGGAAGCGGGTTCTTCGGATTGTAGCGGCACGCAGGGGGCGAACGTGACGGTTGTAAGGGCGGACGCGGGACCTACCCCCCCGGCCCCCCTCCCTGAAGGGAAGGGGGAGAAAACCATCGACAACCCGCCGACGTCGGACGAGGCGCAGGACGCGACGCGCGCCGTCACCCCCTTCCCTTCAGGGAGGGGGGCCGGGGGGGTAGGTTGGCGCGCCGCCCGCGAAACCTACCTCGCGCGGATGGCCCCGCACGCGGCCGACCGCACCCGCCGGGCCGCCCGCGGCGAGAAGCACCCCGTCTACGACTTCCTGTTCGAGTACTACTCGTTCCGCCCGGCGCACCTCCTCCGCTGGACCCCCGGGTTCGACGTCCACCTGCCCGGTGCGACCCGTGACGACATCAGTTGGAGCGAGTTCGAGCCGCTCAGCGGCGGGTTAGTCCTCAACGCCGCATCCTTCCCGACACATCGGATTTCGTACCTGCGGTGGGCGGTCGAATACCTCGACGCGGTGCGGGCACGCGCCCCGTCGTTCACGTGTCTGGGGCTGCACGAGTGGGCGATGGTGTACCGCGACCCGAACGTTCGGCACCCGTATGTGCCGCTGCGGCTGTCGCGGGCCGAAACCGACGCGGTGGTCGAGTCGCAGCCGCTCCGCTGCACGCACTACGACGCCTTCCGCTTCTTCACGCCCGCCGCGGCCCCGCTCAACCGCTACCCGCTCGCCCGGGCCGACACCGCCGCCCACGACCAACCCGGGTGCATCCACGCGAACATGGATTTGTACAAGTTCGCGTACAAAATTGCCCCGTACTGCCCGTCCGACGTGGTCGCCGATGCCTTCGAGGCGGCGCGGGCGGCGCGCGAGATCGACATGCGCGCCAGCCCCTACGACCTCACCGCGTACGGGTTTGAGCCGATTCGCATCGAGACCCGATCGGGGCGTGAGGAGTACGTCGAGCGGCAGCGCGAACTGGCCGCCCGCGCCGCCCCGGTGCGCGAGCGACTGGCCGGCGTGTACGGCGAACTCCTGACAGCGAAATCAGGCAATTAGCCCCTTCCTTACAACCCCGACGACCCGCATAATCGGCCCTGCGGTTCGTGTTCGCCCTGTTCCCCCTCCCAGGAGCTTGCACCATGCGTAAGTTCGTCGCGCTCGCGGCCTTCGCGGCCTTCGTCGCCGGCCTCAGCGGCCCGTCGCGGTCGGCCGCCGAGGACAAGAAGGACCCGGAAATCAAGGTGCCGTACGTCCCGACCAACATGGCCGTGGTCGAGGCGATGCTCAAGCTCGCCGCGGTCAAGGAAGGCGAGACGGTGTACGACCTGGGGTGCGGCGACGGCCGCATCGTCATCACCGCGGTCGGCCAGTTCAAGGCCAAGCGCGGGCTGGGCGTCGATTTCAACCCGGAGCGGCTGAAGGACTGCGACGAGGCCGTCAAGAAGGCCATCGCGGACAAGAAGCTGACCTCCGAGCAGGCCAAGACGCTGACGTTCAAGCAGGGCGACGTGCTCAAGATGACCGCCGAAGACTTCAAGGACGTGGACGTCGTCACTCTGTACCTCCTGCCGGAAGTCAACAAGCGGTTGAAGCCGGTCCTCCAGAAGGGCCTGAAGCCGGGTGCCCGCGTCGTGTCGCACGACTTCGACATGGGCGACGACTGGAAGGAAGACAAGAAGGAAGAGGTGAAGTCGGAGCGGACCTACCCGCACACCATCTACCTGTGGACGATCAAGAAGTGAGTGAATCCTTCAGTGCTGAGTGCTGAGTGCTGAGTGCTGAGTTAAATCACAAGAGGGGCTGCGGTGCTTCGCATGGGCGGGTACCGCCGCCCCTCCGTTCTTGGTATTCTAACTCAGTACACAGCACTCAGCACTCAGCACTTATCCCCGCACTCAGCACCCAGGTTGCTATGCCGACGACCAACACCTACGACGCGATCATCATCGGGGCCGGGCACAACGGGCTGGTCACGGCGGCGTACCTCGCCAAAGCGGGGTACAAGGTGCTGGTGCTCGAGCGCCGCGAGATCGTCGGCGGGTGCTGCATCACGGAAGAGGTGTGGCCCGGGTTCAAGGTGTCCACCGCAGCATACGTGAACTCCCTCCTGCGGCCGGAAATCATCAAGGAACTGGAGCTGAAGAAGTACGGGTTCGAGATGCTGCCGCGGTCGCCGTCGTCGTTCACCCCGTTCCCGGACGGCCGGTATCTGATGATGGGTCCGGATAAGGCCATGACCCATAACGAAATAGCCAAGTTTTCGAAGAAGGATGCCGAAGCGTACCCGAAGTACGAGGACATGCTGACCCGCGTCGCGGACTTCCTCGAACCGATGCTGGTGCAGACCCCGCCCGACCCTTTTGGTGGGCTCGGGGCGCTCTGGAAGCTCGGGAAGCTCGGGCTGGGCTTCCGCGGCCTCGGCCGCACCACCGCGACCGAAGCGGTCGAAATCCTCACCGGCGCGGCCCGGCCCATCCTCGATCGCTGGTTCGAGTCCGAACAACTCAAGGCGACGATCGCCACGGACGCCGTGATCGGCGCGTACGCCCCGCCGTCGCACCCGGGCACGGCCTACGTGCTGTTCCACCACGTGATGGGCGAGTGCAACGGCGTCCGCGGGGTGTGGGGCTACGTCCGCGGCGGCATGGGCACCATCTCCAACAGCATCGCGTCGGCCGCCAAGAGCTACGGCGCGGAAATCCGCACCAACGCCGAAGTCGGCAAGATCATGGTGGCCGACGGCTACGTCACCGGCGTGGCCTTGAAGGACGGGACCGAGTTCCGGGCGCGTCGGGTGGCATCTGGAGCGGATGCCAACGTCACCTTCCTGAAGCTGATGGACGCGAAGGACTTGCCGCCGGAGTTCACCGCGCAGGTGAAGAAGATCGACTACTCGTCCGCGACGGTCAAAATCAACGTCGCGCTCGACCGGCCGCCGAACTGGAGGGCGCTGCCGAGCGACGGGAAGGTCGGCCCGCAGCACCACGGCACGATGCACGTCTGCCCGGACCAGGACTACATCGAGCGGGCGTTCGACGACGCCAAGTACGGCCGCTGGGCGCGCGACCCGATGCTCGAATGCACGATGGCGACCGCCCTCGACAGCACGCTCGCCCCGCCGGGCAAGCACATCATGAGCATGTTCGTGCAGTACGCGCCGTACACGCTCAAGGGCACGACCTGGGACGTGGAAAAGGATAAGTTCGCCGACCGCTGCTTCGACATTCTGGAGGAGTACGCCCCGGGGTTCAAGTCGAGCGTGTTACACCGCATGGTGATCCCGCCACCGGACATGGAAAAGATGTGGGGCATCACCGGCGGGAACATCATGCAGGGGTCGATGAGCCTGTCGAGCATGTTCAGCTTCCGCCCGGTGGCCGGGTACGCCGACTACCGCACCCCGGTGAAGGGGCTGTACATGTGCGGGGCCGCGGCGCACCCGGGCGGCGGGGTGATGGGCGCGTGCGGACTGAACGCCGCCCGCGAGATGTTGAGGGATGGATAAGAGGAATTTTATCCGCAGATTACGCAGATAAACACAGATTAGAGGACAGAAGCAGAGTGATCTGAACTCGCCTTCCGTCCTCTAATCTGTGTTTATCTGCGTAATCTGCGGATAAACTCGACTTTACGGCGTGGACGGTCGGGCTTGAATCGCTTCGGCGGAGCGGTTACCACATTCCCTATCGTCCGCGCAAAGCCACTGGATTCACCACACGGGACACGGAGTCCGCATCGTGAACGTCGCTGTCGTCGGAACCGGGTACGTGGGTCTCGTCACCGGCACCTGTCTGGCCGAGACGGGTAATACCGTCACCTGCGTGGACATCAAGCCGGAAATCGTCGAGAAGCTGAACGCCGGCCAAATCCACATCTACGAGCCGGGGCTGGCCGAGATGGTGCAGCGGAACCGCGAAGCCGGCCGGCTGTCCTTCACCACCGACTTGCAGGCCGCGGCCAAGAACGCCCGGCTCATCTTCGTCGCGGTGCCCACCCCGGAACTGCCGAGCGGGCACGTGGGCATGCAGTACGTCAACAAGGTCGTGGACGACGTCGCGGCGCTGTTCAAGCACGCGCCCCAGGGCAAGCCGGGCGACCGCGTCCTGGTTCTGAAGAGCACGGTGCCGCCGGGCACCAACCGCATGGTGACCGACCGCCTCGCGGCCGCCGGGTGCTCGCACGTCGCGGTCGCCAGCAACCCCGAGTTCCTGAAGGAAGGGGCCGCGATCGACGACTTCATGACGCCCGACCGCGTCGTCGTCGGGGTGCGCAGCTCGGCCGCCGGGGCGGCGCTCCGCGAACTCTACCAGCCGTACTGCACCCCCGAGCGGCCGTTCGTCGAGATGTCGCCCGAGTCGGCCGAGATGACCAAGTACGCGGCCAACGCGCTGCTCGCCACCAAGATCAGCTTCATCAACGAGATCGCCGACCTGTGCGACCTGACCGGGGCCGACATCAACCTCGTCCGCAAGGGGATCGGGCACGACCAACGGATCGGGTTCCAGTTCCTCGCCCCGGGGCCGGGGTACGGCGGGTCGTGCTTCCCGAAGGACGTCAAGGGCCTCATCGCGGTCGCCCGGCGGCTCGGGCTGACGCTCCGCGTCGCCGAAGCCGTGGACGCGGCCAACGACGTTCAAAAGGAAGTGCTGTACACCAAGATCCACAAGCACTTCGACGGCAAGCTGGCCGGGAAGACGTTCGCGGTGTGGGGGCTGGCGTTCAAGCCGAAGACCGACGACATCCGCGAGTCGCCCGCGCTCACCCTGATCGACGGGCTGCTCGCGGCCGGGGCGAAGGTGAAGGCCGCCGACCCGCAGGCCGTCGAGAACGTGCGTAAGCTCTACAAGGACACGGTCTGCTTCGCCGACGCCCCGATGGACGCCCTCAACGGTGCGGACGCGCTGGTGGTGGTGACCGAGTGGGCGGAGTTCCGCGGGCCGGACTTCGTCGAGGTGAAGAAGCGGCTGAAGTCGCCGGTCATCTTCGACGGCCGCAACCTGTTCGCGCCCAACGAGAACGCGGTGCGCGAACTCGGGTTCGCGTACTACGGCATCGGCCGCGGCGACTGAGAATCGCTTCCGCCCTCCCCCTCTAGGATTGGGAGGGCGGGCGGAAGCGTGCCGCCTACTTCGCGCTCAGTACGCGCTCCAGTTCCGACAGGGCCACAGGCTTGACCAGGTGCGCGTCGCACCCGGCGGCGCGGGAGCGGGCCTGGTCGGCGTCCTGCCCCCAGCCGGTCAGCGCGACGATCACCACACCCGCGCCCCACCCCCGGCGGCGGATCTCGGCCGCCGCGTCCAGCCCGCTCAGCCGCGGCATGCCGACGTCCATCAGGATCACGTCCGGCCGCAGCCGCTCGGCCATCTCCACCGCCTCCACCCCGTCGCGGGCGCAGTGAACTTCGTGGCCGAGCAGCCGGAGCATCAGCGCGAGCGACTCGGCCGCGTCCGGGCTGTCGTCGGCCACCAGGATGTGTCGCCGGCCGGGCGTGCCGTCGGCGGGCGCCGCCCCGGCCGGCGCGCCGTCGGCCGACGGCAGCGGGAGGGTCACGGTGAACGTGCTGCCGCGGTCCGGGCCGTCGCTGTGGGCGGTCACCGTCCCGCCGTGCATCTCGGTCAGCGCCTTCACCAGCGCCAGCCCGATGCCCAGCCCGCCGGTCGCCCGCTCCAGCACCCGGTCGGCCTGGGAGAACATGTCGAAGATGCGCGGCAGGTAGTCGGCCGGGATGCCCACCCCGGTGTCGGTCACGGTCACCACGAGGCGGTCGCCGCGGGCGGCCGCCGTCAGCGCGATCCGCCCGCCCGGCGGGGTGTACTTGGCGCTGTTGGTCAGCAGGTTCGACAGCACCTGGGACAGCCGGGTCAGGTCGCCGTACAGGGTGACCGGCTCCGGCGGCAGGCACACCGCCAGCGCGTGCCCGGCGGCGTCGATCAGCGGCCGGGCCGTCTCGACGGCGCTCTCGACCACGTCGGCCAGCGCGACCCGGGCCGGCTGCAGGTGCAGCTTGTCCTGGTTGATGCGGGAGATGTCCAGCAGGTCGTCGATCAGCCGCACCATGTGGGCCAACTGCCGCTCCATCATCTCCCGGGCGCGGTCGGCCGACGGCCCGGTGCCGCCGGTCAGCCGCAGGATCTGCACCCCGTTGCGGAGCGGGGCGAGCGGGTTGCGGAGCTCGTGGGCGAGCAGCGCCAGGAACTCGTCCTTGCGGCGGTCCTGCTCCTTCAACTGCTGCTCGCTGGCCCGCAGCCGCTCCTCCATCAGCCGGCGGTCGTGGACGTCGATGTTGATGCCGATCATGCGGAGCGGCGCGCCGTGCGGGGCGTACACGAACCGCGCCTTGCCGGCCAGCCACCGCCGCTCGCCGCCCGGGCGGATGGCCCGGAACTCGTACTCGGCGCCCTCCCGCCGCTCGTCCATGCACCGCCGCAGCGCCGCCCCGACGGCGGCGGCGTCGGCCGGCTCGACCCGCCGGGCCCAGTCGTCGTAGGTGCCCTCGAACGAGCCGCGGGGGATGCCGTACAGGTCTTCCAGCTCCGGCGTCCAGACGATCCGGCCCTCGGGGATGAGCCAGTCGAACACCCCGCTGCGGGCGGCCGTCTGGGCCAGCGACAGCCGCTCGCTGGCCTCCCGGGCGGCCCGCTCGGCGGCCCGCTGCTCGGCCCGCACCCGGGCCTCGACGACGGCCCGCTCGATCGCCGGCACCAGCCGCTCCAGCCGGCTCTTGATCAGGTAGTCGGTGGCGCCGAGCTTGAGCGTCTCGACGGCCACGTCCTCGCCCAGCACCCCGGAGACGAACAGGAACGGGACGTCCGGCCGGTGCTCGCGGGCCAGCCGCAGCGCCTCCGGGCCGTCGATGTCGGGCAGGTGGTAGTCGGACAGGATCGCCTGGAACGCCCGCCCGTCGGTGAGGTGGGCGACGAACTCGACCCGGTCCCGGGCGCGGACCAGCTCGGCGCGCAGCCCGCGGGCCAGCCGCTGGGCCAGCAGGTCGGCGTCCAGGTCGCTGTCTTCCAGGTACAGGATGGCGGGGGTCATGCGTCTCCCGGGTGGCCGTTCGCCCCGGCCGCGTCGCCGGCGGCCCGGCCGGGCTTGAGGCTGCCGGGCGGCGGCTCGTTCAGCACCGCCCAGAACACGCCCAGCTCCTGCACCGCCTGCATGAAGTCCTTGAACGCCACCGGCTTGACCACGTACGCGTTCACCCCCAGGTTGTAGCTGGTGAGCAGGTCCCGCTCCTCCCGGGAGGTGGTGAGCATGACCACCGGGACGCCCCGCAGCGCCGCGTCCTTCTTGATCGCCTCCAGCACCTGCAGCCCGTCCACCTTCGGCAGCTTGAGGTCGAGCAGCACCACCGCCGGGTGGCCCTTCGGCCGGTCGGCGTACGCGCCGCGGAGGAACAGGTAGTCGAGGCACTCCTCGCCGTCGCGGACGCTGACCACCTCGTTGGCCAGGTTGCTGCGGGCCAGCGCCAGCAGCGTCAGCTCCAGGTCCTTGGGGTTGTCCTCCACCAGGAGGATCGGCTTGAGCATGTCAGTCCCCCGCGCCCGCGTCGGCGGGCAGTGTGAAGTAGAAGGTCGCGCCGCGGTTCACCGCCCCCTCGGCCCAGGCGCGGCCGCCGTGCCGCTCGACGATCCGGCGGACGTTGGCCAGGCCGATCCCGGTGCCCTCGTAGTCCTCCCACCGGTGCAGCCGCTGGAACACCCCGAACAGCTTGTCGCGGTACTTCATGTCGAACCCGACGCCGTTGTCGCGGACCGTAAAGGTGTGCGCCCCGGCGTCGGTCGCGCACCCGACCTCGACGACCGCCTCGTCCCGCCCCTTGGTGTACTTGACCGCGTTGGCCAGCAGGTTCCGCACCGCCAGCCGGAGCATGAGCGGGTCGCCGCGGACGACCGGCAGCGGGCCGACCTCCCACCGCACCCGGCGGCCGGCGTACTCGGCCGCCACGTCCTTGCGGACCTCGGCCACCAGCTTGCCCATGTCCACCGCCACCCGGTCCATCGCCGCCCGCCCCATCCGCGAGTACGCCAGCAGGTTGTCCACCAGTTTGCCGGCGTACTCGCTCGACTCGATGATGGTGTCGGCGTGCTTGAGGTCGCGCGGGTCGAGCTTGCCCCGGGCCGCCTCCTTGAGCAGCTCGGCGTACCCGACGATGTGCCGCAGCGGCGCCCGCAGGTCGTGCGACACCGAGTACGAGAACGCCTCCAGCTCGCGGTTGCTCCGCTGCAGCTCGGTGTTCAGCGCGGCCATCTCCTCGGCCTTCCGCAGCACGATCCCGAGCACCGCGTTGCGCAGCTCGGCCGCACCCTCGACCTCGCTCGCCAGCCACCCGGCGGCCCGCCCGCGGACCGTCTCGGCCCAGGTGGCGAACGACTTCCGCGGGTGCAGCCGGCCGGGCACCGCGCCCGGCTCGGGGAGCTTCCGCGGGTCGCCGCCCCAGCGGATCGTCTCCACCACCTCCGGCCGGAACCACAGGACCGCCGTCGGGTGCAGCTTGGACACCGACACCGCCAGCAGCCCGCTGGCGACGTCGGCGTAGGCGGCTGCCGGCGGGAACTCGGCGGCCAGCGCGTCGGTGCCGAACACCTCCCGCCGGACGTCGCGGAACAGCCACCCGGCCAGCTCCCGCACCGCGTCCTCCGACGGCGTCCGCCCGGCCAGCCCGCACCGGGCCTCGGTCACCACCGCCGCCCCGGCGGCGCGGACGAACCCGAGCAGCTCGTCCGGGTGGGCGAGCAGCCCGGCGGCGTAGTCGTCGGCCCGGGCCATGTGCGCCAGCAGCCGGGTGAGCACCGACTGGATCTCGACCCGCCGCTCGTAGTCGGCCGCCCGCTCCCGGGCGGCGATCTGCAGCGCGAACACCTGGGCGATCAGGTCGCACGCCGTCCGCGCCTCGAACGACACCGCCCGCGGGTCGTGGTGGTGGCACGAGATCAGCCCCCACAGCGCGCCGTCCTTGAGAACGGATACCGACATGGACGCCGCGGTTTCCATGTTCCGCATGTATTCCAGGTGGACCGGCGAGACGCTCCGCAGGCTCGAGTACGTCAGGTCGAGCGGGCGGCCGGTGACCGGGCTGACGGCCGGGACGATCGGCACCGGGTCGTACGTCGCGTCCGGGATCAGCCGCAGCCGGTTGCGGCGGTACAGCTCCCGGGCCTGCTTGGGGATGTCGGACGCCGGGAACCGGTGGTCCTGGTACGACGGCAGCCGGCCGCTGCCGTCCTCGGCGACCACCACCCCGGTGCCGTCCGGCTCGAACCGGTACACCAGCGCGCGGTCGAACCCGGTCACCGCCCGCACCTCGACGGCCGCCAGCCGGGCCAGCTCGGCCACGCTCGGCACCCCCTGCACCTTGGCGATGAACGCGGCCACGATCGGGTGCAGGCTGGCGAGCGTTTGCCCGTCCTCGGTCGGCTCGAACTCGAGCACCACCGCCCCGTCGGCGCGGTGGCCGACGACGTTGAGCGCCCGGCCGCCGGCCCGAATCGCGCGGAGCAGCACCGGCTCGCCGGTCGGCGGCAGCTTGGCCGCGTCCCAAGCCTGGTCGGCGCCGGGGCCGAGCACGTCCGCGACCCGGCGGCCGAGCACGTCGCCGGACACGCCGAAGAACGCGGCGGCGTTCGCGCTCGCCTGGACGACGGCGAAGTCCGGCTCGCGGAGGGCCAGCAGCGCGCCGTGCGGCTGGACGCTGCCGGGCACGTGGATCGGCTCGCGGTCGCAGGCCGACAGGGCGTCGTCGGTGAGCGGGGGCGTGGTCACGGCGTGCCCTCCGGGCCGGCGGCCAGCCAGCGGTCGAGGGCGGCGAACGTGTCCAGGGCCGCGGCCACCACCTCGCCCTCGACCGCGGCGGTGCCGGCGTGCGCCACCAGCGCCGCGCGGAACTGGGTCCACATCGGGCCGACCTGGTCGCCGTAGGAGGCGAAGAACGCGCACCCGCGGGCGGCGGTCAGCCCGAGCCGCGCCTCGACCTCCCGCCGCACGTACCGGCCGCCGAGCGTCGCCCCCTCGAGCACGTACATGCACCCCAGCGCGCACCCCAGCGAGCCGGGCCGCGGCGCCGCCCACCGCGGCACCGCGGCCGGGTCGCGGCCGAGCGCGACGAGGTCGGCGGCCAGCCGCGCCGCCTTCCGCCGGCGGTCGAAGTCGATACCCAGCGCGCCGTACCCGCCGACGGCGGCCAGCGCGTCTTCGAGCGGCGCGTAGAACCCGTACAGGGCGGCCAGCAGGCCGGCGTAGGAGCCGGTGTCGCTCAGCCGGGCGTCCAGGTTCATCCGCCGCTCGACCGCCTCGTGCTGCGCCGCGGTTCCGTCCTTGAGGGTCTGCAATATCCGTCCGTGCGTCATCGGCGGGCACCTGTACTGCGAGCCATGGGGTCCTGATTGAGGAGGCGAATCGCGGAGCAAATCGGGCGCCGCGGCTCGTCGGGGAAGGGCGAAAATGCACACCGCGTGCCGACCGCAAACCGTCGGCTCGGGATAACAACCGTTAACACGTCCCGGTGACCGGCGGGGCGATGGGAAGGCCCGGTGACGTAATTCTGTATTGTACTGCGCGGGCGTTCGCAGTTGTAACTGTTCTCCGCCTGCCGGCGACGGAAGAATCGGGAGAGGAATTCGCCGGTCGCGGATGCGGCCGTTGCGCAGCCCGCCGCTGAATCCGCCGCCGCCTGGCCGCGGCGCGACGCGGGGCGGATAATGCCCGCATGGTCTTTCCGCGGCTGCCGTTCTCCGCCGCCCGTCTGGCCCGGCTCGTCGCGCTGGCCGTGCTCTTGTGCGCCGCGCTGCCGGCCGCGCCGCTGCACACCTTCCCCCGCGCCGCCCAGGCCGACGCCGATGACGCCCCGGAGCGCGAGGAGTCGGCCGAGGGCGACGCGCCCGACGAGGGCTGCCCGCCGCGCCCGGCACGGCACGCGCCGCCGGCGGTCGCTCTCCGACTCGCCTACCCGTCCGCTCCGCCCGGTGCGCCCCGCGCCGCCGTTCTGCCGACCCCATCCGCCGCCCGCGGCCGGTTGCATCTCCGCTGTTAGCCCGCTCGCGTTCCCTACTTGTTTCCTCGTGCGAGCCGCGCTCGCGCGTGTCGTCTCGTCTTCCCTTCCCGCTCGCCTGCGAACACGGAGAACGCCGATGTCCACGAACGAGCCGTCGAACGGGGCCGCCGCACCGCCCGGGCCGCCGGGCGGTCACCCGCTCGCCCGCGACCTCACCGCCGGGCTGGTGGTGTTCGTGGTCGCGCTGCCGCTCTGCCTGGGGGTCGCGCTCGCGTCCACCCCGGCCGGAATGTCGCCGCCGCTGCTGGGCGGCCTGATCGCCGGGCTGGTCGGCGGGGTCGTTGTCGGCCTGCTGAGCGGGTCGCACACCAGCGTCAGCGGGCCGTCGCCGGGGACGACGGCGGTCGTGCTGGCGCAGGTCGCCGCGCTCGGCTCGTTCGAGGCGTTCTTCCTCGCGGTGGTGCTGGCCGGGGTCGTCCAGATCGCGCTCGGCGCGGCCCGCGCCGGGTTCCTGGCCGCGTTCATCCCGTCGAGCGTCGTCAAGGGGCTGCTCGCGGCCGTCGGCGTCATCCTCGTCCTGAAACAGATCCCGCACGTCGTCGGCCACGACCCGGACCCGGAGGGCGACATGTCGTTCGCCCAGCCGGACCAGCGGAACACGTTCACCGAGCTGCTCGACGTGGTCGAGGACGTCCAGCCGGGGGCGGCGGCCGTCGGGCTGCTGGCGGTCGCCCTGCTGGTTCTGTGGGACCGGTCGAAGGCGCTGAAGGCGTCGCCGGTGCCGCCGGCGCTGGTGGTGGTGCTGCTGGGCGTCGGGCTGGCGCACCTGTTCCGCGCGCTGGGCGGGGCGTGGGCGATCGAGCCGAGCCACATGGTGCAGGTGCCGGTCGCCGGCTCGGCGGCCGAGTTCTTCGGCGCCCTGCACTTCCCGGACTTCTCGCAGTGGGCGCGGCCGGCGGTGTACACGGCGGCGCTGGCGCTGGCCGCGGTCGCGTCGCTAGAGACGCTGCTGAACCTGGAGGCGGTGGACAAGCTCGACCCGCGGCGGCGGACCTCGCCGCCCAGCCGCGAGCTGATGGCCCAGGGGGCCGGGAACGTGGTCAGCGGGCTGCTCGGCGGGCTGCTCGTCACCTCGGTCATCGTCCGCAGCTCGGTCAACATCAACGCCGGCGCGCACTCCAAACGGGCGACCGTGTTCCACGGGCTGCTCATCCTGGTGAGCGTCGCCCTGTTCCCGGCATACCTGAACATGATCCCGCTGTCGTGCCTGGCGGCGATCCTGCTGGTCACCGGGGTGAAGCTGGCCAGCCCGCGGCTGGTCCGCGGCATGTGGAACGAGGGGAAGGCGCAGTTCCTGCCGTTCGCCGCCACCGTGCTGGCGATCGTGTTCACCGACCTGCTGGTCGGGGTGCTGATCGGGCTGGCGGCGAGCACCGCGTTCATCCTGTGGAGCAGCGTGAGGCGGCCGCCGCAGGTGGTCGTGGAGAACCACCCGGGCGGGGCGGTCACCCGCATCGAGCTGGCCAACCAGGTGAGCTTCCTGAACAAGGCGGCGCTGGCCCGGGCGCTGGACGCGGTGCCGGCCGGCGGGCACGTGCTGCTGGACGCCGCCCGCACCGACTACATCGACCCGGACGTGCTGGCGCTGCTGCGCGAGTTCCGCGAGAGCACCGGCCCGGCCCGCGGGGTGCGGGTCAGCCTCCGCGGGTTCCGCGACAAGTACCAGTTGGACGACCGCATCGAATTCGCCGACTACGCCAGCCGCGAGTTGCAGCAGGCGCTCACCCCGGCCCGGGTGCTGGAGATTTTGAAGGACGGCAACGAGCGGTTCCGCACCGGGCGGCTGCTGACCCGCGACCTGGGGCGGCAGGTGGAGGCGACGGCGGCCGGCCAGCACCCGCTGGCGGTGGTGCTCGGGTGCATCGACTCGCGGACCCCGGCCGAGCTGCTGTTCGACCTCGGGGTGGGCGACGTGTTCGTCACCCGCGTCGCCGGTAACGTGACCAGCCGCAAGATCCTGGGCAGCATCGAGTACGCGTGCGCGGTGGCCGGGGCGAAGCTGGTGGTGGTGCTCGGGCACACGCGGTGCGGGGCGGTCGGGGCGGCGGTGAACCTGGCGTGCTCGGGCGAGACGGCGGCGGCCGCGACCGGGTGCCAGCACCTCGACTTCGTGGTGGCCGAGGTGCAGAAGTCGCTGGACGAGCCGACGTGCCGGGCGGCGGCCGCCACCCCGCCGGCGGAGCGCGGCCCGCTGGCCGACGCGGTGGCGCGGCGGAACGTCGTGCGGTCGGTGGCGAACGTCACGGCGCAGAGCGAGACGCTGGCCGGGCTGGCCCGCGACGGGCGCATCATGGTGATCGGGGCGGTGTACGACGTGACGACCGGGGCGATCGAGTTCCTGCCGGGGTGACCCCGGCGGGGGCTACTCTTTCGCCGGGCCGACCACCCCGCCGTCCCAGACGATCTTGCAGTTCGGCCGCGCCTTCGCCAGCGCCTGCACCCCGGCGGCGGTCACCTTCGTCCGGGGCACGCGCACGTCCGCCAGGTCCGGGCAGGCGGCCAGTTGGGCCAGGGCGGCGTCGGTCACCTTCGTCCCGTCCAGCCCGACGAACACCAGCCTCGTGCAGTCGCGGAGGTGGGCGAGGCCCTCGTCGGTGGTCGCGGTGTCGAGCAGGTTCAGGTGCGTCAGCCACTTGCACCCCTTGAAGTGGGCCAGCCCGGCGGCGGTGACCGCGGTCCGCTCCAGCCCGAGGCTGTAGAGCGCCGGGCTGTCCTTGAAGTGGGCCAGCCCGGCGTCGGTCACGCCGTTGTAGCCGAGCCACAGCACCCGGAGCCCGCGGATGTCGGCCAGGTGGGCCAGCCCGGCGTCGGTCAGCTTGGTCCCGCTGAACACGACCCGCTCGAGCGACGAGCACCTCTTGAGCGCGGCCGCGTCGGCGTCGGTGAACGGCTTGTTCTGGATGTCGAGGGCGGTCAGCCAGAACGGCTCGGCCGGCAGGTCGGCGGCGCGGCGAGTGGCGGCGTCGGCGGCGTTGACGTAAACCACGCCGCCGGCCGCCAGGACGCGCTCCGCGGCCGCGCGGTCGGCCTCCAACTTCGGCTGAACCGGCGGGCCGTCCCACACGATCTTGCACCGCGGCCGGGCCTTCGCTAGCGCCGCCACCCCGGCCGCCGTCACCCCCGATTGCTGCACGTGAACGTCTCGCAGGTCCGGGCACTCGGCCAGCCGCTTGAGGGTGGCGTCGGTCACCCGGGTGCCCCACAGCCGCACGTCGGTCAGCCCCGGCAGCGCCCGGAGGGCGGCGACGTCGGTGTCGCCGACCGGCAGCCCGCCGGCGTCGAGGTAGACGAGCCGCTCGCAGTCGTTGAAGTAGGCCAGCCCGGCCGCCGTCGCCTTGGTAGCGCCGACGATGAGCACCTCCAGGTCGCGGCAGTCCTTGAGGTGGGCCAGCCCGGCATCGCCGACGCCGGTGCCGAACAGGTTCAGCTTGCGGAGCTTGGTGCAGCCCTTGAAGTGGGCGAGAGCGGCGTCGCCGACCGGCGATCGCATCAGGTTCAGTGACGTCAGCTCGGTCAGCCCGGCGCAGGCGGCGAACCCGTCCGGGGTGGCCTGGGTGTTCTCCTTGAAGCTGAGCACGGTGACGCGGAACGGCCCGGCCGGCAGTTGCTCGCGGGCCGACACCCACCGCTCCAGGCCGAGAATGGCGACCCCCCCGCCGACCGACAGCACCCACTCGGCCGCCCGGCGGTCCGGGTCGAGCGCGGCCGCCTTCGCCGGGCCGATCTCCCCGCCGTCCCAGGCGATCTTGCAGTTCGGCAGCGCCTTCGCCAGCGCCTGCACCCCGGCCGCCGTCACTTTCGTCCTCGCCAGCCGCACGTCGGTCAGCGCCGGACAGGTGGCGAGGTGGGCGAGCCCCGCGTCGGTGACGTTGGTGCCGTCCAGGTCGATGAACGCCAGCTTCGTGCAGTCGCGGAAGTGGGCGAGCCCGGCGGCGGTGGTCGCGGTGCCCTGTAAATTCAGGTGCGTCAGCCGCTTACAGCCCTTGAAGTGGGCCAGCCCGGTATCGGTCACCTTCGTCTGCTCCAGTCCCAAACTGGACAGCGCCGGGTTGTCCTTGAAGTGGGCCAGGCCGGCGGCGGTCACGTCGGTGGAGCCGAGCGACAGCAGCCGCAGCCCGCGGTTGCCGGCCAAATGCGCGAGCCCGGCGTCGGTCAGTTTGGTCCCGCCGAGGATCACCCGCTCGAGCGACAGGCACCCCTTGAGCGCGGCCGCGTCGGCGTCGGTGAACGGCTTGTTCTGGATGTCGAGGGCGGTCAGCCAGAACGGCTCGGCCGGCAGGTCGTCAACGCGGCCGAGGTCGCGCCCGTCGCCCGCGTTGACGCGGACCATACCGCCCGTCTTCAGGATGAGTTCGGCGGCCGCACGGTCGGCCTCCAGTTGGGGCTGAACGGTGCCGCCGTCCCAGAGGATCTTGCACCGCGGCCGGGCCTTCGCCAGCGCCTCGACCCCGGCTCGCGTCACCTTCGTGTTGCAGACGTTCACCTCGCGCAGGTTCGGAAACGTCGCCAGCCGGGTCAGGGTGGCGTCGGTCACCTTCGTGCCCCACAGCCGCGCCTCGGTCAGCGCCGGCCCAGCCTTGAGGGCGGCGAAGTCGGCGTCGGTGACCGGAATGCTACCGACGTCGAGGAAGTACAGCCGGTCGCACTCGTTGAAATGGGCCAACCCGGCGCTGGTCGCCTTCGTGCTGCCGATGGACAGCACCTCCAAGTCGCGGCGGTCGCGGAAGTGGGCCAACCCGGCGTCGGTGACCGCGGTGCCGAACACGTTCAACTTGCGCAACTTGGTGCAGCCGGCGAAGTGGGCGAGCCCGGCGTCGTTCAGCGGCACGTTCATGACCCACAGCACCTCCACCCCGGTCAGCCCGGCGCAATTGGCGAACCCGTTCGGATCCAAAACCTTGACGGTTTGGATCACGATCGAGGTGACCTGGAACGGGCCGCGCGGCAGCCGCTCGATGCTATTGTCCAGGGACCGGCCGGTGACGGTCACCGCGCCGCCGACGCCCATCACCCACTCGGCCGCCCGGCGGTCCGGATCGACCGGCGGGGTCACCGGCACCGGCGCGCCGGCTTTCAGCTCCTTGATCTCGACCTTGCGGAACTGAACCGCCGTCTGCGGGATGAAGTGCTGGAGCGCGATCCGCCCGATCGTCGGGCGGTTCGGCCGCTCGTCGGTGTAGTTCACGACCTCCTTGCCGTCGAGCAGCAACCGGACCCGGTTCCCCTGGGCAATCACCTCGTAGCGGAACCACTCGTCGGCCTTGACGCGGTTGTCGGTGAGCTCGGCGAGGTTGTACAGGCTGCCGGTCCGCTGCCGGTCGCCGGCCAGCGCGATCTGCGCCTCGTAGTCGCCGGGCACGGTTACCGGCATCGTGGCGCGGAAGAAGATGCCGCTGTTCCCCTGGGCGTTGATCTTGACGTCGGCCCGCAGGTGGAAGTCGGCGAAGTCGTCGCGCTTCGTATAGAGGTAGTCACGCGGCCCGGTGCAGGTGATCGCGCCGTCCTTGACCTCCCAGTTGCCCGCCCCGCCGGCCTGGGTCGTCCACCCGTCGAGGGTGCGGCCGTTGAACAGTGGGGCGAAGCCCTCGTCCCGGAGCCACACCACGACGTACTTGGTCTGGCCGCCGTCCGCGCACCCGACGGCCGACAGCGGGCGCTGGCCGGCGGCCCGGCGGGCCTTCAGCTCGGCCTCGTAGGCGGCCGCGGTCAGCCCGGTCTGGAAGTCCCACGACGTGCGGTCCGGGTTTTCGACCGCGATCGCCTGGAAGGTCAGCTTGTCGCCGTCGCGGTACGCCGACAGCCAGTCCAGCCGCCACCCCTTCTTCCGCTGGTCGGCGACGTAGCCGGGCAGTTCGGCGGCGGTCAGGGCGAGTTGCGCGTCCCAGTCGCGCCCGCCGTCGGGCTGGCACCAGTACTCGTACCGGGCTCCCCAATCCTTGTGCCAGCCGGCTGCCAGTCGGACCGGGCGAAATTTACCATTCCGGGTCTCTCGCAGGTTGGCGATGGTAGCACCACGCGGACCGGCCAACCCTCCCCCGGGCAATCCGTCTGCGATATATACGTGAGTCTCGTTCGAGGATTCGCCCGGGTGCAACGCGCAGAGCACGTGACCGAAACCGGCATCGACGTTCTGCTTCCACGTCTTAAACGCCGCGTCGCTGCCCCACTCGTCCCGCGGCACGTACCGCCACGGAATGCGGGCCGGGTTGGGCGTCGCGACGGCGTTGAACCGTACGTCCGCGCCCGCTTGGGCGCTGAGGTACGCCGGGATGTACCCGTCGGTCTTCAGCCCCTGCATCCACCCGTCGAGTTCGGCCTGCGTCGCGCCGTGGAGCTCGCGGAAGTCGGCCGGCCCGGTCGCGGGCGGGATGACCTTCGGCGGGTCGGGCTTCTTCGGGTCGCCCTTCGGCGCCTCGAAGGTCACGCGCACGGTCACCTTGTCGCCGCGGGTGAGGGTGAAGGCGGCGGTGCTGAGCTTCAGCCCGCCCGGTCCTTCGACCCGCACCGTGTACGGGCCGGCGGGCAGCTTCTTGTCCCGCTCGCCGGGCGACAGCCGGTACATCTCCTTGCCGTCGGGGCCGAACAGCACCAACTGGCCGTCCTTGAACTTGATCTCGGCGTCCGGGTCGGCCACCTCGACGACGAGCGTGCCCTCGGCGGTCTGGAAGCGGATGACGACCGCCGCGAGTACGGCCAGCGCGAGCAGCCCGGCCGCCAGCCCGCCGAGCAGCCACGGCAAGCGGCGGCGGGCCGGCGCGTCGGGCGCGCGCGGGCGGGCGACCGGTTCGTCGTCTTCGTCCCCGTACTCGTCCTCGTCGGCCGCGGTCGCCTCCTCCCACGGGTTGGCCGCGGCGACCGGTCCGAGCACCGGCACCGCGACCACCGGCACACCCGCCGACGATACCTGCGGGGCCAGCCCCCGCGCGATCTGGCGGGCGGCGGCGGCCACCTCGGCGGCCGTCTGCGGGCGGGCGGGCGCGTCCTTCTGCATCAGCCGGTCGATCAGGTCGGCCAGGGCCGGCGGCAGGCCCGGGCACACGTCCCGCACCGGCGGCGGGGTTTCGGTGGTGAGGGCGATCAGCACGGCCATCGCGTTCGGCCCGCGGAACGGCGGCCGCCCGGTGGCCATCCGATAGAGCATGACGCCGAGGCTGAACAGGTCGGCCCGGTGATCGACCCGCTCGCCGCGGGCCTGCTCCGGGGCCATGTACGCCGGCGTGCCCAGGATCGCGCCGCTGGCGGTGATGTGGGCGTCGTCGGTGCCGGCCGACCGGGCCAGGCCGAAGTCGAGGATCTTGCACCGCCGCACCCGCTTGGCCGCGGCCGGCGAGCCGAGGTCGCCTTCGAGCCACACGTTGCCCGGCTTGATGTCGCGGTGGATGAGGCCGGTGGCGTGGGCGGCGGCCAGCCCGTCGGCGACTTCGGCGGCCACCTTCAGGATGAGGTCCGGCGGGGCGACCGGCTCCCGCTTCAGCCGGGCGTCGAGCATCTCGCCCTGGAGGAACGGCATCACGATGAACGGCGTGCCGTCGCTGGCCTCGCCGATGTGGAGGATGGGGACGATGTTGTCGTGCTCGACGGCCGCGGCGGCCTTGGCCTCGCGCTCGAACCGCTCGCGGTTGCCCGGGGCGGCGGCCACCTCCGGCCGCATCGTCTTGATGGCCGTCTTGCGGTTTAGCCGGGTGTCTTCGGCCAGGAAGACGGCCCCCATGCCGCCCTCGCCGATCTTGCGAACGACGCGATACCCGCCGAACTGGGGCAGCGCGTCGGTGTCGGCGGCCGCGGGCGGGCGGCCGGGGAACGGGTTGGTGCCGGTGCTGCCGACGTGGTCGCCGGTGACCTCGCCGGACTGGCTATCGACGGCCTTGTCGGGGGGCGCGGACGGGCGGCTCGGGTTGTCGCTCATGGGGCGCATCCACGGGGACGGTCGGACGCAGGCGCGAACAATGCATTGTGGCCGACGGGCGGGCGCCGCGTCAACGGTGCGTCACACGAGGACGGCGGCCGCGACGCCGCCGGCGGCGAGCGCGACGGCCAGCAGCGCCAGCCAAACCGCCCGCGGGCCGCGGCCGAACCGGAGGAAGAGGAACGCGCCGAGGGCGGCCGCGGCGAACCCGCCGACCCCGCGGGCCGCGGCCGGTAGTCGCTCGGCCGCCCGCTGCTCGCGGACCTGTTCGGCCGTCGGCTTCGGCTCGCGGTACAGCCCGGGGACGGCCCGCGCCTGGGCCTCGGCCGCCCCGGCGAACGCGGCGAGCGCGACCGCCTCCGCGCCCTGGCGGCCCCGGTCGGCGCGCCACCCGCCCGCGCCCCCGTCGGTCGGCGGGGCCTGGCGCGCGCACCCGACGAGCGCGCACAGCACGACCGGCACAAGTCGGAGGGGTAGGCGAGTCATGGGGGCTTTCTTCTCGGGCAACGGGTTCGGAATGCCGTCCGCTCAGACCGGCCGCACGAGCCGCCGCGCCGCCTGCGCGGCGACCGCCGCCAGCACGACCACCGCCGCCAGTTCGGCCGGCGCGTGCGGGCTGGGCCACACCACCCACAGCGCCAGCAGGGTGAGCGGCACGGCGAACCACCGCCACCACGTGCCGCCCGGCGCGGCGTCGGCGGCGCGACCGGCGGCCACGTCGCACAGCCGCTCCCACCACCACCGCACCGCGCACGCGGCCAGCCCGAAGTACAGCGCGTACGCCACCGCGGCGGCCGCGGCCCCGGCCGGCGCCGACCACCCGTCGGCCCACAGCGCCACCGCCGCGATGCCGCCCCCGAGTGCGAACTGCGAAGCGTACCGCGCCCACCGCAGCCACCCGTCGCGCGCCGGGATCTGGCACGCGACCGCCGCCGCCCACGCCAGGGCCGTCGTCAGCAGGAACGTGCGGACCGCCCACGGCCCCGTCGCCCACGGCGCGGCCGCGTACCACACGCCGGCCGCCGCGGCGGCCACCACCGGCATCAGCGCCGCCGCCCCGGCCGCCACCGCCGCCCGGTCGCGGAGCGAGGGCGGCTGCGGCGCGACCGGCAGCGACCGGAACGCGGCCGACGAGCCGTCCGCGGCCGGCAGGAACACGACCGTCCGCGGCGCGTCCGGCGGCGCGGCCCGCTCGATCGCGGCCACCGCCGCGACGACCTCCGCGGCCGAGTTCGGGCGCCCGGCCGGGTTCTTGCTCATCAGCTTCTGGATCAGCGCCAGCAGCGCCGGCGGCAGGTCCGGGGCGGCCTCGTACACCGACCGCGGCTCGTCGTTGACGATGGCGAACATGAGGTCGGTCACGTTCGACCCGGTGAACGGCGGCGCGGCGGCGGCCATGCGGTACAGCATGACCCCGAGGCTGAACAGGTCGGTGCGGAAATCGACCGGCTGGCCGCGGGCCTGTTCGGGGCTCATGTACGCCGGGGTGCCGAGCACCGCCCCGGCCTTCGTCAGTTCGGCCTCGTCCTTCGCGTTGGCGAACCGGGCCAGCCCGAAGTCGAGGACTTTACACCGCTCGAAGTGGATGCCGACCGCCGCCGGGTCGCCTTCGAGCCACACGTTCGCCGGCTTGACGTCGCGGTGGATCAGCCCGGCGTCGTGCGCCTTCGCCAGCCCGGCGGCCACCTCCCGGGCCACCTGAAGGATGAGCGCCAGCGGCGCGGCCGGCTCGCGCTTCAGCCGGGCGTCGAGCGGCTCGCCCTTCAGGAACTCCAGTTCGATGTACGGGGTGCCGTCCGGGGCGAGATCGACGTGGAAGATCTCGACGATGTTGGGGTGCCGGACCTTCGCGGCGGCCTTGGCCTCGCGCAGGAACCGCTCGCGGTTGCCAGGCACCGCGGCGACGTCCGGGCGCATGGTTTTGAGCGCGACTTCGCGGTCCAGCATCACCTTCCGCGCGCGGAACACCGCGCCCATCCCGCCCTCGCCGATCTTGGCCAGGAGTTCGTAGCCCGGGATGCTCGGCAGGTCGGGAATGGTGGGCGCTTTGGGGGCGGCGTTGGCGAGCGTGGACTGGTGCGCCTCGGACGGCCCAAGCCCGGGGTTAGCGGTCTCGACCAGTTCGCCGAGGTCCGGCTTCGCGGGGCGGGGCGGCGTGTCGCTCATGGTGGTCCAGCGTGGGGCGGGCCGCGGCGCGGCGTAGTGCCATTGTTGGCCAGACGCAACGGCGCGTCAACATGCGCGGAAATCGGCGAGCCGATGAAGCTCAAGCGGCCTTTACGGCTTCGAGCGGGATGACGCGGGCCGTCACGACCTCCGTCCGCCGCCTCAGCCGGGCGCGGTCGGACAGGTGGAGCACGGCCGGCAGCACCACTAGCGCCGCGGCCATGCAGCAGGTGACGCCGACGGCCAGCACGAGGCCGAGGCTGGCCATCCCGGCGTGCCGGGCGATCATCATCGTGCCGAACCCGAGGACGGTGGTGAGGCCGGCGACGAACACCCCGCGGCCGGTCGCCGCGCCCAGCCGGTACGCCCGCCGCCGGTCGCGCGAGCGGTAGTCGTGCAGGACGTGGACGCCATTATCGACACCGACGCCGACAATCAGCGGAAGCGCGATCATGTTCGCCGGGTTCAGCGCGACGCCGCACAGGGCCATCACCCCGAGCGTCAGCACCACCCCGACGGCGAGCGGGAACAGCCCGAGTAGCAGCCCGGACATGCGGCGGAAGTCGAGTGCCAGCACCAGGATGATGGCGGCGAGGGCGTACACCCCGGCCCACTCGAACCCGACCTTCATCTGCCGCAGCCCTTCGAGCGTGCGGAACGACTTGCCGGTCGCCTCCGCGTCCGCCGCTTGGGCCGCCGCGGTGAACTTCTGCAGCGCCGCGTAGTCCCACAGGCTTTCTTTGGCGAACGCGCGGACGAGGTACTCTCCATTTGTGCCGACGAACCGCTCGCGCAACTCGATCGGGATGTCGGCGGCGGTGATTGGGGCCGGGCGCGTGACGTCGCGCAGCCCGCGTAGCTCGGCGGCGAGGTCGGCGACGAGGCGGCGGTCGAACGTCTTGAGCCGCTCGGCCGCGGCCGGCGATTCGCCCACGGCTTTCGCCAGGTCGGTCGCAGCGGCGGCGAGGGCGTTGTCGGCGGCACCGAGTTGGGCGACGCGGGCGGCGAGTTCGCGCACCGCGGCCGGGTCGGACCCGCTCGACGCCGGGAGTTTGTCGGCCGCCGGCAGCTTCGCGAGCTTCGCGTGAATCTCGGCCACGACCGACAGCTTCCGCTCCTGCTGATCCGGCACGAGCGACGCCACCTCGACCACCCGCGCGACTTCGGGCAGCGCCTCATACTTCGCTTTGAGGGCGAGCGCTTCGTCCCGCGACCGGGCGATGCTCATCGCGTCCCAGGTGGCGAGCGCGGAGCGGCTGATGAGCTTGTGCTCCCAGTTCACGGAGTCGGTGCCGCGGGCTTGGAGGTTGAGCAGGTTGTGGTCGTACCGGAGGCCGCCGGCCGCGGCCGCGCAGGCGAGCAGGAGCAGCGCCCCGACCGCGAGTACCAACCGCGGCCGCGCCGCGAGTGCCGGGAGAAAGGTCGCGGGGAAGGGGAGCGTGGCGGGCGAAGGACCCACCCCCCAACCCCCTCCCTGCAGGGAGGGGGAGCAAAGCTCTTGCGCCTCGCGTGCGGAATCGGCACACGAAGGTTCTGACTCCCCCTCCCTGCAGGGAGGGGGTTGGGGGGTGGGTTCCGCCTGCACCGCCAGCGCCGCCGGCAGCGCGGTCAGGCACGCGGCGGCGCAGAACAGCACCCCGCACCCCGCGATCCAGCCGAGTTCCGCCACCGCCTTGAAGTCGGCCAGCATCGTCGCGAAGAACGCCAGCGACGTACCCAGCGCCGCGACCACCACACTCGGCCCGGCGTGCGCCGCGGTGTGCCGCAGCGCCTCTTCGCCGCCCGCGCCGAGCTTCCGCTGCTCGTCGTACTGCGCGACCCACAGCACCCCGTAGTCGCCCAACCCGATCAGCATGACCGCGAACGTCGCGGACAGGATGTTTAAGTGCCCGACGGTGAGCGTCGCCCACCCGAGCGCCCACACCGTGCCCAGAATCAGCGTCCCGACGGTGAGGAGCGGGTAGCGAAACCCGCGGTAGACCACGAAGTACAGCACCGCGACGCCCACGAGCGCGAGCACCGACGCCCGCGTCGAATCGACATCGGACATCACCATCTCGTCGGTTTCGAGCACCGGCAGCCCGGTCAGGCCGAGGGTGACGCCCGGATGACGTGTCGCGGCGTCCGCGAGGATGGCCCGCATCGCCTCGTTGGCCTCTTTGGCGGGCGTGAACGACTGCGCGGCCTTCTTCGGCCGGCAGGTGAGCATCGCCAGCGACCCGTCGGGGGTGAAGAAGTATTGCGGCGTCGTCAACTCGTCCCGCCGCTCGCCGCTCACCGCCCACACGTTCCGGTACGCCGCTTCGTCGCGCACGGTCGCGGCGGCCGACGACGCCACCGCAGGCAAAAGCGCGATGAGGTCTTGCTCGGCCGCGGTCAGTTCCTTGCCCTCGGCCCGCTTCTCCAGCGCGACGCGGGCGTTGCCCAACAGCGATTGCACCGACAGCTTCCGCCACGCGAACGGGGCGAAGTCGCCCAGCAACGGGTCCATGCGGGAAACGCGATCACGAATCGCCTCGATCTGCTCCGGCGGCAGGTACAGTAGCGCCCGGTCGGAAAGGGGTCGCAGGTCGGCGCGGTGGAAGACGCGGTCGAACAGATCCGGACGGTTCTTCACCGCCGCGGCCACATCATCGAGCGCCGCCTGCATTTGCGCGCGTTCGGAGCCTTCCGCGACCACCACCATGTCGTCGTCGTCGCCGAACGCGTCGAGGTACTTCTGCCACCGCTTCTGGCACGCCTTGTCGGCGCTGAGCAGGTCGTTCCGCTGCGTGTGGTATTCGAGCTTCCACGCCGCGACGCCGGCCGACGCGACCGCGGTCAGCAGGCACGCGACAAGGACCGCTCGCGGGTGGCGCGTGGCGCACGCGGCCACCGCGGTGCAGAGGCGGGCGAGTCGGTCGGCGGGGGTGTCTGGGTGCATACCGCGTCCTGCGCGCACGAAGATGCATGCTCATAGGCGGTTGGCGGGCTTGACGCAAGATCAGTGTGAAGATGCGCGGAATTGGCATCAGGGTGTGGCGTTGCGCGCCGCGGGCAGTAAAGTAGCGGCGCACCAATCACCTTCGGAGCGACAGACATATGGCCGAACTGCCCAGCACACGCCCCGCGTGGACCGCCCTCAAAGCCCACCACGCCGCGACCCACGGGACGCACCTCCGCGACCTGTTCGCGGCCGACCCGGCCCGCGGGACGAAGATGACCGCCGAAGCCGTCGGCATCTACCTCGATTACTCCAAGAACCGGGCCACCGACGAGACGCTGAAGCTGCTGTTCGCGCTCGCCGAGGCCAGCGACCTGAAGGGCCGCATCGAGGCGATGTTCACCGGGCAGAAGATCAACATCACCGAGGGCCGGGCGGTGCTGCACACCGCTCTTCGTGCCCCGAAGGACGCGGTCATCACCGTGGACGGCAAGAACGTGGTGCCGGAAGTGCATCAAGTGCTCGACGCGATGAGCGCGTTCGCCGACCGCATCCGCAGCGGCGAGTGGAAGGGCTTCACCGGGAAGCCCATCAAGAACGTCGTCAACATCGGCATCGGCGGCTCGGACCTCGGACCGGTGATGGCGAACGAGGCGCTCCGCTCTTACGCCAAGCGGGAACTCAACTTCCGCTTCCTGTCGAACGTGGACGGCACCGACTTCGCCGAAACGGTGCGCGACCTCGACCCGGCCGAGACGCTGTTCATCGTCTGCTCCAAGACGTTCACGACTCAGGAGACGATGACCAACGCCGAGAGCGCCCGGAACTGGTCGCTCGCCACCCTGAAGGACAAGGCGAGTGTCGCGAAGCACTTCGTCGCCGTCAGCACGAACGCCGCGGAGGTGACGAAGTTCGGCATCGACACCGCGAACATGTTCGGCTTCTGGGACTGGGTCGGCGGCCGGTACTCGATGGACTCCGCCGTCGGCCTCTCCACCCTGATCGCCCTCGGCGGCGAGCAGTTCCGCGAGATGCTGGCCGGGTTCCATGCAATGGACGTCCACTTCCGCACCACGCCGTTCGAGAAGAACCTGCCGGTCATCATGGGGTTGATGAGCGTGTGGTACGGCTCGTTCTTCGGGGCCGAAACGGTCGCGGTGCTGCCGTACGACCAGTACCTGAAGCGGTTCCCGGCGTACCTCCAGCAACTGACGATGGAGAGCAACGGCAAGCGGGTGACGCTCTCGGGCGATGAAGTCGACTACGACACCGGCAGCGTCTACTGGGGCGAACCGGGCACGAACGGGCAGCACAGCTTCTACCAACTGATCCACCAGGGGACGAAGCTGATTCCTTGTGATTTCATCGCGTTCGTTAAGTCGCTGAATCCTACCGGCCGGCACCACGACCTGCTCATGGCGAACGTGTTCGCGCAGGCCGAAGCCCTCGCCTTCGGCAAGACGGCCGAACAGGTGAAGGCCGAAAAGGTGCCGGACGCGCTGGTGCCGCACAAGACGTTCCCCGGCAACCGCCCGTCGAACGTGCTGATGCTCGAAAAGCTCACCCCGTACTCGCTGGGCACGCTGGTCGCCCTCTACGAGCACATCGTGTTCACGCAGGGCGTGATGTGGGACATCGGCTCGTTCGACCAGTGGGGCGTCGAGCTGGGCAAGGCGCTGGCGTCGAAGATCGTGCCCGAACTCGAAGCTCCTTCAGAGCCGAACCTTACGCACGACTCGTCCACCAACGCACTGATCAAACGCTACCGGGCGGGCAAGAAGTAGCCGCCGCGACGACTCAATTTCGGCGGTGTGACAAGTTCGCACACGCCCGCGCCGGCACAACCCGAACAGACGGCACCCGGCACGCCCGAATGTCTTCGCCGGGCACGCCGGGTGCGTCTTTCCCCGACGCGGTCGTCCGATATTTGCGGTGCGGGGCACGGATCGCCCCGACTCGCTCCCGAGGTTCAGGATGAACGCCCTTTCGCTCACGCTTCTCGCCGCCGGCGCGGCGCCGGTCGGCTACAACCCCGCGTCCCCGTACACCGACCCGTCCGTCGGCTGGGCCGCGCCGTCGTACCTCCCGGCGCAGTACCTGCCGGGTTCCGCCCCGCCGCAGATGATGCCGCCGGGCGCGCCGCCCCAGATGATGGCGCCCGGAATGCAGCCCCAGATGATGGCCCCCAGTGCGCCGTACGGGATGCCCGCGTACGGGGTGCCGTCCGCCGCGCCGGCCGGGCAGTACGTCGCGCCGCCCGCCGAGGCCCCGGGCATGTCCGAGCTGATCACGAAGTCGTCCCGCGGGCTGTTCCAGAGCGACCACGAGTTCGACGGGTTCATCGACTCGGTGACCAACTCGGTGCTGAGCAAGGACCCGCGGTCCAGCACCTACCTGCGGTTCCTGTTCATCAACAACAACATCCCGGCCGGCCACCCGATCGGCGGCGGGAACATCCAGGTGTACGGCCTCCAGACGAACGTCGCGCTGACCGAGCGGCTGGCGTTCGTCGCCGACAAGGACGGCGGGGCCCGCATCGCGCCGCGGAACGGCCCGTCCACCAGCGGGTACCTGAACGTCGCGGCCGGTCTGAAGTACACGTTCATTCGCGACGTCGAGACGCAGACGCTGGCCGCGATCGGCTTCATGTACGAGATCCCCAACGGCGAGGCGAAGGTGCAGCAGAACCAGGGGTCCGGGTCGATCATCCCGTTCCTCACGGTCGGTAAGGAGTTCAACCAGTTCTGGCACGTGGTGCACACGATCGGCCACTTCACCCCGCTCCGCGCCGCGGACGGGTCGGGCTTCCTGTACAACAGCCTCCACATCGACCGCCAGGTGTTCGGCTGGCTGTACCCGCTGGCCGAGTTCAACTGGTTCTGGTACACGAGCGGCGGGAACCGGCTGCCGACGGCGTTCGGCGAGGGCGACGGGCTGATCAACTTCGGCACCCGCGGGCAGGCCGGGGCGCACCTGGTGACCGGCGCGGTCGGCGCGAAGGCGGTGGTGAGCCGCAACCTGGCGATCGGGGCCGCGTTCGAGTTCCCGCTGACGAACCGCCACGACATCATCAACCAGCGGTTCACCCTCCAGGTGACCGCCCGCTATTGAGCCGACGCCGCGTGACTCCCAGGGCGGCCACGCTTCCGGCGCGGCCGCCCCGGCGTTATTGTGGGGCTGATGAGCGAACCGCTACGACCGCCGATTGCTGCCTGCGACGAATGCGGTAGCACCTTCTTCGCGACGGCGTCGCGGATGACGGGCCTGTGTCCTGAATGCGCTCACCAACTTTACGGTTACCCGGCCTGTCCGCACGCGTTCGCGGACGGCCGGTGCGTGCGGTGCGGGTGGGACGGCTCGCGGTCGGAGTACGTTCAGCGACTCACCGACGAAGCGCGGTGATGCGATCGACGGCAGAAATAGCATTCTGCTTGCCCGCTCGCGCGGCGTCCTTTAGACTCAAATCACCTGCCTGACCTCGGGAGCGCTCGCGCACCCGCTCGCCGCCGGGACCACCCATGCCTCGCTTCTCCCTCGCGCTCGCCGCCCTCGTCGCCTGCGCCGCGCCGTCGCTCGCCGCGGACGTGCCGTCGTTCGTCAACGACGTCGTCCCGCTGCTCACGAAGGCCGGGTGCAACCAGGGCGCGTGTCACGGCAAGGGCAGCGGGCAGAACGGGTTCCGGCTGTCGCTCCGCGGGTTCGCCCCGGACCAGGACTACAAGTGGATCACCCGCGAGTTCAGCGGACGGCGGATCGACCGCACGAAGCCCGAAGAGAGCCTTCTGCTCCGCAAGGCGACCGGGCAGACGCCGCACGAGGGCGGGCGGCTGTTCTCGCCGCAAAGTCGCGAGTATCAACTGCTTCTGAACTGGCTGGCGGCCGGCTACCCCGGGCCGGCGAAGGACGACCTGAAGGTTTCCAAGCTCGAACTGACCCCCGCGTCGGCGGTGCTGAAGCCGGGCGACGTGCGGCAACTCGTTGCGACCGCCACGTTCGCCGACGGCTCGAAGCGGGACGTCACCTGGCTCACCAAGTTCGACTCCAACGACCCCGCGTACCTCGAAATCTCCCCGGGCGGCACCGCGAAGGCGCTCCGCAACGGCGCGAGCGCCGTGCGAGCGATGTACCTGACGGAAGTCGCGGTCACCGTGTTCGCGATGCCGTTCGACCGCCCCGTTGACGAGAAGCGTTACCAGCAAAGCAATAACTTCGTTGACACGCACGTCCTGGCGAAGCTGAAAGAACTCCGCATCGAGCCGAGCGACCTCTGCACCGACGAGGAGTTCATCCGCCGCCTGTTCCTCGACGCGATGGGCGCCCTCCCGACCGCCGCGGAGGTGACCGCGTTCACGTCCGACGCCGACGCGAAGAAGCGCGAGAAGTTGGTCGATGCCGTACTGGCCCGACCGGAGTTCACCGATTACTGGGCGCTGCAACTGGCCGACCTGTTCCAGAACCGCAAGGAGCGGGACCACGACGTCCGCGGCACGAAGGGCGTGCGGCAGTTCCACGACTGGCTGCGGAAGCAGGTCGCGGCGAACCGGCCGTGGGACGCGCTCGCCCGCGACGTGCTCACCGCCAGCGGCTCGAACGCGGATAACCCCGCCGTCGGGTACTACATCGTGACCGTCGGCGAGCAGCGGCACGGCGAAAGCTCCGAGGCCCCGGAGTCGATCGCGCAGGCGTTCCTGGGCACCCGCATCGGCTGCGCGAAGTGCCACAACCACCCGCTCGAGCGCTACACCCAGGACGACTTCTATCACTTCGCGGCGTACTTCAGCCGCGTCAAACTCGACCGCAAGGAGGCGAAAAGCGGCCCGACGATGCTGCGGGTGTCGCATCCGGACGCGAACCAGAACAAGAACCCGGTGGGCGTGAGCCAGCCGCGCACCGGCATGTTCATGAAGCCGCAACCGCTCGACCGCACCGGTCGCGAGGTGAAGCCGGGCGACGACCCGCGAACGGACCTCGCGCAGTGGATCACCAACCCGTCCAACGAGTACTTCACCGGGGCGATGGTCAACCGCGTGTGGCGGCACTACCTGGGTGTGGGACTGGTCGAACCGGTGGACGACCTCCGCGCCACCAACCCGCCCACCAACCCGGCGCTGTGGAAGGCGCTCAACAAACACTTCACCGACAACAAGTTGGACCTGCGGGCGCTGATGCGCGCGATTCTGACCTCCCGCACCTACCAGTTGTCGAGCGCGACGCGGCCGGGCAACGAGACCGACGCCCGCTTCTACTCGCACTACTACGCCCGCCGCCTGCCGGCCGAAGTCCTCCTCGACGCGATCTGTGACGCGACCGGGGTGCCGGAGCGGTTCGACGGCTACCCGGTCGGCGTGCGGGCGGTGCAGGTGCCCGACCCGGGCAGCGCGTCGTACTTCCTCCGCGCGTTCGGCCGCAGCGAGCGGGTGACAGCGTGCGCGTGCGAGCGGGCCGGCGACGTCAGCTTGCCGAACGTCCTGCACCTGATCTGCGGCGACACCGTCACCGGCAAGCTGAACGCCGGCGGGTGGCTGGCCGGTCGCCTGAAGGAGCAACCGGACGACGCCAAACTGCTGGACGAACTGTTCCTGCGGGCCTACAGCCGCCAGCCGACCGCCGCGGAGCGGGCGAAGGTGCTGGCCGTGCTCAAGGACAAGGACGCGCCGCGGGACGAGCTGTTCCGCGACCTCTTCTGGGCGCTGCTGAACAGCAAGGAGTTCCTGTTCAACCGCTGACGGCTAAGGAGCCTCCCAGTCCTCGAGCGCAAGCCCCGAAATGCGGGCGAAGTCCACGGTGTTGTGCGTCACCAGCGTGACGCCGTGGGTGAGTGCGATGGCCGCGATCATCAGATCGAGGTCGGCCACTTTTTGCCCCTGCGCCTCCAGTTGCGCGCGGACTTCCGCGAACCGTCGCGCGGCCGCGTCGTCGAACGGCAAGCTCCGATGCGGCGCGAGGAGGGCGTCCACCCGCGCCTGCTCGGCCGGCGGGTTCTGACTTTTGGCCGCCCCGTAGCAGAGCTCGCCCACCACGATCGAGCAGGCGACGACGTCCGAGGGCGGGTGAGCCGCGAGCCGCTGCTTGACCAACTTGTTGCCCTTCGTCCGCAGGCACTGAATCCAGGCGTTGGTGTCGAGGAGGTACTTCATTCGGCCTCCAGCGGCGGAATTCGCTTGATCGAGTCGCGCGGCGGGGCGACGAACGTCTCGTCCTCGACGGACCCGATGACGTTCTCGAAGTGCCCCAAGGGCCAGCCGAGTTCCTCCGGCGTCTTCGGCTTGGTGCCGGTCGGCCTCGGGGTCAGCACCACTTGCACCTCGTACTCGCCCGCGCCGCCGGCCGGCACGCTCAGGTGCAGCACGCCGTCCGGGCCGGCCGTCGCGGTCAGGCGGATCACGCTCATCACTAGTCCCTCCGTCGGGCGATACCGCGATTCTAGCCGCTGGCACGGCCGATTTTTTTGCTGAAAGCCGTTCCCCTTCCGCATAGACTCCCAGCGCACCACGCGGACGCGGCGAAACTTTGCGCGGGCCGAGCGGCTCGCGACCCTCCCAACAGCCGCGGCCGGTCGGAGGGGGTGCGCCCAAGCCCAGGAGACGCTCATGGCCCGTCAGCGACGCGACGAAGACGACGAACCGGACGACGACTACGAGGAGGAGGAGGCGCCGCGGAAGAAGCGCGGCCGCCGCGCCGGCGCGTTCGAGTTCGACGGCACCGCGGGCGACTTCATCCCGGTCTTCCTGGTCTGCGCGCTGTTCCACATATTCACGTTCGGGCTGGCATTCCCCTGGGTCCTGTGCATGATGAAGAAGTGGGAGTGCGAGCACACGCTGGTCAACGGCCGGCGGCTGAAGTTCGTCGGCAACGGCGCGTCGGCGCTGGGCCTGCTGCTCGTCTCGTACATCCTGATCTTGATCACGCTCGGCATCTACTCGTTCTGGGCCGTGCCGAAGATCCAGAAGTGGGTGGTCGAGAACACCGACTTCGACGACGAGTGACCGCCGCCCGGCCCGCCGGGTCGGCGACCTGACTCCGACCGCGCGCCCGCTTCCCGTCGAGGGCCGGGCGCGCGGCCTTTTTTTCCGGGACCGCTGGAGCGCCGCGTGGACGACCTGGACGACCTGACGTGGTACCTGCTCGTGTGGGCCGCGGTGACCGTGCCCGGGGTGCTGCTCGGCTGGCTGCGGGTGTTCCCCAAGGCCGGCCGGCCGGCGTGGACCGCCCTCGTCCCCGTCTACAACGTGTATGTGTTGGTGGTCGGCGTCGCCCGGCTCAGCGCGCTCTGGTTCGTGCTCATCTGGGTGCCTCTCGTCCAAATCGTCGCCGCCATCCTGGTGAACGTCGAGGTGGCCAAGCGGTTCGGCAAGAGCGAGGCGTTCGGCCTCGGGCTGTCGCTGCTCGGGTTCGTGTTCTACCCCGTCCTCGGGTTCGGGGCCGACCGCTACCTCGGGTCGGAGCGCGTCGAGTGAGCGGCGGGCGTGCCGCTCACCTCTTCCGACAACCCGGCAATTCCCCGCCGCGTAACGCCCCGCCGAATCGCCCTATCCCGCACACGCCCGCTCGATTACCATAGGTAGCCATCACACCCCCCGAGGACCGTTCGCGATGAGCGATCACCCGCCCCGTTCGTTCCTCCCCCGTTTGCGGTTCGCGCTCCCCGCCGTTCTGGTCGCCGGCCTCGCCGCGGCCGTCGCCGCACACCTGTCCGGCCCCGCCGACCTGAGGTCGCGGCCGCAGGCGGAGCCGCCGGCCGCCAAGTCGCACCTCGGTATGGACCGGCTCGGGGCCGAGTCGATGCCGCTGCGCTTCCAGGATAAAAAGGACGACAAGAAGGACGAGAAGAAGAAGATCGCGGCTCCGGAACTCGACGGCGGCCTCGCCTGGCTCAACACCGGCGGCCCGCTGTCGCTCAAGAAAGACCTCAAGGGCAAAATCGTCCTCCTCGACTTCTGGACGCTGTGCTGCATTAACTGCATCCACATCATGCCCGACCTCGCCAAGCTCGAAAAGAAGTACCCGAACGAACTGGTCGTGATCGGCGTCCACTCGCCCAAGTTCGAGAGCGAGAAGCTCACCGCGAACATCCGCAAGGCCGTCCTCCGCTACCAGATCGAGCACCCGGTCGTCAACGACGCCGACCACAAGATCTGGGACCGCTACGAGGTCGATGCGTGGCCCACGATGGTCCTGATCGACCCCGAAGGCAACCTCGTCGGCTACACGTCCGGCGAGGGCAACTACGAGCTGCTCGACGCGGTCGTCGGCAAGCTCGTGGACGAGCACAAGAAGAAGAAGACCCTGGACGAGAAACCGCTCCGCTTCGACCTCGCGAAGTTCCGCGAGAGCGGCGACACGCCCCTCTTCTTCCCCGGCAAGGTCGTGGCCGACGCCCAGTCCGGCCGCCTGTTCATCGCCGACAGCACGCACCACCGCGTCGTCGTCACCGACCTGAGCGGCAACAAGATTGCGGTCATCGGCACCGGCACGCCGGGCAAATCGGATGGGGCGTTCGACCAGGCGCAGTTCGACGACCCGCAGGGCATGGCCGTCCGCGGCGACCTCGTCTACGTGGCCGACCGCAAGAACCACACGATCCGGCTCATCGACCTGAAGGCCAAAACCGTGTCCACGATCGCCGGCAACGGCGAGCAGGACCACGAGGTCGATAGCCGCCGGCTGGCCATCCCGGTGCCGGCGAAGACCATCGGCCTGAACTCGCCGTGGGACCTCCTCCTCGACGGCGACAGCCTGTACATCGCGATGGCCGGGCACCACCAGATCTGGGTACTCGACCTCAAGGACAAGAAGATCGCCCCCTTCGCCGGCAACGGCCGCGAGACGATCGGCGACGGCCCGCTCCGCAAGGCGATGTTCGCCCAGCCGAGCGGGCTGGCGTCCGACGGCAAACACCTGTATGTGGCCGACAGCGAGATCAGCGCCCTGCGCAAAGTCCCGCTCGAACTCGACGGCAAGGTCGAGACGCTGGTCGGCCGCGGGCTGTTCGTGTTCGGCGACGCCGACGGCCCCGGGCGCGTGGACGAAGACCCGCCCCTGACCAAAGTCGAAGCCCGCCTCCAGCACGCGCTCGGCGTCGTGCATGCGGGCGGAAAGCTCTACGTGGCCGACACCTACAACAGCAAGATCAAGGTGTTCGACCTGAAAGCCGGCACGCTGACGACCCTGATCAGCGGGCGGCCGATGGGTCTGTTCGGGCCGACGGTGCTGAACGAGCCGGCCGGCATCAGCTACGCGAACGGCAAACTCTATGTCGCGGACACCAACGCCCACCGCATCCGCGTAGTTGACCTCGCGACGAAGGCCGTCAGCACGCTACAACTCAAGGGCGTCGAGCCGCCGGCGGTGAAGAAACCGTAACCGGCGGCCGTCTACAGGAACCAGAAAGGCGGAACCACGGTAGCGCCCTCCAACGGCGTTTCATTGGGTCAAAATTCCACTACTGGAATCTTGTCTGATGAGTTTGCCGAAGTCAAATGCGATTTCCGGATTTTTTTCTTGAAATCGTGCCGGGGGCGTTTTTGTGGTTTCGCGGGAGGCGTTTATGACCCGCTTGTCTGCGGTCGCCCTTGCGATGTCGGCCGCCGCGCTGCTCGCCCTCGCCCCCGGGCGCGCCGACGCGCAGAAGTGGTACGAAAAGGCGGTCAAGAAGGTCGAGGGGAAGTTCACCCCGGCCGAGGCCAAGCCCGGGCAGACGGTCACCTTCACGCTCACGGTCGAGCTGAACGAGGGGTTCAACACCTACCCGACGGTGCAACCGGAGAAGGCCGCGGCCGGGCTGACGAACGTCATCGAGGTGCCGAAGCCGGCCGAACTCATCTTCGTCGGCAAGCTCGATGACCCGCGCGACTTCGTCAAGAAGGAGGAGCCGGTGTTGGGCGTGAAGGAGTTGCGAATCAACACCGGCACGGTGGTGTACACGCAGAAGGCCGTCGTGTCGCCGAAGGCGGCGCCCGGCGAGGTGAAGGTGAAGCTGCCGCTGTTCAGCCTGAGCGTGTGCGAGAAGGACAAGTGCTTCCCGGCCAAGAACGTGCCGGTGGAGGCGGCGTTCAAGGTGCTCGCCGGCCCCGCCGTGCTGGTCGAGGACGCGTTCGCCGCCGAGGTCGCCAAGGCGCTCGAGAAGAAGTGAAGTAGTGGGCAGTGGGCGGTGGGCGGTGGGCAGTGGGCAGAAAAGACAGAGCGCAGAGAAAGCATCCGATTGTTCTGCCCACCGCCCACTGCCCACTATCCGGTGTAAGGGGAGGCGGAACCGCCCTGTATGCCTCAACAGCGAGGCAGACCGGCATGTCGCCTCTTGGTCGATAAACAAGCCCACGGCCGCCGTGGGCTTCGTTTTTTCTTCCCTCGCGGTGCGAAAACCCATGTCTCGCCTTCTCTTCCTTCTGCCGGTGCTGGCACTGTGCGCTACCCCGGCGAGCGGGCAGCCCATCGGCAAGAACCCGTTCGCCAAGGACGCCGGCGGCGACGCGCCCAAACTGTCCAAAGGGTTTACCGACCGGGCCGAGGTGAGCGTCGAGGTGGTGCCGGCCAAAGCCAAGGCCGGTGAAACCGTCACCGTGCGGCTGACCGTGACGCCCCGAAACGGGGCGTGGACCTACACCGCGTTCCCCAAAGATTCCAACCAGATCGCCCGCAACACGATGGCCGCCCCCACCCCCGGCCCGCTGGTGTTCCTTGGCCCGGCGGCCGAGAAGCCGTCAAAGGGGTGGCAGGAGAAGCCGCGGGACAAGCCGGCCGGAACCGACCAGTACTCGCCCGACCCGGTGACGTGGGAGTTCAAGGCGGTCGTGTCGCCGAAGACGCCCGTCGGCCCGAAGTCGGTGGTGCTGGACTCCGTGCAGGTGCAGGCGTGCGACGACCGGAAGTGCGTCACCGTCGATGGCGTACAGTTGCCGGCGGCCGAGTTCCGCGTCGAGGAGGGCGCCGGCAGCGTCAATCAGGCCGATCTCGACGCGGCGCTAAAGATTCTGGGCGAGAAGTCGGTCGCGCCGCCCTCGCCCGCGCCGACGCCGGACGCCGGCTCGTCTCGCGGCGGCCCCGCGCCGGTGAGCAAGCCGGTCACCGCCGCGCCCGCGCCCAAGTCCGGGCCGCGGAAGGAGGCGAAGTCGGTCGAGGCGTACACCGAAGACCTGAAAGCGGTCGCGGCGAGCATCGTTTCGGCCAATGGTGACGCGCCGGGCGGCGGGGGGCCGGCGAACGCCGGGCTGTGGGCGTTCGTCGCCACGGCCGCCGCGTGGGGGCTGATCTCGCTCGTCACCCCGTGCGTCTTCCCGATGATCCCGATCACCGTCAGCATCTTCATGAAGCAGGCGCACGGCTCGCTCCGCGAGCGGCTGAAGCTGGCCGGGGTGTACTCGCTCACCATCATCACGGTCCTGGGGCTGTCGGCGTTCGCGCTGCTGAAGTTCATGGCGTTCCTGAGCGTCCACCCGGTCACCAACCTGCTGCTCGCGGGGCTGTTCCTGGTGCTGGCGCTCAGCCTGTTCGGGATGTACGAGCTGTCGCTGCCGAACTCGCTCCAGAAGCGGTTGCAGGCGCGGCAGTCGCAGGGCGGGATGGTCGGCACGATCTTCGGGGCGCTGGCGTTCACGGTGATCAGTTTCACGTGCGTCGCGCCGTTCCTGGGGGGCTTCGCCGGCATCTCGGCCGGCAACGACGGCGGCGGAAGCCTCATCAGCGTCCCGACGTGGAAGGAGATCGCCGGCGGGTTGGCGTTCGCGACCGCGTTCGCCGCCCCGTTCTTCGTGCTGGCGCTCATTCCCGGCCTGATGCGGGCACTGCCGAAGTCCGGCGGGTGGCTGGACAGCGTCAAGGTGGTGATGGGCTTCCTCGAACTGGCCGCGGCGCTGAAGTTCCTGCGCACCGCCGAGTTGCGCGTGTTCTCGCCGACGCAGTACTTCACCTTCGACCTGGTTTTGGGTGGGTGGGTGGCGATCAGCGCCGCGTGCGGCCTGTACCTGCTGAACGTGTACCGGTTGCCGCACGATGAGGAGAAGCCGAACATCGGCGTGCCGCGACTGCTGTTCGCGCTGTTGTTCCTGGGGCTGTCGCTGTACCTCGCCCCGGCGCTGCTGAAGAACGCCGAGGGCAAGCCGCAGCGCCCGAGCGGGGCGGTATATGCGTGGGTGGAGGCGTTCTTGCTGCCGGAGTCGGAGCCGTGGCAGACCGACCTGAAGGACGCGGTGGCGCGGTCGCGAGAGAGCGGTAAGCCGATCTTCCTCGACTTCACCGGCGAGACGTGCTCGAACTGTAAGCTCAACGAGCAGAACGTGTTCTCGCTGCCGCAGTTCCGGGCCGAGTTCGAGCAGTTCGAGAAGGTGCAACTCTACACCGACGACGTGCCGGCGGCGGCGTACCTGTCCGACCCGGGGGACGAGGCGCGGAAGGCCGAAGGCCGCGTCAACCGCGACCTCCAGCAAGCCGCGTTCGGCGACATCGCGCTGCCGCTGTACGTCGTGCTGATGCCGCAGCCGGACGGCAAGCTGAAGGTGGTCGGCAAGTACGAGGAAGGGAAGATCAACGACCCGGCCAAGTTCATGACGTTCCTGAAGGGCGCGCAGGAAGCCGCGAGGCCCAGGAAGTAAGTGAAGAGTGTTCACCACAGAGGGCACAGGAGGGCACGAGAGAAAGACAGGAGATAGATTGAGTTCAAACTCGACTCTCTGCCTTCCTCTCGTGCCCTCCTGTGCCCTCTGTGGTGAACACTCTTCCGCCCGCACGCTTGCGGCCTCATTCTCCAGGGGGTATAACGGCGCAACTCACCTCTCCGCACCTTCGAGGAGTTCGCCGTGCTCCGCCGCTGCGCCCCCTGGTCACTGCTCGCCCTCGCGCTCGCCTTCCTCGGCGCCCACACCCACGCCGACGACCCGCCGGCCAAGAAGGACGCCAAGCCGGCGACCGTGAAGGTCGAGAAGGGGCCGCTGTCCGCCGGCATCACCGTCAAAGGCGTCGTGCAGACCGAACAGGTCGCCGAAATCGCCATCCGGCTCAAGGCGTGGACGGGGCCGCTGGTGGTGAAGGAGGTCGCGGAGCACGGGAAGGCCGTCAAGGCCGGCGACCCGCTCGTCCGGTTCGACACCGAGAAGCTCGACGCGGCCCTCCGCGACGCCAGGCAGGACCGCGAACTGGCCGAACTCGCCCTCAAGCAGGCCGAACTCGAACTGCCCATCATCGAGCGGCAAGCGCCACTCGACCTCGCGGCCGCCGAGCGCGACGCCAAGCAGGCTAAAGACGACCTCAAGAAGTTCGTCGAGGTCGATCGCCCGCAGTCGGTACAGGGCGCCGAGTTTTCGCTTAAATCGGCCGCGTTTCAGCTCGACTTCGCAACCGACGAGCTGAAGCAACTCAAGAAAATGTACCGCGACAAGGACCTGACCGAGGAGACCGAGGAACTGATCCTGAAGCGGTACAAGTTCGGTGTGGAGTCGGCCGAGATGCAGGTGAAGCGGGCGAAGGTGATGGCCGACCAGACGCTCAAGATCGACCTGCCGCGGCGCGAGCAGGCGGCCAAAGACGCGGTCGAGAAGGCCGACATCGCGCTGACCCGCGCCCGCGAGGTGCAACCGCTGACGCTCAAGCAGAAGCGGCTGTCGTTGGCGAAGATGAAGTACGAGGACGCGAAGGCGAAGGACCGGCTGGCCGACCTCGAAGCCGACCGCGCCGCGCTGGTCGTGAAGGCCCCGTCCGACGGGCTGGTGTACCACGGCAAGTACGCCCGCGGCCAGTGGACCGGGGCGGGGCTGAGCGTCAACGGCCCGGCCCAGCCGAACGAGGTGCTGCTGTCCGTGGTAGGTACGTCGAAGCTCACGATCCGCGCCGAAGCGGACGAAAAAGAGCTTCCGGGATTAAAGCCGGACGTCGCCGCGAAGGTCACGCCGACCGCATTCCCGAACCAGCGGCTCGCGGGCAAGGTCGGGCGCGTCGGTGCGGCCCCGCAGGGGGGCAAGTTCGAGGTTCTGATCGAGTTGACGGCCGACGCGCCCGCCGGGCTAGTCCCCGGCATGACGTGCAGCGTCCGCCTGACCACCGCGAAGAAGGACGCGGCGCTGACGGTGCCCGCGAGCGCCGTCAGCGACGACGACGGCGACTCGGTGGTGTACGTCCTGAAGGGCGGCAAGCCGACGAAGGTGCCCGTGACGCTCGGCTTAACGGCGGGCGATCGCGTCGAGATCCTCGACGGGTTGTCCGCCGGCGCCGAGATCCTGGCGAGCAAGCCGTAACCCACTTCTTCTGTAGCCGGCCTCTGTGAGGCCGGAGCTATTTTGCGCGTGTCGCACCGGCCTCTGTCAACCGATTTCAATCGTTGGAGGTCGAAGTAGTTTAGGGACTTGCGCAGAAGTGAGTTCGCGTCCCGTGATACCTTGCCGTTAGGTGTTCGATGGCGAGGTGTGTCATGGAACGCG